>Ga0247734_1000087_pt1 | contig 82181 bp, 73 predicted proteins | sample UWRJL103311B2_FD_180933 | JGI IMG/M metagenome (GOLD analysis project Ga0247734, IMG submission 180933) | Plant litter microbial communities from Arlington Agricultural Research Station in Wisconsin, United States - UWRJ-L103-311B-2 | ecosystem: Environmental > Terrestrial > Plant litter >... | reverse complement strand
GTTGTGGCTGCGACGCTTCTCAGCCTGTTTTGCACGTTTTTTGGCGGAAGGTGTGTTGGCCACCGTCGAGCTCCTCGAAAGACTTGGGAAATAGCTAACAAAATAGGCCGCGAATCATGCCGATGAGTTGAAGTCTTGTCAAGGGCAGTTGATGCGTTCCGCTGAGTGGTCGCAGTGTATCGCCGTGGATATTTCTTTCCGGCGTGCGACCTGTAAACTCGCGGGCTTTGGCTCTGAGCTGTTTTGCGGCGCGGAGTATCGCATAAATGGATCGCGTTATCCCGCATCCTTTAGTCTGAGCGCACAACCTCTCGATGAATCTACTCAAATCCCTGGCCGCCGTAAGCTCTATCACCATGCTTTCAAGGGTGCTGGGGTTCGTTCGCGACACCATCATTGCGCGTACTTTTGGGGCAGGAATGGCCACCGATGCCTTCTTCATTGCCTTCAAGTTACCCAATCTGCTACGCCGGATATTCGCCGAGGGCGCGTTCTCTCAAGCGTTTGTGCCGATCCTTGCCGAATACAAAAGCCAGCAAGGCGAGGAGGCCACCCGAACCTTCGTGGCGTATGTCACCGGGTTGCTGACGCTGGCGCTGGCGCTGGTGACCTTGCTGGGCATTGTCTTTGCTCCCTGGGTTATCTGGGCCACTGCGCCTGGCTTTGCCGACACCCCGGAAAAATTCCAGCTGACCTCTGACCTGCTGCGTGTGACCTTTCCTTATATATTGCTGGTTTCGCTTTCCTCGCTCGCGGGCGCGATCCTCAACACCTGGAACAGGTTTTCGGTCCCGGCGTTTGTGCCAACGCTGCTCAACCTGGCGATGATTTTCTTTGCGCTGTTCCTCACGCCCTATTTCCACCCGCCGGTAATGGCGCTGGGGTGGGCGGTGCTGGCCGGCGGGCTTCTGCAGTTGCTATATCAACTGCCACACCTGAAGAAAATCGGAATGCTCGTCCTGCCGCGCCTGAGCTTGCGCGATCGCGGGGTCTGGCGGGTCATGAAGCAGATGCTGCCTGCCATCCTTGGCGTCTCCGTGAGTCAGATTTCTCTGATTATCAACACGATCTTCGCCTCATTTCTTGTCGCCGGATCGGTGTCGTGGATGTACTACGCCGACCGTCTGATGGAGCTGCCCTCCGGTGTGCTTGGTGTGGCGCTGGGTACGATCTTGCTGCCGATCCTCTCCAAAACCTACGCCAGCAAGGACCGGCATGAGTATTCGCGCATCCTCGACTGGGGCCTGCGCCTATGTTTTGTGCTGGTGCTGCCTTGCACGCTCGCGCTGGGATTGCTCTCGGAGCCGCTGACCGTCTCGCTGTTTCAGTATGGTAAGTTTGATGCCGTGGACGCAGCGATGACTCAGCGAGCCCTGATCGCTTATTCGGTCGGTTTGCTGGGGATCATTGTCATTAAAGTCCTGGCCCCAGGGTTCTACGCGCAACAAAATATTCGTACCCCGGTGAAAATCGCGATCTTCACCCTCATTGTTACTCAACTGTTGAACCTGGCCTTCATCGGCTCGTTGCAGCATGCAGGGTTGGCGTTGGCGATCAGCGTGGGCGCCTGCATCAATGCCTGCCTGTTGTTCTGGCAGTTGCGCAAGCAGGATCTGTTTCAGCCGCAGCCGGGCTGGCCCCTGTTTTTGCTGAAGCTCGTTGCTGCGGTGGCGGTCATGTCTGCCGTGCTGCTGGGCTTGATGCACTTCATGCCGGCCTGGAGTGACGGGCAGATGCTGGAGCGGCTTGTTCGCCTGGGTGGTCTGGTCGTGGCGGGCGTGGTGACGTATTTCGCCATGCTGCTGTTACTTGGGTTTCGTCTGAAAGATTTTGCGCGCAGCGCAATCCTGTAGGAACAATCGGTGGTTTTTGGCGGTTAACGCCGATTGTTGAGTTTTGCCTGGATGTGTCGCCTGTCGTTGAAGGCGGTGTGTGGTTATAATCGGCCACTTTATGAGCAAGAAGCGCGTTATGCAGCTGGTTCGAGGCCTTCACAATCTGCGCCCCCAGCATCGGGGCTGCGTCGCCACTATTGGCAATTTCGACGGTGTACACCGTGGCCACCAGGCTATCCTGGCACGCCTGCGTGAGCGCGCGGTCGAGTTGGGCTTACCCAGTTGCGTGGTGATATTCGAGCCGCAACCGCGTGAGTTCTTTGCCCCGGAAACGGCGCCTGCCCGGCTGGCACGACTGCGGGACAAGCTCAAATTGCTGGCCGATGAGGGGGTCGATCAGGTGTTGTGCCTGGCCTTCAATCAGCGGCTATGCAAATTGAGCGCTTCTGAATTCGTCGACACTGTGCTGATTGACGGCTTGAACGTGAAGCATCTCGAAGTGGGAGATGATTTCCGCTTTGGCTGCGACCGCGTCGGGGACTTCGACTTTTTGCAGCAAGCAGGCGCATCCCAAGGGTTTACGGTCGAAGCGGCACAGACCGTTGAAATCGACGGCTCGCGCGTCAGCAGTACCAAAGTGCGTAACGCCTTGGCCGCTGCTGATTTTGAGCTGGCTGAGCGGCTTCTGGGCCGCCCGTTCGAGATATCCGGACGGGTCTTGCATGGCCAGAAGCTGGCTCGCCAGTTGGGTACCCCGACCGCGAACGTGCAACTCAAGCGTCGCCGCGCTCCACTGACCGGTGTCTACCTGGTCAGCGCGCAGCTTGATGGCAAGTCATGGCCCGGGGTTGCGAACATCGGTGTGCGTCCCACCGTCGCAGGGGATGGCAGTCCTCACCTTGAAGTGCATTTTCTGGATTTTACCGGCGATATATACGGCCGGCGCTTGACCGTGGTGTTTCACCACAAGCTGCGTGATGAGCAGCGTTTCGCCTCTCTGGAGGCGCTCAAGACGGCGATCAATGCGGATGTCGCCGCCGCCCGTGCCCACTGGCATGGCCAACCGCTAACAACGAGCCTGAAATGACCGACTACAAAGCCACGCTAAACCTTCCGGACACCGCCTTCCCAATGAAGGCCGGCCTGCCCCAGCGCGAGCCACAGACTCTGCAGCGCTGGGACAGCATTGGCCTGTACCAGAAGCTGCGTGAAATTGGCAAGGATCGTCCAAAGTTCGTCTTGCACGACGGTCCTCCGTACGCCAACGGCAACATTCACATCGGTCATGCGGTCAACAAGATCCTCAAGGACATGATTGTTCGCTCCAAGACCCTGTCTGGCTTCGACGCCCCTTATGTGCCGGGCTGGGACTGTCATGGTCTGCCGATTGAGCACAAAGTTGAAGTCACCCACGGCAAGAACCTGCCTGCCGACAAGACTCGCGAGCTGTGCCGTGCCTACGCCGCCGAGCAGATCGAAGGCCAGAAATCCGAATTCATCCGACTTGGCGTCCTGGGCGATTGGGCCAACCCGTACCGCACCATGGATTTTGCCAACGAAGCCGGTGAAATCCGCGCGCTGGCAGAAATGGTCAAAGGCGGTTTCGTGTTCAAGGGCCTCAAGCCTGTGAACTGGTGTTTCGATTGCGGCTCGGCTCTGGCTGAAGCGGAAGTCGAATACCAGGACAAGAAATCTTCCACCATCGACGTGGCGTTCCCGATCGCCGATGAAGACAAGCTCGCTGCGGCCTTTGGTCTGTCTGCGCTGAGCAAGCCGACCGCCGTTGTGATCTGGACCACCACCCCGTGGACCATCCCTGCCAACCAGGCGCTCAACGTCCACCCTGAATTCACCTACGCGCTGGTCGATGTCGGTGATCGCGTGCTGCTGCTGGCCGAAGAACTGGTAGAAGCCTGCCTCAAGCGCTACAACCTTGAGGGCTCGGTCATCGCCACCGCGCCGGGTTCTGCACTGGAACTGATCAATTTTCGTCACCCATTCTACGATCGTCTGTCACCGGTTTATCTGGCGGACTACGTTGAGTTGGGCGCTGGCACCGGCGTGGTTCACTGCTCGCCGGCCTATGGCGTTGACGACTTCGTGATCAGCAAAAGCTATGGCCTGACGAATGACGACATCATCAGCCCGGTGCAAAGCAACGGCGTTTACGTCGAATCGCTTGAGTTCTTCGGCGGCCAGTTCATCTTCAAGGCCAACCAGAACATCATCGACAAGCTCAAAGAAGTCAGTGCGCTGATGGACACCGAAGTCATCACCCATAGCTACATGCACTGCTGGCGCCACAAGACCCCTCTGATCTACCGTGCCACGGCACAGTGGTTCGTCGGCATGGACAAGCAGCCAACCTCGGGCGACACCCTGCGCAACCGCGCCGTCAAAGCCATCGAAGACACCAAGTTCGTGCCGACCTGGGGTCAGGCGCGCCTGCACTCGATGATCGCCAACCGTCCTGACTGGTGCATCTCCCGTCAGCGCAATTGGGGCGTGCCGATCCCGTTCTTCCTGCACAAGGAAAGCGGTGAGCTGCACCCACGCACGGTCGAGCTGATGGAAGAAGTCGCGCTGCGGGTCGAGAAAGAAGGCATCGAGGCCTGGTTCAAGATGGACGCCGCCGAACTGCTCGGTGACGAAGCGCCCAAGTACGACAAGATCTCCGACACTCTCGACGTCTGGTTCGATTCCGGGACCACTCACTGGCATGTGCTTCGCGGTTCGCACCCGATGGGCCACGAAAGCGGTCCGCGCGCCGACTTGTACCTGGAAGGTTCGGACCAGCATCGCGGCTGGTTCCACTCCTCATTGCTGACCGGTTGCATGCTCGATGATCACGCACCGTACCGTGAGTTGCTGACCCACGGTTTCACGGTCGATGAGAACGGCCGCAAGATGTCCAAATCGCTGGGCAACGTCATCGCGCCGCAGAAGGTCAACGACACCTTGGGCGCAGACATCATGCGTCTGTGGGTTTCGGCCACCGATTATTCCGGCGAGATGGCTGTCTCGGAAACCATTCTGCAGCGCAGTGCCGATGCCTACCGACGCATCCGTAACACCGCGCGGTTCCTGCTTTCCAATCTGACCGGCTTCAATCCGGCCACTGACATCCTGCCGGCCGAAGAAATGCTCGCGCTGGATCGTTGGGCAGTTGATCGCGCGTTGCTGCTGCAGCGCGAGCTTGAAGAGCATTACGGTGAGTACCGCTTCTGGAACGTGTACTCCAAGGTGCACAACTTCTGCGTACAGGAGCTGGGCGGGTTCTACCTCGACATCATCAAGGACCGCCAATACACCACCGGCGCCGACAGCAAGGCTCGTCGTTCTTGCCAGACGGCGCTGTTCCACATCTCCGAAGCGCTGGTGCGCTGGATGGCGCCGATTCTGGCGTTCACTGCCGACGAGCTGTGGCAGTACCTGCCAGGCGAGCGTAACGAATCGGTCATGCTCAACACCTGGTATGAAGGCCTGAGCGAGTTGCCTGAAGGCTTCGAGCTGGACCGCGCCTACTGGGAGCGGATCATGGCGGTCAAGGTTGCAGTCAACAAGGAAATGGAAAACCTGCGGGCGGCGAAAGCCATCGGCGGCAATCTGCAAGCTGAGGTGACGCTCTACGCCGAAGACGAACTGGTCGCCGACCTGTCGAAACTGGGCAATGAACTGCGTTTCGTCCTGATCACTTCCACCGCCAGCGTTGCGCCGTTTGTCAGCGCACCAGCCGATGCCGTGGTGACTGAAGTCGCCGGTCTGAAGCTCAAAGTCGTTAAATCCGGTCATGCCAAGTGCGCCCGCTGCTGGCATCACCGCGAGGACGTCGGAGTCAATCCTGAGCATCCGGAAATCTGCGGCCGCTGCGTAGACAACATCTACGGCGAAGGCGAGGTTCGTCACTATGCCTAACGCAGGTCGATTTGGTCGTCTGGGCTGGTTGTGGCTGAGCGTGCTGGTGTTGATCATTGATCAGGCCAGCAAGTACTACTTCGAGAACCGTCTGGATTTGTACGAGCAGATAGTGATCATCCCTGACTACTTCAGCTGGATGCTGGCTTACAACACGGGCGCGGCCTTCAGCTTTCTGGCCGACAGCTCGGGCTGGCAGCGTTGGCTGTTCGCGCTGATCGCTATCGTGGTCAGTGGGGTGCTGGTGGTCTGGCTCAAGCGTCTTGGACCTGGAGAAACCTGGCTGGCGATCGCGCTGGCCCTGGTATTGGGCGGTGCCCTGGGTAATCTGTACGACCGCGTTGCCATTGGCCACGTGATCGACTTTATCTTCGTGCACTGGAAGGAGCATGGCTTCCCGGCCTTCAACTTTGCCGACAGTGCCATCACCGTAGGCGCCATCATGCTTGCGCTGGATATGTTCAAAAGCAAGAAAACCGGAGAGACCGTTCATGACTGACCAGGTATTGACCGACGCCGCTGCGAAGGAACAACGCATCGGTCAGAACACGGAAGTCACTTTGCATTTCGCCCTGCGTCTGGAGAACGGCGACACCGTCGACAGCACATTCGACAAGGCGCCCGCGACCTTCAAAGTCGGCGACGGGAATTTGCTGCCAGGTTTTGAAGCCCTGCTGTTCGGTTTCAAAGCGGGTGACAAACGCAGCCTTGAAGTGCCGCCGGAGAACGCTTTTGGTCAGCCGAATCCACAGAACGTGCAGATCATCGCGCGTTCGCAGTTTCAGGGCATGGAGCTATCGGAAGGCCTGCTGGTCATCTTCAACGACGCGGCCAACACCGAACTGCCGGGAGTTGTGAAGTCGTTTGACGATGATCAGGTGACCATCGATTTCAACCACCCGCTGTCTGGCAAGACGTTGACCTTCGATGTAGAAATCTTCGAGGTCAAGGCGCTCTGATCCGTCGGAGCGCCTCTGGCCTCGGCTTCGGCCGGGGCCTTTTCGTTTATATGTTTCATTGCGCGTAAAGACGAGGCACATCATGCAAATCAAGCTCGCCAACCCACGTGGCTTCTGCGCCGGGGTCGACCGCGCGATCGAAATCGTCAACCGCGCGCTGGAAGTGTTTGGCCCACCGATTTATGTGCGCCACGAAGTGGTCCACAACAAATTCGTGGTCGAGGATCTGCGTGCCCGTGGCGCGATCTTTGTCGAAGAACTCGATCAAGTGCCGGACGATGTCATCGTTATTTTCAGTGCTCATGGTGTTTCCCAGGCCGTACGCACCGAGGCCTCGGGGCGCGGCTTGAAAGTATTCGACGCCACCTGTCCTCTGGTCACCAAGGTGCACATCGAAGTCGCGCGCTACAGCCGTGACGGCCGCGAGTGCATTCTGATCGGGCACGCCGGTCACCCGGAAGTCGAAGGCACCATGGGTCAATACGACGCCAGCAATGGCGGGGCCATCTACCTGGTTGAGGACGAGAACGACGTCGCCAATCTGCAGGTGGTCAATCCGGAAAAACTGGCCTTCGTTACCCAGACCACGCTGTCCATGGACGACACCAGCCGAGTGATCGACGCGTTGCGCTCGCGCTTTCCCAGCATTGGCGGCCCGCGTAAGGACGACATCTGTTACGCCACGCAAAACCGGCAGGACGCGGTCAAGCAGCTGGCTGACGAGTGCGACGTGGTGCTCGTGGTGGGCAGTCCGAACAGCTCCAACTCCAACCGCTTGCGTGAATTGGCTGAACGCATGGCCACTCCGGCTTACCTGATCGATGGCGCTGAAGACATGCAACGCAGCTGGTTTGATGGCGTTGAGCGGATCGGCATCACTGCAGGCGCTTCGGCACCAGAGGTGTTGGTGCGCGGCGTGATCCAGCAGCTGCAGGCCTGGGGCGCGGTGGGCGCTGATGAGCTGGCGGGGCGAGAGGAGAACATCACCTTTTCGATGCCCAAGGAACTGCGAGTCAAGTCTCTGCTGTAATCGGCTAACCACAGAGCTCGGTGGCGACCTCGTCGTCCGCAATCCTGGCGCGCCCGGACGGCGCCAGGATCACGCGATACCGGCTGGCAGGGCGGTCTTTCTCACAGATAAACAAGGTGCCGTTGCCCGTGCCGCCACTGGTTGACCCACCTGTGCTGTCAAACGCAATCGCCTGCCGGACCTTGCTATTCCCCGCCACTTTCACGCCGCGGTAACCCCCTCTCTCCATGAGCGAAGGCTCGTCATCTTCTTTCGAACCATTGAGATTGGCATCGACAAACGTGCGCCAGCCGTTGCTCCAGTTGCGGTCAATGGCCGCGATGACCACCACTTGATTGCGCACGATTGCTTCGGCTCTGGCCATGCGTACCCCGCTGACCAGTTGCTGAGCGGCGTCCTGGCGCCGCTGTGATTCCATCAGTGTGTTGAACGCCGGCAGCGCGATACCCATGACGATCGCGATCAACACCAGCACCACCAACAGCTCCACCAGGGTGAATCCTCGCTGCCTCAACGCTTGCCTCCTTGAACGGGTCTGGCCGTGGACAGTCCCAGCGACGCAGCGCAAAGCAGACACCGTTTCACGCCTGTGAACAAGGCGGCCAGTGCGCTGGGTGTGTGAGCCGTTATGTCGGAAAACGGCGGTTACACACCTGGGTCAGTCGCTGCGAGCAATCTCGCAATCCTCGGCTTCAATGGGGGTGGACGAATGGAGTTGGGAGCAGGGTCGTTGAGGACACGATTACAGGGAGTGAGCGAGTCAGGGATGACATTGATCGAAGTCTTGGTCGCGTTGTTGATTTTGTCAGTGGGTGTATTGGGCGTCGCCGCAGTGCAGCTCAACGCGCTCAAATTCACAGACAGCGCCTTGCGCAATACCCTGGCGAGCTTCATTGCTCACGACATGATCGAGCGCATGCGGGCCAATCCCGAGGCCAACTACTCGTTGGGCTCATTGAGTCAGGCGCCGACCTCAGGCAATCACGACAATCCCCGTCAGCAGGATCTGTTCGATTTTGCGATCAACGTGAAAAACCTGGCGGGGGAGAGCGGCGAGGGCCGTATTTTTGCCACCGGCAACGCTGTCACCGTCGAGATCGATTGGGATGATGCCCGGGGTGCCCAAGCGCAAGATCACACCGAAACATTCACGCTGAGCAGCATCGTTTCCGCCGGCACGAGTGACAAGCCATGAGCCGCCGCTGCACTGGCTTTGGCCTGATTGAGCTGATGGTGGCGATGACCCTTGGTCTGGTGATCTCCCTGAGCCTGACCCAGATGTTGATCAGTTCCAAAGACACATATTTGAGCCAGACGGCGTCGGCCAATCTGCAGGAGGACGCGCGCTTTGTGCTCAACAAAATGGCGCAAGACGTGCGCATGGTCGGCACGTTCGGGTGTCTGGCCTCCGTGACAGACTTAAGCGATAACAACGATTTTGCTGCTGTTTTCAAGGCGCCGATCACCTGGCATCCAGGCGCTCGCACGTTGACGTTAATCACTGCCCGCGTCGAAAAGCTTCAGGGCGAACCGACCTGGACGGTTCAGACGGACTGTTCTTCTTCTGCAGAGGCTTATTCCCACCGTAAAGGGGCCGGCGAGCTGAGCTTTCCCCTCCATCAACAGACCTATGCCTACAATGCGCGCAGGGCCGAGCTGACACTGAACAATCGTGCATTGATCAGCCACGTCAGTGATTTCAACGTCCTGTTCGGTGTCGCTACAGGGCCTTTCGAACCGTCCATTGGTCGCTACGTGGAAAATCCTGGCGATCCGGGATTGATCCGCAGCGTGCGCATTAGCCTGACGCTCGCCGACCCCACAGACCGAGTGAAGGAACAATCCTTCAGCGTCGTCTCTGCGTTGCGAAATCGGATTCCATGAACAGACCCCGGAAAGTTCATGGGGCCAGAGCCCAGCGCGGCACGGTATTGATCGTAAGCCTGGTGTTTCTGTTGCTGCTCAGCATGCTGGGGCTGTCGTCCCTGCAAAACGCGACTCTGCAGGAAAAAATGGCAGGCAGCCTGAACCTGCGTCAGACAACTTTTCACGCCGCTGAGAGCGTGCTTCGGGCAGGGGAGGCGCGGGCCAAGGCGACAGGATTCTCGCTGCCAACGTGTGGGTCCGCTACCGCCTGCGCGCCACCTCCGGAAGCATTTACTGTGGCGGGGGCCGGAGCGGCAGGTGGCTCCGGCGTAACATGGGTGGCGGCGCAAGGTGGCTTCTATGCGCTGCAGAACTTCGCCAGAACCGACGATCCCGTTAACGTCCGGCCGGAGGCAGGCAAGCCCGAATGGACGTTGTACCGAGTCACCGCCGTCGCCATTGAGGGCGATGCCCGAACCGTGCTGGAAAGCGTGCACACGCAGCAACGCAGAATCCTTTGGCGCCAACGCCAATGAAGACTCGAGCTCACCTCCAGCGCGGTCGAGGTTTCACCTTGATCGAGTTGATGATCGTGATCGGCGTCATCGGCATCCTGGTGGCCGTCGGCTACCCCAACTACACCGAATACGTGAAGAAAACCCGCCGCTCGGAAGTGGCCGCATTACTGATGCAGGAGGCGCAACGCCTGGAGCGGTTCTACTCAAAAACCGGTCAGTACAGCGACTCCGTCGGTCCGCCGCCGCGCGCTCACCAAGTGTCGCAGGGCAACGCGTTCTACACGCTTGCCGCGCAGAGGGCGGAGCAGACCTTCGTCCTCACGGCTACGGCCTCAACGGCACTTATGCGGGGAGATAAGTGCGGGGCGTTTGTGCTGGAAAACACCGGTCGGCGGGACAATGCGCAGATGTCGGGCGATGCCAGTGTATTGGGGTGTTGGGGGCGGTGAAGATGATTCTCCCTGAGCCGCATCACGCCGAAAACCGGCGGGTGGCAATGAAAAAAACTTGCTCGGCCACTGTGGCATGACCAGCGCCAATTGCCTTTAGTTGATGTAATCTTCCGCGCTCAAGTAATGCCCGAAGTCCTATCAGGGCATTCATCCAGACAAAACTACCGTATATCCCGCCGTGGATTTTTGGCGACGAGTGCTGCCCTATAGTCAGGCCGTCCAGGAGACACTCAATGCGCCATCTGTCCAGGGCTTTCAGCCTCGTCGAATTGTTAGTTGCGGTGTCATTGCTGGGGATCCTTGCGGCTGTCGCGATTCCTAATTTCAGCTCCGCGATAAGAAATTCCAAAAGTGACACCGAAGTCAGCGACCTCCAGCGCGCTCTCAACTTCACGAGACTGGAGGCGATTAATCGTGGGGTGAACGTTCAGTTGCGCCCCAGCCTAGCCAATGCGGCGTGGAATACGGAGCTGAAAGTCGTGCTGTCACCCAATAGCGCAAGTTCGGTCCCGATACGCATCGTTGCCGCGATGAGTAGCGGCGCCACCGTAACAATGCCAAACGTGACCTACATAGAGTTCAATAACCTCGGCGGGCTGGTGACTCCCAGCACGTCAGTGGCTATCGCGTATGCGTTGGGAAGCAATACCAAAACCATCAACGTTTGCCTGAATGGGCGAATTGTTTTGGGTGGAGGATGCTGATGCGCAGCGACAACAGTCATCATCAATCAGGGATGACGCTGATCGAAGTTTTGATCTCGGTGCTGATTCTTGCCATTGGGCTCTTGGGGGCTGCAGCACTTCAACTCAATGCACTGAAGTACACCGACAGTTCGACCATGACCAGCCAGGCCAGCTTTATCGCATACGACATGCTGGACAGGATTCGGGCGAACGTGGACGGTAACGCGACCGCCAATGGCACGACCGATGTGCTGGCCACTTATAATCTTGCCAGCCTGGCAGCTGCGCCGGCTGCCAACCTCAACGTGGCCAGGGATCAGGACCTCTTCGATTTCAAGACCAACGTCACCAACTTTGCAGGTGCCGCTGGCGCCAACAGCAGCATTGTTATTACAAAGCCAATAGTGACGATAACAATCACCTGGGATGACACTCGCGCCGGCAGTGCCAGCGGTGTCGCAACTGGCACCACGGCCGCAACGGCCCAGACCTTTGTGTTGAGTTCTCGAGTGGGTAATCCGGTGGTGAGCCCATGAAGCAGCGCTCCAAAGGCTTTGGCCTGATAGAAATCATGGTTGCGCTGGTGTTGGGGCTTATCGTCACCCTGGGCATCATCCAAATATTTACCGCATCACGTGGGACCTATCTGACACAGAACTCGTCCGCGAGGATGCAAGAAGATGCACGCTTCATACTCAGCAAGCTGATCCAGGAAATCCGCATGACCGGTATGTACGGTTGTCTGAAACTGGACTCGACTGTTGTAGCGCCGGCGATCGCGCAACCTGCCGCGATGAATAATCCAATTCTTTGGGATAACACCAATAAGGTGCTGACGTTGGTTACGGCTGATATCGGACTTAACGGTGGCGTACCAACCTGGACGATTGTCTCTGATTGCCAGACGACGGCTCAGCTTTATAGCGGTGCGAAAACCGTTACAGACCTGACCAGTTTTCCGTTACGTCAGATTATCTACAGCTTGGTGGGTACCGATCTGCGCATGCAGTTGGTGACCGCTGGTGCGCCTGCGGCCGCATCGGTGGTCAACAACGTAAAAGCATTCGCGGTTTCCTTCGGTGTGGTGGGAAGCCCGATGAGTTATACGTCGAACATCACCACGGCAAACGCTGCCGACATAAGAAGTGTGCGCCTGACCCTGACATTGAGCGACCCGGATAACAAAGTCCGGGATCAAACTTACAACGCGGTCGCGACCCTGAGAAATCGATTTTGAACGGGCCAAACGGGATGACGACAATACGTAGCACTAGCTTGCCAGCCGGGCCTTTCAGTCGCCGTCAACGTGGCGCTGTGTTGCTGGTAAGTCTGGTTTTCCTGCTGTTGTTGACTCTGCTTGGGGTGTCCTCCATGCAGAACGCGACATTGCAGGAAAAAATGGCGAGCAGCGTGACGATGCGCAATATTTCCTTTCAAGCGGCAGAGGCGGCGCTGCGATCAGGGGAAGCCTCTATTCAGGTGACGGGCTTCGCGTTGACTAAGTGCAGTTCCGTAACCAAGTGTGCTCCGCCTGTGGAGTCAACGTCTGCGACTCTGGCTGCGGGCACTAACAGCAGCTCGAGCGTGACGTGGTTTGCGGTCGCCAACGGCTTCTACGGGATTCAAAATCTAGGGACGACAACCGCGCCGATCAATCGTCCGCCCAACTGTTCTTCAAGCTCATCGGTGACGCTGTATCGGGTAACCGGCGTTGGCAATAGAGGCAATTCCAAGACGGTACTGGAGAGCATTTATGCGAACTGCTGATGTCCGTGGTCGTTTTATGAAGTACGTCTACGGCATCCTGATTTCGTTGTATTTGTGTGCCCCGGTCTATGCCTTCACCCCGGCTCAGGTTCCGTTGTTGAGCGCGGCCGCAGTGCCGCCGAACCTGATGTTGCTGGTGGATGACTCGGGCAGTATGAACAACATCATCTGGTCCGCCAGCTTTGATCCGGCGGATACAACGTTACCCACGATTTACAACTGCCAGGGCAACCTGTACGGGTGCCAGGTCGTTACCGCAGACAACGTGTTAATGGGCAATCTGTATAACTCCAGTTGCAACAACTTCAACTCAAGCTCGTATCTGTTCTACAACGTTTCCACCGGCAACACGGTCTGTTTGAAACTTCCAGATCCTGTTGGCGGCAGGAACACTTATTACACCGCCAAGTACCTTTCCTGGCTGGTGAAGACCGCAGGCTCAAACTACCGGGATTACACCACTGGCAGCATTCCGCTGACCTATCGAATGGGCGTTGCCAAATCGGTGGCTGCAAACGTTGTCCTTAATAACCAGGCGATTCGTATCGGCTTGGCTGCGTTAAACCCCGCCAACGGCAACAAAATTGTCAGGGCGGTCAGTGATATTACGGTCAAAGCCAACTACGACGCGTTGCAGGCGGCAATCACCTCGCTTGATCCGGATGGCGGCACCCCTCTGGCCCAGACTTACTACGAGATCACTCGGTATTTTCGCGGGATGTCTTCGGCTTATGCCAGCCGGGTCAATTACACCAGTCCGATCCAATATCGTTGTCAGAAAAACTATGGCGTAGTCGTTACTGACGGTCTTCCCTCGGTTGACCGTAGTTTTCCGCAGTCAGACGACGCCGATGCCGCAGGCAAGTTACCCAACTGGGACGGTATCAATAACGACGGCCCCCGCACGGGCTCCAACGCAGACGGCGACACGCTCTATCTGGACGACCTGGCAAAGTTTGCCTACGACATCGACATGCGCAAACCCACCAGCACGCCGGCACTGGATCTGGCGAGCAAAAGCTGGGATGCCACCGGCTTCGTACAACAGAACATGACCACTTATACCGTCGGGTTCACGGTGTCGAACCAGATGCTTATCGACGCGGCCACATACGGCCATGGTCAGTACTATCAGGCTAACGATTCCGCAGGATTGACGGACGCATTGAATGGCGCGTTGAGTGACATCAACGCCAAGGCCGGCTCGGGCGGTGGCGGGGCGGCGAACTCGACGACGCTGACGACTGGCTCGCGCTTTTACCAAACCTTATACGATCCGTCGGATTGGCACGGCACAGTCAGGGCTTACAACCTGGACAGTTCAGGCAACCTGAGTGCTGCGGTCTGGAGCACAGACACCAAGATCGTCAATACGGCAACTGCGCCCGTGTATCAGTCGTTCAATACGGCAACGTCCTTGCCTATCACGTTGAACTACACCAACTTCTCCACGGCGCAGCAATCGGCGCTGACGCAAACCATCCCGGCGGGGACCGCGCTGCAATACGGCATCACCGGAACAGATCTGATCAATTGGGCCAAGGGCACGGCTAAGAATGGCCTCAGGCCTCGGACCCGGTTATTGGGCGATATCGTCAGTTCGCCTCTGGCCGCAGCGCTTCCTTCCAATCAGACGGCCGCCGACCTGGTCGGTGATGCCACGTATACGGCCTATCTGACGACGAAGGCGGCCGGCATGAACTCCAACCTGCTGGTCAACGCCAACGATGGGTTCATGCACGTCATCAACCCGGATGACGGTACCCAGCGATATGCGTACATGCCGTCTACCGTACTGCCCTCACTGATCACGGTTTCCGACCCGGACTACGGACAGGGAATGCACAAATTCACTCTGGACGGGCAGATCAGTATCTTCGATACCCAGCTTGATGCCGGTGGGAACTGGCAAACCGTCGCTCTAGGCGGCACAGGTGCAGGGGGCAAGGCGTATTACGCAATACAACTGGCCGCTCAAGCCACTTCCGGCACAACCAGCACAATCAACAACACCATCAACGCTCTCTGGGAAATCAAGGCGCCTGACGCCAATACCCCCGCTAATGACTTCAATGATCTGGGTTATGCCTATTCCAAGCCGGATGTGGCACGAATGGCGGACGGTACCGGCATTGCCGTCTTGGGTAATGGGTACGGGAGTTACAGCGGGTCAGCCGCGCTTTTCGTTGTCAATATCAAGACAGGAAAGCTGATCAGGAAAATCCCTATCCCGCCGTTACCGACTGCAACCGGTGAGAGCGATAACGGCTTGTCCTCGGTGAAGTTGCGAGTCAATGCCCAGAACGTAGTGGTTGCCGCTTATGCCGGGGACCTGAAAGGCCGGCTATGGAAGTTCGATCTTAGTGGCGCTACCGCCGATACCTGGAAGGTCGCTTTCAGCAACAAGCCGTTGTTCACGGCACCCCGTGGCGCTGACCAACCGATTACGGTGCAACCGTTGCTGCTTGATCATCCGCTTAATGGGAAGCTGGTGTATTTCGGCACCGGGAAATTCCTCGAAACCGCCGATAAGCAAACCACTGCCCAGCAAGATTTCTATGCGATCTGGGATGCCGATCAGGGCGCAGGCAATATTGTTGAAACCGGTCTGCAGATACAACAAGTCACGGGCAGTGTCACCGGCAACGGCAATACTTACTTCACCAGCACGACCAATGACGTCGATTGGTCGACCAAGAAAGGCTGGTACATGCCGCTGGCGACCGCAAGTCCCTACCTGGGGGAGCGGATTATCTATCCTGCCCAGACCAGTCGTGGCCGTATCATCTTTACCACCGCGTCGGTCAACTCATCGGACCCATGCGAAAGTACAGGCACCGGACGCTTGTTCGAACTGGACGCCGCCAAAGGCGGGATGCTCAACTACCAGGTGCTTGATACCAACGGCGATAACGACATTTCCATCGCTGACACTCTGGTCAGCGGACTGGCGGTCAATACCGGTATCCCGACGCTGGCCTCCATCATCTCCGGGACCTCCGGCGCCAACGACAACAAGTACCTGCTCGACTCCAGTGGCGGCGCGCCAATCAAGATTCTTGAGAAAGGCGGGACTGCCAATACGTATCAACGGATCATGTGGCGACAAATTCAGTAGGGACGACGAGTCATGTTTGAGAAATCAAAGGGTTTTAGCCTCATCGAGCTGATGATTGTAGTTGCGATCATCGGCATCCTTGCGGCGATTGCTTATCCCAGCTACACCGAATACGTCAGGCGCACCCACCGTTCGGAAATCGCCGGGCTGCTGTCCGAAGTCACTCAAAGCCTTGAGCGGTTTTATTCGCGCAATGGAACCTATTCGGATATCGCTGCAGCGGGATCGGTGCCCGCAGTGACGCTCGCCATTCCCGCGAGTAATGGTTTCTATACGATTGCCGCCGACCGCACCAACGCTCAGGCATTTACTCTTACCGCGACGCCGACGGGCACGATGGTGGGGGACAAGTGCGGCAGTTTCGTTATCGATAACACAGGTAAGCGCAGTAATACCGGCCTGACAGGCGGGGCAACGACAGCCACATGCTGGAGCCGGTAACTCTTCAATTTCTGCATTGAGCTTTTTATGTCCACGCAACAAGTCATCATCATCGGCGGCGGCGTGATCGGGCTGCTCACCGCCTTCAACCTCGCTTCAGCGGGCGCGAATGTGGTCTTACTTGACCGCTCGGCCGTCGGCCAGGAATCTTCGTGGGCGGGGGGAGGCATTGTGTCGCCGCTATACCCATGGCGATACAGTCCGGCAGTCACGGCGTTGGCGCACTGGTCTCAGGATTTCTATCCGCAGTTGGCGCAGCGCTTGTTCGCCGCCACGGGGATTGATCCTGAAGTCCACAAAACCGGTTTGTACTGGCTGGATCTGGACGACGAAGCCGACGCGCTGGCGTGGGCTGCCCGGCAGAATCGGCCTTTGCGTGCTGTAGACATCTCATCGGTCTATGACGCGGTTCCGGCTTTGGGCGGCGGGTATCGCCGGGCGATTCACATGGCCGACATCGCCAATGTGCGCAATCCCCGGCTGGTCAAATCCCTGAAAGCTGCGTTGCTGGCCCTGCCCAACGTGACGATCCATGAGCAATCGGCGGTAACTGGCTTTGTGCGTGAGGGAGGGCGAATCCTCGGCGTCAGCACTGCGGCGGGAGATGTTTTGGGTGATCGGGTGGTCTTGGCGGCGGGTGCCTGGAGCGGGGCGCTGTTGGCGTTGCTGGATCTGGAGCTGCCGGTCGAGCCAGTCAAAGGCCAGATGATTCTGTACAAATGCGCGTCGGATTTTTTACCGAGCATGGTCCTCGCCAAAGGCCGCTACGCCATCCCACGGCGGGACGGTCACATCCTCATCGGCAGCACGCTGGAGCATGAGGGTTTCGACAAGACGCCTACCGAAAACGCGTTGGAGAGCCTGAAAGCATCTGCTGTGGAGTTGCTTCCTGCACTGGCGGATGCGCAAGTCGTCGGCCACTGGGCAGGACTGCGACCGGGGTCGCCTGAGGGCATCCCGTTCATTGGTCAGGTGCCGGGATTTGACGGGTTATGGCTCAACTGCGGGCACTACCGAAACGGTCTGGTGCTGGCGCCGGCGTCGTGTCAGCTGCTGACTGATTTGTTGATGGGGCAGGCGCCGATTATCGATCCGGCGCCGTATGCGCTGCAGGGGCGTATTGGGGCCTTCTAGCGTAAGAGAGGGCCAAGGCACTCTTAATCAAGACCCAGCTTCTTCAACCGATAACGCATCGACCGGAACGACAGGTTCAAACGTTGCGCCGCCGCTGTTCTGTTCCAGCGGGTTTCTTCGAGCGCCTGCAGGATCAGTTTGCGTTCGATGCTCTCCAGGTAGTCTTCGAGATTGTCGATATCCGCAAGATTGGGGTCGCCCTGTTCGTGACTGTTGATGGGCTCGGCCAGACGCAGGTCGTCGGCGTTGATCTGGTCGTTGTCGCACAGGGTGTAGGCGCGTTCGAGCATGTTTTCCAGCTCGCGCACGTTACCCGGGAAACGATAATTCTTGAGTGCATCGAGGGCCTTGGGTTGCAGGCGCGCAGGGGGCTGGGCGTTGTTAATGCTCAGCCGCTTCAAGACATTGTTCGCCAGCTCCTCGATGTCTTCACGGCGCTCGCGCAGCGATGGCACGCGCAGCTCAATGACATTCAAGCGATAGTACAAATCCTGGCGAAAGCGTCCGGCCGCCACTTCCGCGGCAAGGTCCTTGTGGGTTGCGCTGAGCACGCGGACATCCACCACGACTTCCTGCTGACCGCCGATAGCGCGCACGGATTTCTCCTGTATGGCGCGCAGCAGTTTGACCTGCATTGCCAGAGGCAGGTCTGCCACCTCATCAAGGAACAAGGTCCCGCCATTGGCCGCTTGGAACAGGCCGGGCTTGTCTTCATGGGCCCCTGTAAAACTGCCTTTGCGGTGGCCGAAGAACTCGCTTTCCATCAGGTCGGACGGAATGGCTCCGCAGTTGACTGGTACGAATGGCTGATCCCCGCGCGGGCCTTGATCATGAATCAAGCGCGCCACCAGTTCCTTGCCGCTGCCTGACTCGCCGCTGACGTAGATCGGCGCCTGACTGCGCGCCAGCTTGCTGATCTGTTTGCGCAGCGCTTCCATGGGCGGAGAGCTACCCAAAAGACGCCGGTCCAGACGTGCCTCGCTTGAAAGGGGCAGACGCAGGCGCAAGGCGCTGCTCACCAACTCGCGCAACCGGCCCAGATCCACCGGTTTGGTCAAAAAGTCAAAGGCGCCAGCCTTGAGCGCATGGATCGCTGTGTCGAGGCTGCCGTGGGCGGTAATCATGGCCACCGGCACCTGAGCGTGACGCTGCTGAATATGCTGAACCAGCTCCAGCCCGTTGCCGTCGGGCAGGCGCATGTCGGTCAGGCACAGGTCGAACGGCTCACGCGCCAGCCACTCGTGGGCTTCCTTGACGTTGCGTGCGCTGCGGGTATCAAGCTTCATCCGCCCCAGAGTAATTTCCAGCAGTTCGCGAATGTCGGGCTCATCGTCGACGATCAGGATCTTTTGCCGTTGGCTCATGTTCAACTCAATTTGAACGGATGGGCGAAGGTGATCCGCATACAGCTGCCGCCACCTTCCCGTGGTGAGTAATCCAGATTGGCCTGATTGCTTTCGCACAATTCGCGCGAGAGGTAGAGGCCCAAGCCAGTGCCATTACTTTCTGTGGTGAAAAACGGTTCGAAAATCTTGGTCAGGTGTTCTTGTGCGACGCCTGGGCCATCATCAAGCACTTCCAGCGTTGGCAGTTCGCTCATCGGATTGTGAAACAGCCGCAGCCATACCTGGGCGCGTGGGTGGAGCTGCGCACTGTAGCGAAGTCCGTTTTGCACCAGATTGGTCATGACCTGCTGCAACTGTTCGGCGTCCATGCGGGTCGTGAGCAGGCCTGAGCCTGTTTGCAGATGGACCTGCTGATCGGGGGCCAGAGAAGGGCCAAGTTCGGCGACGTACTGTTCAAGCCACTGACGAAGATCCAGCAGATTGGCTTCGGTCTGACGTCGGCGGGACAGCTGCAAGACGTTCTCTATCACCAGATTCATCCGTCGTGATTGGTCCTGGATGATTTGACTCAGACGTCGATCAGCGTCGTCCAGTTCCTCAGATTCGCCCAGCAACTGCGCGGCGTGACTGATGGCGCCCAGGGGGTTACGGATCTCGTGGGCGATGCCGGCGGTCAATCGTCCCAGCGCAGCGAGCTTGAGCTGCTGCGCCTGTTGTGAGATTTGCGAGAGGTCTTCAAGGAAGATCAGCGTATGGCGATGATTGCCCCGAGTCAGTGCAATGAACCCCGCGCGCAGCACCGGCCCGATGGCGGACGTGGAAATGCTGCGCGGCGCCAGTGTCGGGTTGACCTGCCACTGGCGAAGCCGATCAACCAGCGGCAACGAATAATCATCGATATTGCGTCCCAGCAGCTCTTCGTGCCCCAGCAGGGTGAGCGCGCTTTGATTGGCCAGCAGCACGGTGCGCTTGGCGTCCAGCACCAGAATGCCGGTGCGCATGCGTTGCAGGATCAACGCGTTTAGCTCTTCGAGATTGTTCACATCGGCTGCCCGCTGCTCGGCGATGTCTTCGCTGGCCTGCAGCCGGCGAACGAGGGCCTGGACAAGCAAGGCTGCGGCAAAGCACAGCGCGCCCAGCGACCCGGCCTGCACGTAGTGATTAGCCGCCGATGGCTTGTGATAGCTGATGTAAAACGTCAGATAAATGATGCCAATCGCCGAAATCGCGGCGATCAATAAGCCGGGGCGCTTGCGCAGCAGCACGTTGCTGATCGCCACCGAGGCGATGATCAGGTTGCCAATGCCGCTAGGCGCGCCGCCGCCGGCATAGAACAACGCTGACAGCATGAAGGCGTCGCTGACCGCCAGTAAAAACAGCTGCCCTTGACTGGTGGGGCGTTCGAGCAGCACCACAATCAAAATGTTGAGCACCAGGTACAGCCAGCATCCAGTGCGAAACAGGTCGATGTCGGCCAGTTCCAGCAATTCGGCGTCCAGGCTGCTGGAAATCAGCAGCACCAGCATCACACCGATGGTCAGTCGATACAGGTGGTACAGCCGAAGAATGCGCTGTGCCTGGGGGGTCGCAAGAGACAGGGTCTCAGCGGTCACGTGTTGCGGGGCCCTGAAGCCGGTGCGGCTCGCTGCAATACCATTGCTGACCGGAACTGAGCGCGCGATCCTGCGGAACATGGACGCCACAGTGTGCGCAACGGACCATTGGCGCCGCAGCGATTTCCGGTGGTTGTGCCTTGGGGCGTGGAGCGGGGCCTCGTTTAAGGCGTTTGAACAACCAAATGGCCGCCATGATCAGGGCGATCCACATAATCAAACGAATCATGTCTACCAGCTTAGTGAGTGGAGATTTCGCAGTGTAGCCAAGGCATCGCCGCCCGGACAGTGATGCGCGTGCTTATAAAGTGTCCGCGCATAAAAAAAGGCCCCGAAGGGCCTTTTTTCGTGTGGCAGCGGTGTATTCAGTCAAATACGCCGAACGTCGCGTAGCTGAACCAGGAGCGGTCGTTGTTGCCTTCGGCTTCATGTTCCTGCTCATCGAGCTCTGCCTGATTTTCCGGCAGCAGGTCAGCAGGGATGGCTTCCTTGGCGTCTTCGTACTGCTTGATCACGTCCTGGTTGGCCCGAGTCTGGCCAGGCGGCAGCGGCGGACGGCTTTCGATCAGGCCCAACGTCGCTTTGGACAGCCACGAGCGGTTGTCCGCTTCGGACTCACGGGGTTCGAATTTGCCGTCAGCCAGTTGCGGGTGATCGGGGTAGTTGGTCTTGAGCACTTCAAGGCTGGTGTCGGCCAGGTCGTCCAGGTGCATGCGCTGATAGGCTTCGACCATTACGGCCAGGCCATCACCCACGGCTGGAGTTTCCTGGAAGTTCTCGACGACGTAGCGGCCACGGTTGGCGGCGGCGACGTAGGCCTGACGGGTCAGGTAGTAGTCGGCAACGTGGATTTCATACGCAGCTAGCAGATTGCGCAGGTAAATCATGCGCTGCTTGGCGTCGGGGGCGTAGCGGCTGTTCGGGTAGCGGCTGGTCAGTTGGGCGAACTCATTATAGGAGTCGCGTGCAGCACCAGGGTCACGCTTGGTCTGGTCCAGTGGCAGGAAGCGCGCCAGCAGGCCGACGTCCTGGTCAAACGATGTCAGGCCCTTGAGGTAATAGGCGTAATCGACGTTCGGGTGCTGAGGGTGCAAGCGGATGAAACGCTCGGCCGCAGACTTTGCCGCTTCAGGCTCGCCATTCTTGTAGTTGGCGTAGATCAGCTCCAGTTGGGCCTGATCTGCGTAACGACCGAATGGATAGCGTGATTCCAGCGCCTTGAGTTTCTCGGTGGCGCTGTTGTAGCTGTTGTTGTCCAGATCGGCCTGCGCCTGCTGGTACAGCTCGACTTCGCTGAGGTTTTCATCGACGACTTCTTTCTTCGAAGAACAAGCAGCGGTGAGTGCGAGGATGGCGATCAGCAGCAGGTGTTTCACTTGCATGGCGGCTTGCGTCCCTATAACGGCCTGCTGTCTTGCGCAGGACCGTCCTGTTATGATGAGCGCCCCGTGGAACCCCCGGGACAAAAGACGCCGTATTTAACCACAAGCGCGCAGCCGAAACCAAAGGCCAGTGCCACCTCCTAGTTTGAGCATGTCTGAGATCATAGAACTTCGCGCAGAGGTGCCGTCCGAATTGGGCGGTCAACGCCTCGACCAAGTCGCCGCCCAACTCTTCGCTGAGCACTCACGCTCGCGCCTTTCCGCCTGGATCAAAGACGGCCGCCTGACTGTGGACGGAGGCGTTCTGCGCCCGCGTGACATCGTACATGGCGGCGCCGTGCTGGCTTTGGTCGCCGAACAGGAAGCTCAGGGCGAGTGGATCGCTCAGGACATCGAACTGGACATCGTCTACGAAGACGACCAGATTCTGGTCATCAACAAGCCTGCCGGCCTGGTGGTGCACCCCGCAGCGGGGCATGCCGACGGCACGTTGTTGAACGCATTGCTGCACCACATCCCGGACATCGTCAACGTCCCGCGTGCCGGTATCGTGCACCGGCTGGACAAGGACACCACCGGGTTGATGGTGGTGGCCAAGACCATTCAGGCGCAGACGCAGCTGGTCACCCAACTGCAGAACCGCAGCGTCAGCCGTATTTATGAGTGCATCGTGATCGGTGTCGTGACGGCCGGTGGCAAGATCAACGCTCCTATCGGCCGTCATGGCCAACAACGCCAGCGCATGGCCGTGATGGAAGGCGGCAAGCCTGCCGTCAGTCATTACCGCGTGCTGGAGCGTTTCCGTTCCCATACCCACGTTCGGGTCAAGCTCGAAACCGGCCGTACGCACCAGATTCGCGTGCACATGTCGCACATCAACTTCCCGCTGGTGGGCGATCCGGCCTACGGCGGTCGCTTCCGCATTCCGCCTGCGGCCAGTGTCACGATGGTCGAGTCGCTCAAGCATTTCCCTCGTCAGGCCTTGCATGCTCGTTTCCTTGAGCTGGATCACCCGACGACCGGTCAGCGCATGAGCTGGGAATCGCCTCTGCCGGACGACTTTGTCTGGTTGCTGTCGCTGCTCAAGCAGGACCGCGAAGCGTTCGTTGGATGAGTGACTTCGTGGCCGACTGGCTGATCCCTGACTGGCCTGCGCCAGCGGGGATCAAGACGTGTGTCACCACGCGAGCGGGTGGCGTGAGCCTGCCGCCGTTCGACAGTTTCAACCTCGGTGATCATGTCGATGACGATCCTCACGCCGTCAGCCGCAATCGCCTTTCCCTGACCTCGCGGCTGCATATCCAGCCGGCCTGGTTGCGTCAGGTACATGGCGTGACAGCGGTCCAGGGCACGCCATCGCAGGTGATGGAAGCCGACGCCAGTTGGACGTCCACCCCTGGTGTCGCCTGCACCATCATGACCGCCGATTGCTTGCCGGCACTGTTTTGCAATCGCGCCGGCACCCGGGTTGCGGCGGCCCATGCCGGTTGGCGCGGTCTGGCGGCAGGTGTGCTGGAAGCGGCGGTCGGCAGCTTTTCCGACTATCCAGCCGACATCATGGTCTGGTTGGGGCCGGCCATCGGCCCGGACGCGTTCGAGGTAGGACCGGAAGTGCGTGAGGCGTTCATCGACACGCATCCTTCGGCGGTCGACGCCTTCGTGCCGAGCGCCAACGAGGGCAAGTTCATGGCCGACATCTACCAACTGGCGCGCCTGCGTCTGGCGGCCTACGGCGTCACGGCCGTCTATGGCGGCGGTTTTTCGACCTACAACGACCCTCGTTTCTACTCCTACCGCCGCAGTGCCCGCACCGGGCGTTTTGCCTCTCTGATCTGGATCGAAAGCTGATGCCAGGTCTGCTGTAGGCGCGAAGTCATTCGCCAAGCGCCCGTCCATCCGCCGCAAAGTCATCAGTTCAATGACTGCATCGCGAATGAATTCGCTGCTACACAATGCAGGCTGTCATTCACGCCAAGGATATTCGCCCTCCCGGGATCGCCGCAGCAGCTATCGTTGATCCACATCAATCAATCGCTGCTTGAATCCTGCGTAATTGCCCGCATCTTACGGACCATCTGCCAGGCTTTCTTTATCAGGTGTGTTCATTGCTCCGGCCTGGCTATATAGGAAGGTGACTAATGCGTATCGATCGTTTAACCAGCAAATTACAGTTGGCTTTATCTGACGCCCAATCTCTCGCGGTAGGCCTGGACCATCCAGCTATCGAGCCGGCGCACCTGATGCAGGCATTGCTTGAGCAGCAGGGTGGTTCAATCAAACCACTGCTCTTGCAAGTAGGCTTTGACGTCAACAGCCTGCGCAAGGAACTGAGCAAAGAGCTCGACCAACTGCCAAAAATCCAGAATCCGACCGGCGACGTGAATATGTCGCAGGATCTGGCGCGTCTGCTCAATCAGGCTGACCGCCTGGCTCAGCAGAAGAGTGACCAGTTCATCTCCAGCGAGCTGGTACTGCTCGCCGCCATGGACGAGAACAGCAAGCTCGGCAAATTGCTACTCGGTCAGGGCGTCAGCAAGAAAGCCCTGGAGAACGCGATCATCAATCTGCGTGGCGGCGGTGCAGTGAATGACGCGAACGTTGAAGAGTCGCGTCAGGCGCTGGACAAATACACCGTGGATCTGACCAAGCGCGCCGAAGAGGGCAAGCTGGATCCAGTGATTGGCCGCGACGACGAAATCCGTCGCACCATCCAGGTTCTGCAGCGCCGCACCAAAAACAACCCGGTGTTGATTGGCGAGCCTGGCGTGGGTAAAACCGCCATTGCCGAGGGTCTGGCTCAGCGCATCATCAACGGTGAAGTGCCTGACGGTCTGAAAGGCAAGCGCTTGCTCTCTCTGGACATGGGCGCGCTGATTGCCGGCGCCAAGTTCCGGGGCGAGTTCGAAGAGCGCCTCAAAGGGCTGCTCAACGAACTGTCCAAGCAGGAAGGCCAGATCATCCTGTTTATCGACGAGCTGCACACCATGGTCGGCGCCGGCAAAGCCGAGGGCTCGATGGACGCTGGCAACATGCTCAAGCCAGCACTGGCGCGGGGCGAGCTACACTGCGTCGGCGCGACCACGCTCAACGAATACCGCCAGTACATCGAGAAGGACGCCGCTCTTGAACGTCGCTTCCAGAAAGTACTGGTGGACGAACCGAGCGAAGAGGACACCATTGCAATCCTGCGCGGCTTGAAAGAGCGTTACGAAGTTCACCACAAAGTGGCGATCACCGACGGCGCCATCATAGCGGCGGCCAAGCTCAGCCATCGTTACATCACTGACCGCCAGCTGCCGGACAAGGCGATCGACCTGATCGACGAGGCCGCCAGCCGTATCCGCATGGAGATCGACTCCAAGCCTGAAGTCCTCGATCGTCTTGAGCGTCGCCTGATCCAGCTGAAGGTCGAAGCCCAGGCGCTCAAGAAAGAAGAAGACGAAGCCGCGATCAAGCGTCTTGAGAAGCTGCAGGAAGAAATCACTCGCCTTGAGCGCGAGTATGCCGATCTGGAAGAAATCTGGACCTCGGAAAAAGCAGAAGTCACAGGCTCCGCGCAGATTCAGCAAAAGATCGAGCAATCGCGTCAAGAGCTGGAAGCTGCGCGCCGCAAGGGCGACCTGAACCGCATGGCCGAGTTGCAGTACGGGATCATCCCGGATCTGGAACGCAGCCTGCAGATGGTCGATCAACATGGCAAACCTGAGAATCAATTGCTGCGCAGCAAAGTCACCGAGGAGGAGATCGCAGAGGTCGTCTCCAAGTGGACCGGTATTCCCGTGTCAAAAATGCTCGAAGGCGAGCGCGACAAGCTGATGAAGATGGAAAGCCTGTTGCACCAGCGCGTGATCGGGCAGAACGAAGCCGTGGTCGCGGTGGCCAACGCGGTGCGTCGCTCCCGTGCCGGGCTGTCCGACCCGAATCGCCCAAGCGGCTCGTTTATGTTCCTGGGCCCGACCGGTGTGGGTAAGACAGAACTGTGCAAGGCATTGGCAGAGTTTCTGTTCGACACCGAAGAAGCGATGGTGCGCATCGACATGTCCGAGTTCATGGAGAAACATTCCGTGGCACGACTGATCGGCGCGCCGCCGGGCTATGTGGGTTACGAGGAGGGCGGCTACCTGACCGAAGCGGTACGTCGCAAGCCGTACTCGGTGATCCTGCTGGACGAAGTCGAGAAAGCTCATCCGGACGTGTTCAACGTATTGCTGCAAGTGTTGGAGGATGGACGCCTGACCGACAGTCATGGGCGTACGGTGGACTTCCGCAACACCGTCATCGTAATGACCTCGAACCTGGGCTCTGCGCGTATTCAGGAACTGGAAGGGGATCGCGAGGCGCAACGTGCAGCGGTCATGGATGCGGTCAGCTCGCACTTCCGCCCGGAGTTCGTGAACCGGATCGACGAAGTGGTGGTGTTCGAGCCACTGGCGCGGGATCAGATTGCCGGCATCGCCGACATTCAGTTGGGGCGTTTGCGTAAACGGCTGGCCGAGCGCGATCTGGCGCTGCTGCTGACGCCTCAGGCGATGGATAAGCTGATCGCCGTGGGTTATGACCCGGTGTATGGCGCGCGGCCTTTGAAGCGCGGTATTCAGCGCTGGATCGAGAACCCGCTGGCGACGCTTATTCTGTCAGGCGAGTTCATGCCGGGCAGCAGCATCACCGGCCGTGTCGAAGGCGACGAGATCGTTTTCAGTTGATCCGCCGGCTATCTATATAGAGAGGGCAAAAAGGGCTTCCTGCGCGGAGGCCCTTTTTTTGGCTGGGCGTTTTGCGTGCGAACTCGGATTGGCAGCGCTTGAAGGGCGATCTTCAGAAAAGTCGCAAATCATTGTCTTAAAAGCAATTTAGAGGGTTGACAGGTATTTCTGGAAATGTAGAATAGCGCGCCTCAGAGACGTGAACGCAGCGATGCGAACAGGTCGAAGAGGCTGATAATGCAGGAGATTCAGGGTAGTAAGTGCAAGACATTGTTTTGTATGGATGTACTGGATTTGTTGTGTTGGAAGCGTTGTAACGTTGCATCTGAAATTGAATAGTTCCGTGATAGCTCAGTCGGTAGAGCAAATGACTGTTAATCATTGGGTCCCAGGTTCGAGTCCTGGTCACGGAGCCAATTTTCAGAATGTAGCCATGTCGGGGTATAGCGCAGTCCGGTAGCGCGCCTGCTTTGGGAGCAGGATGTCAGGAGTTCGAATCCCCTTACCCCGACCACTATTTTGGGTCGTTAGCTCAGTTGGTAGAGCAGTTGGCTTTTAACCAATTGGTCGTAGGTTCGAATCCCACACGACCCACCATTTTCTGCCTGGCTTCATCGGGTTGAATCTTAGGGAGTGACGCCAGTCGCGTCACCCGCTTAGAATGCGCCTTACGAGGTGCATTCTTGTTTTATCGGGGTATAGCGCAGTCCGGTAGCGCGCCTGCTTTGGGAGCAGGATGTCAGGAGTTCGAATCCCCTTACCCCGACCATTTTCTGCCCTGTTGTTGTAAATGGGCTGAAGACTGGCTCCAACGCCAACCGCGTTGAAGCACATGAAAAAGGCGTCCTTCGGGACGCCTTTTTTGTTGGGCTCGTTTTTCTGCTATTGCGCTTTCGGCGCTTCACTCCATGATGCCTCGATCTGATTTTTCAGATCCGTTGGAATCGGAGCGAAATCCAGAGCGCGCGCCTGATCTTGCCCGTTCTCCAGCGTCCAGCGGAAGAAATCCTGTACAGCTTTCTGCCGATCGGCGTCCTTGGCGTGTCGGTACATCACGATAAACGTCGCCGCTGTAATCGGGTAAGCCTGTTCGCCCGGTGCGTTGAGCATCGACAGGTCGAAGTCCTTGGCGTTTTTCCAGTCGGCTGTCGCGGCAGCGGCCTGAAAGCTCTCCGCGTTCGGCGCCACGAATTGACCGGATGCGTTCTGCAGCAATCCGTAATTGAGTTTCTGCTGTTTAACGTAAGCGTATTCAACGTAGCCAATTGAGTTGGGCATCTGCTTTACGTACGCCGCCACGCCTTCGCTGCCTTTACTGCCCAACCCCACCGGCCACTTGACCGACGTGCCTTCGCCCAGTGTCGCTTTCCATTGCGGGCTGACCAGCAAGAAATAGCGGGTGAGGTTGAACGTAGTGCCCGAATCCTCAGAGCGATAGACCACGTTGATTTTCGCGTCCGGCAGTTTCTGTCCCGGATTGAGCGCAATGATCGCCGGGTCATTCCACTTGCTGATCTTGCCCATGAAGATATCGGCCAACAGCGGTCCGCTGAACTTCATGCTGCCGGTGGCAACCGATGCCACGTTGATGACCGGCACGACGCCGCCGATGACTGAAGGAAACTGCTGCAAGCCCAGCGATTGCAATTCGGCCGATCTCATCGGCATGTCGCTGGCACCGAAATCCACAGCCGCCTCCTTGATCTGCGCAATGCCCGCGCCAGAGCCGATGGATTGATAGTTAACGCGGATGCCGGTTTTCTGATTGTAATCGGTGGCCCATTTGAACAGTACGGGGTACACGAAGGTTGAGCCTGCGCCGGTGACTTCAGTGGTGGCCGCGCTGGCAGTGGTCAACAGCGAGAGATTAAGTGCAATGCCCAGACCGGCGCTGAGCATCATTCGGGAGAGCTGAAGCATGGAGTGACTTCCTGTGATCAAGCGACATCGAGTGTGATGCTCCTATGGGATCACAGTAATCAGCACGTTTTTGTGACAGGAAGTGAGCAGATGAACGCCTTCAGAATGAAGTCGCACCATCCTCTTTCGCAGCGAACTTGTTTGCGGGGCGCAAAGACGCGGCACACCGCCTTTGCCGTCTCGCCAAGGTTGGCTCCGACAGTTATGAGTGACGGCTTGGAGGTGGGCGTCAGGCGGTGCGCGGTATAGACTCCGAGTCGTACTGTCAGTCTCGGTCGGTCTTATGAAAGCACCCATTGCGCTTTACGAAACTGAACGACTTCAAGCACTGCGCACGCTTGAAATACTCGATACCCCCGCTGAAGCCTCGCTGGACCGGATCACCCGCCTGGTCGCTCGTGTACTGAATGTGCCCATCGCGCTGGTCACGCTGGTCGATGAAAAACGCCAGTGGTTCAAGTCCCGTGTGGGTGTAGAGATTCTCGAGACCTCCCGCGACGATGCGTTCTGTGCGCACGCGATCCTGCAGGATGAGCCGATGGTAGTCCCCGACGCGATGCGTGACGCGCGCTTCAGCGACAACCTGATGGTCACCCAGGCCCCTCATATCCGGTTCTATGCCGGCGTTCCGATTCGCACCAGCCAGGGTCATGCTGTCGGCACCCTGTGCGCCATTGATGAACGGCCCCGCGTGTTGACTCACGAAGAGCTCAACACCCTGAAGGATCTGGCGGACATGGTCAGCCGCGAGATGCAATTGCGCGAAAACCTGATGCAGGTCCGCACCCAGGCGAAAAAAACCGACGACCTGTTCGAAGCCAGCGAGGCGGCCTATCGTTCGATGTTCGAGCTGGCGTCGGTCGGGATTGCACTGGTGGCGCCGGATGGCAACTGGATCAGCGTCAATCAGGCGCTGTGTGATCTGGTGGGCTACAGCGTGCAGGAACTCAAGGGGCTGACCTTCCAGGACATCACCTTTCCCGACGACCTCAACAACGACATGGGTCTCTTACGACAATTGGTCGCCGGCGACATCGATCATTACCAGCTGGAAAAACGCTACCTGCACAACAACGGCAAGGCGGTGTGGGCCGACTTGAGCGTCACTAAAAAACTGTCGGCGGATGGCGAGCTGGAATATTTCATTTCAATCATTCAGAACATCCAGGGCCGCAAGGAGCTGGAGCAAGAGGCCAAGCACGACGCCTTGACCGGACTGCTCAATCGACGTGCGCTGGACTCGCTGCTGCCCATCGCCCAAGCCCGGGCCGACCGTTCGAAAATGCTGATGGCCTTGATGTTTCTCGACCTGGATGGCTTCAAGGGCATCAACGACACCTACGGCCACGATGCGGGCGACGAATTGCTGCGCACGATCTCTCAGCGATTAAAAGTCAGCGTCAGGCGCACTGACAGCCTGATTCGTCTGGCAGGGGATGAGTTCATCGTGATACTGGAGGGCGTCGTGCCCGGTGCGGACGAGGTGCGGGATGTGGCCAAGAAGCTGCTGAGCACCATCGCCGAGCCGATGACGATCAAGGGCCACTCGATCATGACCCAGGCGAGCATCGGATTTTCCATCTACGAGCCCGACTCCGGCAAAGCGCCGGATGAGCTGATTCGCGAGGCGGACCGATGGATGTACAAGGCCAAGCATTCGGGGAAGGGGCAGGTGTTGCCGTGAAGGTACAGCTTGCCAGAAGCCAGGCTTTTGGCTCTGGCCGAAGGCCGAAGGCCGTAGGAGTTCGGCTTGCCGACGATCTGCTGCGAAGCAGTAGTAAACCCGATAAATGCGGTGCGTCAGAATGATTCGGTTATCAGGTTTCGCGACCGGTTCCCGGCCGATCGCTGGCAAGCCAAGCTCCTACGCCCTCCGGGCAGAAACGCAGCGTTTACGCTATTGCTCAATCAGTGCAGCTTCATCCTGGGTTCTGTCCCACGACCAATTCGACTGCCGAGCATTAGCATCGCCGTGCGGAACACGCCATACAGCGCCATCTGGTGCATGCGATACAGCGACACGTAAAACATCCGTGCCAGCCAGCCTTCGAGCATTACGCTGCCGGTCAGGTTGCCCATCAAATTGCCCACCGCCGAGAACTTCGACAGGGAAATCAAAGAGCCATAGTCCTTGTAGCTGTACTCCGGCAGGCTTTGGCCCTCAATGCGCAGCTTCAACGACTTCACCAGCAATGATGCCTGCTGATGCGCCGCCTGAGCCCGCGGCGGTACATTGCGGTCAGTGCCTTTCATAGGGCAGGAGGCGCAATCACCAAAGGCAAAGATGTTGTCATCGCGGGTGGTTTGCAGCGTCGGGCGCACTTGCAGCTGATTGATCCGGTTGGTTTCCAGCCCTGCGATGTCCTGCAAAAACGCTGGAGCACGAATGCCCGCCGCCCAGACTTTCAGCGTCGCTGGAATCACCTGGCCTGAGGCCGTAATCAACGCATCGGCCGTCACTTCACTGACCGCTGAATTGGTCAGCACTGTCACACCGAGTTTTTCCAGGGTTTTATGCACAGGCCCGCCGATGCGTTCTGGCAGTGCCGGCAATACCCGAGGACCGGCCTCGATCACCGTGATGCGCAGGTTTTCCGGCTTGATCTGGCCCAGCCCGTAAGCGGCCAGCTCCTGCGCGGCGTTGTGCAGTTCTGCGGCGAGTTCGACGCCTGTTGCGCCAGCGCCGACGATGGCGACGTTGATCTCCTCGATGACGTCCGTCTGGCTGGCATGGGCGCGCAGATAGTGATTGAGCAGCTGCTGGTGAAAGCGTTCGGCCTGCTTGCGAGTGTCGAGGAACAGGCAGTGTTGCGCGGCGCCCAGAGTGCCGAAATCGTTGGTAGTGCTGCCGACGGCAATCACCAGCGAGTCGTAACCCAGGCTGCGTTCGGGCACCAGCTCGTTGCCGTCTTCATCGAGGGTGGCCGACAGATGAATCTGCTTTGCGTCGCGATCCAGCCCTGTCATCCGGCCCAGCTGAAAAGTGAAGTTGTTCCACTTGGCCTGCGCCACGTAGTTCAGCTCGTCCTCGTAGGAGTTCAACGACCCGGCGGCGACTTCATGCAGCAGCGGTTTCCAGATGTGGGTCAGGTTGGCATCGACCAGCACGACGCTGGCGGTGCCTTTCTTGCCCAGGGTTTTACCCAGACGGGTAGCCAGCTCCAGACCACCGGCGCCTCCGCCGACAATCACAATACGATGAGTCATGGGGATATCTCATAAGGCTTAAGGAATTCTTTGGGCGGTCTATCCGCGCGAGCGCCAGGCAGCTCATAGCGTCAGATAACTCAGCAAGCGGCTTAGCAGGCCCAGCCCGACCACCACTGCAATCACAACCACAAGGAGCGTCCACGGCCGAAAGGGCCGGCGCTCGACTCGATGCTGGGGTGCTTGAAGGTACTCTTGGACACGTCTTTGGTCGTCAGGGTTCAGGCGGCTGGTCATGTGAGCCTCTTCATGGACGTCGAGTGCGGTCAGAAAGCTACAGGCACGGATGATTTCACAGGCTGATACCTACGTCGAACACTACGCTGCGACCCAGGTTGGTCCTGAGAAAATCCGGGGCATCGGGATGAGCGAACAGCACCCGGGCAAATGTGGGGCCGACCAGTGACAACGAACGCCAGCCTTGGCGCAAGTATTCGGTGGGAGGTGGAAAGTGGCTGTTGAGGTCCAGCACTTCGCGCTTGAGGCTGGCGAAGGCAATGATGTCCAGCTCGCTCAAATCCAGCCCGCGCTCTTTGTAGTTGTGGGCTTTCTTTCTTAAGGTAGGCGCCAGGCGGTGCAGCAGCTCGGAGGCGGGAATGCGCTTGGGTTTGGCCTCGCGGCGCACCAGTTGGCTCAAAGAAAACGCACTGCGCCGACGTTGAAGCTCTTCGCGCCATTCATCGTTCAGACGCCTGCCTTCATCGAGTACGAAAAACACCTCAAAACATGCGTCGCGGAACAATACGTCCGGCGGCTCCTGCCCTGCGGGGTGAAAGTCTTCGTTGCGATGGGCAATGTTCAGGCCTTGCAGCAGGCGTTGGCAAACCCAGCGCTCACGCTCCCACTTGCGCGCATTGGAAAGGAACGCATTGGCCTGTTCGGCTTGGATCGTCAAAAGACGCAGGTAGTCGGAGTCATCCATGAGCCCAAGCTTAGCGTTCTATGGCGCAGAGAAAAGCTATCCGAATAGATAAATCCTGATACCCCTATTTACGCGGTCCCTGTAGGAGCGAACTTGTTCGCGAGGCGTTATGACGGACACACCGCATTGACTGCCTCGCCAACAAGTTGGCTCCCACAGTCGGTGCACGGCTTACAAATCCCGGCTGCCTCGCCCGGATCTCTGTAGGAGCGAACGTGTTCGCGAGGTGTTATGACGGACACACCGCATTGACGGCCTCGCCAACAAGTTGGCTCCCACAGACGGTGCTCGGCTTACAAATCCCGGCTGGCTCGCTCGGATCTCTGTGGGAGCGAACTTGTTCGCGAGGCGTTATGACGGACACACCGCATTGACCGCCTCGCCAACAAGTTGGCTCCTACAGACGGTGCTCGGCTTACAAATCCCGGCTGCCTCGCTCGGATCTCTGTAGGAGCGCACTTGTTCGCGAGGCGTTATGACGGACACACCGCATTGACTGCCTCGCCAACAAGTTGGCTCCTACAGACGGCGCTGGGCCTTACAAATCTCGGCTGCCTCGCCCGGGTCCCTGTAGGAACGAACTTGTTCGCGAGGCGTTATGACTGACACACCGCATTGACTGCCTCGCTAACAAGTTGGCTCCTACAGACGGCGCTGGGCCTTACAAATCCCGGCTGCCTCGCTCGGGTCCCTGTAGGAGCGAACTTGTTCGCGAGGCTTATGACTGACACACCGCATTGACTGCCTCGCCAACAAGTTGGCTCCCACAGACGGTACACGGCTTACAAACCCCGGCTGCTCGCTCGGATCTCTGTGGGAGCGAACTTGTTCGCGAGGCGTTATGACGGACACACCGCATTGACTGCCTCGCCAACAAGTTGGCTCCCACAGACGGCGCTAGGCCTTACAAATCCCGGCTGCCTCGCTCGGATCTCTGTGGGAGCGAACTTGTTCGCGAGGTGTTATGACGGACACACCGCATTGACTGCCTCGCCAGCAAGTTGGCTCCTACAGACGGCGCTGGGCCTTACAAATCTCGGCTGCCTCGCCCGGGTCCCTGTAGGAACGAACTTGTTCGCGAGGCGTTATGACTGACACACCGCATTGACTGCCTCGCCAGCAAGTTGGCTCCTACAGACGGCGCTCGCCTTACAAATCCCGTTGCTTGCGAAATTGCCCCGGCGGCATGCCGTGGGCGGCACGGAAGCGGCGGGAGAAGTAGGCTTCGTCGGCGAAACCGCACAGCCGGGCAATTTCGCCGACCGGTTTGGTGCCATTGAGCAGGAGCGTGCGCGCCAGGTGCATCCTGCGTTCGAGCACCAGTTCGCTGAAGGTTTTCCCGACTTCCTTGCGCAGCCAGTGGGTGAGGTAATTGGGCGAGAGGAACGCCGCGGACGCCGCTGTTTTCAGATTCAAATCCGGGTCGCTGAGGTTTTTGCGCACGTATTCCGACATCCGAGCCAGCGCGTCGCGGCGGCTACGTTCGGCGGCGTTGTCGTCGGCCAGGGTTTTTATCGGTTCGGCAAAGCGTTCGCACACTGTGCCGATCAGTTGCAACAGGCAGCCCTTGAGAATCTCCCGCGTACCGAACTGGCGCTGCTGATCCAGCCTGCGCATGCGCTGCAGTAACGTGTGAATCTCGACGAAGTCCGCGTCATCAAGGATGTAATCCAGGCTTTCCTGAAAGCGAAAGGGCGACAGTTCAGGTGCCAGCGCAATCGGGACGTCTTCCAGGTCCAGAGGATCGCACTGCAACTGCGGCAACAGGAACGTCTGGGCGAAGTTGATCAGCAAAAAATTGCCATCGTCCGGGTGCGGGATCAGGTGCAATTTGTGCGGCAGGATGAACGCCAGTGCGTTGCGTGGAAACGGCCGTACCACGCCGCCGATGTGCTGCACGGTATCGCCACCCAGGTTGATCTGGATCTGAAAATACTCGTGACGATGCGGACCGGTTTCGGCGCTTCGGGCGCTCTTGTCACGAATGTAAAAGTCCGGCCGTTCGCTGCGTTGCTGCATGCCATAGGTCGGCACTTGAGTCGCTGAATCCATCAATCGGTACCTCATCAAAGCGTGACCATGCGCAGTGTCCCTTGTTGTGCCGGCTCACGCATAGCGCAAATGTCGTATATACGCCTGCGCATTATCAGTTGTCCTACCACTTGGATCATGAAGATGCTATGACGAGGACTGTCCGCGTTGTCCAAGAATTTTCAGCTGGCAAGAAATCTTAAAACCGCTCTAGTGCGCAGCTTTAGCCGGCAATTGCGTCAAGCTGATGAGCTTGCTACGCGTACGAAATTTCTTGGACAAATATTAAGCGCGGCGGGTTGAAATCCAAAAACGTTCTAAGCGTTGGATTGTATTTACGTGGTTGTACGATAACTTGGAGTGGCTTCTCCGATACCAATAAAAACAATGAGGAACTCTCATGTCGAGCACCCCTGATATTCAGGCGGTCGACGCTCGTGTCGCCGCACCCGCTGCAGCCACACCGGCTCGTCTTCCTTCCCGCCGTCGCTGGTTCATGCTGTCCCTGTTGCTGATCGCCACGATCATCAACTACGTAGACCGCGTGAACATCTCCATCGCCGCTCCTTTCATGGCCAAGGACCTTGGTCTGGACAAGGTCGAAATGGGCCTTATCTTCTCCGCCTTCGCCTGGACCTACGCTTTCGCTCTGGTGCCTGCAGGCTTTCTCGCTGACCGCTTCGGCTCCCGACTGACTTACGGCGCGTCATTGATTTCCTGGTCTGCCGTCACGGTATGTCAGGGCTTCGCGGGCGGTTTCGCCTCTTTGTTTGGTCTGCGTCTGGCCATCGGCGCCATGGAAGCGCCTGCGTTTCCGGCCAACAGCCGCGCCGTGACGGTGTGGTTCCCCGCCAAGGAACGCGGCATGGCGAGCAGCATTTACGTGTGCGGCCAGTACTTGGGCACGGCGCTGTTCACCGGCGCATTGCTGTGGCTGGCGACCACCTACGACTGGCGCCACGTGTTCTACAGCACCGGCATCGTCGGCATCTTGTTCGGGATCGCCTGGCTTTACCTGTACCGCGATCCGATGTTCTGCAAGAAGGTCAGCAAACAAGAGCTGGCTTACATTGAAGACGGCGGCGGTCTGGTCAAAAGCAGCAAGGACAAAAACAAATTCAAGTGGGCGCAGATTGTCGAGCTGATGAAGTATCGCCAGATCTGGGCCATTTGCATCGGCAAGTTCGCGAGCACTTCAGCGCTGTATTTCTTCCTCACTTGGTTCCCGACCTACCTGATCGAAGAGCGTCATCTGACCATGGTCAAAGTGGGCATCTTCGCCGTGCTGCCGTTCATTGGCGCAACGGTTGGCGTGCTGCTGGCCGGTTTCATTGCGGACTGGATGATTCGTCGCGGCTTCTCACTGTCGTTCTCTCGCAAGCTGCCGCTGGTGGTGGGCTCGGCGCTGGGCATGTCGATCATGCTGGTCAATTTCACCGATTCAAACGAAGTCTGCATCGCGCTGCTGACCATCGCGTTCTTCGCTCAAGGGATCGCGTCGTCCTCGTGGGCCGCTGTGTCTGAAATCGCGCCAAAAGAGCTGATCGGTCTGACCGGTGGTGTGACCAGTCTGGCGGCGAACATCGGTGGGATCGTGACGCCGATTGTCATCGGGCAAATCCTGCATGTCACCTCGAGTTTCGCTTACGCCTTCTGGTTTATCGGGGGCATGGCGCTCATCGGGACGCTGTCTTATTCGCTGTTGCTGGGCAAGATCTACCGCATCGAATTGAAAGCTCAGTAATGCAAAACGGGTGTGTGTGACTTTATGCCCCCATGGGCAAAGGCGTACGCAAGTACGCCTTTTTTATGCGCTGCAATGCCCGTTTTTACTCCAGTTTGAACACCGCTTTGTCCAACTTTGGCCGCTGACGATCCCGTAGGCTGGTCGTCAGGGATTCACTTTTCAAGGAACCACCATGATCAATTACGTGTTCGAGCCGGGCCGCGTGCGCAGCCTGCCGGTCAGCAATAGCGATGCACGCTTTCCGGTGGCCCGCGTGTTTTGCCTGGGGCGCAATTATCACTGGGGCGACTCGTTGAACGAGCCGCGAGAAATGCCGGCGTTCTTCATGAAACCGGCCAGTTCGGTCATCGACGCCAGCGGCGAGCTGGATTTTCCCCCGCTGACCGAACAGTTCTGCCACGAAATCGAGTTGGTAGTTGCCATCGGCAAAGACGGTTTCGAGATTTCAGAAGAAGACGCCCTGGACCACGTGTGGGGTTACGCCGCCGGATTGGACCTGACCCGACGTGACTTGCAGATGGCCGCCAAAGCCGTCGGCCAGCCGTGGGAAGCGGCCAAAGCGTTCGACGGCTCTGCGCCCATCAGCCCGATCCAGCCGGCCAGCCAACTGGGCCACCCGTCGCAGGGCGCGCTGTGGTTGAGCGTCAATGGCGTAGAGCGCCAGCGCTCGGACCTGGAAAGCCAGATCTGGTCGGTGGCCGAAATCGTCAGCCGTCTTTCGCGCTCCATCCGCCTGAGCGCAGGCGATTTGATCATGACCGGTACGCCGCCGGGGGTTGATTCCCTGCAATCGGGCGATGTGATCACCGCTGGCATCGCCGGCATCGGTCAATTTGAAGTACGTGTGGGCAGCCGTCGCGCCAGCTGACGTGCGGCCTCGTCTATATCCATGAAACGGAGACATAACAATGACTGACAATACCCTCCCGAAAATTGCTTTAGTGACCGGTGCCGGCAGCGGCATTGGTCGTGCGGTTGCCCTTGGCCTATTGGCTGACGGTTATAAAGTTGTCGCGACCGGTCGACGCATCGAGCCCCTGCAAGAGCTGGCGACGCTGGCCAAAGAGCAAGGCGGCGAAGTGCTGCCGGTGTCCACCGATGTGCGTGATCCGGCCAGCGTCGAAGCGTTGTTCGCCACGATTGAAGAGGTCTACGGCCGCGTCGATGTGGTGTTCAACAACGCCGGCGTCAATGCGCCTGCGGTGCCGATGGATGAGCTGCCGGTCGAAAAATGGCTGAGCGTGATCGAAACCAACGTCACCGGCGTGTTCCTGTGCAGCCGCGGCGCGTTTGGCCTGATGCGCAAGCAGACGCCACAGGGCGGACGCATCATCAACAACGGTTCGATTTCTGCCCACACGCCGCGCCCGTTCACCGCGCCCTACACCGCCAGTAAGCACGCTGTCTCCGGTATCACCAAAGCCATTGCGCTTGATGGCCGGGAATTCAACATCGCCTGCAGCCAGATCGACATCGGCAACGCGTTGACCGAGCTGTCCGTGCGCATGACCAAAGGCGTGCGCCAGGCCAACGGCGAAACGGCAGTGGAGCCGATGATCGACGTGAAACACATTGCCGACGCCGTGCGTTACATCGCCAATCTGCCGCTATCGGCCAACGTGCTGAACATGACCGTCATGGCGACCAACATGCCGTTCGTGGGCCGTGGCTGAGTGCTTCACTTCTGAATAAGCGAGATCGCGATGAAACCTGAAATCCTGCAACTGAGCCCAATCCTGATCCCCGAGATCAACGCGCGGCTGAACGAGCTGTACACCGTGCGCCCGTACTTCCAGCAAGCGGATAAAGCGGCTTACCTGCGCGAGCACGGCGCCAATATTCGTGGCGTGGTGACCGGCGGCCACACCGGCATTACCCGTCAGGTGATGGAGCAATTGCCGGCTGTGGAAGTGATCGCAGTCAATGGCGTGGGCACTGACGCAGTGGACCTGGCCTATGCCCGTGACCGTGGCATTCATGTGACGGCGACCATTGGCGCGCTCACCGAAGACGTGGCGGATCTGGCCATTGGCCTGTTGATCTCTGCTGCTCGTGGCCTTGGGACCGGCGACCGTTATGTGCGCAGCGGCGCGTGGCCCAAGAGCGCGACGCCGCTGGCGCCGATCCCCTTGGCGCGGCAGTTCAGCGGCATGCGCATTGGTATCGTCGGGCTGGGCCGGGTAGGGCGCGCCGTCGCTACTCGCGCTGCAGCGTTTGGCTGCCCGATCAGTTACACCGATCTGCGCAAAATGGACGATGTGCCTTACTCGTTCGTCGCGGATCTGGTGGAACTGGCGCGACACAGCGATGCGCTGATCGTTGCGGCAGCGGCCGACAAGGCCAAGGGGATCATCGACGCCCAAGTGTTGGCGGCGTTGGGTGCAGAAGGCTATCTGATCAACGTCGCCCGCGGCAGTCTGGTCAACGAGCCGGATCTGGTGGCCGCGCTCAAGACCGGCTCGATTGCGGGCGCCGGGCTGGATGTGTTCGTCGATGAGCCGAATGTGCCCACCGAGCTGTTCGACCTGGAAACCGTGATCCTGCAGCCACACCGCGCCAGCGCCACTGTGCAGACCCGCACGCGCATGGGGGAAATGGTGCTGGCGAGTCTGGCGCAGGGATTGGCTGGCGAACGGCCGAGCGCTGCGGTTCAGTAGCCATTGCTCGACGATTAATGGTGGGAGGGAGCTTGCTCGCGAAAAGGACGGCACATCAGGGACATTGTTACCGGTCCTTGGTCAGTCTTCGCGAGCAAGCTCCCTCCCACTGGTCACCCACACGGGTCACGCCTGCACCGCCAATTCCATCACCAGAAAATCAATGAACGCGCGGGTCTTCAGCGGCACGCGCCTGGCGGAGGGATACACCGCGTTAATGGTGATCGCCGGTGCTTTCCACTCGCACAGCACAGGCACCAGACTCCCTGCTGCCAGGGCCTTTTCAATGATGAAATCCGGCAGCAGTGCAATGCCCATTCCCGCTTCCGCCGCCTGGCACAGAATGTCGCCGTTGTTGGCGTGCAAGGGCCCGGTGACGTGCACGCGCTGGGTTTCCTTGCCGTTGCACAGCTGCAGGCTGACCCCGCTTTGCAGGTAGCCATAGCTCAGGCATTTGTGTGACGACAGGTCCTTGGGCGTCTGCGGGGTTCCTTCACGGGCCAGGTATTCGGGCGATGCCACCATGATCCTCGGCGCCGGAGCCAGCGAGCGCGCCACCATCGATGAATCCGGCAGGCTGGCGATGCGAATCGTCACGTCGAATCCGCCCTTCACCGGATCCACCTGCTGATCGCTGAACACCAGTTGCAGCTCTACGTCCGGGTGCAATGCGTAGAACTTCGGGATCAGCGGACCCAGGCGGCTCAACCCGAACGACATCGGCGCATTGACCCGCAACACCCCTCTGATCTCGCCTAACCCGGTACGCGCGCGTTGCTCGGCTTCGTCAACCGATGCCAGCACATCCCGACAGGATTCGTAGTACTCCGCGCCAGCTTCCGTCAGATGCAGGCTGCGGGTAGTGCGTTGCAGCAACTGCACACCGATGGCGTCTTCCAGCGCCTGGATCTGCTTGCTGACCTTCGAGCGAGGTACGTCCAGCGCGCGGGCGGCGGCGGCAAATCCGTTTTCGTTCACTGTGGTAACGAACGTGCGCATACATTCAATGCGATCCATCTGTGTCCCTGTTTTGGAAACAATGAGTCTCGAGTTTAGGTAATTGTTTCGATATGCGCTAGTCCGTACATTCACTCCCAAGCCAGCAAGCAAACAGCCCAACGGGCTGAAGCGGCCACCCATTACGGTTTAATCATTCAGAAGGAACATCTCATGTCTATCCGCGAACTGCTCAACCCAACTAACTCCGCCCTGATCCTGATCGACCACCAGCCACAAATGGCCTTCGGCGTGCAGTCGATCGATCGCCAGACCTTGAAGAACAATACGGTCGGTCTGGCCAAGGCGGCGAAGATCTTCAACGTGCCGACCATCCTCACCTCGGTCGAAACCAAGAGCTTCAGCGGCTTTATCTGGCCGGAAGTGTTGGGCGTGTTTCCGGATCAACAGCCGATCGAGCGCACCTCGATGAACTCCTGGGAAGACAAAGCCCTGGTGGAAGCGGTCAAGGCGACCGGTCGTAAAAAACTGATCATCGCTGCGCTGTGGACTGAGGTCTGCCTGAACTTCCCGACGCTGGATGCACTGGCTGAAGGGTACGAGGTGTACATCGTGACCGACGCGTCGGGCGGCACCACCAAAGAAGCTCATGACATGTCGGTGCTGCGCATGATTCAGGCTGGCGCCGTGCCGGTGACCTGGCAACAAGTGCTGCTCGAATTCCAGCGCGACTGGGCCCACAAAGACACCTACGAAGCGGTGATGGAACTGGTCCGCGAACACAGCGGTGCATACGGCATCGGCGTCGATTACGCCTACACCATGGTCCACGGCGCGCCACAGCGGAAGGTGAGTTGATATCTGACACGCCGCATGGCTCAACACGGCACATGATCCTGTAGGAGCTGCCGAGGCACGAAGGCTGCGAAGTGGTAGGTCAGGCAAACACGCTTTGTCTGAAAAACCGCCATCGCAGCCTTTGTGCTTCGGCAGCTCCTGCATTGACAGCGTCTTCGATTCAACAACCGCAGCCGGGTCTAAACTCTCCAATACCCGAACCCGACAAATCCAACACCATGATCGGCGCCGACGTCCTCACCCCTCTGACCATGACCCTCGCCTGGCTTTGTTATGTGCCAGTGTTGTGCTGGGCGGTGTGGCGCTCGCCCTGGGTTGAGTTGTTCACCGACAGCCGACGTCAGCATTTGTTGTTCGGCACTGTCTTTTCGCTGTTTCTACTGTGGCTGGTGCGGCGCGATTTCGACACGGGCGTTTCCTACCACTTCATTGGCATGACCGCCGTCACCCTGGTGCTCGACTGGCCGCTGGCGCTGGTCGGCGGCTGGATCGCGCAGTTGGGTTTGCTTGCGTTAGGGCGTCAGGATTTGGCAGCGCTGGGCGTCAACGGCCTGTTGTTTGTCGCGCTGCCAGTGCTGATTACCGAAGCGTGCTCAATTGTGGTCGAGCGCGCGCAGCCCAAAAACCCGTTCATCTACATCTTCTGCTCAGGTTTTTTTGCAGCGGCGTTGGCCGCCTTGCTGTGTCTGCTGGCAGCCATCGGGTTACTGTGGTTCGAGGGGCTTTTCGCGATGCCGGAATGGCTGGAGGATTTTGTCGGCTATTTGTGGCTGATCATTTTCCCTGAAGCGTTCATCAACGGGATGGTGATCACAGCGCTGGTGGTGTTTTGCCCGGAGTGGCTGGAAACTTTCAACCGCACGCGCTACCTGTCGGCGCCATGGAAGGACGATGGCGGCGCCTGACGTTTTGCCGTGTCAGGCGCCGCGCTCGGTCAGTGCTGGCGAGGGTCGAGGTCGCCGGAGAACAGCTCGTCTTCAGCGTCCGGTGCTACCGGAATCGCATGCTCCTCGGACGCCCACGCGCCCAGGTCGATCAACTTGCAGCGATCAGAACAGAACGGGCGGAAGGTGCTCTCGGGCTTCCATTCCACTGGCGCTCCACAGGTTGGGCAATCGACGGTCATTGGTTGGCTCATGACTGGCCTCCACACAAAGTTAGATAAAAGTGATGCAGTCGTTCGACTTCGCTTTTCAGCCAGGCCGGGTCGCGGTCATTGACGATGACATCATCGGCGCGGCTCAAGCGGTATTCCCGCGTGGCCTGGGCTTTGAGAATGGCCCTGACCTGTTCGGCGTTGCTGTTGTCCCGCGCCACGGTGCGCTGAATTTGAATCTCCTCAGGCACATCGATCACCAACACCCGTTTCACCATCGAGTGCTGGGTGGTTTCCAGCAACAGCGGGGAGACCAGGATGGCGTAGGGCGACTGAGCCTTGGCCAGATCCGCGGTTATTTCTTCGCGAATCAGCGGATGCAGCAGGCTTTCGAGCCAGACACGTTGCTCGGGATCCTTGAAGATCAGCTCACGCAAAGCAGTGCGATTGAGCGTGCCGTCCTCTTGCAGCACGCCAGCGCCGAAGTGCTCGGCGATCCGCGCGAGGGCAGGGCGGCCCGCCTCAACCACCCAGCGCGCCGCTTGATCGGCGTCTACCAGATGAATGCCCAGGTCGACGAAAACCTGCGCGGCAGCACTTTTGCCACTGCCGATGCCGCCTGTCAGGCCAAGAATCCAGGGTTGAGAAACAGCGTGGGTCATCTGAAACCGGCGATCTGCAAATAAGAGGCGGTTATTTGATCACCCCAGAGCAAAGCGATCCACCCCGCAATCGCCAGATAAGGACCAAAGGGGATCGGCGTGCCGGTCTCGACGTTGCGCAAGCGCAGCATGATCAGGCCTAGAACGGCACCCACCAGCGACGACAGCAAAATCGTCAGCGGCAAAATCTGCCAGCCTCCCCACGCGCCGAGCATTGCCAACAGTTTGAAATCACCGTAGCCCATGCCTTCCTTGCCGGTGATCAACTTGAACAGCCAGAACACCAGCCACAGCACCAGATAGCCGAACACCGCGCCCCACAGCGCATCGGTCAAGGACGTGAAAAGCCCAAACGCATTGACGATCAAACCCAGCCACAACAGCGGCAGAACGATCGCATCGGGCAACAACTGATGGTCGGCGTCGATCAGGCTCATCGCCAGCAAACCCCAGGTCAACACCAGCATCGCCCCGGCCTGCCAGCCGAAACCGAAATGCCACGCAATGAACGCCGACAACAACCCGCACGCAAGCTCCACCAGCGGATAGCGCTTGCTGATCGGCGCTTTGCAGTTCGAGCACTTGCCGCCAAGGAATAGATAACTGATCACCGGCAGGTTTTCCCACGGGCGGATGGTGTGTGCGCAATGGGGGCAGCGGGAGTGGGGGAGCAGCAGGTTGAAGGTTTCGCTCGGCGGCTCAGGGGGTAAGTCGAGCATCTCCCGAGATTGAGCTTTCCAGTCGCGCATCAGCATGATCGGCAGTCGGTAAACCACCACGTTGAGGAAGCTGCCGACCAACAGGCCCAAGACAAGCGTGCACACGATGAAGGCCAGCGGGGAGCTGGCCAGGTAGTCAAAGAGGGGCATGGGTTAGACGACGTTTCCGAGTTGGAAAATAGGAAGGTACATGGCGATCACGAGACCGCCGACCACAACGCCGAGGAAGGCCATGATCATGGGCTCCATGAGGCTGGTGAGGCTGTCGACGAGGTTGTCGACTTCGTCTTCGTAATAGGTGGCAACTTTGTCGAGCATATTGTCCAGTGCGCCGGATTCTTCACCGATGGCAGTCATCTGTATCGCCAGCATTGGGAAAACGCCTGTGCTACGCATTGAAAAGTTGAGCTGCATGCCGGTGGAGACGTCTTGTTTGACCTGGTGGACCGCGTTTCGGAATACGACGTTACCGGTTGCGCCTGCTACCGAATCCAGTGCTTCGACTAACGGCACGCCTGCGGCGAAGGTTGTGGATAACGTTCGGGCGTAACGCGCGACGGCGGACTTGTACAAGATTTGGCCGACAACCGGAAACTTCAGCAACGCCCGGTCTACGCCGTTTCGAAATTTCTCGGAAGTTTTATGGGCGCGCTTGAACGCCCAGAAGGCGAGAAATATCGCTACCAGGAATATGTACCAATACGCCTGAACCGCCTCCGACAAACCGATAACCATTAATGTAAACGCTGGAAGTTTGGCACCGAACCCTGCAAAGACTGATTGAAACTGTGGGACCACTTTGATCAATAGAATCCCGGTGACGATGAACGCGACCACGACTACCGCGATCGGGTACGTCATCGCCTTTTTGATTTTCGCCTTTAAAACCTCGGTTTTTTCTTTGTAAGTCGCAACTCGATCAAGCAAAGACTCCAGTGCCCCGGCCTGTTCACCGGCGTCCACCAGGCTGCAAAAAAGGTCGTCGAAATACTGAGGTTTTTGCCGAAGAGCAGTGGCGAAGCTATGACCTGATGCGACCTGCTGCTTAATGTCATCCACCAGCACTCGCATGTTCGGATTATCTGTGCCCTCAATGATGATATCGAACGACTGGAGCAGCGGTACGCCGGCCTTCATCATCGTCGCCATCTGGCGGCTGAAGAAGGCGATGTCCAGCGGTTTGATTTTCTTGCCTTTGCTGAAGATCGAAACGGATTTTTTCCGGACCTTGGTCGGGTTGATTCCTTGTTTACGCAGCTGCGCTTTGACCAGCGGCGGGTTATGGCCGCTTATTTCGCCACTGACTTTGGTGCCCTTCTTGTCCAGCCCTTCCCAGGTAAAGACACTGACTTTTACTGCCTTGGTCGCCATGCTTAATCCTTGGTCACCCGGTTGATTTCCTCAAGGCTGGTCACGCCTTGCATGGCCTTGATCAGGCCAGAGGTGCGCAGATCGTTGAAGCCATCCTTGCGCATCTGCTCGGAAATCTCGATGGAGTTGCCTTCTTCCATGATGATGCGTTCCAGTGCCGGGGTGCTTTTCACGACCTCGTAAATACCGACACGGCCTTTATAGCCGCCGTTGCACTGTTCGCAGCCCACGGGAGAGTAAAGCTTGAATGAGCCGATCCGGGACGCCGGGAAACCTTCTGCAATCAATGCCTCACGAGGGATGTCAGCTTCTTTCTTGCAGTGTGAGCACAGCTTTCGCGCCAGTCGCTGGGCGATGATCAGGTTGATCGCGGTCGCGATGTTGAACGCTGCCACACCCATGTGATGCAAGCGGGTCAGGGTTTCTGCTGCGCTGTTGGTGTGCAGGGTCGAGAGCACCATGTGACCGGTCTGCGAGGCTTTGATCGCGATTTCAGCTGTTTCCAGGTCACGAATCTCACCCACCATGATGACGTCCGGGTCCTGACGCAGAAACGCCCGCAGTGCCTGGGAAAAGTCCATGCCCTGACGTGGGTTGACGTTGACCTGGTTAATGCCTTCCAGGTTGATTTCCACCGGGTCTTCTGCGGTGGAAATGTTGATGTCCACGGTGTTCAGAATATTGAGGCCGGTATACAACGAAACGGTTTTACCCGAGCCGGTAGGGCCGGTCACCAGAATCATGCCCTGCGGCTGGCGCAGTGCTTCGAGATACAGCGCTTTCTGCTCAGGCTCGTAGCCCAAAGCATCAATACCCATTTGGGCGGTCGTTGGGTCAAGAATCCGCATCACGATCTTCTCGCCCCACAAGGTGGGCAGCGTATTGACCCGGAAGTCGATAGCGCGGTTTTTCGAGATGCGCAGTTTGATTCGGCCGTCCTGCGGTTTGCGGCGCTCTGAGATATCCAGACTTGCCATCACCTTCAGGCGCGCGGCGATACGCCCAGCCAAGTGAATGGGGGGCTTGGCCACTTCGTGGAGAATCCCGTCAGTGCGCAGCCGCACGCGGAAGATTTTTTCATACGGTTCAAAGTGCAGGTCAGAAGAGCCAAGGCGGATCGCATCCATCAGCATCTTGTTGACGAAGCGCACGACCGGCGCATCGTCGGCGTCCTGACCGCCAATCGAGCTTTCCTTGCTCTCGTCGACTGTCTCTATTTCAAGGCCCAGGTCCACGTCGGCCAAGTCACCCATACCGCTGTGACTGTCGAAAAACTTGTCGATGGCGCTGGTGAGCTTGTCGTCTTCAACCAGGATCGCTTCTGTCGTCAAACCGGTGCTGAATTGAATGTCGGTGATGGCTTGATGATTGGTCGGGTCCGAGATCCCTACGAACAGCTTGTTGCCGCGACGCCACAGGGGCAGGGCGCTGTGCTGCCTCACAAGCTTTTCGCTCACCAGGCCTTTTGGCTGGCTTTCTTTATCCAGCACATTAAGGTCAAGAAACGGAATGCCAAACTGATCAGACGCGACCTCGGCCAACGTCAGGCTTTTGACCAGCTTGTTCTGAACCAGATAATTGACCAGCGAAACCTTGTCACGCCGGGCCTGTTGATAGGCCTGCTGGGCGGTTTTTTCATTAAGTAGTTCAGCAACAACCAGTTGCTTGGCCAAACCGGTTAGGACGACATCAGTCATTACAGCCACCAGACACAGACAATAGGTGGTTTATAGCGCAGTCGGGCTTGCGTGCCAAATGCAGACCTGGGTTATGACAAAAATTGTCAGTTACTGTCGTACCGGGTGCAGTCTCCCTGGGTGAAAATGGGAATATCTAGCCAATACAGGTGTGAATCACAACTTGGCATGGCATGTGCTCTAACTCATTCAAGGCACACTTTATTGACGCCTGGAGAGATAGATATGAATGTGAAGATGAATGTACAGAAGGGCTTCACCCTGATCGAACTGATGATCGTGGTCGCGATTATCGGTATCTTGGCGGCAGTCGCACTTCCTGCTTACCAGAATTACACCTTGAAGGCTCGCTACAGCGAAGTGACCTCTGTTGCGGACGCGTATAAGACTGCGGTCGCTATGTGCATCTCGTCGTTGAATACACCCACAGGCTGTGGCCTTGGTACAAATGATATTCCTGGGACAACATCCACTGCGTACGTAGCTAGCGTTGCGGTTGCGGATGGTGTGATTACCGTAACGCCGAAAGCCACCGGCGGTATTTCTGCTAGCTCAACCTACACGCTAACTCCGGTTGTAACGGCTGGTGCTACCAATTGGACAGTAGGCGGTGGCTGCTTGGCAGTACAAGGTACTACTCCGGTTCTCTGTAAAGCTGCTGGTTCTTGATTTAACGTTTAATAAAAAGGCGCTTAACGGCGCCTTTTTTATTTTTCAGCAATTGACTTGCCACGGCAGGGAATTATGAGTTTTTTTACGTCATCAACTCTCAAACTTTACGGGGGAGGATGTTTCGTTTTACTTTTGGCATCGGCAGTTTTTAACTCAATATCAGGTAACGACTGGCAGCGTGTCTCCCAATGCGCGATCGCGCTGCTTTGCTTACTGACGATCATTTTATTCTTCGCAAAAAATCCTAATACCGCTTTACTGAATCGACGCGCAAGAGCGCTGGGCATACTGATTTTCAGTCTCGCCACGCTTTCGGTGTTGAGCGCCCATCAAGCGGCATGGGCTTTTGTAGAGTGCTCCTTGCTCATCGCCAGCTGCTGTATTGCGTCCGCAGTGGCGCTTGAACGTCGAGATCGATGGGCAGGTTTTGATCGTTTAGTCATTTCGTTCGTCTTGCTACTGTGTGCGCTCAAAAGCGTGCAGTTCCTGGCAGCCACGACTGCTGCATTCACCAGTGGGCTTGCGACCTTCAACACATTGCTGCTGCTGGAAGGCTTTTCCAACCCGCGCTTCTACGGCCAATTCCAAACCTTCACCCTCCCGCTGCTGGCAGTCCCACTGCTGTTACACACATTTAAACCTTCGACCAAAGCCTGGATCTTTGGCCTGCTCGCCTGCTGGTGGATGATCGCCATCTGTGGTGGCACACGCGGGACTTGGCTGGGTATGGGATGCGCGGCGGCGGTCGTTTTTTTCTGTGGGCCGTTTGGCCGACGCTGGTGTCGCTGGCAACTCGCTGCGACCGCTGTTGGCTTACTGCTGTTCTGGTGTTTGTTCAGCCTGCTGCCCGGTTATCTGGGTATCGAGATACTCAACTTCGCCGGAGATCGTCTCACCACGAGCCTTTCCGCGCGCGATGTGATTTGGCATCAGGCTTGGGAGATGATCAAAGAACGCCCGCTGCTGGGTTTCGGCCCGATGCATTTCGCAGATATTCACAACCCCGTCGCGGCTCATCCTCATCAGGCGATTTTGCAATGGGCGTGTGAATGGGGCGTGCCGTCGACATTGCTGGTGGGATGGCTGGCCGCCCGAGGGCTGTTTGCCACATTGATGCTGATCCGCAAGAAGGCAGATTCGAGTGAGCCTGTCGATCTGCTGCGTATTTGTCTGTTCGCCAGTTTGCTGGGCGCGCTGGCGCAATCGATGGTCGATGGTGTGATCGTCATGCCCTATTCGCAGCTTTGGCTGGCTATTGTCGTGGGCTGGTTGCTGGGCATTCACGAGTGGGCTGTCAAACCTGAGCCAAGCGGTCCGTTCCTGCGCTGGGGATGGTTGGGTACGCTAGCGATAGCGGTAGGATTTCTGGTGTACGTCGTCGCCCGCGACTTCCCCCATCTGGACGAGCGGGAGCAACAATACGCCCATGATTTTGGCGGAAATTTTCAACCGCGTTTCTGGCTCCAGGGCGTTATCGCGCTGAAGCCCGAGTAACTTGCTGGCAGAGATCTTCACTGCTAGCGTTGCCACATGAACGCCGAAATAGCTCAGTCGGTAGAGCAGCGCACTCGTAACGCGAAGGTCGTAGGTTCGATTCCTATTTTCGGCACCAGAAACACGAAAAGCCCGGTCCTGAAGACCGGGCTTTTTCGTTTCTGTCGTAGTCAGTACAGCCACGACGCTGGTCCTGTAGGAGCCAACTTGTTGGCGAGGCATCGCTCCTCAAGTCCCTGCGCGTCAGGCCGATATCCAGGTACTGCATCCCCGCAGTGCATGGAGGCATCATGAAAAAAATCTTCTTGATTTGCTTGGTTACGTTGCTGTCAGCATCGTCTTTCGCTGCGTCTGCTTGTCCTAAGGGTACTCATCCAACCGGCGGCACAGGTTCTCACCATAAGGGCGGCACCTGCACTTGACCGGTTTTGCCTAAGCGCTGAATTGTCGAAACAGTGACGCGTGAAAAAGCCGTTGCTGTTTCGCGATGTTGAATCCCGAGAATGTGTTTTCAAGGAAGTTGTTGATGCTGCCTATGACATCCCTGCGTCGCCAATGCACGTGCTTGTTGCTTTTGGTGATGACTGCTTTAGCTGGCTGTTCGGTGGAGCGAGATTTTTATGCAACGGGTGGCAGCCGGGCCGACGGTGTGATCGATATGGCCTATGACTACAAGCCGAACGAAAACATTGTTACCAACAAAAAACAGGCCTACACAATCGCTCGGTCCAAATGTGCTTCGTGGGGGTATACCGATGCAGAGGCATTCGGTGGGCAAACCAAAATCTGCACCTCTTCCTCGCGGTCAGATGGGTGCGCAGCCTGGCAAGTGACTGTGAAATATCAGTGTCTGGGCAGCCTTGAGCGACCGCAAGGGCCGCAGAACTACCTTGGCCCTTCCATGTCGTCGGCGCCGCGTGCTGCGCAGGTAGTAGGGCCGGTTTCTGCTAATGCATCTTCTGGAGCCCGGCAACCGCTTTCTGAAAAAGACTATCAGGACATTCAGCTCGACAAGCTCATGCATGAAGACATTTCGTACGAAGAGTACCAGCGACGATATCGAGCCATTATGGGACGCTAATCCCCACAGAGTAGCGCTCTCTTGTAGGAGCCAACTTGTTGGCGAGGCAGATAACCCGGTGTGTTATCCCGGTCGCGGAGACGCCAAATCAAGGCTGAGACCAAGAATCTGTGGTGGGCTCTAGCGGCCTCTTCGCGGACGAGTCCGCTCCCACGGAAAATTTGTTTCTTCTGCGCGGGCAGGTTCACTCGTAGACATCAGCTGTGCCACAAATCCAACAAGCGATAACCGTGGGAGGGAGCTTGCTCGCGATGAGGTCGGCGCATGCATGGAGCGTTCTGCATGCCGAATATTCAATCGCGAGCAAGCTCCCTCCCACGTCGCGAGCAAAGTGCCTTGCGAACAAGTTCGCTCCTACAGATCAACAGATCAACAGATCAACAGATCAACAGATCAACAGATCCAGAATTCAAATACTAAGCCGCATCGACAGATCCACGGCCTTCACATCCTTGGTCAACGTGCCGATGGAGATGTAGTCCACACCCGTTTCGGCAATGGTGCGCAGGGTTGTTTCGTTGATCCCGCCGCTGGCTTCGAGTTTGGCTCTGCCCGCGGTGAGGCGAACAGCTTCGCGCATGTCGTCCAGGCTGAGTTCGTCGAGCATGATGATGTCGGCGCCGGCATCCAGGGCTTGTTTGAGTTCACTAAGGCTTTCGACTTCGACTTCGACCGGTTTACCTGGGGCGATTTTGCGGGCGGCGGTGATGGCTTCAGCAATGCCGCCGCAGGCTGCGATGTGGTTTTCCTTGATCAGAAAGGCGTCATACAGACCGATGCGGTGATTGTGGCAGCCGCCGCAGGTGACGGCGTACTTCTGTGCCAGCCGCAAACCAGGCAGGGTTTTGCGGGTATCGAGCAGTTTGACTTGAGTGTCCGCGACCATGTCGGCGTAATGCCGGGCGCGGGTGGCAACACCTGACAGCAACTGCAGGAAGTTCAGGGCGCTGCGTTCGCCGGTAAGTAGGGAGCGCGCCGGGCCTTCCAGATGAAATAGCGGTTGATCAGGTTTGACGCGGTCACCGTCGCTGACCTGCCAATGCACGGCGACGCGCTGATCCAGTTGTCGAAACACGCTGTCGACCCACGAGGTGCCTGCGATTACCGCCTCGTCCCGCGAAATCACGGTGGCGGCGGCCAGGCGCTCGGCGGGAATCAGCTGCGCGGTGATGTCGCCGGTGCCTACATCTTCCAGCAACGCACGGCGTACGTTGGCTTCGATTTCTGCTGTCAGCGCGGCGAGACGAAGATTGGGCATATCGGACTCCACTTACTAAGTGCCGGGATTATAAGGCACTCATCCGTGGCGACCCACCTGGCACGCGCCTCTCATTCGAGGGGTTTGACGACAGTTGGTCGGTTTTTTAGCCGCTGGTGCGACAGAACGCGATTTTCGCGGTCTATCGCAACACATGTGGCTTTGCCCCCTTTATATTGCATCCAGGGCAAAGAGTCCGATGGCGAGCGGACCGTTTTTCAAAGATACTCTCCCTGATTTTTTGACGTCATAGACTTGACGTTTTGCCCGATTCATCCCATGGACTTCGAGATCGCTCCGCGATTGGCGCACCTTGTGCCGATCGCGCAGTGTTCGTATTTGTTGTGTGTGCAGTTGTAGACAGGAGGCCTTGATGCAGAACGACGGTAAGGTGGTGCCCTTGAATAAGGCAGGTTCCGAGCAAGCGGGACCTTCGCCAGTGGCTCGGCTGCCAGTCGTTCTTCTGCAAGTACGTGACAAGGCCGCCCAGCAGCTCAAAGAGAGCCTGCAGACCTTGTTCGATAATGCCGACGACACACTGTTCGAAATGGCTGACCGGGCGCACAACAATACCGAGCAGAACATCTTCTTCGAAGCCATGCGCGATCTGCGCCTGAAGCGCAAAAGCATCGAGCGCAATTTCCTCGACAAATTTTTCGAATCCTTCCTGCGCCTGGGCCAGTATCAGATTGCCGAGCCGATCCTGGCCGAGCCTGTGTCTTTCGACAAACTGGCACTGGTCCACAATGACGACCTGGAAAGAACCGTCGCCGTCGATGGCATGGTGACCAAGGTCTTGAGCCGCGATGGCGTTGCCTTGAGTCAGGTGACCACTCGCCTGAACGAGTTGATCCCGCAGCCACTGACCGACGAATCCAACCCGCTGGGGCCGTTGCGGCTGTGCGAATGCTTCCTGCAGGCAGGTCATAATCTCGGGGTCGAGATCAAGGTCAAGCTGATCATCCTCAAGCTGTTCGAAAAATACGCGCTCACTAACGCCGACCAGCTGTATGAGGAGGCCAATCAGCTGCTGATTGCCGCCGGTGTGCTGCCTGAGCTGAAAGTATTGCCATCGCGTCGCTCGACCGATCGTTCGACTTCGGCTGCGCGTTCCAGCGAGGCCCAGCGGGCTGAAACTGCGGAGCTGACGCAGGCGACGGTCAGTCTTGATAAGAGCGTGCAGGAAGTATTCGGCGCGCTTCAGGAGTTGCTGGTGCACGTGCGTGGCAATTTGACCACGCGCAAAGACACCAACGGTGAAGCCCGGCCGATTTCCAGCCCTGACCTGTTGCGACTGCTATCTCATCTACAGCAATACGTCCCTACATCCGATACGACCGATGACTTCGATTTGCGCACGCAACTGGAGCAGTTGATCAACCGAGTGAGCGTCAAGAGCGGCAAATTCCGCGTCGTGGGCGTGATGGACGAGGACGTGATCAACCTGATTGCGATGCTGTTCGAATTCATCCTCGATGATCGAAATCTGCCCAGCTCGCTGCGTGCCCTGATCGGTCGTTTGCAGATCCCGATGCTGAAAATCGCGGTCATCGACAAGAGCTTTTTCAGCCGCGGCAGTCATCCTGCGCGTCGTTTGCTCAACGAAATCGCGTCAGCGGCATTGGGCTGGGGCGGGCGTGACGACAGCCAGCGCGACTCGCTCTATTCGCGCATCGATCAAATCGTCCAGCGCCTGCTGCATGACTTTGTCGATGACCCGCAAATCTTCACCGAACTGCTGGTGGACTTCCTTGCCTTTACCGGTGACGAGCGACGTCGCAGCGAGTTGCTCGAACAGCGCACCCGCGATGCCGAAGAAGGCCGTGCGCTGGCAGAAATGGCCAGGCAGCGAGTGCAACAGGCGTTGAACGAACGCTTGCTGGGCAAAACACTGCCCGAAGTGGTGGTGCGTCTGTTGCAAGAAGCGTGGAGCAAAGTGCTGCTGCTGACGTGCCTCAAGCATGGTTACGAATCGGCTGAATGGCAGGCCGGTCTGATGGCGATGGACGATTTGATCTGGAGCGTCGAGCCGCACAACGAGCCTGAAGCGCGGCAGCGACTGCTCGATCTGGTGCCGGGGCTGTTGAAGTCGCTGCGTGATGGTTTGAGCAGTGCGGCATTCGATCCTTTCGCCACCAGTGATTTCTTCAGCCAGCTCGAAGCGCTGCATGTGCAGGCGTTCCACCATGTCACCCGGGCTTCGGACGAAAGTACCGATACCACGCCGCCAGAGGTGCCGGACGGTTTGCCGATGATGGCGGTCGTGGAAGAGATCGTTTTGATCGCCCCCGGTGAGCAAATGCTCAGTGAGCCCGCGTTGCAGCTGCCGCCCGACGATCCGGGTCTGTTGCAGGTCGATACGTTGCGCCTGGGATGCTGGATCGAAATTCAGGAAGACGAAGACCACAAGCTGCGTTGCAAACTGGCCGCCATTGTCCAGCCAAGTGGGCGCTACGTGTTCGTCAATCGCACCGGCATGAAGGTGCTGGAAAAGACTCGCATGGGGCTGGCGGTGGAGTTTCGTCGCGGCTCCATCCGCGTGCTGGACGATGCCCTGTTGTTCGACCGGGCGCTGGATTCGGTGCTTGGGAATTTGCGGAAGCTCAAGAACACCTAACGCAGCGGGGACAACACCTGTTGGGGCGAGGCTTGCCCGCGAATCTGAGGACGCCGGGTCAGGCAAACCGGCACGCCAGCTTCGCGGGCAAGCCTTGCTCCAACTAGCCGAGTGCTGCGCTCGATATCATTTGCCTATCTGGCCTTGTTTCGATTCCCTCCCCACAATTCTCCCCATCGCGGGCATACTGGCCGCTGTCGATTGACCCGTTCAAGGAACCTTCATGCGATTGGACTCCGCCACGGGCTGGTGCCACGGCGCGCATCATTGCCCTTCGCCCAATTTCAACACGCGGCCCGATGCCGACATCTCGCTGCTGGTGATCCACAACATCAGCCTGCCACCCGCACAATTCAAGACCGGTAAGGTCCAGGCCTTCTTTCAGAACACGCTGGACGTTACCGAACATCCCTACTTTGAAGGCATTGCCGACTTACGCGTGTCTGCGCATTTTCTGATCGAGCGCGATGGCGAGCTGACGCAATTCGTCTCCTGTCTGGATCGTGCATGGCATGCCGGGGTGTCGAGCTTCGAGGGGCGCGAGACGTGCAACGACTTCTCCGTCGGCATCGAGCTGGAAGGCACGGATGATCAGCCCTTCACCGATGCCCAGTACACGGCCCTGATCCAGCTGACCGAGCAGTTGCAGACTGTTTATCCCGGGATCACCTCGCAACGGATCTGTGGACATAGCGACATTGCGCCGGGACGTAAGACCGATCCGGGTCCAAGCTTTGATTGGGCTCGGTTTCGGACGGCTTTGAAGAATTGAAATGAGGAAAAGTGAATGAGTTTTCTGGTGTTGCTGCTGGCGGTGTGGATCGAAAAGTTTTCCGCCCTGCGCCATCGTGTTCAGCGCGACGGCCCTTGGCTGCGCCAGCTGGGTCGGCTTGAATCCAGCCCGCGCACTGCCAGACAGCCGTGGACCCTGTTGGCGCTTATGGTGCTGCTGCCGGTGCTGGTGTTGGCGCTGATTCTAGTGGTGCTGGGCTCGGTAGCCTATGGCTGGCTGGCGTTGCCGATTCATCTGCTGGTGCTGATCTACAGCCTGGGTCGCGGGGATGTGAAAGGCGATCTGGGTCCGTTTCGTGATGCCTGCCGCCGTGGCGATCAGGAGGCGGCAGTATTGGTGGCCGAGCGTGATCTGGGCGTTGAAGCAGACAACAGCGAGCAACTGTTGCAGGGCGTTCAGAGCTATCTGCTGTGGCAGATTTACCAGGGCTTCTTTGCGGTGATTTTTTGGTATTTCCTGCTCGGCCCGGTGGCGGCGCTCAGCTATCGGCTGCTCGCTCTGGCCGCCGAACACGGCAAGACCCCTGCATTGGTAGAGCGTGCATCGCAGCTACGTCATGCGTTTGACTGGATCCCGGTCCGGTTGCTGGCCGCAAGCTTCGCGCTGGTGGGGAATTTTGTGGCCGTCAGCCGGGTGATGCTCCATGAACTGCTGAACTGGAACATCAGTGCGGCCAGCTTGATCACCAAGGTCGGCTGCGTAGCGGGTGAGGTGCCTGCGCCGGCCATGGGCGTGGAAGGCGTCAGCAGTCTGGATGTGCTGTGGGAGTTGCTGATCCGCGCAGCGATTGTCTGGTATGCAGGTTTTGCGTTGTGGACCTTGCTCGTTTAAACACCCGGTACAGGAGCGCGCTTGCCCGCGAACGCGATCCATCTGCGCCGATGCGCGATTGACACACTTCAATGGCGGGCAAACGCGCGCTCATCAAACATCGGGCTGGCTACCTATTGTGGGAGGAAGCTTGCTCGCGATGAGGCTGGTACATCCGCTAAATCTTCGGGGCGCCAGGTATCGAATCGCGAGCAAGCTCCCTCCCACAGACCTCGTTTGCCAAGCGACAGAGCGGTGACTGGACGAGGTGGAATCTCCTACACAACCCCCACCTGAAATTCCGCTGATCTGTATCTTTTATGACGCAGATCAGTACGTCTCTCCCCAATGCGCCTATCGTCGATCAGTCATGTTTCTGCGCTTTGATACGGTGACGGCCGCCGGTAAATCGAGTGTGCCAGTGGCGTCATATTTCAAGCCTAATCTCTAATAAGGATGGCTGTAGGCTAGCGATTAGTCTGCCGGTCATTTCTTGCTACATCTCAATCCTTTGCTATAGCTAACACTCTTTCACGTCATTCAAAGAGGCAACGGAATGTCAGTCGCAAAGAAAATGAGTGTGGGGCAGCTCACAATGTTGACTGCAGTCAACATGTTGGGCTCAGGCATCGTGCTGTTGCCTTCCAAACTCGCCGAAGTAGGCGCTATTTCGATACTTTCCTGGATCATCACCGCCACCGGTTCCCTCGCACTGGCCTACGCCTTTGCGCGCTGCGGCATGCTCAGTCGAAAGACCGGCGGCATGGGCGGTTATGCTGAATACACCTTTGGCAAAGGTGGCAACTACATCACTAATTACACTTACGGGGTGTCGTTATTGATTGCCAATGTGGCGATCAGTATTACAGCGGTGGGTTATATCCAGGTGCTGTTCGATGTGCAGCTGAACTCCATGCAAGTGGGCATGGCGACCATTGCCTTATTGTGGATAACCACCTTCGCTAACTTCGGCGGCGCCAGTATCACCGGCAAGATCGGTGCGGTCACGGTGTGGGGGGTTATTGCCCCCGTTTTGCTGGTCTCCACCATTGGTTGGTTCTGGTTCGACAGCAGCGTCTATGCCGCCGGCTGGAACCCTCATGGCAAAGGCCTGTTCGAAGCAGCGGGCGCTTCGGTAGCCATTACGCTATGGGCTTTTCTGGGGCTTGAATCGGCGTGCGCTAACACCGATGCCGTGGAGAACCCCGAGAAGAACGTGCCTATCGCGGTCCTCGGCGGCACCTTGGGCGCTGCAGTGATTTACATCGTTTCCACCAACGTCATCGCGGGCATTGTGAGTAACCCCGAGTTGGTCGCCTCCACTGCGCCGTTCGGTCTGGTGTTCGCCAAAATGTTCAACCCCATGGTCGGCAGCATCGTGATGGGCTTGATGGTGCTGGCCTGCATTGGCTCATTACTGGGCTGGCAGTTCACCATCGCCCAGGTGTTCAAAAGCTCGGCGGACACAGGGTACTTCCTGCCGATCTTCGCCAAGGCCAACAAGGCAGGCACGCCGATTGTCGGCATGTTGATCCTGCTGGCGGGGCAGACCGCGCTGGGATTTCTGACTATCAGCCCGGACCTCAGCAAGCAGTTCGACATTCTGGTGAACCTGGCCGTGGTGACCAATCTGGTGCCATACATCCTGTCGATGGCGGCGCTGATGACCATGCAGAAAGTATCCAACGTGCCGGCTGGCAAAGCGCTGGTGACCAACATCATCGCCTGGATCGCAGCGGCCTACAGCTACTTGGCGCTTTACAGCTCCGGCGAGCAAGCGCTGATGCTCGGCGGCGTGGCGACCATCTTCGGCTACACGCTGTTCGGCTTCGTCAACAACCGCCTGATACGCCTGGAAGCACTCAATAACAGCGTGCCGGTGCAAACCGTCAGCGCGCAGCACATCGAAGGGCAACCCATCCCGGTGAACAGCTTGAATTCGGCCACTCTGGAGCTTCGACCATGACGGAAAACAGACATCTGCTCGGCATGCTGGCGCTGTTGATCAGCAGCCCACCGGACAAACGTACCGTGTTTGGCCGCGCCTTGAACCAACTGATCGCCGACGTCGAAGAGCGCTCCATCAGCGTCCTGGTCTCGGAAAGCCTGAGCGACGCGACATCGATTCTGCATTCCGATCCGGCCATTCAGTGCGTACTGCTGAGCTGGGAAATGGACAAGAGCGAGGGGCACGAGGAGTGCATCAAGCTGCTGACCAATCTGCGCGAGCGCAACACGCGGGTGCCGGTGTTTCTGATCAGCGACCGCAGCACCGCGTCGGGCATTCCGCTGGTGGTCATGCAGCACGCCGACGACTTCATCTGGCTGCCCGAGGACACCAGCCGCTTCCTCAGCGGGCGGATCATGGCGGCCATCGAGCGCTATCGTCAGGCGGTATTGCCGCCGATGTTCGGTGCGCTACTGAAGTTTGCGCGCTCGTATGAATATTCGTGGCACACGCCGGGCCATGCGGGCGGCACCGCCTTTTTGAAGAGTACGGCGGGCAGGGCGTTCTACGAGTTCTTCGGGGAAAACCTGCTGCGTTCGGACCTGTCGATTTCGGTTGGCGAGCTGGGCTCGCTGCTCGACCACAGCGGCCCCATCGGTCAAGGTGAACGCTACGCGGCAAAAGTCTTCGGCGCCCATCGCACCTATTACGTCACCAACGGCTCATCGACCTCCAACCGCGTCATCCTCATGGCCAGCGTCACGCGGGATCAGATTGCGTTGTGCGACCGCAATTGCCATAAGTCGGCCGAGCACGCGATGACTTTGTCCGGCGCGATTCCGACCTACCTGGTGCCGACGCGAAATCGCTACGGGATCATCGGCCCGATCCTGCCGCAAACCCTGAGCCCCGAGGCCATCAAAGCGGCGATTGCCAGCAATCCGTTGGTCAGGGACGGCATTGACCCGACTCCGATCCACGCCATCGTCACCAACTCCACCTATGACGGTCTGACCTACAACGTCACCCGCGTGGAGGAGCTGCTGGGCCAGAGCGTCGATCGCCTGCATTTCGACGAGGCATGGTACGGCTACGCGCGCTTCAATCCGCTGTACAAGGATCGTTTCGCGATGCACGGCAGCCCGGACGACCACGATGAGTCCCGGCCAACCGTATTCGCTACGCAATCGACCCACAAGCTGCTGGCGGCGTTGTCCCAGGCTTCGATGATTCACGTGCGCAACGGGCGCAATCCGATCCCCCACGGGCGCTTCAACGAGTCGTTCATGATGCACGCCTCGACCTCGCCCAACTACGCAATCATGGCGTCGTGCGATGTCAGCTCGGCGATGATGGAAGCCCCCAGCGGGCAGATCCTGACTAACGAATCGATCGAAGAAGCCATCGCGTTTCGCCAGGTCATTTCGCGCATGAAGAGCGAAATGCTCGGCCACGACGACTGGTTCTTCTCGTGCTGGCAGCCGCCGTCGGTGCAGGTGGACGGGCAGGCGGTACCTTTTCATCACGCTGATCCGCTGACCCTCAAGACCGATCCCAATTGTTGGGTGCTGCACCCGAACGAGGTGTGGCATGGTTTCGGCGATATCGAAGACGGCTACTGCATGCTCGACCCGATCAAGGTGTCGGTGCTGAGCCCGGGCATGGGCGACGACGGCGAGTTGCTGGACTTCGGAATACCGGCGTGCGTACTCAGTGCGTATCTGGGGCGCCAGGGGATCGTGGTCGAGAAAACCACTGATTTCACGATCCTGTTCCTGTTCTCCATCGGCATCACCAAAGGCAAATGGGGCACGCTGGTGAATGCGCTGCTGGACTTCAAGCGCGACTACGACACTAACCTTGAGCTGGAGCTTTGCCTGCCGGACTTGCTCACTGCCAACCAGCAGCGCTATGCCGGGATGGGGCTCAAGGATTTGGCCGAGGATATCTTCGCTGCGATGAAGAAAAACAAGACTACCTCGACCATGGCCAAGGCGTTCGGCATGTTGCCGCAAGCGGAATTCAGCCCGGTGGAGGCTTATGAAAAACTGGTGAAAAACCAGGTTGAACAGGTGACGCTGGAGCAAGCTGCCGGCCGCATCGTCGCCACCGGCATCGTGCCGTATCCGCCCGGCATCCCGCTGCTCATGCCCGGCGAAAACGCAGGCCCCGCCGACGGACCGTTGCTTGCGTACCTGAGGGCGCTTGAAAGCTTCGACAAATCCTTCCCCGGCTTCACCCACGACACCCATGGGATCGAAAGCGAGGCGGGGGAGTATCGGTTGTTGGTGTTGAAGTGAGCGTAGATCCACGATCCCTGTAGCTGCCGGGCAACGCAGGGCTGCGAAGCGATGCACTTGTTACAGCGCCATCGCAGCCTTCGGCAGCGCCCACGGGATATTCGTTTGCTCAGCCAAACCTCGACGTCTGGACCTATGGCTCAGTTGCCCTGAACCTTCTGCAGCGCCTGCTGGGTCAATGACACGCACTCGCGGGCGCCGTCTTCGTTGTGGCGGGCGCGGGCAGCTTCGGCGCGGTGGACGGTGGTGTCGACATCGCTTTTCACGGCATCGCTCAGGTTTGGTCGGGCGACTTTGGCGTCGCGGATTTTGCTCAGGTTCATCTGGCACTGGCTGTCGTCATCATTGGCGAATGCAGACAGTGGCAAGGCGGCAGCGGTAAGAATGAGGCCGGCGAGCAGGACGTGTTTCATTATTGTTTTCCGGATGATTTAACAGTGGGGCGCCGCCATTGGGCGACCTCACCATAAGACAGCGAAACACGACTTTTTGCTACGCCTATCATCGCGCTCATTGGGCGGCAGACACGCCTACGCGCCTGCAGAGCTATCGGCGCAATATTGGGGGGGAGTGACGCAATGGGAGGGCGCGCGGGGTTTTATCGTCTCAAATGAATAAGGGCCCGTTCGGGCCCTTATTGGTTTGAGGTCAGTACAGCCGTTTCAGATTCTGTTGCTCTGCAGGCTGCGTCGGGAATTCTGCGCGGGCCTGCGGGTTTCAACTTCCAGCAAGTGCTCGGCCAGGACATCGTTGAGGAAGCGGAACTGATCCGTCAGGCCAATTACCTCATTACTGAAGTGGTGAGCGGCCGCAGGCATCAGGAACCCATCAAAACGATTGTCGCTGATCAGCATTTCTTTTTTGCGGGCGATGACATGTTGTGAGTAGTAGTTATTGCCAAACTTGGGGAAGCTGACGTGCAAGGTAACTTCTCGGGTCATGTCTAGTGCTCCGCAGTGCAGTGAAAGTTGTTTGATAAGGTGCTGATAAGTGTCAGCTACTTGGCCGTCAGTTGGCCGGTGCCATTACACGATTTTCATTTTCGTTGGCGGGTACTGAAACCATGGCCAGGTCGAAAAACTTGAGGGCAACGACGTAAGTGGTAAACGCCGACAGAGCCAGGCAAGTAAGCAAATGAATCAACATGTTCTGGCCCTCAGTTCGTGGTTGGGTGTGAGGCGATAGTACGCCCATGAGATTTGAGCGAAACCCATAAGCGCAAATGGTGAATATCAACAGGAATGATGGTCGGCGGCGGAACTTGATTTGGCAGGTGTCAGGCATGAAAAAGGCGCCGTAGCTTTCGCTGCCGGCGCCTTCTTAATCGACGACCTAAGCGCCTCAGGCGCGCAGTGTCTCGCGGAAACGGTACGTCGCCAGGCAGCACAGCAGCAAGCCACCGCCAGCCAGAAGCCCGCCCACCAGGCCAATATTGGCAATGCCGAGCTGGCTGATCACCATACTGCCCAGCAGCGCGCCGCCGCCGATGCCGATGTTGTAGATCCCTGAGTGCAGCGCCATCGCCACGTCGGTCGCATCCGGCGCCATCGCCAGGACTTTGGATTGCATCACCAGCCCGAAGCACATGATCGCGATGCCCCAGATGATGCTCAGACCGCCCAGCATCGATGAGCTGCCCGAGAGCGGCAGCAGCAACAGCAGGCTGGTTGCCAGCGCCGCGATAGACGTGATCAGCAGACCCTGCGGGAAGCGATTGTTGTAACGGCTGAACACGAACGAGCCAAGAATTCCGGCGCCGCCGAACAGCAGCAACAGCACGGTGGTCATCTCGCCGCTCATGTGCGCGACGTTCTGTGCGAAAGGTTCGATGTAGCTGTAGGCCGTGAACTGCGCTGTCACCACCAGCGCCGTCAGCAAATACAGCGACATCAGCGCAGGGCGTTTGAACAGAATCGGCAAACTGCGCAGCGACCCCGAATTCTGGCTTGGCAGCAGCGGCAGTGACTTGAGCAGGCACAGCACGGTAAATCCAGCGGCTGCGGCGATTGCCAGGAATGTCATGCGCCAGCCCAGCGCTTCGCCGAGAATCCGGCCCAACGGAATACCCAGCACCATCGCCAGTGCCGTCCCGGTCGAGAGCAAACCCAGGGCCTGCACTTGCTTGCCTTCCGGCGCCACCCGCACGGCCAGCGAAGCAGTGATCGACCAAAACACCGCATGCGCAAACGCGATGCCGATGCGGCTGATCAGCAGCATGGAAAAGCTCGTCGCCATGCTCGACATGATGTGGCTGGCGATAAACACCACGAACACGAAGGTCAGCAACTTGCGCCGCTCAATGTTGCGCGTCATCAGCATCATCGGCAGCGAGGTCAGCGAAACCACCCAGGCGTACACCGTCAACATCAGCCCGACCTGAGCCGTTGTCATGTCAAAGCTGTGACCGATCGCGCTTAGCAGGCCAACAGGCACAAACTCTGTGGTGTTAAAAATAAAAGCCGCGAGGGCCAGAGCGATGACGCTAAGCCAACTTCCGGTGCGGGCATCCTGGGTGCTGTTCATTAAAGACGTACGAGCCTCACATAAATATCGACGGCCACTGACACCCCTCAATCTCAAAACACCCACACACAAAAATGCCGCCGAAGGCTGGTGCCTGGGCAGTGCATGAGGTGAGCAAAATATTATGAGTATGAGGAAAGTGCAGCGTGATGACACGGATTCTACGCCGCTGTTAACGTTGTCACAACTCACCGCTCTAGCCTGCGGTCCACAGGTGACGAGCGGTGACGAGCGGTAGCGGCTGACAGTGCGTCAGCCCTCGTTCCACGCGCTTATTTCTTCTCGGGATGAGCCTTGAGCCAGGCCTTCATCTGCGCCATCTCGGCGTCCTGCGCCTTGATGATGTTCTCCGCCAGCGCGCGCATTTCCGGGTCTTTGCCGTACTTGAGCTGAATCTTGGCCATGTCCACCGCACCCTGGTGATGCGGCAACATCCCTTGAGCGAACGCCACATCCGGGTCATTGCTCATGACGCCGGAATGCATGTCGTCCTTCATCCCGCCCATCGACTGCATGTAATCCTTATGCATCTGGTCGATGTTGCTGTCATCGGCGGCCATGATCAACGGGGAGGTGAGGGCAACAGCGAGGGTGGTGAGTGCCAGGATCTTCTTCATGGGGATTCATCTCGTTTGCGTAGAGGTAGAAATGGGCACGTTAATCCCTGCCATTGGGGGAAGGTCAATGGGGAGCGTCATCATCGACTGCATGGGCTTTCTGCCCAAAGGTTTCAAAATCGCGCAGCCTCAATGCCGCCGTACCGAGTCTGCGTGTAGATCGTGTAAGGCAACAGCACAGTGTCAGCAATACCCGAAGCCGCCATGTCCAGAACAACGAGACCGGCACTCGGATAACCGTTTTTTGAGCTTTTCAGCGTCCGGGGTTCCGCGTGCAACGCGCAAAAGTCGATGGATACACCGCTGTAAATGCGGGGCACGCCGTCGCAATGAGATTTCCAGCGGGTGAGTTGGTTGGCGGCGACGGTGTCGCTGCGAAAGACCGTGTTGACGGTGCCGCAGCCGGTGATGAGCAGTGAGAGGAGTAGGGGGAAAAGGGGTTTCATTGGGGCGTCCTTGCTTGGGTTGGGGTAGGGTATTTTGCGCAAAAGGGTGCGAATCACCAAACCTTGAAAACAAACTTAGGAACAGATTTTGTTAATCTGCCCTTTCAGCGTCCAGGATGCACGTAAGTCCTCCATGCCCTTAGCTCCGGATTTCTACCCCCGCCAACGACCGATCAACCGCTCTCCTCGCCATCTCAACCAGATGAAATACCGAGAACGCCAAGTCTCTATCTGTGCCTTTCAGGCGGTCCCCGCTTTCGTAAGCACTCGCAGCGGCGCAGCGCAGCAGCTCTGATGCTTTGACTAGTTCGGTTTCAAGTGTTGATGGATCGCCAGATGCTGGCGAACAGCGCCGAGAAGGTCGGGATGGTGCGTCGAGTTCGGCCATGGTGTTTCTCCAATCGCAAGTATCTGAGGCCGCTTGCTTTCGCTACTAAACGAAAGGGTGGCGGCTGTGCGCAGGTTAGTAGACCGGTAGATTGGGAAACCGGCGCATTCGAAAATGCCCTGACACAGCCGCCATAAACGCAAGCGTTAGGACACGCCTGAGATATCGGTGTAACCGTGTACCAATCCAACCGGGCTACTAAACCCGGTCGCTGTATATGCAGCGGCGGGGCAGACTAGATGCTCGAATCTACTGGCACAAGGGGTCAGGATTCTCTCGGAAATTTCGTTCATAAGAAAGGGAGGGCGCTTACGGACGAGCCTCTAAATTTGTAGGAAACGTCGCTATCTGCTGTCGTCGCAGATGATCGCGGTCGGATGATTGGGGTATTTCGGGCGTGTGAGGTTCCAAAGGGATCATCAATTGGTCGTTTGATGGTGCTACGCACGCGGCAATGATTGCACTCGTGAAGGCTTGAACTGAAAAGCGAAGGCGGTGGACAGCGCAGCGTCAAAACAGTAGCGTCTTGCCATCTCCCGTCAAGGAGATGGGAAGCTTTGACCAACGTAAACTCGGCTAGGAAGGAATCGTTATGCCAAACCCGTTTCAGGACCGTACTCCCCACATTGTGGGAAACCCTTTAGTTCGAATACCGCAGCAGGAAACCTATCAAGCGTTAGCCGACTTTGCGCAGAGCGCCGGTAGTGAGAGGGAGGTCGGTATCGTTCTTCCGGTGGGGTGCGGGAAGTCGGGCTGTATAACGCTCGCCCCCTTTGCGTTTCAAGCTAACCGGGTTCTTGTTGTTGCGCCTGGGATCTCGATAGCCAATCAACTTTCTGAAGATTTCAATCCTTCGAACCCAAGAATGTTCTATCAGAAATGCGGAGTGCTGGCGGGAGGTCCATTTCCAGAGCCTGTCGACATCCGTGGAACCACTACTAACCGCGCTGATTTGGACGAGGCGCATGTTGTAATCACAAATATTCAGCAATTGCAGGGTGCAGAAAACCGTTGGCTCCTAGGGCTGCCTGAAGATTTCTTCGATTTGATTGTTTTCGATGAAGGGCATCACAGCGTTGCTCAAACTTGGGAGACTTTAAAAAATAACTTCCCGGGCGCGCGCATCGTCAACTTTAGTGCGACGCCTATGCGTGCTGATGGCCAAGTCATGGCTGGCCGTGTTCTTTACTCATTTCCCATTTTTCGCGCGATTCAAGAGGGTTACGTGAAGCGGCTGAAAGCCGTCCAGCTGAATCCTCGAACGCTCCGCTATGTCCGTCGCGGTGATGGTGTTGAGATTGAAGTCGGACTGGCAGAGGTCCAGCGCTTAGGTGAGACCGAGGCGGATTTCAGGCGTAGCATTGTGACGTCAGAAGAAACCTTGAACACCATCGTGGATGCTTCCATTCGAGAGTTAAATCGACTCCGTGCTGAGACCAGCGAAAGCCGGTTAAAAATTATCGCGTCGGCCCTAAATTTTGAACACTGTAGCCAAATCGTCGAAGCTTACAGGTCTCGTGGCCAAAGGGCTGACTACGTGCATTCACGAGAAGAAAGCGCGGCCAATGCCCGAGTGATGGCGCGGCTCGAAAGTCATGAGCTAGATGTTATTGTCCAAGTTCGGAAGCTGGGTGAAGGCTTTGACCACCCAATGCTCTCAGTTGCAGCTGTATTTAGTATTTTCAGCAATCTTTCCCCGTTTGTTCAATTCGTTGGCCGAATAATGAGAGTGATCGTTCAAAATCAGCCCGGGCATCCGACTAATCAGGGAGTAGTTGTTTTTCATGCAGGGGCAAACATTGCTCGACAGTGGGGCGATTTTCAACAATACAGCGAGGCCGATCAATCTTACTTTGATCAGCTTCTTCCCCTTGAGTCCTTTGATATTGCTGGTGATCAAGCTTCAAGTGAAGTTGTGGCGGTTCCTCGAGAACCGGCAGAGCTTGAGGTGAGAGCTCAGTCTGACGTTGAGCTTGAAGAAATCCAATTGCTGCAAGCAGATGAAGCCGCCGCCATCCTCCTTTTGCAGCAACGTGGAATCATTGGCCAGGACTTCGACCCGGCAAGGCAAATGCTTCAACCTGTGCCCACGACTCGGGTGATGCAGCGTCAAGCGCTCAGAAGTGGTCTTGATGTCAGAGTTCGCACAGATGCTGCACGTATTCTACTTCAGCGGGAAGTGAATCCTTCAGGTCGTAACCTTGACACTCAGTTTCGTGGAAGAGATAACCTCATTGTATTGAAGGCGTCTATTGATAGGCGGATCAATGCGCTGGTTGGGCGAGGTAGCGGCCAGAGGCATGAGTTTTCCAGAGCTGAGTTAGATCAAGTCGAACTCGCCTACGATGGAATATTGGAGGCCGCGGTGGAGGAGGTGCTCGGTGGCGCTTAAATCTCTGATTACCCGTGCTGAGATTGATGTGGCACTTCGAGCACACAATTGTCAGGCTAATGCTCATCACCGCGTTGAAAAAGGGGATATTCGATTAAAAGTCCGAAATGGTCGGAGTTGGGATCACTATTGCCGTGATTGCGCGTTATCAATAATTAGGCGAGATATTGCGAAGCTCACGAGGCTGCAAGAGCTTCAGCCCAGTGAGTAGTGAGCGAGATCTCTGCCTTAATGCCTGATCCGCCCCCTAGCTTGGGGCGGTATCTTATACGCCACTGCTGCAGCTAGAACGCGCACGTCGTTCCGAGTAAGCTCTGAGCCATCAGGACGGCCTCCTAGGTAGGTGGCGGATGTCCATCCCGCGAGCGTAAGGAAGCAGTTTCATGGTTGAAGTAGGAGCAAGATGGTGGACCTTTGATTTTCATACGCACACTCCTGCCTCAATGGACTACGGGCGTCATGAACCTAATTTGCGAAATACAGTAACGCCTAAAGAATGGCTCAGCTCCTTTGTCGACAAGGGAATTGAGTGCGTAGCAGTTACAGACCACAACACCGGGTCGTGGATTGGAAGTTTGCAGGACGAAGCAGCCTCTTTACGTGCCCAAGGGAAATCTATCTATATTTTTCCCGGTGTAGAGATCACTGCAAATGGAAATATTCACATCTTAGCGATTTTCGATCCCTCGAAGTCCTCTGAAGATGTTCAGGCAATGGTGGGTGCCGCAAAGTTTAGAGGCCAATACGGAAATAGTGATGCGGTAGCAGAAGAAAGTGCAGAAAATATCGCCGCTGAAATTGTAAGGTCCGGCGGTATTGCGATTCCGGCTCATGTCGATATGAAGGCCGGTATGTGCCAAGTTCAGTCTTCGCATACTATTAGCCAGATTTGTAAAAAATCGTCAGCTCTTGAGGTCATATTTCCAGAAGGGGGGCGTGGTCCTGAGCACGATGAATTACTTAGAAAGTATAAAAGTATCGAGTCTGGGCTGGCCGAAGTCATAGGCTCAGACTCACATCGTCCGGATGAGGTTGGTAGGGCATTCACATGGGTTAAAATGTGTAGCCCTACCATAGATGGTCTGAGGCTGGCGCTGATTGATGGTGCTTCTTCGATTAAGCGCTCTAACACCGTAGTCAGTAATCCTAACGCCGTCTCTAGTAACATAATCTGTTCAATCTCTATATCGAAGGCTAAATACTGTGGTCGGGGTAAACCTTTAGAAATAAGATTTAACCCCTGGTTAAACTCTATTATTGGTGGGCGCGGAAGCGGTAAATCATCGATACTTGAATTTATCAGGTTAGGTATGGGGCGGGATAAGGATCTGCTAAGTATTCCCGGCCGAAGCGAGGTTAAGGATACTTTCTCGCGTTTCGCACAAAAATCTGATAGCCGAGACGCTGATGGCGTACTCTTGGACGATACTGTCATCGACTGTACGATAAAAAAAGAAGGTGCATATTATTTTTTAAGGTGGGACTGTAATTCGCGCAATGTGATCATCTCGAAATGGGATGGGAGTGCATGGCAGGTCGAGCAAGGTGATGCCCGTAGCCGATTCCCCATTAAAATATTTAGCCAAAAGCAGATTTATGATATTGCAAAAAATCCTAGCGCTCTAATTCGAATTATTGATGAGACTGATTTCGTTGATTTATTTGGTTGGAAAATGCAGTGGAAAGATAAGGAAAATAAATTTTTAGCGCTGTGTGGTCAGCGTCGGGTATTGGAGGGGCAGTTGGCCAACAGAGATGTACTTGCTGGTCAGCTGTCAGATGTAAACCAAAAAATTGAATTAATTGAATCATCTGGTCATGTTCAGATTTTGTCTTCCTTCAATTTGGCTGTCGTAAAAGATAAAGCAATTGATGACTTATCAGCATCTGTTTCACAGTTTGGGGCGCAGATCGAAAAAGACCTCAATGCTTCAGATTTGTTGATTTTTGATAGTTCCAAGTTTGACGGGGCAGTTGCTGAGGATCGGGAGCTACTTCAGCGTGTTGCGGATTTGACCAGATCATACAGCGAATTCAAAGTAAACATCTCTAATTTGATTTCTGGTCTTAAGAGTGAGGTGGTAGGGTTTGCGGAATGGAGAAGCTCTAGCGAGTTTGGCAAGCAACAAAGCCAGTACTTTCAACAATATGCGGATCTGGTTGCTAATCTGACCCAGCAGGGGGTCGATAATCCGGCTCAGTATCAGCAGTTGGTTGAGTCGCGAGCATCTATACAGAAGAAAATCGCTGAGCTGGATTTGGTTGGCTCTCAAGCTTTGCAAGTTACGTCTGAAATAAATTCGGTATACGTAGAGCTCATTGATCTTCGTAAAAGCCTTACTGAGCGTCGCATAGGTTTTATAAAGCAGCACTTGTCAGATAATAAGTCTATCAGTCTTGCAATTGAACCTATGTGCAATATTGATGATATGGAGGATTCATTCCGGAAGATTATCGGTAGAACAGATACTGTATTTGCCAGTGATATTTTAGATCGAGAGAAAGGTTCAGGGTTTTTACATGCGCTGTCGATTAAGTTGACTGGGGAGGCTAATAAGCTTGAGGGTTCTGAGTATGATGTCTCCCAGTTGTTTGATTGCGTGCATGAATTCAAGTCTCAGATTTTCAGTTACAGCAGCGGTCAAATACTGGGATCGCAGGTCGGTAAGCGATTTTTAGACTTTATGGGGCAGCTAGAACCGCAGATTTTTGATCGTCTAAATCTGTGGTTTCCGGATGATAGGCTTGTGGTCAAGTATAACGATGGGAAAAGGCTGAAGGATATATCTCAAGGTTCAGCGGGTCAGAAGGCCGCCACGGTTCTTTCATTCCTTCTCTCGTATGGTGATGAGCCGTTAATCTTAGATCAGCCGGAGGACGATCTGGATAATGGTCTTATATCTTCGCTAATCGTTACTAAGCTCCAGGAGAACAAGGGCAGGCGGCAAGTGATAGTCGTTACCCATAATCCTAATATTGTTGTAAACGGTGATTCGGAATATGTAATTGCTCTGCAGGATAAAGGAAGCATAGAAATCGCTGCGGCTGGCGGTTTACAAGAGCTGTCGGTTAGGCGGGAGGTGTGTGAAATCATGGAGGGAGGTAAGCAAGCCCTAGAGCAGCGGTACCGTAGAATGGTTGCAGTATGATTGTAGTGCCGCTTTCGCAGGGCGGCACTGTGACCTTGGCCTGTACTTGCCAATGGGGCGGCGACTGGTCTCTAGAGTTTGGATTTTTTACCTTTGGTGCTTTTAATCAAAACATCGCCCAAACGCTCAACAAAATTCACTCTGTAATTTTTGATGCGCTGTACCGCAGCCGGTATGGGGAGAAGTTTTAGTGCGTCTAGTTTTTGCTGAATTGTTGCGCCGCCATCGTAGTGCTTAGCACCAATCGCGTCGGGTGTGTGGCCAATAATTGCATCGATGATTGATTGATCGATGCTCTTTCCGTCGCGTTTGGCGTTGCAAAGGTTTGTTTCAAGAGTGTGGCGAAACGAATACAGGCTTTTCCCGTCGTATGGCGCATGAACGTTGATGATTACTAGATAGCCTTTAGGTTTCTCATTGAAGAATTTACCTGCGCTTTTGGCCCACCCTTCCTTGTTATGGTCGGTGTCGGAGTTACGTGGTCTGAGGTATTTGAGGCCTTCACTGAATAATTTCTTTTTGTTGGCTCGCTGCTGGCTTTCTACGTAATCAAGAAAACCTAGTCCAATCAGGCTAGGGTGGATAGGTACCTGTCGAGCCTCGCCAGTCTTTATACGCTTAGCTTCTGGAGCCTTTGCGTCGTCCGCGCAGAAGTCAAAGCACGGGTGCCCGTCAATAATCTTGATATCGGTAGTATCAAGCTGTGCGATCTCGTTGGTACGTGCTCCCGTGAAATAACCCACCAGCGGCATCCAAAACCAAAATGGATAAGCCTTGGTTCGACCTTCTGGCGGTAGGCCTTGATAAATAAAACCGGAAAATATCGCTTCCACATCAGCCGTGCTAAATGGCACGCCGCCACGGTTATTTTCATTTGACCTTTTGGACGGGTTTGATGATTAGCTCATCTACCCGAATCGATGTCAGATCGATGTCCCTCGCGTAGTTCTGAATCTGCTTCATCGATGCGATCAGCGCGCTTACCCGTTCGTGGCGCTGGCAGGCGCATCTCTATGGCTCTCTCAGTCGACTTAGAGGTTTTAAGTTTGGATAGGATAACCTCATCCCTCAATTTCGGCAGAACAGCTCCCAGCTCGGTTGGCATGTACGGCAGGGAAAGTTCGAGCAAATGCTGCGCGAGCGATTCCTGCTCGCTCGGAATTGGTCGACCGTAAACACCCGTTAGAAGGCGCTCGACCTCTCGTCTACGTTGCCTAGCCTCAATTTCATCATTCGAAAGGATGGGTTCAGGGGCCTTGTCTGCGATTGTCGGACTGGAAAAGTCCGGCATCTGATCCAGCAGCTCGGTGTAGTCGTCTTCTGAAAGGCCCAGCTCGTCCCGTTCTATCACGTTCGTCACTCTGTCAAAGGCTGCTTGGTAGCGAGCAGCATACTGCCGCGCACGTCGGCGGGCCAAAGTTAGGCTATCTGTTTTGAGGGTTCGCCTAATTTCACGTCGTTCGCTGAGGAGAAAGCGCAGGTGCTGAGGGATAACAATTCTGAAGTAGAAGGTTCTGTGACGGTTCAGGGTCAGATAAGAGGGGTTACGCTGCATGGTAGGCACCGGAAATGCCTCACCTGAATGTCACACCTCAGTGGCGCACTAGCCGAAAACGCTAGCTCCAGATAGCACAACGCCCCACGAATGGGGCGCTGTGTAAGGATAGTGGTGGAGCCGGGGGGATTTGAACCCCCGTCCGCCAGTACTCCGCTTTCGGGACTACATGCTTAGCCAGATCTATTAAGTTAACCCTCTGCGACCCGATTGGCAGGGTGCGTTGGGCGAGCTGTGTAAGTTTTAGCCGATTCGTCCACAGCGTACTGCACGGCGATTCTGTTCTATATGACAATCATTTTGGGTTTACAGACATCCCCTGATGATTGCTGGAGCCGAAGCTGCCAGAAGGAAGGCTAGCACCGCTTACGCGGCGAGAGCTTGTTCCCCGTAGGTTTCGTCATTGGCAACTATAGAAAGTTGCAACAGTGGATTTACGAGTTCTGTTACCAACTCGGCATGCCCCTAGAGTTTCATCACCGGCGTCGAATCCTAATCGGCCCCAGATCTGCTGCCCTAGCAGTCAGGTCGCGGAGTGTACCCGAATCAACAAGATACGTCGACCATCGTGCTGAGCAGCGAGTGTTGACCAGCTTTTGACTGGTCCGCACCCATTTTACTTCGCGCCTTCGCTGCCCGAGCCGATAGTTTTCAGCTGGGTGATGGCTTTGGTGGTGATTTCAATACAGTCTTTGTCGTTGCCGGCTGCTTTGGCTTTCATCGCAGCTTCCTGGGTTTTTTCCAGTTCGGCTTTGGTGTCGGCGCTCAGGTTGGTGCTGGAGGAGGTCTGAGCATCCTTGAGCGTTTGCAGGTTGGCGCCGCAGAGGTCATCAGCCGCGAATACCGGGGAACCCATCAATGCAGCGGTCAGGAACAAACCAGTGAGTGCTGTGCGCTTCATGTTGTATCTCCTTTAACCTGGGGACTCGGTATGGCCGCTTGGTAGGGCCGATGTCCGAGAGTGTTAGTAAGCCTCGTCGTTGTTCGTGGGGCTTAAACAAACTGACTGTGGGCAAACGCAGGGGTTCTATTTTTTTTTGCAATAATGTGAAAAAGCCACATCACACATCAGGTAACAAAAAGCAGCGAACTCCGGACCCCTCGTCGCGATCAAGCGGTTCTTGGTTGCGTCACCCGGTCCACCAAGTACACCAGGCCGTGGTAGTCGATGCCGCCATGCTGCGTCAGACCGATTTCGCACGTACGGCTGGTGGATATGCCTTCATCACAGTACTGCACGGCATTTTTGAGTGTGCGCAGCGAGTGCGCGTTCAGCTCGGGCGTCGTAAAGCCCTTATCACCCGCAAAGCCGCAGCAATGAATACCTTCCGGGATGACCACGTTGACGCTGCACATCCGCGCCAGCTCAATCAGCGCCTGGCTTTCGCCCAGGTGCTGGGTGCTGCAGGTGACGTGCACGGCAATGGCCTGCTGCTGAGGTGTGAACACCAGTTTGTCCAGCAGGTGAGTGCGGATGAAGCGCACCGGATCGTACAGGTCCAGACGCGTTTCCTTGAGGTCTTGCACCAGCCGCAGGGTGCAGGGGCTGGTGTCGCAGTAGATCGGATCGAGCCCGCCGCGACTGGCTTTGGTCAGTGCCGCGAGCAATTGCTGACGTTTATCTTCGGCCTGCTCGACGTAGCCTTTGGACGCGAATGGCTGGCCGCAGCACAGGCTTTCCTGATCTTCCGGAAACACCACCTGATACCCGGCTTTTTCCAACAGGCCACGGGTTTTATCCAGCAGCGACATTTGCTCGCGATCACCCGCCGCAGGCCCCATGACGCGAGAGACGCAGGCTGCCAGATACACCACGCGCGGCCGTTGGTCCTCTACCGGAGGTGTGAAGCGGATGGCGCTTTCTGGCTGCGGCATTGCCGACGTCCATTGTGGGATGCGTCCAGCGGATGCTTTGGTCAGCGCCGCTGAAAACTTCGCCAGCTTCGGTGCGCCCAGCAGCATCCGTGCGCCATTGGCCGCGTGCAACGTGAAGCGCGCACCTTGCAGCGCCGTATTGAAATGCTGCGCCAGCCAGCCAGCGGCCTTGTCATGGGTGGCGTCGCGGGCGCGCAGTTTTTTCACCAGTTCGCCGGTATTGATCCCGACCGGGCAACGTTGCGCGCACAGCCCGGTGGCCGCGCATGTGTCGATGCCCTGGTAGTGGAATTCCTTTTCAAGCGCTGCGGTATCGATGCCTGCGCGTTTCTTCGCCTGAATATCGCGCCAGATGACGATGCGCTGGCGCGGGCTCAGGGTCAGGCCCTTCGACGGGCAGACCGGCTCGCAGAAACCACACTCGATGCACTTATCGACGATCTCGTCAGCGGCGGGCATCGGCTTGAGGTGCTTGAGGTGGATCTGCGGATCTTCGCTCAGCACCACGTCCGGATTGAGAATGCCGTTGGGGTCGAGCAGCCGCTTGAGCTGCCACATCAGTTGATAGGCGTCGGCGCCCCATTCCAGCTCGACGAAGGGCGCCATGTTGCGCCCGGTGCCGTGCTCGGCCTTGAGCGAACCGTTGAACTCGACCGCCACCAGTTGCGTGACGTCCTCCATGAACGCCTGATAACGTGCCACTTCCTGCGGATCGTTGAAACCCTGCGTGAACACGAAGTGCAGATTGCCCTCCAGCGCGTGACCGAACAGGATCGCCTCGTCGTAATGATGCTTGTCGAACAGCTCGATCAGGCGCCGTACGCCCATGGCCAGTTGCTCGACGGGGAAGGTCACGTCTTCGATGATCACCGTGGTGCCGGTTTCACGTATGGCGCCAACGGCGGGGAAAGTATCTTTGCGGATCGCCCAAAGCCGGGCGTTTTCCAGCGGGTCTTCGGTGAAGTCGATTTGCTTGTCCAACGCAAAGTGGGCAATCGACGCCATGATCTGCGCCAGTTGTTCATGCAGCAGCGGCTGTGTTGCGGCGCGGGCTTCGATCAGCAGGGCGCAGGCGTTCTCCGACAGCTCCCGCACGAACGGCGGCATGCCGGGTTTGTTCTGCACTGAACGCATGCTGCGCCGGTCCAGCAATTCGACGGCGGACACCGGTTGCGTTTTGAGAACGGTCACCGCGTTGCAGCAGGTTTCAACGTCCGGAAACACAATCAGCGCCGACGCTTTGTGTGGGTGATCGACCACCGTGTCGTAGGTCACTGCGCTGATAAAGCCGAGCGTGCCTTCGGAGCCGACCAGCAAATGGCTGAGGATATCCAGCGGCTCCTCGAAATCCACCAGGGCGTTCAGAGACAGGCCGGTGGTGTTTTTCAGCCGGTATTTATGCCGGATCTTCGCCGCCAGTTCGGTATTGGCGCGGGTGTCGCGACCCAACTGGGCAAGGCGGTCGAGCAACCGGGCATGGCTTGCGCGAAACGCTGCGACGCTGGCTGCATCTTCGGTGTCGATACGCGTGCCATCGGCCAGCACGACGCGCATGCCGGCGAGGGTGTGGTAGGTGTTCTGCGCGGTGCCGCAGCACATCCCGCTGGAATTATTGGCGACGATGCCACCGATTTTCGCCGCGTTGATCGATGCAGGATCGGGCCCGATCTTGCGCCCGAACGGCGCCAGCCAAGCGTTGGCCTGCGCGCCGATTACGCCGGGCTGCAAGCGAATCTGACCGCCGTCCCCACGCACCTCCCGGCCGTTCCAGTTATCGCCCAGCACGATCAGTACCGAATCGCTGATGGCCTGGCCCGACAAGCTGGTTCCGGCGGCGCGGAAGGTCACCGGGACCTTATCCACCTGCGCCAGTTTGAGCAGGGCCACCACCTCGTCTTCGGATTCGACGCGAATGACCAGCTTGGGGATCAGCCGGTAGAAGCTGGCGTCGGTGCCAAACGCCAGGGTCGATAGCGGATCGTCGAAGCGGCGGTTCTGCGGGATCAGCCGCTGGACATCGGCCAGGAAGGAGGCGGGCAGGCTCATACGGTTTTCCTCATGGCGCCGCGGCATCTGGCGTGCCGCGTGCGTTGTGGCTCAGGGTGCCGGGCTCAAGCGCCCAGTTCACGGACCAGCGAATCGCGAGAGATTTCGCTGATGGATTTGGCGCCAGTGAGCACCATTGCCACGCGCATCTCCTTCTCGAACAGGTCCAGCAGGTTCTTCACCCCGGCTTCGCCGTGGGTCGCGAGGGCGTAAATGAACGCCCGCCCGATCAGCACGGCATCGGCGCCCAGGGCAATCATCCGCACTACGTCCAGGCCGCTGCGGATGCCTGAGTCCGCGAGGATCTTCAACTCGCCTTTCACCGCGTCGGCGATGGCCGGCAGTGCGCGGGCGCTGGACAGCACGCCATCGAGCTGACGGCCGCCGTGGTTGGACACGATGATGCCGTCGGCGCCGAAGGTCACGGCGTCGCGCGCATCTTCAGGGTCAAGAATGCCCTTGATGAGCATCGGGCCGTCCCACGTTTCGCGAATCCACTCAAGGTCTTTCCAGGAGATCGACGGATCGAAGTTGGCGCCCAGCCAGCCGATGTAGTCGGCGAGACCGGTGGGGTTGCCACGGTAGGTCGAAATATTGCCCAGGTCGTGGGGGCGGCCGTTCACGCCGACGTCCCAGGCCCACTGCGGGTGGGTCATGGCTTGCAGGACGCGGCGCATGGGTCCGTTTGCGCCGCTCATGCCGTGATGGGCGTCACGATAACGGGCGCCAGGGACCGGCATGTCAACGGTGAACACCAGGGTTTTGACCCCTGCCGCTTTGGCGCGCTCCAGGGCGTTGCGCATGAAACCGCGGTCCTTGAGCACGTACAGCTGAAACCAGATGGGGCGGTCGATGGCCGGCGCGACTTCTTCTATCGGGCAGACCGACACCGTGGACAAGGTAAAGGGGATGCCTTTGGCTGCGGCTGCACGGGCGGCCTGTACTTCACCGCGACGGGCATACATGCCGCACAGTCCAATCGGCGCCAACCCTATCGGCATGCTCATTTTTTCGCCAAACAGCGAGGTTTCCAGGCTGAGCTCGGACATGTTTTTCAGCACGCGCTGGCGTAGGGCGATACCTGCAAGGTCCGAAACGTTGTGGCGCAGGGTGTGCTCGGCGTAGGCGCCACCGTCGGCGTAGTGGAACAGGAACGGAGGGAGCTTGCGTTGCGCCGCAGCACGATAGTCGGTGGAGGCGGAAATAATCATGGGGTCTCGCATCGTTGAGTGGGCGGGGCAGCAGCCGGGCGCGCATGAGCACACCCGGCGCTCGTCTCATTAGTGAACCAGCATGCCAGTGAACCAGTAGGCCTGGGCGTAGGTGATGCAGCCGACGATGGTGGCAAAGAAGATGCTGTGCTTGAGGGTGAAGCGGAACAGGTCAGACTCTCTGCCCACCAGACCTGTGGCCGCACAGGCGACTGCGATCGATTGCGGGGAAATCATCTTGCCCGTCACACCGCCGCTGGAGTTGGCGGCCACCATCAGGATGTCGCTGACGCCGACCTGATGCGCAGTGGTCGCTTGCAGCGAACCAAACAGGGCGTTGGACGAGGTATCAGAGCCGGTCAAAAACACGCCCAGCCAGCCCAGGAACGGCGAGAAGAACGGGAACGCCGCGCCGGTGCCTGCCAGGACCAGTGCCAGCGTCGAGGACATGCCCGAGAAGTTCATGACGAAGGCGAAGGCCAGCACCATGCCGATGGACACAATGGCCCAACGCAGCTCGATCAGCGTCTCTTTGAAAGTGGTCAGACCGATGCGAGGGGTGATGCGCAACACGATCATCGCTAGCAGGGCCGAGAACAGAATGGCGCTGCCGGACGCGGCGATCAGGTCGAACTTGTACACCGCAGGCATTGGGGTCGGCGTCGCCACGATCGGCGCGCCCTTGATGACCATTTTGTCCAGAAGCGGAATCGCGATGTTCATCGTCCAGGCTTCAAGCGGACCGCCCGCAGCAAACAACGCCTTGAACGGCTTGAGCGTCCAGATCGTCACGATCACGGTGAGGATCAGAAACGGAGACCAGGCTTTGAAAATGGTGCCGATGGAATGTGGCGATTTCTGAGTGGTGCGTGGCTGACCAAAGCCGCCAGGGCCGCCGCCTACGATGACTGCTGCGCCGCCGGATGTGCTTGCCACTTGGGTTTCGCCGGCGCGGGCGGGCTGCCAGACTTTCAGGAACAGCGTCAGCGAGACCAGGCTGACGAGCGCCGAGGTGATGTCGGGCAGTTCCGGGCCGATGTAGTTGGACGTCAGGAACTGAACGACCGCGAAGCTGCCGCCTGCTACCAGCGCAGCGGGCCAGGTTTCCTTGACGCCTTTGACGCCGTCCATCATGAACATCAGCCAGAACGGTACGAACACCGACAGCAGTGGCAATTGACGGCCGGCCATTGCGCCGATCTTGAACGCTTCCAGTCCGGACACTTGCCCGGCGACGATGATCGGAATGCCCAAAGCACCAAATGCCACCGGTGCAGTGTTGGCGATCAGGCACAAGCCCGCTGCGTACAGAGGGTTCAGTCCCAGGCCAACGAGCAACGCAGCCGTGATCGCCACGGGTGCGCCGAATCCGGCAGCCCCTTCAAGGAACGCGCCGAAGCAGAATCCGATCAACAGCACCTGAATGCGCTGGTCATCGGTGATGGACATGACGGAGCTGCGGATGATTTCGAACTGCCCGCTTTTCACCGTCAGTTTGTAGAGGAACACGGCCGCGATGATGATCCACGCAATCGGCCACAAGCCATAGCAAAAGCCATAGAGCGCAGATGCGATGGCCATGCCGGCGGGCATTTGAAACGCGAAAATGGCAACCACAATCGCCAGGATCAGAGTGATGGTACCGGCAACGTGCCCTTTGAGCCGGAACACGGCCAGAGCGAGGAAGAAAAATACGATGGGGACAAGGGCGGCGAGGGCGGATAGCCACAGGCTGCCAAGCGGTGTGTAGAGCTGTTGCCAGGTTTGCATGTATGAGGCCCCTAATTGTTGTTGGTTAGGCCCGGTGTCCATGTCGTACGTGCGCGGCTCCTGCAGGCGACTCCAGCTGCGCTGTCGTCCTGCTGGTGCTGACGAACGAGTCGCACAGCTCACCAGCTCAAGTCTTACGCCGTCGCGAATGACTTGCGGCAATAGGCTTGGATAACCACCAATCGCCGGCATCGAAAAATTGGTAATACCAATTTACAATGTCTAGCCGCTAAGTTAAAAGCCTTGGCGTTGTTGTGTCAATTTGTGGCTCTAGAACTTTTGTCGCAGTCGGGCGGCCTTTTCTGCTGAAACGTTGTTTTACGCAGCCTCTGCCGGGTGAATCTGTAGCCACAATCAGCCAGAATATGCGCCCCCGAAAATGGTTGGGGATGTGGAGTGGTTATGGGCTTTGACCAGGTGCGCCAACGGCGTTTGTCTGACGATATCGTTGAACAGCTCGAACGAATGATTCTGGAAGGCACGCTCCGGGCGGGTGAGCGCCTGCCTGCCGAGCGCGCGCTGGCCGAACAGTTCGGTGTGTCGCGGCCTTCGCTTCGTGAAGCGATCCAGAAGCTCACGGCAAAAGGGCTTCTGATCAGCCGGCAGGGTGGCGGCAACTACGTGGTCGAGAACCTGGGCTCGACGTTCAGCGACCCACTCATGCATTTGCTCGAGAGCAGCAACGAGGCGCAGCGGGATCTGCTGGAGTTTCGCCATACGCTTGAAGCGTCCTGTGCCTATTACGCGGCCATTCGTGCGACCGACGTTGACCGTGCTCGTCTGCGTGAGGCCTTCGACGCGCTGCAGGATTGCTACAGCCGCGCCGATGAAGTGAGCCGGGCCGAGGAGGGCGCTGCCGATGCGAGCTTCCATCTGGCGATTGCCGAGGCCAGCCATAACGCGGTGTTGCTGCACACCATTCGGGGGTTGTTCGATCTGCTGACGCGCAATGTCGTGACCAATATCGGCGGTATGTATAAACAGCGCGCAGAAACCCGCGACATGCTGATCAGTCAGCATCGAGAGTTGTATCTGGCGATCATTGAAGGGCGCGCGGACGATGCGCGTGAGGTGTCGAGCCGGCACTTGCTGTACGTGCAAGAGGTGTTGGAAGAAGTCAGGCAGCAGGTTCAGCGCACGGCAAGGGCCGAGCGACGTAATGGGATTTGAGTTCGCGTCTTCTGTAGGAGACAACTGGTTGGCGAGCGGCGTTACGCGGTGAGGCTGACGCCGGGCCTTACGAACAAGTTCGCTCCTACAGAATCGAGCGGCAAATCAGGGCTTAATCATCCTTGCCCTTGCTGCGCACGGCACGCTGCAGCTCACGGTCCGAATCACGCTCGCGTTCGGTGTGGCGCTTGTCGTACTCCTTCTTGCCTTTGCCCAGAGCAATTTCACACTTGATCAAGTGCTGCTTCCAGTAAAGGGCGAGGGCGACGCAGGCGTAGCCTTTTTGCTGAACCGAGGTCGTGAGCTTTTCGAGCTCGCGCTGGTTGAGCAACAGTTTGCGGGTGCGTGTCGGGTCAGCGATGACGTGAGTACTGGCTGTCGTCAACGGTGAGATATGGCTACCCATCAGCCATGCCTCGCCATCTTTGAGCAGCACGTAGCTGTCCACCAGCTGCACCTTGTTGGCACGCAAGCTTTTTACTTCCCAGCCAGCCAGGACCAGACCGGCCTCGAACTTGTGTTCGATGAAGTAATCGTGACGCGCCTTTTTATTCTGCGCGATAGTCCCTGTGGGATGTTTCTTGAGCTTAGCCATAGGCGACGCATTATAGGGACTCGCTGCGTTGTCGGCTACGGTCAACCTGCGTGCTTGAGCACGTTGATTGAATCCCGGACAATGCGCGATCTTTTTTGCGTGTTGGACGTGTCAACGATGTCGACGGACAAGGTTTCTGTCCACGGTAGCTGGGCGAGTCGCTGGGTATTCATCCTGGCCGCCACTGGCTCTGCGGTAGGTTTGGGCAGTATATGGAAATTCCCCTACATGGTCGGCGTCTACGGCGGCGGTGCATTCGTGCTGGTATTTCTGGCCTGCATCGCGCTGATCGGCATTCCGGTCATGATTGCCGAGACGCTGATCGGGCGCCGCTCCCGACAAAGCCCGGCCAATGCTTTGAAGGTTTTGGCGCGCGAAGCGGGGCATTCAGCGAGGTGGTCCTGGGGTGCATTCGCCGGAATGATCACGGCGCTGCTGATTCTTTCTTTTTACAGCGTGGTCGGTGGCTGGTCGCTGGAATACATCCTTGATGTAGGAAAGGGCGACTTCCAGGGCGTGACGCCAGATCAGGTGGGTGGTTTCTTCGGTGCGATGATCGCTGATCCGTGGCGGCTGGTGGGCTGGCACACGCTGTTCATGCTGCTGTCGGCGATCACCATCGCCAAGGGGGTCAATGCAGGTCTTGAGCGCAGTCTGCGGATTCTGATGCCGCTGCTGTTCATCCTGATGGTCATCCTGCTGGGCTACAGCCTGACTACCGGGCACTTCATGGAAGGCGTGCATTTCATGTTCGATTTCAAGCCCGAGAAGCTGTTGGACGGATTGTTGCCGGCGATGGGGCACGCATTCTTCTCCCTGAGCGTGGGGGTCGGGTCGATCATGATCTACGGTGCATACATGACCAAGGACGCTTCGATCAGCGCGACAGTAGTGGGCGTGGCGTTGCTCGACACCTTCGTGTCTTTGCTGGCGGGGCTTGCGCTGTTCCCGATTGTGTTCGCGGCGGGGCTTAACCCCAGCGAAGGACCGGGCCTGATGTTCGTCACGTTGCCGTTCGCTTTTGGCAATGTGGCGTTCGGCCAATTGATGGGCGTGGTGTTCTTCGTGCTGGTCGCGGTAGCGGCCTGGAGCTCGGCCATTTCGTTGCTGGAGCCGATGGTGGCTTACTTGGTGGAGCGCACAAAGGTGCGTCGCGGTTGGGTGACGTTCTGGCTGTCGTTCATTTGCTGGTTTGTTGGGCTGGGCACGGTGTTCTCGTTCAACATTTGGCAGCAGGCCAAATTCTTCGTGAACGATGGCGGCGCGTTTCACCTCTACCAGTGGGGCGCAGCCGGTGGTCTGGACTTTTTTGGAGTGATCGATTTCTTCACTTCACGCATCATGTTGCCGCTAGGTGGCTTGTGCTTTGTGGTATTCGCAGGTTGGGTGATGGGCCGGGATGCGGTGCGCGACGAGTTGTCGATCCGCAGTCCGGTACTTTTCGCTTTGACGTTCTTTTTGATGCGCTATGTGGCGCCGATCGGCATTCTGGTTGTATTTGCCGCTCAGCTTTGGAAATAACGCTGACATGACTACGCATATTCAACGTTCGGCCTTGTTGCCGTATCCCGCTCAGGCGCTGTATGACCTGGTCAATGACGTGTCCCGCTATTCGGAGTTCCTGCCCTGGTGCTCCGGCACCACGGTGCTCGAAGACACCGGTACGCAAATGCGCGCGCGGGTGGAAGTTGCCAAAGGCGGCTTGAGTCAGCACTTCGTAACGCGCAATACGCTGACGCCTGGACAGACCATCGAGATGAATCTCGAAGAAGGCCCGTTCAGCCAGTTGCACGGTGTCTGGACGTTCAAGGCGTTAGGCGAAAAGGCCTGCAAGATCAGCCTTGATCTGTCGTTCGATTATGCAGGGCCCATCATTCGTGCGACCCTCGGGCCGCTGTTCAACCAAGCGGCGAACACGCTGGTCGATGCGTTCTGTCAGCGTGCCAAAGAGCTGCATGGCTAAGGCAATGATCAGTATTGAGGTCGTCTACGCGTCGGTAAGTCGCCAGGTCTTGCTCAAGGTTGATGTCCCTTATAACGCGACCGTGCGCCAGGCCTTGATGCTCAGCGGGATCGGTCTGGAGTTTGCTGAGCTTGATCTGCAACAGTGCCCGGTGGGCATCTTCGGCAAAAGCGTAAGCCAGCCCGAAAACCAGGGCCTGAGGGATGGTGACCGAATCGAGATTTATCGCCCTTTGCTGGCCGACCCTAAAGAAGCGCGCCGGTTACGCGCGGCGAAGGCTGCTCAGGTGAAAAAGGATCAGGGCGCGATGTAAGTTTTTGATCGGCTCGATAGCGCAGACACAAAAAAGCCCGGCATGCCGGGCTTTTTTTGTAACGCGATTTCCTGCGGTTTAACGCGGATTCGTGTCCAGTGGTTCTTGGGTCGGGACTGGAACGGTCTCGACTTTGTCGACGTCGTTCTGAATCTGCTCAAGCAGTGAGCCAGGCTTCGGCGGCTCTTCAGCTTTAGGTTGTTCGCCTTGGTTTTCGGGGGCTGTGGGGGTAACTGCGCCCTTGCCGAGGATAGCGTCGTCACGACTCACGCCTGGCTTGAAGTCGCCGGATAGACTGGCGAGCTGGTCATTGCCATTGAAGAAAAGCGCAATCCGCTCCTGTTGGCGTTCTCCGCCTCCAGGCTGCAGGCTGTACAGATAATCCCAGCGATCGGCGTGGAAAGTGTCGGCCAGCAGCGGGTTACCCATGATAAACCGCACTTGCCGACGGGTCATTCCGGGCCGTAACTGGTCTATCATGTCCTGCGTGACGACATTTCCCTGCTGGATGTCGATTTTGTAAACCCCGGGGAATGAACAACCGGCGAGTGCGAGCAGTCCCACGAGGGTGAAACTGGTTAGCAGG
>Ga0247734_1000086_pt1 | contig 82440 bp, 64 predicted proteins | sample UWRJL103311B2_FD_180933 | JGI IMG/M metagenome (GOLD analysis project Ga0247734, IMG submission 180933) | Plant litter microbial communities from Arlington Agricultural Research Station in Wisconsin, United States - UWRJ-L103-311B-2 | ecosystem: Environmental > Terrestrial > Plant litter >... | reverse complement strand
ACCATGGTCAGCTTTCTCGCAGACGCTGCTTCGCAGCTTCTCTTAATGCAGGTATGATCGGGGTTTACGTTGTCCCAGCCAAGATAGTGGAAGTCGCCCACCGATGCAAAACACCAAGCTCCTGCTAACCAGTTTCACCCTCGTGGGACTGCTCGCACTCGCCGGTTGTTCATTCCCCGGGGTTTACAAAATCGACATCCAGCAAGGCAATGTCGTCACGCAGGACATGATAGACCAGTTAAGGCCGGGAATGACCCGACGGCAAGTACGGTTTATCATGGGCAACCCTCTGCTGACCGACACTTTCCATGCTGATCGCTGGGATTACCTGTACAGCCTGCAGCCAGGCGGCGGTGAGCGTCAGCAAGAACGCATGACCCTGATCTTCAATAGCAACGATCAGCTGGTCAGCCTCAATGGTGACTTCATGCCAGGCGTAAGCCGTGATGACGCCATTCTGGGTCGCGGCACTGACACTAACGTCACGCCAGCCACCGGCGAGCAGCCGAAGGCAGAAGAGCCCGCCAAGCCAGGTTCGATGCTTGAGCAGATCCAGAACGACGTCGACAAAGTCGAAACCGTTCCGGTGCCTAGCCAGGAACCGCTGGAAACATCGCCGCAGTAATCTCACGGCGCACAAAAAAGCCCGGCATGCCGGGCTTTTTGCTGTCTGGAAAAATTCACTACTTGTTCAGATCCTTCCGCGCCTTTGCCGCTTTAGCCGCGCGCAAACGACGAATTTCCATGGGGTCAGCCAGCAGCGGTCGGTAGATCTCAATGCGATCCCCCTCCTCCAGCACTCGCCCGCCGTCCACAACCTTGCCGAAAATACCTACAGGGCAATGGGCGATATCCAGCTCGGGAAACCTGCTCGCCACATCAGCGACCGACAATGCCTGCCTGACGGTCGTCCCAGGCGGCACGCTGATACCGAGCAGTGCCTGACGATCCACGGCGGCATAAACCACCTCGACCGAAATCATCTGTTCAGCCATGCAACTCTTTCGCACGCTGGCAAAAAGCGTCAACCAGCGTATTAGCCGCCTGGTTGAACAACGGACCTAAAGTCGCTCGCACAATGGGACCGGCGTAATCGAAAGACAGATCAAGGCTGATCTTGCAGGCCTTCTCGCCCAGCGCCTTGAACGTCCAGACGCCGTGCAGTTGATTGAACGGCCCTTCGACCAGATCCATCACGATGGACTGCCCGGGCACCAGGGTGTTTTGTGTAACGAAATGCTGGCTCAGCCCGCCCTTGGCAATCTCCAGGCTGGCGCGCATATGCCCTTCATCCACGCTAAGCACCTTGGCAGCAGAACACCAGGGCAGAAACTCAGAGTAGCGAGGCACGTCATTGACCAGCTCATAAAGAGCCTGGGCGGGATAAGGTAAAAGGGCAGAACGTTGAATATGCGTAGTCATGTCAGCGTCACTTCCAAAGCTGAGCGGCAACCCGACAGGTTGCCGAACGGCGCCACATAGCGCATCAAAAAAACGTCAAAGCAAAGAGCGCCGAGGCCCATCACCCAAACCTGCAATCGGTAGTCATCACTCATCAGCGAAAAGTCGCAGGGTGATCAGTCGACCCGACAAGCCTGCATCGGTTCGCGCTAAATCTTACCGGGTTTCGTTTCAGGGCGAGGAACACAGCTCGTCGAAGCACGCGCATTGTCCGGGATTCAACCAGTGTGCTCAAGCACGCAGGTTGCGCACAGACCGAGTGAAAACGTAGCGAGCGAAGGCAAGACAAGGCAAAAACAGGCGAAAAAGCGGAGTCTAGGTTTTCTAAATGAGCATTTTTCGCCTATTTTTAACGCAGTATTGCCGAGCGCAGTAGTTTTCACTCGGTCTGCGTAGCCGAGTTTGAAGCTAGTCCCTATAATGCGTCGCCTATGGCTAAGCTCAAGAAACACCCTACAGGGACCATCGCGCAAAATAAAAAGGCGCGTCACGATTACTTCATCGAACACAAGTTCGAGGCCGGTCTGGTCCTGGCTGGCTGGGAAGTAAAAAGTCTGCGTGCCACCAAGGTACAGCTGGTAGACAGTTACGTGCTGCTCAAAGACGGTGAGGCCTGGCTGATGGGTTGCCATATCTCGCCGCTGACGACCGCCAGCACGCACGTCATCGCTGACCCGACACGCACCCGTAAACTCCTGCTGAACCAGCGCGAGCTTGAAAAGCTGACCTCGTCTGTGCAGCAGAAAGGCTATGCCTGCGTGGCCCTTTCCATTTACTGGAAGCAGCACTTGATCAAGTGCGAAATTGCTCTGGGTAAAGGCAAGAAGGAATACGACAAGCGCCACACCGAGCGTGAGCGCGATTCCGATCGCGAGCTGCAACGTGCCGTGCGCACCAAGGGTAAGGATGATTAGGTTTCGAGCCTGATCTTCAGCTCGTGCGCAAAAACTGTGGGAGCGAATTCATTCGCGAAGAGGCCGGCACGTTCGATAGAGATTTATCGCCTGCACCGCCGCATTCGCGAATGAATTCGCTCCCACAGCTGTTCCACCTACCACACCTGCTCCATCTACCACACCTGATCACATCCCATTACGCCGCTCAGCCCGAGCCGTGCGCTTGGCCTGCTGTCGCACCTCCTCCAGCACTTCCTGCACGTAGAGCAGATGCTGGCTGGATATCTCCCTCGCGTCGTCCGCACGCCCTTCGATAATTGATGTGTACAAATCCCGATGCTGACTGATCAGCATGTCGCGGGTTTCGCTGCGCTGCTTGTACATGCCTCCGATATTGATCACCACGTTGCGCTTGAGCAGGTCGAACAAGCCGCGAATGGTGTGTAGCAGCACCGCGTTGTGGCTGGCCTCGGCAATCGCCAGGTGAAAACTCGCATCGGCAGCGCCCTCCTCAGCCCGGCTGACTTCGTCGGCGCGTGAGTAGCAATCCTGCAGGGTATCGAAGGCCAGGCGCAGCCGCTCACGGTCCATGTCTGTCGCGCGCATGGCTGCGTAATACGCACAGGAGGCTTCCAAAGTGTGGCGGAATTCCAGCAAATCACGCTGCGCCTCGGGGCTGCTTTCGAGCAGGTGCAGCAGTGGATCGCTGAATGTCGAGCCGATGTTTTCCACCACATAGTTGCCACCCCCCTGACGGCTAACCAACAGGCCTTTGGCGGTCAGTTTCTGAATCGCTTCGCGCAGCGAAGGCCGAGACACACCGAACTGTTCCGCAAGCGCCCGCTCGGCGGGCAATCGCCCGCCCGACTTGAGCGTGCCCTCAAGAATCATCTTTTCCAGCTGTTCAACAATGTCGTCAGACAAACGGCGCTGACGCACTTGATCAAAACCCATAGCCCTACTCCATCTCCCCGATCAGTTAACGGGACCGCGCATTCTGGCTGATTGCTGCCACTGCGGCACCCGTCAGATCCAGCCTCAAATAGCGGATCAACCGGACATTAAGCAGAAACTGCGACGAAAGTCGCAGCGCTGCAAATTGACACATCAATAGCAAGGCTTCTACGCTACCGCCACGACATTGTAAATTGGTATTACCAATTTACAAATGCCGAACAGTGACTAATCTCCACTGCGCTGCACTTCGAGCCTGTCCAAAAACAATTAGAGGCCATCCCTATGCAAACCTGGCAACAGCTCTACACACCGCTGGGCGGTCTAGGCCTTTCGGCCGCCGCTGCACTCATCCCTATCGTGTTTTTCTTTCTTGCCCTGGCGGTGTTCAGGCTCAAGGGCCACATTGCAGGCAGCATCACGCTGGTCCTGTCCGTGCTGGTGGCGATCTTTGCCTTCCAGATGCCTGCCGACATGGCCCTCGCAGCCGCCGGGTATGGGTTTGCATACGGTTTGTGGCCGATTGCCTGGATCATCGTGGCCGCGGTTTTTCTCTACAAATTGACCGTCAAGAGCGGGCAGTTCGAGATCATCCGCAGCTCGGTCATGTCGATCACCGACGATGAACGCCTGCAGGTGCTGTTGATTGCATTCTGTTTCGGCGCCTTTCTCGAAGGCGCGGCGGGCTTCGGCGCTCCGGTGGCGATTACTGCCGCCTTGCTGGTTGGCCTGGGGCTCAACCCGCTCTACGCCGCAGGCTTGTGCCTGATCGCCAACACCGCGCCGGTCGCCTTTGGCGCGCTGGGGATTCCAGTGATCGTTGCCGGGCAAGTGTCTGGCATTGACGCGTTCAAGATCGGCGCCATGGCAGGTCGGCAATTGCCGTTCCTGTCGCTGTTCGTGCCGTTCTGGCTGATGTTCATGATGGACGGCCTCAAAGGCGTCAAGGAAACCTGGCCTGCTGCGCTGGTCGCCGGGTCAACGTTCGGGATCACGCAATACTTCACCTCGAACTACATCGGGCCTGAACTGCCGGACATCACGTCGGCGCTGGTGAGCATGGTCTCCCTGACGCTGTTCCTGAAGGTGTGGCAGCCGCAACGCGCCGGTGAAAGCGCCGTCATGAGTTCCGGTGGCGCCGCCATCATCGGCAGCCCCGGTGGTTTCGGCCAGCCACGCACCTCGGTGAAATCACCCTATACCCTGGGGCAGATCATCAAGGCCTGGTCCCCGTTTCTGATTCTCACGGTGATGGTCACCATCTGGACACTCAAGCCCTTCAAGGCGATGTTCGCGGCTGGTGGTGCGATGCAGGCCTGGACGTTCAACTTCCCGATCCCGCATCTTGACCAGCTGGTAATGAAAACCGCGCCCATCGTCGCCAACGCCACGGCCATGCCGGCGGTCTACAAGTTCGACCTGATTGCCGCGTCGGGTACCGCGATTCTGTTCTCGGCCATCCTGGCGATGTTCGTGCTGAGAATTAACCCTCTCACCGGCCTGACCACCTTCAAGGAAACCCTCAAAGAACTGCGCTGGGCGATTGTTTCCATCGGCATGGTGCTGGCCTTCGCCTTCGTCATGAACTTCTCGGGCATGTCCTCGACCCTGGCGCTGGTCCTGGCGGGTACGGGGGCTGCATTCCCGTTCTTCTCGCCATTTCTGGGCTGGCTGGGCGTCTTCCTGACGGGCTCGGACACCTCCTCCAACGCGCTGTTCGGCTCATTGCAGGCGACCACCGCGCATCAGGTCGGCGTCAGCGACGTGTTGATGGTGGCCGCCAACTCCACCGGCGGCGTGACGGGCAAGATGATCTCCCCGCAATCCATCGCCGTGGCCTGCGCAGCCACAGGGTTGGTGGGCAAAGAGTCGGACCTGTTCCGCTTCACCCTCAAACACAGCATCTTCTTCGCCACCATCATCGGCTGCATGACCTACGCCCAGGCCTACTGGTTTACCGGCATGCTGGTGCATTAAGAGCTGTTGATCCGCGTCAGCCCACAGCGCACTAACCCTGCGCTGTCGGCTTTTAACAACCGCTCGGCTCACCGGGCGGTTTCATCTGTACAGCACATGCCTGCAATGTGCCGACTCTGGAGGCCCCATGAGCCTGCCCGCCGCCTTCTTGCGCGACGCTCGCCAGCTGATTCCTGAACAGCGACGCTTCGACGATGCGCTGTCGACCCTCGCGTTCGGCACCGATGCCAGCTTCTATCGGCTGATTCCAAAGCTGGTGGTCCGGGTTGAATCCGAAGATGAAGTGGTGCAACTGCTCAAACTCGCTCAACGGGACAAGGTGCCCGTCACCTTTCGCGCAGCAGGCACCAGCCTCTCGGGCCAAGCCATCAGCGATTCGGTCCTGCTGGTGCTGGGCGATAACTGGAATGGCCGCGAGCTGCGCGATCAAGGCGCACAAATCCGCCTGCAACCGGGGGTGATCGGCGCTCACGCCAACGCCTGGCTCGCGCCCTTTGGTCGCAAAATCGGCCCTGACCCGGCCTCGATCAATGCCTGCAAAATCGGCGGCATCGTCGCCAATAACGCCAGCGGCATGTGCTGCGGCACTGCGCAAAACACCTACCACACGCTGGCGGGCATGCGCCTGATCCTGGCGGACGGCACCACCGTTGATACCGAGGATCCACAGAGCGTCTCGGCTTTTCGTCTTAGCCACGTCGATCTGCTGCAACAACTGTCGGAACTGAGCGAAAAGACCCGCGCCAACACCGACCTGGCGAACAGAATCCGCCACAAATACCGTCTGAAAAATACCACCGGCCTGTCACTCAACGCCCTGGTGGATTTTGAAGAACCACTGGAGATCCTCAGCCATCTGCTGGTGGGCTCCGAAGGCACGCTGGGTTTTATCAGCTCAGTCACCTACGACACGGTTGTCGATCACCCCAACAAGGCCTCGGCGCTGATTGTGTTCCCCGACGTCGAGACCTGCTGTAACGCCGTCACTGTGTTGAAAACCCAGCCCGTGGCCGCCGTCGAACTGCTCGACCGGCGCAGCATGCGTTCGGTACAGGACAAACCCGGCATGCCCGCGTTCGTGCGCGAATTGTCGACCAACGCCTGCGCGCTGCTCATCGAAGCCCGCGCCGCTTCACGCTTATTGCTGCATGAACAACTGGCGCAAATCATGGCCTCGCTGGCCCCCTTCCCGGTGGAAAAACAGGTGGACTTCACCGAAGATCCGGTGGAAAACGCGCGCCTGTGGGCGATCCGCAAAGACACCTTCCCCGCCGTCGGCGCCGTGCGGCTGACCGGCACCACGGTGATCATTGAAGACGTCACCTTCCCCGTCGAGCAACTGGCCATCGGCGTGCGACGGCTGATAGAGCTGTTCGACAAGCATCATTACGACGAAGCCATCCTGTTCGGCCACGCGCTGGAGGGGAACCTGCATTTCGTCTTCACGCAGGGCTTCAATAATCCGGAAGAAGTCGCCCGCTATCAGGCGTTCATGGAGGACGTGGCGCAACTGGTGGCCGTGGAATTTGGCGGCTCGCTCAAGGCAGAACACGGCACCGGCCGCAACATGGCCCCCTTCGTCGAGCTGGAATGGGGCAGCGACGCGTACCAATTGATGTGGCAACTCAAACGCCTGCTCGACCCCAACGGCATCCTCAACCCGGACGTGGTACTGAGCGAAGATCCGCAGATTCACCTCAAGCACCTCAAACCGCTGCCCGCCGCTGACGAAATCATCGACAAATGCATCGAGTGCGGCTTCTGCGAACCGGTCTGCCCATCCAAAGGGCTCACTCTCAGCCCTCGCCAGCGCATCGTGATCTGGCGGGATATCCAGGCGCGCAAACGCGCCGGCATCAACACCGACGAACTGGAAAAGGCCTACCACTATCAGGGCATCGAAACCTGCGCCGCCACTGGCCTGTGTGCCCAACGCTGCCCGGTGGGCATCAACACCGGCGAGCTGGTCAAGAAGCTGCGCAGCCAGGAGGCCAGCCACGGCAAGGCTGCAGGCTGGATGGCCAACCACTTCGACACCCTGCTGCAAGGGGCGCGCTTCACCCTGCATGCCGCCAACGGTGCGCGCATGCTGCTGGGTGCACCGCGCCTGGCAAAAATCTCCGCCGCACTGAGCAAAGCATCCGCCGGGCGCGTCCCCCAGTGGACGCCTGCCATGCCTCAAGCCGAGCATGCGATCAGCTTCGCGGCGCCTGTTGAGGATCAACGCCCCCGCGTGGTCTACCTGGCGGCGTGCGTCTCTCGGGTGATGGGCCCGGCGGCGGCCGACAAAGAACAGATGTCGCTGCTGGATAAAACCAAAGGCCTTCTGGAAAAAGCCGGTTACCAGGTCGTGTTCCCCGAACATCAGGACAGCCTCTGCTGCGGCCAGCCATTTGCATCAAAAGGTTACAGCCAACAAGCCGACAGCAAGCGCGAAGAACTGCTCGCGGCGCTGAACAAAGCCAGCCGCGGCGGGCTCGATCCGATCTACTGCGACACCAGCCCCTGCACCTTGCGCCTGGTGCAGGACCTCAAGGACACCCGCCTGGATCTGTACGACCCCGTTCGCTTCATCCGCACTCATCTGCTGGACAAACTGACCTTCACCCCGCAACAGGAACCCATCGCCGTTCACGTGACTTGCAGCACCCAACACCTCGGCGAAAGCCAGGCGCTGATCGAGCTGGCGCGGCTGTGCAGCATCAATGTAGTGATCCCCGAAGGCATCCATTGCTGCGGCTTCGCGGGCGATAAAGGCTTCACCACGCCAGAGCTCAACGCCCACTCATTGCGCACCCTCAAGGATGCCGTGCAGACCTGCAGCGAAGGTATTTCTACCAGCCGCACGTGCGAAATCGGCCTCACCCAACATGGCGGCATCGACTATCACGGGCTGGTGTATCTGGTAGATCGTGTTACTCAAGCCAAAACCACCTGATCGCCGCCTACCAGCGGCGTTCGCCCCATTTTGGTGCCTCAATCGCCAGATATGGCTTTTTCACATGAGTGCGAAAAAAAATAGAACCCCTGCGTTTCAACACAGTCAGTTTGTGTAAGCCCGCCAATGACGTCGGGCTATTTTCAAACCTCGGCACAGGCCTCATCGACCGGCCATACCGAGTCCACAGGCTTAAAGGAGATACACATGAAGCGCACAGCACTCACAGGATTGTTCTTCACCGCCGCACTGTTGGGTTCCCCGGTATTCGCTGCAGATGACCTTTGCTCTGCCAACATTCAGGCGCTGAAGGATGCTCACACGTCCTCTAGTACCAACCTGTCGACTGACGACAAAGCGGCAATCGAGAAAACCATGGCTGCAGCGACGGCCGCCAAAACCGCTGGCAACGAAAAAGAATGCATCGAGATCACCACCAAGCAGATCACTATGCTGAAAAACACCGGTTCGGGCAGCGAAGGCGCCAAGTAAAACATCAGCCGGGCCAGCCACAGGGCTGGCCCGCCGGTGGTTTGCGTCAGAAGGTCGACGCGAACGTCTCGTTGGAGTACACTCCGCGACCTGACCGCGAAAGCAGTCAGCTGGGGCCGTTTAGGATTCGACGCCGGTGATGAAACTTTAGGTGCATGCCGACTTGGTAACAGAAGTCGTAAATCCACTGTTGCAACTACTTATAGTTGCCAATGACGAAAACTACGGCCAGGAAATGTCCATCGCTGCGTAAGCAGCCTTAGACCCTGAGCTTCTGGTGCCTTCGGGCCCAGCAATCACTAGGGGATGTCTGTAAACCCGAAGTGATTGTCATATAGAACAGAATCGCCGTGCAGTACGCTGTGGACGAATCGGCTAAAACTTACACAGCTCGCCCAAAGCACCCTGCCCGTCGGGTCGCTGAGGGTTAACTTAATAGACACGGCTAAGCATGTAGGACCGACAGCGGAGTACTGGCGGACGGGGGTTCAAATCCCCCCGGCTCCACCAAACAAGCATTACAAATCAAGCACTTAGCGTTTCGCGCAAGTGCTTTTTTTGTGCCTTTCGGGGCTGTTTTGGCTGTGGAATGACAGCCTATGCACGGACATCAACCGGCGAAGACTTACTAGGATGTGAGATGGATACCAAGAATAACCCCACCGGCCGTCTTCTCGACTTGATGGTTTTGGCGCGGACCTGCGCTGACAACCAGTCCGCGAGGAAGGTATGGGCCCAGGTCTTCGAGTGCGAGCCTCAGGATACCGGTGCGATCCTTCTAGGCCTCGCAGGACTGATTAACTTGGTTGCGCAGGCAAGAGCTGCAACTGAAGCACATGTTCCAAGAAATAAAGAACTCTTTCTGGAGCCATTTCCAAAACTCGAGGCAATGCTATCTAAAATCAATCTGGACGTGTCTTGGCAGTCCTCAAAAGTTTTCCTTGATGACCGCACGATCTCATGTTTGGAATTCGGCGATCACGAACTGACAGAGCATTTCGCCACAACAGCCTTGAATGCAGATTTGATCAGTCAGTTTCTCAAGGATTTAGATCGGCTGATTCAGCAGTGTGCAGACGCTGATATCCCGCTAGATCTCAAAAAACTGTTCTGTAAAAACCTTGAGGACCTACGGCGCGCATTGCTCGCCTACCGTATTTCGGGTGCAGCTGGGCTTCAGGAGGAAATCGATAGGGTAGCGGGAGCTTTCGCTAGGCACGGTCATCTCATTAAAAAGGCGATGGAAGATGAGGAACCAAAGAAGCTCACATCCTCAGTCTTTAAAATCGTCGAAAGGCTTAACGACTCAATACAGTTGGCTGGATCAGCAGCCCCCTACGTCGCGATCCTAGCCGCGCCCTACACCCATCTGCTTGGAAACTTAGGGAGCTGATCGACGGCATGCGCATTAGCATGTATTGGGAAATGGGGTTTGGGGGGTTTGGGGGCTTTGCGAGACGTTCAACACCCCTAAAACCTCCTGAAAAAACCTCATTTGGTACAGAAGTGGTACGAGCGCTTAACCCTTCATCCCAGCATCCCAGCATCCCAGCATCCAAATGAGCGTGCAGCCTTAACTGCGAAACTGAGACAGGGCTTCTGAGGCAGCTCTTTACCCAAGTCGCGCCCCCCGCTACGATGCCGGCTCATAGCCACTGGAGAGCAGTTCATGGACGCAAAAGCCCGCCTGATTCAGAAAATACAAAATAAAGATATCGAGGCGCAGAACGCTGCTCGTACCCGGCAGAGCAAGCTTGAATCATTCAAGGATGATCTCGCCGATTTGCACAAGAGCCTCCGAAAGCTGGTGGCGGACGTTCCGATGGTTGAAATCGAGACCCTTCCCGCTGTCGCTGATGGAGAGACGCTAGATAATGGCTGCTTTTCTCTCGAGCTTCTCGGGGGATCTATAAGATTTGAGTCCATGCACAAGGCAGGTCAATTCGGTCTGCAAGTTACCAATATCTGGAGCCGTCCAACATTCCTGACAGCAATAAGGCCCGACGTATGGGTTAGCACTAAGGATGCAGGCGAACGCTTGACCTTGACGGACGATCTCATACTGGAAAAATTAGAGGATTTCGTCGATAACCCTCCAGCCAGTACTGTCAGTCTATGGGATTGAAGCCTGAGATGCGGCATTCATCGCCAACTTCCCCATGCAAATCAAATACTTAAACTCAAAAAGGCCGATTAACCCCCGGCCTTTTTTATTGCTTCCACTCCAATGAAATCAATCAGTTATAGTTGTGTATTGGGGAGGATTTTAAGAGGCCGCTTCATGGATAAGCGTTACATTCTACCGATCGCCCTGCTGGTTTTGGCGGTCGTCGTTCTCGTCGTTGCTTTCGCGGCGGGCGGCTACTACGCAGCCCATTGGTTCCCACGTGGAGCGTCAATTGTGATCTTACTTGCTGCGGCCGCTGAGTACTTGCTCAGCCAGGCGGAAAGCCTTGAGATCAACAAGCGGACGTCAGGCATAGGAGCTCTTAGCCGAGGAATGATAGTGAATCTGGATATGCCTGAGCCGTTCGCAACGATCAGGAGGGTCGCTCACATAATTATCGGAGTTGGGACCTTGGCTTGGGGGTTTGGAGATTTGATATTTACTGCGCCTCAATCTTGCCAATGACTCAACAATACCCGGAAACCTAATCGCCGGCCGCTCAACGATTTCAAGTGGTATGGCGATAGGCTGGTAATTAACAGAGATGAATGACGTGATAGAGAAAAACTCAACCAATTCGAACGCGGAACATTCGCTTGATGAAATCGCAGGAAGAATGGGCATTAACCGGGGGCAGCTGGTCGGCTTGATCAACAGCGGACTTCTAGGTGTCGTAGGCCAGACAGGAGTACCAGGCGAGTCGGAAATTGAATCGCTGTTGAATTACGGCACCCAGTGGACGGATGAGGTTAGAACAACCGCAGCCGTGAAGCTACCCGAACCGGAAGGCTGGGAAAACGCTCCACTGTCCACACTGCATCAGACGCGGATATCTTCCAGTCCGCTCGCATCACCGCCTAACGAATCATGGATAGCTCACTTTTACCTTAGGCAAAATCATTTCTTTTTCCCTCAACCGGAGGCGTTGGCCCCGCTTGGCAGGTGTCCGGTTAAGCTCGCCGAGAAAGTCCTCTTTGAGGTCGAGGGCGCAAGAGTCGGTGTATATCCGGATAAAAACGGTCGCCTGGCTCTCATTACAGTAGTCTTTCCGGAAATCAAAGGCGTCGAGCCTTTGGCATCGGCAAGAAACTTTCTCAGCCCTATTCTTAATCACCTAACATCAATAACTGACCATCCTCTTCCGATTGTTCAGCAACTTTTGATCGGCATACCGTCCGGTGACATTTACCTTACGAATGGGATTGCGCCCGGCGAAGTATCTTTGACGCTGAAGGATTTTCAGACTCACCAGCCAATGAGTGATGCTGAGTCTTTGTATCGCCTAGCACTGACATGCAATGACCCAACTTACGCCTACCTCTCGTACTGGCGAACCATAGAAGCGGTAGATAACGACATGTCAGCCTGGATAGAAAGAAACAGAATCATACCCGTAGGTTTCGGCCCCACAAAGACACCGACCCATAAAGTTTATGGAAAGTGGGCAAACATGAAGTTTGGGGACATCCTAAATAAGATGACCGCTAGAAAGAGAAATGGGATTGCGCATGGTGGGCAGGATGGAATAGTAATATCTGGCGCGCACTTTCAAGACGTAGTTGAAGTCCAGCAACTGCTACCAATACTCAGATTCATAGCGAAGTCCAAGATTCAAACGTTCAGGCATAACCTTGAACTTGGCAAGGCTGGAAACGCAAAGAGGCGTCCGAGCCGAACCGAAGGTCCTGTCAAGCCAGCGCCGGCCGCACCCCCTCAGCAATAACTGCGTAGCTGTAAGGGTTGACGCCCTCCTCGATGTCGAGCTAATCCTGCCAATCGTTGCGGGGGTTGTAGTCGATGTTGCCGGTGTTTTTGTTGCGTAGTTCGCGTGGAATTTGAGACATGGGAGTCCTTGCCCTCCAAATTGCGGGCACAAAAAAAACCGCTAAAGACCGTCGGGGATATCGGGATGTGAGGCGTTTGTTTACGCCGGAAGCTCCAGCACCGGCAGCTCCAGCATGAACGCCTCAACAGTCGGCTGCGCACGCTCACCAGCCAGCACCAAGGCGAGCTGCGCATTTCGGCGAATAAGACGTCTGCCGTAATGAATAGTGGAAAATATAGCGGTGAAGGCGTCGTTACGACTCGCTCAAAAAGCTTTGCCGCATCGCAGCTAACGAGTCTCTGACCCAGTCAAAAGCAACTGCGAACTGACGTGCTGTCAACCGACAGCTACCGGAAAACCGGAAAAAGCCCAGCCCTTATGAACCAAAGTATCCGGCCGATACAGATAAAACACCGCAAGAAGCTCTACCAACCTGACGCGCTAGATAAGGACTACCCGTGATCGTTTACGCTGCGACGAAACAGCAATTCCTAAAAGACAGCGATAACGATGACATTGAGGAGGTCATCCTCAGGCATTTCAAAGAAGCCACGGGCAAAAAAGTGGGGGCGTCGGAGATAAGGTCATGGCAAGGCTCATTGAGCTATATGGCGAAGGTGCTTCGAGACGATGGCCTGCCCAACGATGCGGGGTTGGCTATTGAGCTGCATATTCCGCAATCGTCGAAACGAATCGACTTTTTACTCACGGGCCTTGGTGAAAATCAGGCGAAGAATGCAGTGCTGATCGAACTCAAGCAGTGGAGCAAGGCGACCGCTACTACCAAAGACGCGATCGTAAAAACTGCATTGGGTGGAGGATTGGTGGAAACCATTCACCCCTCCTATCAGGTCTGGTCATATGCCGCGCTTCTGGAGGGCTTCAATGAAGCGGTATACGACAAAAGCATCGAAATACGTCCCTGCGCCTACCTCCATAATTATGTCAGCGACGGCGTGATCAACTCGGCATATTACGAAGCCTACACCAGCAAAGCACCGCTGTTTCTCAAAGGCCCGGATGAGCTCACGAAACTACGAAACTTTCTTAAAAAATACATCGTTCATGGCGACAACAAGGAGGTGTTATACGAGCTCTCCAATGGAAAAATTCGCCCGTCTAAAGCGCTGGCAGAAGCACTTAAGGGTTTGATGAAGGGCAAGCCCGAGTTCATATTGATCGACGATCAAAAAACGACCTTTGAATCAGCTCTTGCCGCAGCAAGTGCCGCCTCCGAGGAAGCGCCAAAAGTACTGATCATCGAAGGTGGCCCAGGTACCGGAAAAACGGTCTTGGCGATAAACCTTCTGGTCAAGCTCACAGGGTTAGGATTGCTGAGTAAATACGTCTCGAAAAATGCAGCACCTCGTAAGGTGTACGAAAGCAAATTGGTCGGCACCGTCAAACGTAGCCATTTTTCTAATTTCTTCTCTGGCTCCGGGGCGTTCATCGATACCGAGCGCAATACCTTCGACACATTGGTCGTAGACGAAGCCCACAGGCTCAATGAGAAAAGCGGCCTTTACGGTAATTTGGGTGAAAACCAAATCAAGGAATTGATCGAGTCAGCAAAATGCGCGATTTTTTTCATCGACGAAGACCAGCGCGTCACGTTAACCGATATAGGCACCAAGAAAGCCATCCGAGCGTTCGCCAAAGCAAAGGGCGCGACAGTCGAAGAATACACGCTGTCATCTCAATTCCGTTGCAGCGGGTCCGACGGTTACCTAGCTTGGCTGGATGACGTATTAGACATTCGCGCTACAGCCAACCCGCTACTCGAAACCAGCGAATATGAATTCAAAGTGTTCGATACCCCGCAGGCAATGCACGCAGCTATCGAGCAGAAAAATCACGATAACAAGGCTCGAGTCGTCGCGGGTTACTGCTGGCCTTGGCTCAGTAAAAAAGACTCTAAAGCAGCGGACATCGTTATCGGCGATAGCTACGCCCGTCAATGGAACCTAGATCAGGATGGTAGCTTGTGGATCATCGCCGAAAACTCTATCGAGCAGGTCGGCTGCATTCACACCTGCCAGGGTCTGGAGGTGGATTATATCGGCGTGATCATCGGCCCAGATTTGATCGTCAGGAACGGCCAAATACTGACAGTGCCCTTAGAGCGTGACAAGCATGACAAATCGATCCGCGGTTGGAAGAAACTGATGAAAGAACAGCCGGATCTCGCTCGCCATGAAACGGACTTGATCATCAAAAACACCTATCGAACATTGATGACCCGAGGCATGAAAGGCTGCTACCTCCACTGCACTGATCAGGAAACTGCACTGTATTTTAAAAGCCGTCTTGGCGAATACAGCGGAAAATAACGTTACACCCAGCCTTCAGTGATATGGCAGCCTTCTACGTCTGAATCGTGCCAGCCCCCCTAAAGACTGCTCACTGAGTGCCGGGCTAAAGCGTCGCAAAAAAGCCATTTCAAGCAGGATGCTAAAAATGAAAACCCTCTGCGCCATTCTCATTTCCACAACCCTCACAGGTTGCGGCACGCTCAACACGACATTCAGCAGTGACTCAGTCGCTGCCAATAAACTTGGGCGCTGGAATTCGAACTGCTCCTACATTCCCCGGATTTACAGTGGGGTCTCGCTTGATTTCTGCGCGCTTGATGCTGAGCCAAGAAAGTTACACGATCACGAGATCCGCCCCGGAGTAGCATTGGTCGTCGCGGATATGGCCCTCTCGGGAATCGCGGACACGCTGGTTCTGCCTTACACCGTCTACCTGCAATCTCAGCACGGCGATGTTAAAGCTAACCGGTTCATAGACTGATCAGTCTCGACCCCATCAGCGCAGGTTGAGCAATCAACCGAAAACTAAAAAGGGCGCCCCCTCCACCTCCCCATGCACCTGAGTCCTCCGCACAACCGGCGCGCCCCGCCACGATCACCGCAATAAACCAGGCCATCGCAGAGGCGGATTTGATTGGCCGTCCCCGCCCGAGCAGCACCTCACCGTTTGAAATCGAGCTGTCTCCGAGGCCGCCGCTACCGCTGAGCACTCCAAACCGCCAGTTCATACCCATCCGGATCAATGAAGTGAAACCTGCGGCCACCTGGGAAGGAAAAGGTCTCGCGGCTGATCACGGCGCCTGCGGATTTTAGGCGCTGCTGCGTGCCTTCAAGATCATCCGCGTACAGGATCACCAACGGGCCACCTGGTCGAACGGGTTCTCCGGTCGTGAACCCGCCGGTCAGTCGCCCATCGCTGAACTCGGTGTAGGTGGGGCCGTAATCGACGAATGCCCAGCCGAACACTGCACCGTAGAAGGCTTTGCTGCGGGCGATGTCGCCCACGTTGAACTCGATATTGTCGATCTGTCGGTCTTGCCCGCGAACGCTCATGGTTGCCTCCTTGGCAAATGGTTGAGGTGCGAGCATAGCGGTTCACGCTCAGGAATGAGTTACCATGCCGCCGCGAAATTCCCGCCGAACCCTCTGACCACTTATGTCCACCAACGCGCTGTACACAGACCTGTCCATCTACTACGACCTGATGTGCGCCGACATCGCCTACCGAGCACAAAGCCACAGCGTACGCCGCCTGCACCAGCTGTTCGGCAATGGCGGGCGCCGGCACCTTGATCTTGCCTGTGGCACCGGGCCGCATGTGCGCCATTTCCTCGACTTCGGCTACCACAGCGCCGGCCTGGACATCAGCCAACCGATGCTGGACCTCGCCCAACTGCGGTGCCCCGAAGCCCAATTCAGCCTTCAGGACATGGCCGGTTTCCAAGTGGAAGAACCGCAAGACCTGATCACCTGCTTCCTGTACTCGACCCATTACAACCCTGGGCTGGCCCAACTGCGTGCCTGCCTGTCCAGCGTGCACGGCGCACTCGCAGAGAACGGCGTGTTCTGTTTCAACGCGGTGGACAAACTGCATATCGACAACCACTTGGTAGTACGCCATAGCGTCGAGTTTGAAGGCAGCCACTTCACCTTCGGCTCCAGCTGGCATTACAGCGGAGAGGGCGAGCGGCAAGCACTGCGCCTGAGTATCGAAAAGACCACGGCCGGGGTGACTGAGGCTTGGCAGGATGAGCATGCGATGGTGGCGCTGAGTTTCACCGAGTTGCTGACGCTGTTACAGCCTTACTTTGAGGTGCAGGTTTTCGAGCATGACTATGAGCGGATCACGCCTTGGGAGGGCGTGACCGGGAATGCGTTGTTTGTGTGTGTGAAGCGTTAATAGACTGCGGGAAGCTCTGAGGCAGACGACTCAAGAGCGGCAATGATCGGGTTAATCACTCCGTCTTTGCGGTGCGACATCAATGAACCTCCACCCCCCCACAAAACGCCAACCGATTCCCCCCCGCCCTCTTCGACACATACATCGCCTGATCAGCCTTTGCGATCAGCGTTTCCATCTCCTGCCCATGCAGCGGAAAAAACGCGACGCCGATGCTGGCGGAGAGTTGGACGATGATTCCGTCGATGACGATGGGTGCGCTGGCGGCCTGGACCATGCAACGGAGCACGGGCTCGCAGTCGTGTGGCTGTTGCAGGTCGAAGAGGCCTGCGACGAATTCATCTCCGCCCAGGCGTGCCAGGGTGTCGTGGTTTCGGATCGTTGCTTTGATGCGCTGGGCGAGGATTTGCAGGACGCGGTCGCCAAAGCCGTGGCCGTGGCGGTCGTTGATGAGTTTGAAGCCGTCCAGGTCGATGAAGGCCACGGCCAGGTTACGGCGCCGCGTGCGGGCTGAGTCCATGGCGTGGTGCATGCGTCTGGCGAGCATATTTCGATTGGGCAGTTGGGTCAGGGCGTCGTAGTCGGCCTGGCGCTCCAACAGTTGCTGGTATTTTTTGAGCTGGGTTATATCGATGAGCAACGCCACGTAGTGGGTGACTTCGCCGTCGCTGCCGTATGCCCCGCTGATGCTGAGTTTGAGGGCTAATTCAGAGCCGTCTTTGCGGCTGCTCCACATTTCCCCGGACCAATGGCCCTGTTCTGCCAGCGCATTGCCCATTGATGTGAAAAACGCCGCGACCTTGCGCAGCAAAACGGCCTCTGATGCCGGGTTTTGTGCCACCACCTCGTCCTGCTCATAGCCGGTAATACGGGTGAAGGCTTCGTTGACGCGAATGACGCGTCCGGTGCAATCGGCGACGATGATGCCTTCACGGGCGCAATTGAAAACGCTGGCGGCCAATTGAGGGGAGAGAGGCTCTCTTGTTCTGTCCGGGCTCGCTGACAGCTTGCCATCACAGGCGTTGTTTGCGCGTTCAGGATGCCCCTCAAATGACAGGAGATGAACCGCCACTGCATTGAGTGCGCGGCCAGTTCGGGTTCGCGCAGTGGCTACAAGTCCGGATAAACGCAGATAGCAGCAGTGGGCGAACGTGGATGATTTCATGGGGTTACTCGATAGCTGTGCGCGGTTTCCCGGGCAAGTCGGTTGGATACTCATTTGAGGTCTGATGACCATGGGCCTGACTGGAAGGGCGAACCCTCTGTTCGATCAAACCCGATCTGTCCCTGATGGTGGCAGATTGGTTATGCAGGGTATTTGCAGGAGGGGAATCGGCGTTTGCCGGAGCGGATAGGGAAACGCCCGATGCATGCATCGGGCGTTTCCGGGTCCCACTAAACGATAGTTGCCGGGTGGATCAGCGGATTACCAGACCGGAATTGTGTACGCGTGCGATGTCTGCCTGGCGCTGCGCCTGTTCAATCACCACGGTTTGAATGGCGTCGACCGTGACCCCCAAACGCTGTTTCGCAATGGCCAGCCCGTAGGTCGCCAGCTCCTCGTTCGAAAGGGCCTGGTTTACCGGTGCAGCCTCGACAAGCAAGGTGGCGTCCTTGAGCATGCTGACATTGAGACGCAGCAACTCGCCCGTGCCTAACGCGACCGAACCTTCCGATCGGGCGGCCGCCTCATGTTGCAGAATCGGAAGCGTGCGCAGGGTAGAGGCCACTTTCTCCAACAGGATGTTGTTACCCATATCGCTTGCCGAGTATTTCCCTACCGCCTGAGGCTCTTTGCCCACTTGTGAGCTGTAGACATTCAGCACTTTCTTCGCGACAGGCTGGGCAGCTTCATCCTCAAGCGCCAGGCTGAGACTGCCGTTTGCGGAGAGAAGGTCGCCTCGCAACGGCACGTTTGCGGCGCCGTCCATGACTGGCGCAGAAGCCGAATTGATGGTCAGCAAAGCGCTTGAGGCAACAGGCCAGGTGGCGCGCGAAGTGGCTTCGCCCGGGCGAACTTCCGGTCGGTTTTCGATCATCGCGGTGCCGTTAACGCCCTCGGCTTTGCCAAGCAGCCCCACAGGCGTGTAGAGCGGCGCGTTGATCGAGGCGCTGCCGGTAAACTGATCGCCTGTCAGTTGGTAATTGGCGAAGTCATCCCCGGTCAGTTGCAAACCCACCACGGTCACCGGCTTGTCGCGGCCGGCATTGGCAGTCAGGAAGCTGGCACTGCCCGCAGCGCCGACTTTGTCACCGTCGATAACACCGCCTAGCGTCACACCACGTATCGTCGCCGTGGTCCCGCCGTCGAATGTTTTGTCGGCGATGTCGACGGCTGCCGTCAGGGTTTTGCGATCGATGGTGGCCGTGCCGATGTTAGCGCCGGTGTTGAAGCTGTAGTTGCCCGCCTCCAGACCGCCAAGGCTCAAACCGCTGCCGGTCACTGACTTGCCGACGCCTGCATTTTTATCGCTGAAGCTGCCCTGGTTGCCCACCACCTGCAGGTTTCCGGCGTCACCGTTCACCACACCGATCAGCTGGACATTGCCCAGGCTGGCCTGGGTGTTGCCGTCATAGACCTTGTTGGCCACATCGGCGGTGGCGGTCAGGGTTTTGCGGTCGATGGTGCCCGTGCCGACGTTCGCGCCGGAGTTGAAGCTGTAGTTGCCCGCCTCCACGCCGCCGATGCTCAGACCGGTGCCCGTCACTGACTTGCCGACCCCGGCATTCTTGTCGCTGAAGCTGCCTTGGTTGCCCAGCACCTGCACGTTTCCGGCGTCGCCGTTCACTACGCCGACCAGCTGGACATTGCCCAGGCTGGCCTGGGTGTTGCCGTCATACACTTTGTTCGCCACATCGGCGGTGGCCGTCAGGGTTTTGCGGTCAATGTTGGCCGTGCCGATCTTCGCGCCGGGGTTGATGGTGTAGTTGCCTGCTTCCAGACCGCCGAGGCTGATGCCAGCACCGGTCACGGACTTGCCGAGCCCGACGTTTTTGTCGCTGAAACTGCCCTGGCTGCCCACCACTTGCACCTTTCCGGCGTCGCCAGTGATCACGCCGCTCAACTGGACATTGCTCAGGCTGGCCTGAGTGGTGCCGTCATAGACCTTGTTCGCCACATCGGCGGTGGCGGTCAGGAATTTACGTTCGATGGTGGCGGTGCCGATGGTCGCGCCGGGGTTAAAGGTGTAGTTGCCCGCTTCCCCACCGCCGAGGGTCAGACCGGTGCCAGTCACTGACTTGCCGACCCCGGCATTCTTGTCGCTGAAGCTGCCCTGATTACCCACCACTTGCAGGTTTCCGGCGTCGCCGTTTACCACACCGGTGAGTTGGACATTGCTCAGGCTGGCCTGGGTCGTGCCGTCATAGACTTTGTTCGCCACATCGGCAGTGGCCGTCAGGGCTTTGCGGTCGATGTTGGCCGTGCCGATATTCGCGCCGGTGTTGATGCTGTAGTTGCCCGCTTCCAGACCGCCAAGGGTCAGACCGCTACCAGTGACTGACTTGCCGACGCCGGCATTCTTGTCGCTGAAGCTGCCCTGATTGCCCGCCACCTGTACCTTTCCGGCGTCGCCAGTGATCACGCCGGTCAGTTGGACATTGCTCAGGCTGGCTTGAGTGCTGCCGTCATAGACCTTGTTCGCCACATCGGCAGTGGCCGTCAGGGCTTTGCGCTCGATGGTGCCGGTGCCGACGTTCGCGCCGGAGTTGAAGGTGTAGTTGCCCGCTTCCAGGCCGTCGATGCTGAGGCCGCTGCCCGTGACTGACTTGCCGGCCCCGGCGTTCTTGTCGCTGAAGGTGCCCTGATTACCCAGCACTTGCACGCTGCCGAGATCGCCGTTCGCGACACCGATCAGCTGGACGTTGCCCAGGCTGGCCTGAGTGTTGCCGTCGTAGACCTTGTTCGCCACATCGGCGCTGGCCGTCAGGGTTTTGCGGTCGATGGTGCCAATGGCGCCGCTGACACTGTTGGAGGCCAGCTGATAACCGTACACCCGGACATTGCCATTCTTGGCTTCGCCCAGACTGATGCCGTTGACGGTGACCGTCTTGCCATTGCCGACATTTTTGTTGTCATAGGTGGCCGTGCCGAAACCGGCGATGATGAGGCTGATGTCATCACCATCGACAGCGCCAGAGGTGGCCGTAAAGTTACTGGTTGTCGGCGTGGCATGGGTATCGCCGTCGTAGGTTTTGCGCACTTCGCCGGTCAGGTCGACCGTGACTTTTGGTGCGACGGAGTAGATCTGGCCATTGCCGGTCGCCTGCGCCACTGTGCTGCCATAACGAGCGTTGTACTGTTTGAAAGCGAGCGGCAACCCGCCACGCTGGTCGGCGTCGGGGCTGGTGGAGTACGTCAGCCAGCGGCTGTTGCTATTGGGGTTGTTGAGCGCCGCATTGCCTGCGTTATTGATGAAATTACGCGCGGCACTCAGGACGATGGCGTCACCGGTGCCTTTGCCTGTCACGCTGCCAGTGCTGCTGATCACCACATCACCCTGCCCTGCACGAGCGTTGACATGGCCCGTCGAGCTGGTGTTTTGCAGCGCTCCGTCGATGTGCATGTCGCCATTGAGCAGCGTCAGCATGTTGTTGGCATTGAAGGCGAAACCAGTGTTGTTGACGGTGGTGATGCCCGTGCCGTCAGCCCGACCGATGGTCAGGTTCATGATGTTGTCGATTTTGCCCAGGGTATTGGCCGTCGCGATCCCGTCGGTACCGTCCAGGGAAATGTTGGTGGTGATGTCCCAGGGTTCCAGCCTGAGGCTGGCGGTGGACACGTTCTGCAGCGTCGCCTGGGTAAAGTCGATGTTGGTCGCGCGCAGCGTCAGTGCATCGTTACCCGTGTCGAGTTTGACGTCGCTGGTGAAGTTGATATTGCCGTTGGTATAAATCGATGCCCCGCCGAGCATGGTCAGCGGCGTGGTGAAGTTCACGTCGCCGTTGAGGCTGAGCTTACCGCCCAGGCGCTTTTCACCGGTAGATCCGCCCAGGCCTTTGGCGCCCATCGCATCACCAAAAAACAACCGCCCGGTACCCAGCGTCATATCGCCGGTCAGCGTGGCGATACTTTCCGCAAAAGCCGTTGTGCCGAAGGACAGGTAAAGATTACCGCCCGCCGTGTTGATCGGTGTATTGATGGTCAGCGCACCTCGGCCACCTGCATCCGAATCGCTGGAAAGCCGCACATAGCCGCCGTTGGTGGTAATGGCGCCAGCGATGGTCAAACCATCGGCGCCCAGCAGGGTAATACTGCCAGCGCCCGGAGTACCGCTGCCGATAGTCCCCACGTTGTGCGTTGGCAGGTCAGCCACCGCCGGGTTATCGCCCGGACCGTGAGCAATCAGATTGAAAGAGTTCTGGATCGATCCTGTGTTATTGCCACCCGCTTGCATGTAAATGCTGCCGGTGCCCGACACCTCCAGGGTGTTGGCCGCGTTGGCGAAGCTGATCACCGAGTTAGCATTGCGGTCGCCCACGGCTTCAGCCCGAAAACTGACGTTGTTCTGCATCGTAATGGTGCCGTCGCCACCATTCTGAGTCAGATCGGCAAAGGTGATGGAGTCGGTGGCTTGGAGCAATACGTTGGCGGTCTGCGCTTCCAACGCTTTTTCAGTCACCGTGCTACCGGTAATCGCGTCACCCGTCGTGCCGCCGCCAGTGATGGTGATATCGGCGGGGTCGAGCAACAGATCACCCGTTCGCCCCTTGTCAGCACGGGCATCAGTCACACCGCTGTACTGCAGCGTTTTTTTCCCCGACACCTCGGCCTTGCCGCCGTTGCCACTTTGCGTGCCACCGCGCACCGAGATATTACCGGCGAAGTGATTGCTGTCATCGGACCAGAACACCACGGTGCCGCCGTCGCCTTGCTTCGCGTCCGCTCGCACGGTGGTGCGCTCGTCCACTGTTACCTTGCGGGCATTGGCAACACTGGCATCCTTGCCTTGCCAGCCGCCGCCCACCTTCACGGTGCCGCCGCCAAGCAGGCCACTTGCATCCAGCGCAGCGCCTGTTACAGCAATCTGTTCGCCGGTGATGACGATGTCGCCACCTTTCCCGTGTTGGGAGGACACATCAAGAACGCCCGCGACTTGAGTCACTCCGCCCTGATCATCGCCGTCCAGCACAATACGGCCATTGCGCTCGAGCATGCCTTTGGCTTCGATGAGGCCGGTGTTGTTCACCGCGCTGCTGATGGCGGCGTCGGCCGAGCGCGCGCTCAGCGTCACCATGCCACCGTTGGCACTGATCAGGCCGCTGTTCTGTACCAGGGCGTCCAGCACGCCGCGATCGACATTGACGCTGACCAGGCCATCACCGGTGAAATCCAGGCTGACTTTGTCACCCGCCGCAAGCGCGGTGCTGCCACCTGGCGTCTGGATCGTGCCGCTGTTGCTGACCTGAGGCCCGATCAGCGCGACCACCCCGCCCTGGGCAGTCGTGATACGCCCGTGGTTGCTCACCGCCCCGGCCCCGGCGCCACCGCTGAGCGTGGTCTTGCCGGCGAGGAAATCCTCGTCGCTGATTTTCAGCGAAGAAGCGACCAGCCCGCCCACATTCACCTGGGCGCCGTTGCCGATGACGACTCCGCTTGGGTTCAATAGCCAGACCTGACCGTTGGCGTTCAGTTTGCCGAGGATCTGGCTGGCATTGCCGCCACCCACGACCCGGTTCAGGGCAACGCTGGCACTGCCCGGCTGTTGGAAGGTCACGCTGGCGTCATGGCCGACATCAAAGCTGTTCCAGTTGGTCACCAGTTTGTCGGTCGATTGGTTGATCACCATGTGGCCGCCGTTTTGCGAAATGTTGCCCGCACCACCGACTATCGCCGCGCCCGTGGGCAAGTCGGCGGCCTGGGCCATGCCCACGCTCAACAGGCCCAGGGCTGCCAGCGTGCCCATCAATCCGCCGCGCTTGCCTCGGGAGTTAGTGTTTTCGGAAACAGCGACATAGGCCTGGGCGGTATCGCTCCAGACGAGACGGTAAACGTGGTTCAACGAAGCGCTCTTCATAATGCAATGCTCTTGAGAATTCAGGGGTCGTGGACGGAGATCAGAAAGCCAGGGAGGTCTGCAGCCAGGCGCGCCAGTCGCTGGAGCGACCATCTGCGTCCAGGCCGGAAACGCTGCTACCCGGGTTATTACCCAGCGTGCGCGCGACCGCTGTGCGTACTGTCCAGTTGCCGACCCAGAGGTTGGCGCCCAGGCCCAGGGCGTTCAGGTCATAGCTGTTGGAGTTTTCAGCCGTGTTGACCGAGCCTTCCCACTGGTTTTCGTGCAGCCAGATGCGCCCCGTGTCGAAGAACCCGAGCGCCTGGAGCCGGGTCATCGGCAAGCCAAGATCGATATCGCGGCGCAACTCGAGGGTGCCCATCCAACCTTTGTCGCCAGCAGCCTCGCCCACCGGATAGGCCCGTACGCCAGCCGGTCCGCCGAGGAGGAATTTCTCCGATGAGTCGAGGTTTTTACTGGACCATTGCGTGGAAACTGCACCGAACGCCGTCCATTTATCAGCGTCCCCCAGGCTTTGCAGACGTGACAGGCGCAGGTTGACCTTCTGGAAATTGCCGTCGCTCTTGGCGCTTATCCGGTCAGCGAACTCGTCCTCGCGATTGCCCGACAGATCGAGCTTGCCAACGGTCAAGGAGGCGCTGGCATCCGTCACGCCGCCGCCAGCGAAATTATCGAAGCGGTTACCACTGAGCCCGAAGGTGAAGCTGTCCAGGGTGCGCTCGCGCAACTGGCTGCCCAGCGCACGGTCTTCCAGTTCTCGACGCTCGTAGGTGCCGGTCACGTCGAGGTTTTGCAGGCGCGAACGAATCAACGGATATGTCAGCCCCAGTGAACCACTCTTGGCGGTACCGCGCAGGTCCAGAGGCCGGAACACTTCCTGGTCGACGTCATAACGCAGATAGGACGCTGCCGCGAGCAGGCGCAAACCCGACGGGGTCAACGGCAGGCTATAACCGCCACCGACAACCGAACTGCCGGTGGTCTTGCTCAGCCCGAGGTACATCCGGTCGCCCAGGCCGAACGGGTCATTGACGTTGATCTGCGCATTGGCCCGCGCACTGCCGGTGCTGCGGTTGCCATAGTTATCGGCGGAGACGCCGCCATTCAGAATCGGGCCCTGATTGGCATTGATCAGCAGTTGGCTGGTGCCTGGCTCAACACCGCGATCCAGTGTCGAACGAGCGGTGATGCCCGGTTGATCGTTGATCAGCAGCAGTGCCCGCTCCAGCTCAGCGGCTCGCAGCACCTGGCCTTCCGGCAACGCGGCGTTGGCAATGTCTTGCAGCCGTTCTGTTGAAGTTCGCGTCTGGCCAATGACCTTGATGCGGTCGGCACCTGACTGCAGCTTGCCCTGGACAATCGCGATTTCAAGCTCACCCTCCGTCAGGTCCTGACGTGGCAGGTAAGCTCGGGCCAGCACGTAACCCTGACCACGCAAATAGCGGGTCAGGCTTTCCGCCAACTGCTGCAAGCCGGGGTGGTCGAGGGTCTTGCCGAGCACCGGCGTGACCAGTGACTGGAGGTTTTCGCGCACAGCCAGCTCGGTATCGCCGCTGAACCGAATGGACTTGAGCTGGACACGTAATCCAGAGTCCTTCACTGACGAGGCTCCGGACGGCATTTCGAACGCGGGCGGTGGCTCGGTGGAACGTCGCTCCACCGGAAGGGTTTGCTGCTGATCGTTAAGCAGTTGACCGGCGTCCGGGAGGGTCAGCGCCAGACTAAAGGGGGCGACGGTCGCGCCAGCCAGCGCGACCGTCCAATGCAGCAGATGCCTGCTCACATACATCGAATCCTTGTGAGAAATGCGCATCGTCAAGTTACTCCGTTAGAAAACTGACCGCCCCGACATGGAACGGGTAATGTACGGCGCGCAGTTTTCCCGACGCTGAGAAGCAGCATCTTTGAATGACGGAATAAATATTTTGCTGGGGCGGATTTGTGCTTGCTTTAGCCGCGAGCGATGGTGCCGACGATAAAGATCCAGCGCATAGGCCGACATCTTCTCGGCCCCTACGGTTCAGGGCAGGAATCCAGAAGCGGCGAGTACCTCTGTGGGAGCTTGCTCGCGAATGCGGCCGTACAGCCGACGCACCTCTATCGAATGCACCGACCCCTTCGCGAATGAATTCGCTCCCACAGGTCCCGTGTTTCTTCAGGAATACCCGGTTCTGTAGGAGCCAACTTGTTGGCGAGGCGTCATCACTGGCGTCATGAATTCAGCAAGAAATGATGCAATTCCTGTAGGAGCGAATTCATTCGCGAATGCGGCCGCACAGCCGACGCATCTCTATCGAATGTACCGACCCCTTCGCGAATAAATTCGCTCCTACAGGTCCCGTGTTTCTTCAGGAATACCCGGTTCTGTAGGAGCCAACTTGTTGGCGAGGCGTCATCACTGGCGTCATGAATTCAGCAAGAAATGATGCAATTCCGGCGGTGCTTCAGGCACATTGCATTCGCCATCCTTCGCGGCCAAAGCCGTCCCTGCGGTCGGGGACGGTAATCCAAAGGCGACGAATACCTCTGTGGGGTCGAGCCCCGCCTCAGTGACTCACTTTCAACGTCAACCCAACAGTCCTCGGGTCCCCGGGCAACACGCCATAATCACCTGCACCCAGCAGCGAATACACGGCGGTGATGTATTGGGTGTCGAGCACGTTGCGCACCCAGCCTTCGACGCTCCAGCTGCGATCAGGGTCCCGAAGGCCCAGCTGCAGGTTGGTCAAGCCATAGCCGGGTTGATAGCTGCCGACGCCACCTTCGAGCGTCCCTTGATAACCGCTGCGCACGCTGTAATCCAGGCCCGAATAAACCTCCAGCCCAGCCGCCATTGGATAGCGGTAACCCACGCCAGCGGTGGCGCTCCACTCGGGTGCGTTATAGAGCCGCGCGCCGCTCAGGTCGCAGGTCCATTGCCCCGACCCCGGCGCACAGGGCGCATTTTTGAAATCGCGGTAACGCGCGTCGCTCCAGGCCGCGCCAAAACGCAGATCGATCTGCTCGTCGAGGCGCCAGGCAAAATCCATCTCAACGCCGCGCAACCGCACTGCGCCGACGTTCAGCAGATTGTCACGCAGGGGCGGAGACAGCGCATTGACGGGCCGGCTGTAGGTCAGCGCCTGATAATCATCGACGTCCGTCTGATACAGCGCCAGATTCAAGTGCGCCGAGTCGTCCCACAACCGGGTTTTCAGCCCCACCTCCAGCGAAGTCGCCTGTTCGGCTTTATAGGTGGGGTTAACCCCGGGGCTGACCACGTCGAGATTGATGCCTCCCGCCTTGGCCCCGCGCGACAGGCTGGTGTAGCCCAACACCTGATCGCTGAAACGATAACTCAGGCCGAACAGGCCGGAGACGTTCCGCTCGTCGACAGTACTGCGCCGGTAGTAGTCGCCTCCCAGCGCCACATCCCGGAGCAACTGCCCTCCCACCCTCGACACCGGATCGCGACCCAGCGGTGCAAGATTGACCACCTCGCGGGAAATCCAGCCATCCTTGCGCTCTTCGGTATAACGCAGGCCAAAGGTCAGTTCCAGAGGATCCAGCGGGCGCCAGGTGTATTGCCCGAACACCGCACGGGTGTCGCCGCTCTGTTCACCGTCGAAGCGCTGACCGGCGCCGCCCAACAGGCTGGCTGGGACCTGTCGCGGCTGGGTCACGCCGAAAGCCTTCAGTTCCGGGCGATCGCCCAAGAACCAGGCGCTGGCATCCTTGCCGAAGTCTACGTCGACCTCCCGATTCAGCTCTTGATGCAGGTAATAAAGGCCCACCACGTAATCCAGCTGCTCGTTGACCTTGCCTGCCAGGCGCAATTCCTGGCTGAACTGCCGCTGATCAAGCCCGCTATCGGCTTGCGCAATCGCCAGGCCAGTGCCGTCGCCATCGCGACTGTTGCGAAAGCGCCAGTCCCGATACCCGGTGAGGCTGGTCAGCACATGGTCATCATCCAGCGCCTGGGTCAGCTCCAGCGAAAGTCCGTTCTGCACACTCTGGGTGCGGGTCACGCCATCCAGCCTGGTTTCTCGCCGATACGGGTCGGAGGGCGGCAAGGCATAGCCCATGAAAGCAGCACGCCCGAGGGTGTCTCGGCTGTAATGGCTGGCCAGCAGTGCATTGCCGGTTTCGTCCTGCCAGGCGCGATCGGCGATCAGCCGGGCACTGAATGTATCGTTGGGTTCCCATAGCAACTGTCCGCGTAGACTCTGGCGGTCCTGGTCATTGAGTCGCGAACCGTCTTGCCGGTTTTCGACCTCTGCGTCCCGGGTGTTTTCTGAGGCACTGAGTCGGCCCATCAAGACGCCGTCTATCAGCGGCCCGGACACCACCCCGCGGTATTCGCGCAGGCCATTGCTTCCCATCGTGGCTTCGGCATTGGACTCGAAATAATCAGTCGGTTGGCGCGTGACGATATTGATCGCCCCGGCACTGGTGTTCTTGCCGAACAACGTGCCTTGCGGGCCGCGCAACACTTCGACGCGCTGGACATCGAGCAGATCATTGAAAGCCATGCCCGACCGGCCTAGATAGATGCCGTCGACAAAGACCCCGACACTGCTTTCCAGCCCGTCGTTATACGCGGTGGCGCCAAACCCTCGCAGGCCAAACCCGGCATAGCGCGCGTTATGGCCGGAAACCACCAGGCCAGGCACGCGCTCTTGAATAGCCTGCAAGGAATGCTGGCCGCTGGCGTCGAGTTGCTCGCCATCCAGCACGGTGAGCGAGATGGGCACATTTTGCGGTTTTTCCAGACGATGCCGCGCAGTGACCTCGGTTTCGTCCAGTGTCAGGGTCGATTGCGCAGGGATCGACGCCCGCCCGCTGTCGATCGCCTCAGCATCGGCCAGAATCACAGGCGCCCACACTAAAAGACCGAGGCAAGAAGACCACTCGACGACAGAGGGAAAAGACAACCTGCGATTTTTCTTGTTACTCATCGACGGTGCTCACTAGCACAGCTGACTGACGCTGCCGTGTCAGCGCATCGATGCCGAAAATCAGCTCGTTACCCGATGCAGGTTTGAGCATCGTGGCATCGAAATCCAGCGTTTGGGGGTATCCGGCAGGTCGCCGCGGTGGCGCCGAGGAGTAAAGCAATACCGGCACGTCCGGCCAGTCGGCACGCAGGTGCTGCAGAAGCGCCCAGCCGTCCATGACCGGCATCATTTGATCGGTCATCACCAGGTCGAAAGTGTGTTCATTGAGCAGCGCCAGTGCGCATTCGCCATTCTCGGCCACGACCACATCGACGCCATAACCGGTCAGGAAGTCATACAGCCACTCCCGATTAAGCTCGATGTCATCCACCACCAGAATGCGCTTGCCCTCGCCGTCGAACGCCAGCCAATTGTTCTGCTCGGACGCCGTATCCAGCTCGTCTTCAAGGGCGGCCTCCAGGTCCAGGCTGAAGCTGAAACAGCTGCCCCGTTGCGCCTCGGACACCACGACAAGGCTGCTGCCCATGTGCGCGAGCAATTGGCGGACGATGGATAAACCCAGCCCGCTGCCTTCGTGATGCTCCGCGTTGCTGCCCCGGCGGAAGGGCTCAAGGACCTGTTCCAGCTCCGCCGACTCGATACCGATGCCGGTGTCCGTCACGCTGAAGTGCACCTGGGCGCGTTGTGAATCGGCCGCAGTTCGATTGGTGACCTCAACGGTAATGCACCCGTGGCGGGTGAACTTGGAGGCGTTCGCCAACAGGTTGATCAACACCTGGCGCAAGCGCCGGAAGTCCGCCTTCAGCAGCACCGGCAGGTCTTCGGCAAACCGGCAGACAAACAGGTTGTCCTGCCGTGCAGCCAGCAGTCGCCCGTCTTCTTCGACCTGTTGAAGAAACCGGTAGAAGTAACCCGCCGCCAGCGACAGCTCCATCTGCTGCAACTCACTGCGCGAGAACTCCAGCAACTCGTCAATCAGCTCCAGCTGATGACGGGCGTTATTTTCAATGCGTTGGGTGTAGTGGGTGACGCGATCCGGAGTGCTGCCCAGCAGGCGGGCGTAATCAATGATGGTCACCAGCGGCGCGCGCAAGTCATGACTGATCCGCGCCATCAGCGAGCTACGGGCCTGCAGCGAGTCATTCAACTGCTGGGTGCGCAGCGTGACGGTGTTCTCCAGACGCTGGTGTTCCGTATGGCGCTGCTCCTCAAGATCAGCCAGCGCGTGCCGTTCCCGGGCACGGCCACGGTTGACCTCCACGATCAGGGTACAGACCAGCAGTGCGATCCCCGGCAGGATCGATGACAGATCATATCGATCGGCCTGGGCCTGCCACGGCAACTGATCAAGCGACAGCACGTAACGAACCAGAAACTGCACCCCGAACAGCCCGACGACGACCCAGGCCATGGGGTTGAATTTGATCCCACGGCGCAGGCCCATGATCAATGTCAGGGGCAGCATCACGTAAATGCCGTACAGAAAAACCAGCGTAATCTTCGCGCCTTCCTGCGGGTCGACACCCAGCGCCCAGAGCCTGCTGGCAGCAAAACCAACCAGCTGCAACGAGAACAGCCAGCCGAGGATTTTCGGCAAGCGCCTGACTTCCAGCAGTACCCGGGCATAGCCGAGGAAAAACCCAAAAGAGGCGATGGTGAAGAAGGTGTAAATCAGCGGTGTATGAAGGGATATGGCAGGCCAGAACACCAGATAACCATTGGCGACGCAGGTCATCAACAAGTAAGTCAGTACCAGCCCTGCATGGACTTGCAACAAGCGTGACCGCACGATCCAGCCCATGATCAGGCTGAAGGGCACGAACAGAAAAACAATGCCCAACGCAACGCCATCGATGAGGTCAACGTTCTGTCGTCTATCCAGCAGGCCGCGATCCGACCAGATCTGAGGGTGGATAAGCAGCAAGGAATTACTCGCAACCCGGATCAATACCGTCGCGACCTCACCGCCATCCAGCTGTAGTGGAAATACCGGCTGGCGAGAGGGCATGGGCCATTGAGCCACGGGAAACGCGCTACCCGCGTGCTGCTCCTGCCGGCGCCCGGCACCCATGACATACACCTGAATGTTTTCCAGGCGGGGTTCTCCAACGGTCAGCCACTGCGTGCAACTGCCTTGCGCGGTGTTCTTGACCGTCAGCCGCAACCAGAACGCTGCCGATGAATAGCTGGGCCGCGCCCACTGCTCTGCGGGCTGAAAGCGCTCCGGGGACAGGGCCAGGACCTGCTCTGCAGTCAGCTGGCCGCCAGTGTCCTCCAGCACCTGAGTCAAGGACGTGAGCTCTTTCTGGTCAGACAGGCAAGCGTCCACGACCGACGTCGCGGCCTGAGCTTCACCGAGGGTGCAGATCAAAAGCAGCAGCAGACGAATCCAGACCGTCACACGCGCCCACCCGTTTCCTTTTCGTCCAGGGCCTGCTGCCGGAATTGGCTGGGCGTCATTGCGAACCTTTCACGAAAGGCCGTCGCAAAGTTTGCAGCACTTTTGAAGCCTATATAGTCGGCGATGTCCTGCATGTTCATCGAGCCACTCAATAGCAGCTCCTGCCCTCGCAGCAGCCGTGCTTCGCGCACGTAGCCAAAAACAGTGGTCCCGAGGCGAGCGCGGAAAATGCCGGACAGGCGCTTTTCATAGGTGCCTACCTTCAGCGCAATTTCGGTCAGAGAGGGCAAAACATCCAGATTTTGCGCGATAAAACGCATCGCCGCCTGAAGGACGACCTGGTCCGCATCAACGGTCGAGGCCGGTTCGACAGGAATAGTCTCAACGGCCTCCACACGCCGCGTCAGTTGCAAGTGCAGACGGATGCGGGCCAGGACTTCATGGGGTTCAAACGGCTTGAGCACATAGTCCACCCCACCCAGGGCAAAGCCTTCCAGGCGCTCTTCCAGGGAACTGGACGAGGTCAGGAATATAACGGGCGTCGTGCGGGTAGCCGGTGCTTCGCGCAGCAATCGGCATAACGTGAACCCACTCATTTTGGGCATTCGGACATCGAGCAGGATCAGATCGGGCCGTAGCGTCAGGGCGCGATGATAACCCTGCTGAGGATCACTGGCGAAAGACAGCCGCCACTGTAGCGATTGCAGTAACAGCAGCAGAGGTCGAATTTCGCTCACGGTGTCATCGACAATCAAGACATGAGGCTTGTTATCGGGTGAAACGGCATCAGCCTCCATCTACTTCTTCCTTGCGTCTCATGTTTAAGCGAGCGATTACGTCAAACCGCGCCAGCATACAGAGCGTGGCCGATCCTAAGACATTACGAACAGCAAGTCATTAGCAACTTCCTCGCCACCGGAATTCGCACTTGGCGGCTATAACACCGCCCCTCCCTTTCCCCCTTCCTCATGCACCTGAATCTTGCGCACCACCGGCGCACCCACCGCCACAATCACAGCAATGAACCAGAACACTGCACTCACCCCAATCAGCGCACCAAACGACCCCGCCACCATCGGTATCAAAAAGCCCGACGCATTGATGGCGGTCATGCGGATGCCCAGGGCTTCGCCGTGGCGGGCGGGGGGCGTGACTTGCATGAGCAGGCTGATGATCATCGGTTGCACGCCGCCCAGTGCCGCGCCGAGCACGACCGAGCAAGCGATCATCTGGGAGGGCAGCGCGGCGAATGGGTAGGCGATGAAGACGCTGACGGTGATGACGAACGACGTGGTGATGATTTGCTTTTCGCTGAAGCGACTGGCGATCAGGGGCAGCACCAGGCGGATCAAACCGGTGGCGAGGGCGAACGCGCCGAGGATGACGCCAATGGTTGACGCATCAATGCCTCGCTCGAAGCCCAGCACGGGGACGAGAAACGAGTGAATGTCCCAGACGCAGGACAGCAGCCAATTGACGAACAGGATGTAGCGAAAGTTGGGGGAGCGCAGCAGCCCCCACGCACGGGTCGGGAGCGCGGTAGAGTCACGAGGTTCGACAGGGAGTTCACGTACAAAAAACAGCAGCAGCCAGGTCAACAGCGGCAGGCAGCCCAGCACGGCGAAGCAGATGCGAAAGGAAGACAGGTCACCCGATGCTTGCGTCGCGTGATCGATGATCAGGCCCGCCGAATAAGGCCCGAAGAAGCTTGAGATGGAGGGCGATATCGCCAGCCAGCTGAAAAACTGCCGCCTTTGAATGATCGAGTTCGCGGCCCGGCCAATGTGCCGTTGCAGCACGATCTGCGTCACCCCGGCGGCGGCGCCGACCACCATGGCCGCCACGCACAGCGATGTAATGGTCGGGAACAGCGTGAGCACTGCCAATGCCAGCACGGCCGCAAATATGGCGTAGGTCATTGGCCGCTTGAAGCCTTGCCGGTCCGAGTACTTGCCGACCGGAATCGCCATGAACATCTGGCTCAGAGCAAACAGCGCAACCAGGGCACCCACCGCACCCGCGCTGTACCCCAGCGAAAGGGTAAACAGCGGCGCCGCCAGCCGCAGCCCGCTCATGGCCGTCAGCAGGAATACCTGGGCAAAGATCAGTTGCAATAATTCTTTTCGCGACATGAACGACTTCTTTTCAAACGCTCACATTCAAGCAGATCAATGCCTGAGAGCGGAATAAGAATACGGCCTTTAAGGTGCAACAGAGCCTGCACGGCCGGCGTTGCATCGCAAGACAGGAGCGGAAAAAACGGGCTGCAGCGGTAGCCGATGTTATCCATCCGTTAGCGAACTTGCTAGCAGTCTGCGGGCTTCATTTTGATGGCACTACGGCCCCACAAAAAACCTGCAGCCCAGCCGGGATTTCTAGTTTTTGTCGCGCCAGTCTTTCGCGAGGCGGGATAGATATTTCATGGTCAGCCTGCCTTTTGCCCTGCCGTGAGCATCGGGCCATGGAAATGCGAGCAGCAAATATCTGTCTTCCTCCAGCTCGCCAGGCACATACACCAGGGCGGCATCGTCTCCAGGTTTGCCTCTTTGGCAGGTTCGCTGATGCTGCGGGAGGTTTTTTGCAAAGGATGCAGGCGGGATCTTTACATGAATGTGCATCAAGCAGGCTTGAACCGCCTGAGGAGGCTGCATGTAAGCGGAGTCTTTGCCAAAGATGCTTGGCAACTCCGCTCTGCCGGAGCCGATATAACGGGAGAATTCGGCTTTCAGAGTCGCTGAAAGCCCGGTGTGTTTGACGTCTATCGGCTGAAAAAACTCTGCAAATGTATCGCTGTGGAAAAGTACTTCGACCGCCATTCAATCCCTTAGGCGAGTCCGCCGAGTTTTTTCGTCGTGCGATCGGCTAACGCCCTCAACCCGTCAGGAGACAGCTGACTCTCAAACTCGACAGGCTGGACAAAGAATTGCCGATAAAAACTATCCAGCATCCCCAGACGCGTCCTGGTCTTGGCGACAGCACGGCGCAAGGCAAGGTGATCCGCAGACAGCTCAGTCGGCACGGCAGCTGTTTTCAGCGAACGCTCAAGCACACGAACTGCGCTTAAAAGCTCCATATTCCTGCGAAAACGCTCATCATCAAGGGCGTCAGTATCGTAGGCAGTCTTGAGCACGGCAGCATAAATCGAGTCCAGCTCGCGCCAGCCTTGAGTGAGTTCGGAAATCGTGGCACGCATGTCGCGGACATTCGGACGTTTGAATGGCGCCTCGTGACTTGCAGCCTGATGGCTCGCTGGCTCGATCGCGCAATAATCACCCACCAGCGCTAACGCTGTGACGATCAACGTCGAAGCGGCTGTGATGGACATGATTACCTCCTTGAAGGTGCTGAGTTTTGCATTGAAGCTGGAGCGCGATTATCGACACGACAACTCCCAAGTCAACACCATTGCCGCGCCACGAAACTGAAACTAACAAATCGTGGCGCACAGGAAATGACTATAGAACAGAGGGCCGCCACCTGCGCTGGGTTACAAGGCTATCGGCCGTTTCGTCGGATAATTGAAAACAGCAGAATGCCTCACACCTCGCAATATCCTTACTTCACACCGTCGCACATGCTCATGGACGAGAGTCGCAGCTTGGGATCGGTGATTTTCAACACGCGCGCCAGGGTCGGGTGTCTGGCTTTAATGTCTGGTAAAACCTGCGGGCTTTGCATGGGCGAAGGGATAGATATTAATACCGCACTCGCCCTGTGCCGAATCTCTAATCTGCGCACCGTCGTTGCCAAATCAACGGCCGGATTTGACGATCCGTTTCACATAGGCGCAGTAGACGTCACCGTTATGGTGGCTGTGCGTGGAAGGCCTCAAGGCCTGCCGGGTTCCTATGTCACCGGTTCGTCAATCCGCGCACAGCCGCCACCCTGATTGCTTGACGACAGCCAGGGGTTCAACACGACATCGGAGTTCCAAATGAGCGAAACCCACCTCCCGCCCCGCTACATCCCCCTCACCCAACCCGGCCAGGAGAACCCCGTATTCCTGCTGGACACCCAAGCCCCTCTGGTAGACCTGCACGCCTGCGCCGAGCTGCAGGTCAGCCTCGCCACTCGTTTCCTTGATGCCATGGTAAACATGCAACCCACCCACGCAGACGAGCGGGATCTGAGCACCATCGCCAGCACCGCACATTTGCTGATGCTGGAGGCGTGTGATGTGCATCGCGTGATTGAGAGACGGCTTTGGCAATCGCAGTCGACATTTGCTTGTAAAGCTGTAAATGCTGGCTGATTGGAATCGATATCCAGTCACTTAAAAGTGTCGGCATTCAAGAGGTCAAGAAACGTGACGCACTCACCTACTGGCATTCAAATCATGAATGGAGCAGACGGAAAACCTGCTTTCAACAACGATCTCATCCCCCATGAGGTGGTGAGCCGGATAGTCGATGGCACCTCCGCTATACGTGCCTGGCGTGAATACCTCCATCTGACTCAAGAAGAGGTGGCCAATCGCATGAGCATCTCCCAATCGGCTTACGCCCAACAGGAAACCGTCGCGAAGCCACGCAAACCCATACGCGAGAAGATTGCTGCGGCATTCGGAATCAACGCCAATCAGTTGGAGTTGTAACTGAGCGCTTAGATCTCCAGCCCATATGTCTGCGGATCAAACTTGGCCAGTTCTTCCAGGGCACAACGCGTATCAAAGCCTGCAAGAATCAGCTCCGCGAACTGCTCCATCGCAGGCAGAGGAACGTTGTGACTTAGCGCGCCCTGCATGAAGTTGGTGGCCACCGAGTGGAGCTCGTCGTTATCTGCTGGCGCACCTAGCTGAGCGAACGTGGCGAGGGCTTGGTTGCCCGGTGTGAGTTCGTCAATTTCAAACAGGGCCCGGAATGCCATGCCGAGCGAACCGGCGATGTGATCCTTGGGGCGGTCCCAATATCGGTCGATACCGCCCTGCTTATCCGCCAGTTCGATTTGCTTGCGAATCTTGTTGGGGATCGTAGCGGCTGCTTTGTATCGATTGAAATATTCGTGATTAGCGAGACTCGCGGCGTCCTTGACCACTTTCCACATGACAAACCACAGTTCGCGAATGCTGTACCTGTGCAACGCAAAGCGGACGTCGGCTTTGATTTTCTCAAGGCTTTCATCGTCGAGCTCAAGCCTGTACACCCTGCAACGATCTGCCAGATACCGAATCACCTCTCCCACCGAATAGTCGAGCCAGAGGTTGGTCAACGCTTCGCCATCCGTGAAGGGCGGGTCGATGATGGACTCAAGAGCCTCGGCGCCCCGGCCCAGTAACGTGTCAGGAGGCAGGAAGAACTGGACGTAACTCATGTGAGCCCGCAGCTCTGCACCATGGAGATAGTAGGTACCCGGCGGTGCAGCGTGCGGATCGTCGCAGATGACACCGGCCATGAACAGGCGCGACAAGTATGACTTGCCTTCCCACGGAGCCAGCGTCTCGCAGTCACCCTCAGTAAAGGTGGCATGAGCAAGACGAGGGGAAACCAGGGCATCAATCGCAAGCAGAATAAAACGTTGGTCATCTGTCAGGTCAGCGTATGAAATCGACGCGCTGCGCATGCTCTCGGTCCTACGGGCCAGCTGCTTCTGGAGTTCAACTTCCTCGAGCCGCCGCCGTTCCAGTTCCTCTTTCTCCAGGGCATCCAGGCAGTCTGCACAAGGTCTGGATGAAATCTGGAAGCGCTTCTTGGCTTCGGTCCGGCTGGTGATCAGGATCGGACCTTCGCATTTTCGGCACGCCTGATTTTGATCGACCGCTTTGCACAACGTCCTTACATACTTGGCGATCAGCCCGGACTGGGTGATTTCGCGAAATGGCACCAGTTCGCTGACTTTTTCCAGATAAACGCCCTCTTGGTCCATGGCCCAATAACGCGTCGCCAAGTCGATCTCTTCAGGGTCTTGAGTTAGAAGTTCAAGCTGCACTGCCATTTTTCGCCATCTCTCACTGTGACTGAGCCCCACCTCTGGAATGGGCTCGTTTAAGGAAAAGTACCCACGCCTTTGGCATCCTGCGAAGCGAGGAGCACCGTTATCTGTGGGTACTTATGAAGGTCAAAATTAGAGATTTTCGGCGGCAAGAGATAAGCGAAATGCCCTGTTGGCCGGAGTGAACGGTCTTGTTGTGCAGTAGGAAGAGTCTGACATACGGGGTAGCGATCAAGCACAAACCTGACAGCCGTGCCCTGCACGACCATTGCAAACAGCCGCCCACGTAAGGTTATGATCTGGCGTATAAATCAAGGAGCCCCCAATGAAGCCATGGATTGCAGCGTGTGCTGCCGCAGTACTTTCGGGCTGCGGCACGGTGAAGACGATGAATGACGAGCAAAGCGCTGCGGACAATCTGGCGCGCTGGCAATCAAAGTGCTCTTCGATTCCCCGGACGTATAGCGGAGTGGCTTACCAGTTCTGTAATTTGAACTCGCCACCCCGATCCGGCCCGCATTGGGCGACAGCGCCTATCCTTCTGGATATGGCCGTCTCCGGTGTTGCCGATACCCTTGTGTTGCCCTACACCGGATATCAGCAGTACCAACAGGGAAACATCACGGTTCGGCGTAAGTCTTATTGAGCAGCCACTTGGCGTTCAGGTCCGGTTTATTAATGACGGGACGGTCGACTTTCTCTGAGGGGCAGGTCGCTTTTTATCCCCTTTCCCCCCGTTTTAGCCCACTATGACCGGCTTACTGACCGCCCTTGCCCGGGTCGAGAACACTGGAGAGTTTGATGCCACAAGAAAGGCTGGATCTGCTGAGGCTGCCCAAGCCTATTCGTGGGCCCATTGATAAGTTGCTGCGTTCACTGGATGCGGCCAGTACCCGCGAGGATGTGGAGAGCGAGGGCGAATTGCAGATTGCGTTCATTCTCGGGCTGGAGACGGCCAAGCGCTTGCGGCCTAGCGATGTCGAGGCGCTTTACATGATTTTTGATGATGCGGTGCAGGCGCGACTCGAAGCGTTCCCACCGGACAAGTCGCATCAGCCCGACTGAGTCAGCGCAATTGCACCGCAGCCCCGAATCGGTGGGAGCGAATTCATTCGCGAAAGCGGTGTGTCAGCCCCCAAGGGTGATCGGACGGACGCCTTCGCGAATGAATTCGCTCCCACACAAACGCATTTCAACTCAGGTGATTGCGTTGCGGGCAGGGTCTCAGGCAGCTGCTACTTCACCACCTCAATCTTCTTCACAAAGACCAGTTTCTCGTCGGCAGCAGGCCCGGCGATGCGGTCGTTGTTGAGTTCGCTGGCGACGGTGACTTTGACGTTTTTGCCGACCATGTTCGGCAGCAAGGTGGCTTCGCCTTCGTCTTCGGCGATGAACCAGGCGCCACACTTGCCATCGCAATAAGCGCTGACGCGGCGGCCGTCGTTGACCAGCACGGTGATGGTGTAGTCATCGATGCCATTGCCCGCAATCAAGGCGCCCTGCACGGTTTCCGGTTTGCTCAGCTTGAAGTGGCAGTAGTCCGGCGTGTTCGGGTCATCGCCCAGAAAGCCACAGCCGCGTTCAACTTCGCTGTTGATCATCTCGCAACTGTTGGCCACGTTGCACGGCGGGCGAGTGGCGGGGGAAACGTTGATGCATTGCTTGACCAGCAATTCGGCGCGCTTCTGGCCGATGGCTTCGGCGCAGGTTTTATCCGCCGCGTGGGCTCCAAAGGCGGCCATCAAGGTGAAGAGCAACGAGAACATCAGGCTTTTTGTTTGCATGAGCTATTCCAGGTAGCAAGCAGGCACTGCGACTTGCCAACGTCAGGTGACAGGGCATTTTTGCGAAGTATTGCAGAGCAGAGCCGGTTTCACACGGGCCGAAATATTCCGCTCAACCTTTCTTCTTGGTAAGGCTCTTCAAACGCTGACTGGCGCGCTGCACGGCAGCCATTTTCTCCGGGCGATTCATGCGCCGCCATTTGCGGATGTCCTCCTTGTTGCGGCCACAACTGACGCACAGGTCCCCGCTGAGCTGGCACACGGACGTGCAGGGGTTTTCGATATCCTTGGCCATCTCAGCCCCGCGCCAGGCGTTGCTGCCAGTTGCCGCCGTGGGCGCGCTGGCAGTGTTCTTCGCTGTCGAACTGAACATGCGCGGCCACGTTTTTGACGGCCACATCGGCGGCGTTCAGGGCCATGGCGGTGAGCTCGACCATGCGCGCGCGATCCTCGCTGGCCAGTGCCAATTCCTGGTTGCCGACGGTATCGAACACCCACACAACCCGCAGGCTGGCAGGAAACGCCGCGTAATCGACTTCGTGGGTCAACCAGACAAAGCCGACGATCTGCGCTTTGGCGGTTTCGCAAGCCTCGGTCAAGGTGGACGCCAGGCGGCGCTCGATCCGCGCCTGATCGCGCTTGGTCAACTGCATGGGTGCGTCCTGAAACAGTGAAGTGGGCGCCATCATACGTCACCTCTTGGCGTCATCCACCACTCCATCTTTTGTAGGAAATTTCTGAATTTCTCCAGATCCCGCTCAACCTATTGTTTAGCCAGAGCAGGCTCACTACTCTGCGGCCCGTCGCCTAACCGCGACCGGGTTTAGTCGCCCGATCCCATCGCAGATTGCACTGTTTTGACTCCGGGCATCTACCTGCCTGCTTTTTGCGGCTGTACGGGGGGCACTTTCGGGTGCGCCGATTATTTGCTGGTGGGTCGGTCGACTAACCCGCGTACAGCTGCCTTTTTCCTGCAGGGCAGTTTTATCCCATAGGTGGTTTTCCAGAAGTTAACAACCTCTCCCTCTACTCAGGAGAAATAACCGTGCAGCACACTCTCGGCGGCCGTTCAGCGTCCACATTGCTTTTATCCCTACCCGCGGAGGTCAGCTCGGAAGACGCTCTGGCCCAGACCTCTGATCTGCTGCGTTGCGCGACGACCAGCGCCTACGGGGCCGCTGAACATCTGCGTGGCACGCAACGCGACCATGCAATGTCAGTGGTGCACCTGGTTGAAATGGCTCAAGCCATGGTGGACGGCCTGCTGGACAGGCATCTGATCCATGCGGCAGGCCAATAGGCATGCGGCGCAGAGGCTACTACTTCCCGAATTAATGGAATGATGGCGCGAGTTTATTTCGCTTGTGGGTAATCGGCGTTCCTCGCTTATATAGGGGCAACATCCCTTACGCAGGTTGCCCCCGATGTCTTCGCATGCACGCTGTATTGATCAGCCAGTTAATCCGGCACTGACTACCACTGCTGCCGCGTGTGGTCACCGATCATGAGCCGCGAAAACATCAGCCAGTCCATTTCCCATGTGCATCCCCTGACCTTGTCCCACGGCAAAAACGCCGAAGTGTGGGATACCGACAACAAGCGCTATATCGATTTTGTCGGCGGCATCGGGGTATTGAACCTGGGCCACTGCAATGCGCAGGTGGTTGCCGCCATCCAGGATCAGGCAACCAGACTGACCCACTACTGCTTCAATGCCGTGCCCCACGCGCCGTATACCCGTTTCATGGATGAGCTGGAAAGGTTTATCCCGGTGTCCTACCCGCTCAGCGGCATGCTCACCAACAGTGGCGCGGAAGCGGCGGAAAACGCGTTGAAGATCGTGCGTGGCGCCACCGGCAAGACGGCGATCATTGCCTTTGATGGCGGCTTCCACGGCCGCACCCTGGCGACCCTCAACCTCAACGGCAAGGTCGCGCCCTACAAGCAAAAGGTCGGCGTCTTGCCCGGCCCGGTGTTTCACATCCCCTTCCCCAGCCAGGACAACGGCGTGACCACCGAGCAGGCGCTCAAGGCCATGGACCGATTGTTCAGCGTCGAAATCGATGTGAATGACGTGGCCTGCTTCATCCTCGAAGCCGTTCAGGGCGAAGGTGGCTTTCTGGCGATGGAGCCAGCGTTTGCCCAGGCATTGCGGGCGTTCTGCGATGAAAAGGGCATTCTGATCATCGCCGATGAAATCCAGTCCGGCTTCGGTCGCACCGGTCAGCGTTTTGCATTCACCCGCCTGGGCATAGAGCCGGACCTGATCCTGCTGGGCAAAAGCATCGCGGGGGGTATTCCGCTAGGTGCGGTTGTGGGGCGGCGGGCGCTGATGGATACCTTGCCCAAAGGCGGCCTGGGCGGCACCTATTCCGGCAACCCGATTGCCTGCGCAGCGGGCATTGCCAGCCTGGCGCAGATGACCGACGAGCACCTGTCGTCCTGGGGGGAAATGCAGGAAAACATGATCGTCAGCCGTTATCAGGCCTGGCAGGCGAACAAGCTGTCACCCTACCTCGGCCGCTTGACGGGCGTCGGTGCCATGCGCGGCATCGAACTGATCACCGCTGACGGCGCGCCCGGCACGCAGCAACTGGCCCAACTGCTGGAAGCCGCACGGGCTGCGGGCTTGCTGTTGATGCCCAGCGGCAAGGCGCGTCACATCATCCGCCTGCTCGCACCGTTGACCATCGAGCCTGAAGTGCTGCGCGAAGGGCTGGATATTTTTGAGCGGTGTCTGGCTGAGCTTGAGTAACACCGATACCCGCCCGCAGGCCCCCACTGATCGCTACGGAGAATCATCGCAATGACTGCTGCAAGCTTCGCTAACCGTGACGAGATCCGCGCCAGCTTTTCCCGCGCCATGTCGCAGATGTACAAGGCCGAAGTGCCGTTGTACGGGACGCTGCTGGAGCTGGTGGCAGAAACCAACGAGCACGTGCTGGCCAACGACTCGCAGATTGCCCGGAGCCTGACCCAGACCGGCGAAATCCAGCGCCTGGACATGGAGCGCCATGGCGCCATCCGGGTTGGCACGGCCGCCGAACTGGCGACACTGGGCCGTTTGTTCGCGGTCATGGGCATGGAGCCAGTGGGCTATTACGACCTGACGCCCGCAGGCGTGCCGGTGCATTCGACGGCCTTTCGCGCCGTGCACGAACAGGCCCTGCAAGTCAGCCCGTTTCGGGTGTTCACCTCTCTGCTGCGCCTGGAGCTGATCGACAAACCCGAGTTGCGCGCCTTTGCCAGCGATGTGTTGAGCAAACGCAATATCTTCACCCCACGCGCCCTCGAGCTGATCGAAAAATCCGAAACCGATGGCGGGCTCGATGAGGCCGATGCGCAGGATTTTGTACAGCAAGCGCTGGAAACCTTTCGCTGGCACAACACCGCCACCGTGACGCTGGACGAATACAAACAGCTCAATGCGCAACACCGGTTGATCGCCGACGTGGTGGCGTTTCATGGCCCGCACATCAATCACCTGACACCCCGCACGCTGGACATCGATGTAGTGCAGGCAGGCATGCCGAAAAAGGGCATCACCCCCAAGGCCGTAGTGGAAGGCCCGCCGCGTCGCCACTGCCCTATCCTGCTGCGCCAGACCAGTTTCAAGGCGCTGGAAGAGCCCATCACCTTTGCCGGCCAGGCAGCCCATGAGGGCGGTAGCCACTCGGCCCGCTTTGGGGAAATCGAGCAGCGCGGCGCAGCCCTGACCCCTAAAGGCCGGGAGCTGTATGACGAGTTGTTGAACGTTGCGCGCGCCCAGCTGGGTGAATTTCCCAACGAAGCCAATGCCGTTCGTTACGCGGGCATCCTTGAGCAAAGCTTCAAGGCCTTCCCGGACAGCTACGAGCAGATGCGCGCCGAGGGCCTGGCGTATTTCCGTTATTTCGTCACCGATAAAGGCGTTGCCGCAGGTGAGCACGCAGGGGCCGACCTTGAGCGACTGATCAGCGCTGGCGTTATCCGTTATGAGCCGTTGGTTTACGAGGACTTTCTGCCGGTCAGCGCAGCGGGGATTTTCCAGTCCAACCTGGGTGATGACGCGCAATCGCACTACAACACCAGCTCGAATCAGCAGGATTTCCAGCAAGCTCTGGGGCGCAACACCATCAACGAACTCAAGCTTTATGCCGACACGCAGCAGCGCTCGCTGCAGGCGTGCGGCAAAGCATTGGGGATTGCAGCGCTGGGCTGACTAGCGCTGTTGGCGGCGCTGCCACTCATCGGCAACGTCGCCCATGGTTTTGGGCCTGCCATCCTTGATCCAGGCCATGAACGGCCGATCAAACTTGAAGCCCTCTCCGCACTGCTCGGTCAGGAACCTGCGCACGCGCTGGGTGTTTTTGTAAGCCTTGTCCACGGGAGTCTCCCGGGAGAGGGGGGTGCTGTGCCAGTCGATGGTCATGGGTAAACGTCCTTTTAGATTAAACAGGGTTCTGTAGGAGCCAACTTGTTGGCGAGGCGGTGTATCAGGAATAAAGCTCGCCAACAAGTTGGCTCCTACAGAAGATTGAAGCGTCTACAGAATCACCCGCAAACACTGCCCGGCATGATACAGATTGAACCCCGTTTCATAAGCCAATGCCCGCACGCCAGCGCTCTTCAATTCAGGAGCCGGGGCGAAGGGGATGGGCAGCACGCTGGGGTCATCTTTCACCAGAAAATCAGCGAAGGCTTTGCCCATCACCGTGCCCGTGGTATTGCCGCGGCCGTTATAGCCATTGGCAGCCACCAGCCCCGGCGCAGGCTCGAACAGCTTGACCATGTGATCCGGGGTGAAATCGATGCAGCCGGTCCAGTGCATCTGCCACTGGACCTTGCCCAGCTGCGGGAAGTAATGGCTCTGGATGCGATCAGCCCAGCTGCGTATGAACCAGTCCGGCTTGTTGTTCATCTTGCCCATGCTGCCCAGAATCAGCCGACCTTCGTCGTCGCGTCGGATACTGCTCAGCACCATGCGCGTGTCCCATGAGCCCTGCCCGTACTTGAGCACTTCATCGGCGGCGCTGGAGGTCAGTGGTTCCGACGCGACGTTGTAGTAATAGCCCTTGAAGAAATTCTGTTTGATGCCCGCCCATTCGCCCTCGGTGTACGCACCGGTCGACACCACGACCTTGTCCGCGCTGACTTCGCCAGCAGCGGTTTTGACACGCCAGCCTGCGCCTTCGCGGGTCACGTCCTGCACGGGCGACTGCTGGAAAATCTGCCCGCCAAGCCTGATCACGGTTTCGCCAAGGCCCACGGTGTAGGCCATGGGGTTGATGGTGCCTGCGCGGCGGTCCAGCAAGGCGGTGGGGATTTTGTCCGTGCCGCAATAATCGCGGCACTTGGCGCCGGTCAGCAGCTCGACATCAGCACCGCGACGCTTCCATTGATCGTGGCGGGATTCGATATCTTTGGCGCCGTTGGCGTTATGCGCCATGTGCAAGGTGCCTTCATGGCGCGCCTGGCAATCAATGCCGTACTTTTCGATCAGGTCAAAGACCAGTGCCGGCGCCAGGCCCATCACGGTATTGAAACGCTCGCCCACGCCCGGCCCGAGAATGCCTGCCGCGTCATCTGGGGCAATCCAGCTACCGGCGTTGACCAGGCCAACGTTACGCCCCGAACCTCCAGTGCCGATACGCGACGCTTCCAGCACCACCACGGATTTGCCCGCTTCCAACAGATGCAATGCCGCAGACAGCCCGGTAATGCCGCCGCCAATCACGCACACATCGACCTTGATGGCGCCGCCCAATTGAACAGGTTGAATCTGACGAGTCGTGGATTGTTCCCACAAACACTTTTCACGCAGCTGATCCATCTCGACCTCATCCCGCCAGAACTGTCGGTAAACCTGGAAAGTTATCTGCTTCATTCTTGATCCGATGCAAGGGCAATACCAAACGACCATTACTCCGGATATCAGTCGGTTTCGGCATGAACCGGGGCTCACAAATGAGAGCCAGAGAAACCTGGACTCGTGGGGGCGAATTCATTCGCGAAGAGGCCAGTACATTCGATACATCTTCGTCGGCTTCAACACTGCCTTCGCGAATGAATCGCTCCTACAGATTGGTGGCTTACAAATACCCCGCAGGACGCCTGTAACTGAAAAGTAGCAGCGTTATGTCATGTATCGATACCAAAAATTCAAACGATTGACGTTGTCTTAATACGTTCATCGGTTGTGTGATTTTGTACTAGCTCTATCGCCCTTTTCGGCGCAGGATTCCACTGGTTTTTAAGTACCCACACCTCGATTTTGTGTTCACCTGACCAACTGACGGAGATGCGTAAGATGCTTATCCAGATTGAAGAAGGTACTCACGGCGCCAGCTGGATCGTGAAGCTGGACAACTACCCGGTCAAATGCCGCAGCTGGGATGAAGCCCGGGAGTTCGCGGACAAAATGACCTCGAGAATCAATGCCCCGCACACCCTGCCCGGCAAGTTCAATGCCTCGGTAGCCAATCAGGCATCATCACCAGGCCGCTGATCGACACACAACAAAAAGCCCGACGAACGTCGGGCTTTCCGTTTCTGCGACATCCTTTTCACACGGTTTTCACGCCCGCGCTTTTAGTCTGGCCTCACTCCTGTTGAATCTCACTTAGGCCCGCCACTTAGCGGGCTTTTTTTTGCCTGCGATTTGCCTGACCCACTGCCTGAGCAGCTTACGGCCGGTTTCTAGTCCGCACTGGCCACGGTTGCCTTGCGGTCCTGATTGGCGAAGCCCACCTGCGCCAGCCGGTCTGAACTGCTCTGTTCAACCACCACGCTGCTCCACTGCCCGGCCAGTGCGGCCATCCAGGCGAAGAAAAACAGCGCCACGCCCTGTATGGCCCATTTTGCGATTGTCGACATCACGTAACTCCCCCGGTCTGATTCATCGTTGAGATCTAACCACCTGCGCATTGCAATAGGATTTCACCTGCACGATGGCTGCCGCCGTCGATCCCCCGGCAAGGAACTCTCGCGGCGCAAATTATTCAGAAGACTGAGGGCCGTACTCATTGGCCGACGGCGTGCAGCTGCCGGTCTGAACAGGGAGTTACCCATGCGCGGATCAAGAACGAGCAATGCAAAAGCTGCTGTAGTCCTCTTGCCCACCCATAAAAAACTCGCAACACATGAAGTGGTTGTTCATCAAAAATTGGGCGAAAAGATCGCCGGTTTGCTGGGCACCGAGTTCGGTGGCCTTTATGACAGTGCCCTGCACACGGCGCCCAATCTGTATTACATCCCGTCCGACACCTTGATTGGCAAACACAACCACAGCGCGTTGAATATCCAGTCGGTCGACGACCTGTTTGGCGGCCTGATCGCCGAGCCGTTCATGGCGACCAAGGCCATTTCCCACCCGCTGCTCAAAGACGCGACCGCTCAGCCGCCCGGCTGGTCACGGCAGTTTCACGACGATGCCGCTGACGCCGTGTTGGGTGGATTTACCGTATTCAATGAAGCCGACGCCCTCAAAGCCGGCCGCTTGATACTGAGTGACGGCCCGGCCCGGATTAAACCGGTGCTGGCCACGGCCGGGCGCGGGCAAATCGTGGCGAGCGACGAAGCCGAGCTGATCGCCGCCATTGCTCAGCAGAACATGGAAGAAGTCGCCACCTGGGGATTGGTGCTCGAAGAAGACTTGAGCGATGTGATCACCCTGAGTGTGGGCCAGGTTCAAGTCGCGGGCATCGTCGCCAGCTATCACGGCACCCAGTGCCTGACTGAAGACAACAACGGCGAGACGGTCTACGGCGGCTCGACCCTGTGGATCGTGCGCGGTGGTTACGAAACATTGCTGGAACTGGACCTGGAGGAGCACGTGCGACGCGCCGTGACTCAGGCCATGCAGTACGAACAAGCCGCGCTGGCGTGCTTCCCGGACTTCATCGCCTCCCGGCGCAATTACGACATCGCCCAGGGCACCAACTCCAACGGCGAACGCTGCTCCGGCGTATTGGAGCAATCCTGGCGAATCGGCGGAGCCAGCCCTGCCGAAGTCGAAGCGCTGCTGGCGTTTGCGGCGGATCCGGATTTGCAACGCATCTGCGCATCGACCCACGAAATCTATGGCGAAACCACGATCCCCGCCGACGCCAGCGTGCTGTACGAAGGCGACGACCCGGACGTGGGTTTGATCAGCAAATTTACCAAGGTGCAGCCTTATGAGTGTTAGCAGTGAAAGCATCGAGATTGCCGTTGATGGGCAATCGATTTCCGGCACCATTCTCACGCCGGGGGCGAAGATCCCTGGCATTCTGTTCGTACATGGCTGGGGCGGTAGCCAACAGCGCGACCTGGCCCGGGCGAAAAACATCACGGGCCTTGGCTGCGTGTGCCTGACCTTCGACCTGCGTGGCCACGAGCGCACCCATGAGATGCGCGCCAAGGTCTCCCGTGAACAAAGCCTGGCCGACCTGTTGGCCGCTTATGATCGGCTGGTCAGCCACCCCGCCGTGGACAGCGACGCCATTGCCGTGATCGGCAGCAGTTATGGGGGTTATCTGGCCACCATTCTGAGCTCCATGCGCCCGGTCAAATGGCTGGCGTTGCGGGTGCCTGCCCTGTATTGGGATGCGGATTGGGAAATGCCCAAGCAGGAACTGGATCGCGACAAGCTGGCGCATTACCGGCGCTCGGCCGTTACCGCTGCCGACAACCGTGCGCTGGCCGCCTGCAAGGAATTTCATGGCGATGTGTTGCTGATCGAATCCGAGCAGGACGATTACGTCCCCCATGCCACGCTCATGAGTTACCGCAGTGCCTTCGAACAGGCCCACTCGCTGACTTATCGCCTGGTGGACGGCGCTGACCACGCCCTGAGCAGCGACCTGAGCCAGAGCCTGTACAGCTCGATGCTGACCAACTGGATCAGCGAAATGGTCATCGGCGCCCGCCTTGTGGACTACCCGCATCATTCGGCGAAGTATTCCTGAGGCAGCACGCCGCGACCCTGTAGGAGCTGCCGAAGGCTGCGAAGGCAATACACCTGACACACCGCGATTCGCAGCCTTCGGCAGCTCCTACAGGTTTTGCAGGCTCAGCCCACCCGGCTATCAAACCCCGGCACCAGAATCACCTTGCGACAGTCCTCTTCTTTCTTGTCGAAGATCCGGTAGCCCTCAACCGCTTCTTCCAGGGACATGCGGTGGGTGATGATGGCTTCCGGGTTGAGCGCGCCGCTTTCGATGTGCTCCAGCAACTCAGGCAGGTAGCGCTGGACGTGGGTCTGGCCCATTTTGAAGGTCAGGCCTTTGTCGAACGCATCGCCAAACAGGAAGCCATGGATGAACCCCGCATAAACACCCGGCACGCTGACCACACCGCCACGTCGTACGGCCGCGATGCATTGGCGTAATGCCTTGCCGCTGCTGCCTTCGAGCTTCAGCGTGGCGAGGATGGTTTCCGTGGTGCTGCCCTTGGCTTCGAAACCAACCGCGTCGATCACGCCATCGACTCCGCGCATACCCGGCGTCTGGTGGATGATGGTGTCTGCCGGATCATCGTCGTCATCGAAATTGATCGGGATCACGCCATAAGTGCTCTGCGCATACGCCAAGCGATACGGATGGTGGTCGACCATGAAGATTTTCTCCACACCCAACATCCGCGCGCAGGCAGCGCTGAGCAAGCCCACTGGCCCGGCGCCGTAGATCGCCAGACTTGAGCCTTTACCGACACCACTATTGAGCACTGCCTGCCAGGCCGTCGGCAGAATGTCGGAGAGGAACAGTACCTTCTCGTCCGCCAGGGTTCCCGGCACCTTGAACGGCCCGGTGTTGCCCTTGGGTACGCGCACGTACTCGGCCTGCCCGCCCGGGATGCCGCCATACAAATGGCTGAAGCCAAACAGCGCAGCACCCGGTGGAATCGACTTCTTGTTCAGAATCGCGCCGCGCCCGGTGTTGGTGGTTTCGCACGCCGCGAACTGGTCCAGCTGGCAGAAAAAGCAGCTGCCGCAGGCGATCACAAACGGAATGACAACCCGGTCACCCGGCTGCACCGCCGTGACCTGTGAGCCAACCTCTTCAACGATGCCCATGAATTCGTGACCGAAGATATCGCCCGACTCAGTGGCCGGGATCTTGCCGCGATACAGGTGCAGGTCAGAGCCGCAAATCGCGGTGGCGGTGACTTTCAAGATGATGTCATCGGCCTCTTCGATCACCGGGTCCGGCACTGTATCGACGCGAACATCGTGAGCCCCGTGATAAGTAAGTGCGCGCATGAGTTTCTCCTTATTCAACCAAGCGATAACGCTCGAAGACATTTATTAAGCGACTTATTAAGGAGAACTCGACAGGCGTCTAAGTTCAGGCGGGTTGAAAACCAGAGGGACCAGCGGTATAGCGCACCGGCACAAGATGACCGTTCAGCCGCTAACCTGAACTTGAGGGATGTTCTAAGACCGAGCTATAACAGGGCCCGATTGCGGTTTTAGCGGGCACCGCAATTCCCTGTGGGAGCGAATTCATTCGCGAAGAGGCCGGTACATTCAACACATCTCGGTTGATCCAACCGCCGCTTTCGCGAATGAATTCGCTCCCACAGATTCCGGGTTGTTTCAGGAACACGTCGGTCCTGTAGGAGCCAACGTGTTGGCGAGGCGGTGTGCCAGGCACCACGTCTCGCGAACAAGTTCGCTCCTACAAGGTTCAATGCAGCATCAACTCAGGTAATCGGCGCCGGGTTGAACAAGGTGATGTCGTTGTGCAGCCGATAGTGCTCGGTCCAGGTTTTCTTCTTGCCGCTCGCCACGTCCAGATAGAAGTGGAACAGCTCCCAACCTAGGTCCTCGATGGTGGCACGACCGGTTGCGATTCGGCCTGCGTCGATGTCGATCAGGTCCGGCCAGCGTTGCGCCAGCTCAGTCCGCGTCGACACCTTGACCACCGGCGCCATCGCCAGGCCATACGGCGTGCCGCGGCCGGTGGTGAACACATGCAAATTCATACCGGCGGCCAGTTGCAGCGTCCCGCAGACAAAATCGCTGGCCGGGGTTGCGCAGAAGATCAGGCCTTTGCGCTTGAAGCGCTCGCCAGGGCCCAGCACGCCATTGATCGCGCTGCTGCCGGATTTGACGATCGACCCCAAGGATTTCTCGACAATGTTCGACAGCCCGCCCTTCTTGTTGCCCGGCGTGGTGTTGGCGCTGCGATCCGCTTCGCCCTTGGCCAGGTAACGGTCGTACCAGTCCATTTCCCGCACCAGTTCGCCCGCCACTTCCAGGGACTCGGCCCGGGACGTGAGCAAGTAAATGGCGTCGCGCACTTCGGTCACTTCGGAAAACATCACCGTCGCACCGGCACGCAGCAGCAAGTCAGAGGCATAGCCCAGTGCCGGGTTAGCGGTGATGCCGGAAAACGCATCACTGCCGCCACATTGCATGCCCAGAATCAACTCTGACGCAGGCACTGTTTCGCGGCGGCGCTGATCGAGTTTTTTCAGGCGCACTTCGGCCAGTTCCATGATCTGTTCGATCATTTCATTGAAGCCGTGGCTGGAATCCTGAAGCTTGTAGAGCCATGGATCGCTGAGATCCACAGAGCTGTCGTCTTCATGCATCACTTGCCCGGCCTGCAATTTCTCGCAGCCCAGACCAATCACCAACGCTTCGCCACCCAGATTCGGGTTGCGAGCCAGATTGCGCACCGTGCGGATCGGGATGTAGGCATCGGTGGCAGTAATCGCCACGCCGCAGCCGTAGCTGTGGGTCAGCGCCACCACGTCATCGACGTTCGGGTACTTGGGCAGCAGCTCTTCGCGAATGCGCTTGACCGCGTGATCCAGCACGCCGGTCACGCATTGCACCGTGGTGGTAATCCCCAGGATGTTGCGCGTGCCAACAGTGCCGTCGGCGTTGCGATAACCCTCGAAGGTATAACCCTCGATCGGCGCACCACGTTCCGGCACCGCATCGGACATCGGCAGGCTGTCCAGCGCCGGGGCCGATGGCATGCGCAACTGATCTTCCCTGACCCAACTGCCCTTCGGAATCGGCTGCAAGGCATACCCGATGGTGTGCCCGTAACGGATGATCGGCTCACCTTCGGCGATGTCGACAGTATTGACCTTGTGGCTCTGGGGTACGTTGTCGATGGTCACCAGGCCGTTGTCGAACTCGGTGCCCGCTGGCACACCCTGGTCGTTGACCACTACGACCACGTTATCCAGCTCATGGAGCCGGATATAACGTGGGGAATCGGCATGTTGAATCAGGTTCATCACGGTTTCCTCAGGATTTAGCTTGAGAAAGTTTGCTGGCGTCTTCGCCAGTCAGTGGCCCCTTCGCTGGAGGCTCTTTCAATTCAACGCGTTTGATCTCGCCCACGATGAAGATGTAGCTGAACACTGCCACGACTGCATTGGCACCGACAAACACCAGCGCCCATTTGAACGAGCCCGTGGTTGCGATGATGTAGCCGATCACGATCGGGGTGCTGATCGAGGCCAGGTTACCGAAGGTGTTGAACAGGCCACCGCTCAAACCGGCGATCTGTTTCGGCGAAGCATCGGACATCACCGCCCAGCCCAGTGCACCTACACCTTTGCCGAAGAATGCCAGGGCCATGAAGCCCACTACCATCCATTCAACGTCCACGTAGTTACAGGCCACGATCGAGGTCGACAGCAACAGGCCACCAATGATTGGCGCCTTGCGAGCGAAGGTCAGCGAATGGCCTTTGCGCAGCAGGTAGTCGGAAATAATCCCGCCCAACACGCCACCGATGAAGCCGCAGATCGCTGGCAACGAAGCGATGATGCCAGCCTTGAGGATGGTCATGCCGCGTTCCTGCACCAGGTACACCGGGAACCAGGTCAGGAAGAAGTAGGTGATGCCGTTGATGCAGTATTGGCTCAGGTAGATACCGAGCATCATGCGGTTGGTCAGCAGCTGGCGAATGTAGTCCCATTTAGGGCCTGCGTTGCTGCCTTTGCCCTTGTCTTGATCCATGTCGACCATGCCGCCGTTGTTGGCGATGTGATCAAACTCTTCCTTGTTGATGCGTGGGTGTTCGCGCGGGCTGTAGATGACTTTCATCCACACGGCCGAGAACACGATACCCAGAGCGCCCATGACGACGAACACGTGCTGCCAGCCGAATTTGTAGACGATCCAGCCCATCAGCGGCGCGAACAGCACGGTGGCGAAATATTGAGCGGAGTTGAAGATAGCCGATGCCGTGCCGCGTTCAGCGGTGGGGAACCAGGCAGCCACGATGCGCGCGTTGCCAGGGAAGGAAGGCGCTTCGGCCAGGCCCACCATGAACCGCAGCATGAACAGCACCACGACGGCAGAGCCGACGCCGAATTCACCGACATAGCCTTGCAGCAAGGTGAACAACGACCAGGTGAAGATGCTTAATGCGTAGATTTTCTTGGAGCCAAAACGGTCGAGCAGCCAGCCGCCTGGAATCTGACCGGCCACATAGGCCCAGCCAAACGCAGAGAAGATGAACCCGAGGGTGACGGCGTCGATGCCAAGGTCTTTTTGCAGGCTGGAACCGGCAATGGCAATGGTGGCGCGGTCGGCGTAGTTGATCGTGGTCACCAGAAACAGCATGAGCAGGATCAAATAGCGGACGTGAGTCGGCTTGGACTTTTGCATGTGTGCGTTAACTCCCACTAATTATTTTTTTGCGCGGGTAAATCGTTTTTGCTGGTAGGTGTTGCTGCGCCTGTTGGCCCCTTGGAATACGCCGCTATTAGCGACACCTCCCACCGACAGTGAGTACGCATTGTTGCCACCGATGCAGCCGACCATGGCCTTCGAGGGCCATGCTGTCCGCTGATCATCAGTCGTTGTGTTGCGGGCTAATCACCCATGGCAAAAAACCGCTGATCGCTCAGCGGTTTAATGACAGGTTTCGCTTATTGCTTGCCTTGCTTGTCCATCAGCGCGGCGAGCATTTCGTACTCTTCGCCGGTCAGGTCGGTCAGCGGCGTACGCACCGGACCTGCGTCGTAGCCGGCGATTTTCGCGCCTGCCTTGACGATGCTCACGGCGTAACCGGATTTACGGTTACGGATGTCCAGGTACGGCAGGAAGAAGTCGTCGATCATTTTGTCGACGGCAGCGTGATCGTCCTTGGCGATGGCGTGGTAGAAGTCCATGGCCAGCTTCGGCACGAAGTTGAACACTGCAGACGAGTAGACCGGTACGCCCAGCGCCTTGTAGGCAGCGGCGTAGACTTCGGCGGTCGGCAAACCACCCAGGTACGAGAAGCGGTCACCCAGACGACGGCGGATCGAAACCATCAGTTCGATATCACCCAGGCCATCTTTGTAGCCGATCAGGTTAGGGCAGCGATCAGCCAGTTTTTCCAGCAAAGGAGCGGTCAGGCGGCAGACGTTACGGTTGTAAACGATGACGCCGATCTTGACCGATTTGCACACTGCTTCAACGTGGGCGGCAACGCCGTCCTGGCTGGCTTCAGTCAGGTAATGCGGCAGCAGCAACAGGCCTTTGGCGCCCAGACGCTCGGCTTCTTGAGCGTACTCGATGGCTTGACGGGTCGAACCGCCCACGCCTGCCAGGATTGGCACGCTGGTGGCGCAGGTGTCGACGGCAGTCTTGATCACTTCAGAGTATTCGCTGGCTGCCAGGGAGAAGAACTCACCTGTACCACCGGCTGCGAACAGTGCGCTGGCGCCGTACGGGGCCAACCACTCAAGACGCTTGATGTAGCCAGCGCGATTGAAGTCGCCCTGGGCATTGAAATCGGTAACCGGGAAGGACAGCAGACCGTGGGAAAGGATGGACTTCAGTTCTTGTGGATTCATTATTCGAACACCCTGAGCAGCAAAAAGTGAATGGATCATCAGCTGTGTGCCAATGTCGTAAGTCATCGTACAACTGATACTAAAATCACTCAACAGGGATTTTGAACTATTTCCAGGGAGGGTGCCGAATGGTATCCCACGCCCCGCAGGAATGGGGATGGCAAGGAAACTGGCTAGACTAAGGTCGTATGATCACTGCAGGGCTTTGGTGGGATGAGGTCTCTGTAGGAACTGCCGAAGGCTGCGAAAGCGGCACACCTGACACTCCGCCATTCGCAGCCTTCGGCAGCTCCTACAGGCGATTATCCGCCTCGCGCCTGGTGGAGATAAACGATGACACCGTATGCCTGACACAACGCAATCCCCCTGTAGGAGCGAACTTGTTCGCGAGAGCTGCATTCCAACCGATGAGAATTCATTGGATGCAATAGCCTCCTCGCGAACAAGTTCGCTCCTACAGTTTCGATGCTCCTACAGGCCCTGCGTATGCCTGGGGGAAACCAAGCCCCCGTGAAGCGAATTCAGTCGCGAATGCGGGGCCATCGGATTGATTGGCGCCACGATCCCTGTAGGAGCGAACTTGTTCGCGAGAGCTGCATTCCAACCGATGAGAATTCATTGGATGCAATACCCTCTTCGCGAACAAGTTCGCTCCTACAGCTTCGGTGATCTCTCCAAAACCCGGGTCAAGCCCTTTGCGACTCAGCCTCTTCATGGGCATGACGCAACCGTTCGCGGCTGTTGGTCAGGTGCAGGCGCATGGCGGCGCGGGCGGCGTCGGAGTCCTGGCGGGCGATGGCGTCGTAGATTTCTTCGTGCTCGCGGCTCAGGCGGGTCATGTAGTGCTGCTGGTCATCGTGAGCCAGCCGCGCCGAGTTCAGCCGGGTACGCGGGATGATGCTGGTGCCCAGGTGGGTCATGATGTCGGTGAAATAACGGTTACCCGTGGACAGCGCGATTTGCAGGTGAAACTGGAAGTCCGACGACACCGCGTCTGTCGCATGGGCCGCGCTCTCGTTCAGTGCGTCCAGCGCCGTGCGCATGGCCTGTAGTTGCTCATCGCTGCGACGCTGCGCGGCCAGCCCGGCTGATTCAACCTCCAGGCTGATGCGCAACTCGAGAATCGCCAGCACATCACGCAAGGTGACGATGGTCGCCGGATCGATCCGAAAACCGCTCGGGCTCGGCGTGTCCAGCACAAAGGTGCCGATGCCGTGCCGCGTCTCGACCAGGCCTGAGGCCTGCAAACGCGAGATGGCTTCACGGACAACCGTTCGACTGACGCCCTGCTCTTCCATGATTGCCGATTCCGTCGGCAGTTTGTCGCCACGCTTGAGCAGCCCGCTGCGAATACGCTCGGACAGTTCAGTAACCAACTCCTGCGCCAGGCTGCGGTGCTTGCGGCGTGCGCGAGGAGGAGCGCTTTGATTTTCCATATGCAACATCAATCTCAACCTGGGAAAGAACACATGATAGCTCACCGAGTTATACGATCACATTCGTAAAAGCGACCGTTTCCCCGGAAAAGGTCATACAACGGGTTGCGAACGAGGCTGTTCCTGCAATTGCCCGCCCTCAATGCGCAGTAGCCGTCGATGAAAGCGCTTGAGGCTGCTGCGATGGCCGATGCTGATCAGCGTTACATCCGCCAACTCATCGATCACGGCCTGGTACAGCTGCTCCTCATCTTCTTCATCCATCGCAGAGGTGGCTTCATCCATAAACAGCCATTGCGGTTCGAACAGCAAGGCCCTCGCAAACGCCAGGCGCTGCTGTTCGCCGGGGGACAACATGCGCTGCCAGTGATTGCTCTCGTCCAGGCGTGAAGTGAGATGACTCAATCGGCAGGTCTCCAGGACTTCAGCGAAGCGCTCAGCCGGATAAACCTCGACGCCCTGTGGATAACTTAGCGCCTCACGCAGGGTGCCAATCGGCAGATAAGGGCTTTGCGGCAGGAACAGATAACGCTCGGCTGGCAACCGGATATGGCCCTTGCCGTCCTGCCACAAACCACCAAAAGCTCGCAGGAGTGTGCTTTTACCACTGCCGGAGCGCCCGCTGAGCATGACTCGCTCACCCGCCGCCACCTCAAGGCTCGCGTTATTCAACAGCTGACGACTGGCCCCCAGTTGCAACGCCAGCCCTTCGATACTCAGCGAGCTGCCTGCATGCTGAATATCAATGGCCGAGACCTGCGCCTCGTTCTGATCCATCGCCTGACGAAAGCTCAACAGCCGGTCACAGGTCGCCCGCCATGAGGCCAGCGTGGCGTAGGCATCGATGAACCAGCTGAAGTTTTCCTGCACGCTGCCAAAGGCCGAGTTGATCTGCATGAGCTCGCCCAGTTCGATCTTGCCTGCGAAGTAACGCGGCGCGGCCACCATAAAGGCGAAGATTACGGCGATTTGCGAGTAACCCGCCGTGAAGAAGGTCAGACGTTTCTGCACGCCCATCATCGACCAGTAGTTGCTCCAGACCTGGCCAAAGCGCGCACTGAGCCGCGCGTTCTCGTTGGGTTCGCCATTGGACAGCGCGATGTTTTCCGCATGCTCGCGCACCCGAACCAGCGAGAAACGCAGGTCAGCTTCGTAACGCTCCTGCTGATTGCTCAGGGGGATCAGACGACGACCGATGACATGGGTCAGCCAGCTGCCGACCACTGCATAAAGGAAAGCCGCCCAGAACATGTAACCGGGGATGGTGATGCCGAACAGCTCGATGCTGCCGGAAACACCCCAGAGGATGATCGAGAACGACACCAGGCTGACCACGGTTTTCATCAAGCCCAGGCCCAGGCTCAAGGTGCTGCTGGTGAACTGGTTGAGGTCCTCGGACAGCCGCTGATCGGGGTTATCGGTATAACCGCCCTGCTCCAGCCGGTAGTAATTCTTGTGGCTCAGCCATTTGGCGAAGTGCTGCTCGGTCAGCCAGCGGCGCCAGCGGATGGTCAGCATCTGGGTCAGATACAACCGGTACACGGCGCCGAGAATGCCGAACGTGGCAATGCCGCAGAAATACAGGATCGACTGCGTGAACGCTGCCAGGTCCTTCTTTTCCAGCGCGTTGTAGAAATCCCGGTACCAGCTATTGAGCACCACGGAAATGCCCACGCTGAACAGCGAGAGCGCGATCACGGCGATCAACAGGATCCAGGCCAGGCGCTTTTCTTCGCTGCGCCAGTAAGGGGTGATCAGCTTCCAGACGCGGGAAAAGAATTTCTCGTGCACGCTGTCATTGACGGTGCTGTATTCGGCATTGCGCTTCATGGGTGATGACTCGACTTCGTAGTGAAGTTCAGCGTCTGTGCAGAGGCAACAGACGCTCGACGCGATCATCCATGACTGAAAATGTGCTTAGCGGCGCACGGGACGCTTCTGCAATTTGCGCTGCAAGGTACGGCGGTGCATGCCCAGCGCCCGTGCGGTCGCGGAGATATTGCCCTCATGCTCGGTCAGCACGCGCTGAATGTGCTCCCACTGCAGGCGGTCCACCGACATCGGGTTGTCCGGCACCAGAGTGTCCAGGTCCGAATGCTGGGACAGCAGCGCCGCCAGTACGTCATCGGCATCGGCCGGTTTGCACAGATAGTTGCAGGCGCCACGCTTGATCGCCTCCACCGCCGTGGCAATGCTCGAATAACCGGTGAGGATCACCACGCGCATGTCCGGGTCCAGCTCCAGCAGCTTGGGCAGCAGCACCAGGCCGGAGTCGCCGTCCATTTTCAGGTCCAGCGCGGCGAATTCGGGAATGTCCGACTGGGCCAGGATCAGCCCTTCTTCGGCGGAACTGGCGGTGCTGACGCGAAAACCACGTCGCGACATCGCCCGGGCCATGACGCGGGTGAACGTCGCGTCATCATCAACCAGCAACAGATGCGGCAGCTCTTCGCCTTCAACCTGGATTTCGTCACTCATACATCATCTCCTCGGGCGTCACATGGCAGGCGCAGCTCGGTGAGCGTACCGCCTTGCTCGTGACTGTAGAGTTTTACCGAGCCGCCCGCGCGGGTCACGCTGGCCTTGCTCAAAAACAGACCCAGGCCGAAGCCTTTGCCTTTGGTCGTAAAAAACGGTTTGCCGATCTGCTCGGCGATGGCCAGCGGCACACCCGGGCCATGGTCACGAATGCTGATGCAGATTTCCTGGGTGTCCCAGTTCAGATTCACTTCCAGGCCTTCCGGGCAGGCGTCGGCTGCGTTGTTGAGCAGGTTGAGCAGCGCCTGAGTCAGGTCCGGCGGCGGCGCCAGCATGGGCGCAGCGCCCTTGCCCAGCAACTGGAATCGGTAACTGGCCTCCGGGCGCATCAGGTGCCAGCGATTGAGCGACTCGGCCAGCCAGTGGTTGACGGTCTGCATCTCGACTGCCAGACGACGATTGGCCTCGGCGGCGCGGACCAGTTGCTGCAGGGTCTGCTTGCACTGCTTGACCTGTTCCTGCAGCACTTCAAGATCATCCTGCAGCGCCGGGTCTTTGTGGTCCTGACGCATTTCCTTGAGCAGCACGCTCATGGTGGCCAGCGGAGTGCCCAGCTCGTGGGCGGCACCTGCGGCCTGGGTCGCCACGGCCAGCAGTTGCTGATCGCGCAACCCTTCTTCACGGCGCTCCGAACGCAGCTGTTCCTGTCGGCGCAGTTCTTCAGCCATCTTCGCAGCAAAGAAGGTAATGACCGACGCGGCCAGGGCAAAACTCAGCCACATGCCGTAGATCTGCATGTTTTCCCGGGAGATCGGGTAGGTGTCCAGCGGGAACGAGTGGCCCAGCAGCCAGCTGTAAAGCGCCAGCGCGATGCCCGAGAGGATTAATGAATAGCGCCACGGCAAAGTCACGGCCGCGATGGTCAGCGGGACCAGATAGTAGGAAACGAACGGATTGGTCGAACCACCGGAGTAATACAGCAGCGCACTGTGGATAAACAGGTCGAACGCCAGCTGCACCGAATATTCCTGCTCGGTAACCGGCAACGAGGTGCGCAGGCGAATCGCCGTGACGGCGCACCAGACCATGGAAAACCCGAGGGTCACCGCCAGTTGCATCCAGGGCAGCGGCAACAGGTGAAACAGGTAGGCAATGCCCACCGAACCGGCCTGCGCGGCCAGCACCAGCATGCGGATGATGGTCAGGCGCCAGAGGTTCTGACGGGTTGCGGACAGCAATTGTACGGGGGCGAGCATGAGCTCTCCTGATGAGTGCTCCAGGCGAATCGCAGCGAGTATAACCAAGCAGCCAGCGAAACTGGGAAAACTGCATCAACGCATTGCAGGTTTCATCAATCATTCATCTGTTGGCTACCCCGCTCAGACACACCGCTGGCCGGAACCTGCCTTGCCATTTACAGTCTTAGTGCTTTGCGCCTGCTGGACGTTCGTCCCGGGCGAGTTCGTTAACAAGGAGTTTTTATGTTCAGCCTTCGCCCTGCTACTGCCCTCCTCGCCCTTGGCGCCGCTGCATTGATCAGTGCCCCGGCCATGGCTGAAGAGGTGCATTACAACCAGGTTTCCGTGCATGCAGAGGTCAACAAGGAAGTCGGCCGCGACCTGATGAATGTCACGCTGTACACCGAAGCACAGAATACCGACCCGGCCAAACTCGCCGCCGAAGTCACCGAAACGCTGAACAAGGCCCTCGGTCAGGCGCGCCAGGTCAAAGACATCACCATCCGCCAGGGCAACCGCAGCAGCTACCCGGTTTATGACGACAAAGGCCAGAAGATCACCGGCTGGCGCGAACGTGCCGAGCTGCGCCTGGAAAGCGCCGATTTTGCAGCCCTTTCCAAACTGACCGGCGAAATGCTGGGCGACATGAAAATGGGCGGCATGGACTTTTCCATCGCAACCCCAACCCGCAAAGCCAGCGAAGACGAGTTGCTCAAGGAAGCCGTCAAGGCCTTCCGCACCCGCGCGCAGCTGGTCACCGATGCGCTGGGCGGCACCGGCTACAAGCTGGTGAACCTGAACTTCAACACATCGGGCTACCCACAGCCGTACTTGCGTGCGCCGGTCATGATGATGAAAGCCGCCCGCAGCGCCGATGCCGCGCCGACGCCGGATGTGGAGGCAGGCACCAGCCAGGTGACCGTGACCGCTGACGGCACCATTGAAGTCGCGATCCCTTGATGCTCTTGCCTTTGTAGGAGCTGCCGAAGGCTGCGAACTGCGGTGTGACTGACACACCGCCATCGCGGCCTCGCGGTGCTCCTACAGAACAACGTCCACACTCCCTTCCTTCTTCCCCTCGCTCACATCCCCTCGTCCTACAGAATCCAACTCCTGCGTCTGATTCCCCAAAAAATCTCCCCCCTTAAACTACGTCCTCGCATTGACCAAAAACTTTTTTGCAAGGAATCACGGATGAATCCTCTTGATAAAACCTCGTCACCTACCCGCGTGAAGCAGCCGCCGCGCATCGAACCCCGCTTTGCCGCCGGCGAAGGCAGCAAAAAAGAAGCGACCCATGGCTCAATAGAATCGGTGCTTGAACACGCGGGCTTTCGCCAGCACGAAGTCAGGGCCATCTACTATGGCAACTGGCTTCGGGATTTCTCCCAATTGCTGGATCCCAAGATCGTGCGCGCCGCCCACACGCCGAAAAACTTTCCTGACGTTCTGTCCCGCGACGCCCTGACCCGCATCGTCGATGTGCTGGCGGTCAAGGAATTCAACGACCTGATGAAGATCGACCGGGAAAAATTCAGGGTCACGCCGCAACGACTGGGCGTGTACCGCCCCAGCGAGCACATCGACAACCCCAAGGTCCTCAAACCGGCCGCCTTTGATCCCGCCACCCGAGATGCCGATTTCGAACCCTGGGTTGAAAAGGGCAACTCACTGCTTGAGGTGGACTATCAAACGTCCATGAAGCGCTACATTCACCGCAGCAGCAATGTCATGCAGGCCGAGCTGAATACCGCTTGGAAGGCCGGGATCGAATCAACAGATGGCCTCCGGGCGTTCGGCTCGGCGCTGCATATTCTTGAGGACTTCTACGCTCACTCCAACTATGTGGAATTGAGCCTGATCAAGCTGGGGTACACCCAAGTGCTGCCCTGGACCTCCGCAGCCAACTGCAAACACAGGCTGCCGCTGGTGACCGGCATGTTTGGTTCAACGGACGTAATTGCCAGTCTTGCAGCACCGCTGGGCAAAATCCTGTTCTCGGTCAAGGACACGACATTCAAAGCAATCCAGACGGGCGAGCGCACGGAAAGAGATCAGGTGGTGCAGATTCTTCTCAGTGAACATCCCAACGAAAACTACCTGAAAGCCTACGAGTCATTCCTGCACAACCGCGACAAGTGGGCAGAGTTGCCATACTCCGACTACATCGAGGCGCTGCTGCACCATGTGCGCCTGCCCGGTCAGTTGGTCAACAACGCGTTCGGGGCAGTCATGCAGGGTCTGTTGACGCTGCTGGGTAACAGCATCGACGACGCACAGACCCACCTGGGCGATGACCCGAACACCAGCGGTTCCACGGATCCGTCACACTCTCAACTGGCCAAGGATCATGGGGAACACCCATTACATGAGCTGGCGGCATTATTGGCGAAGGATGCCGTGCTGCGAATGGGGCAGATCATGCTCTCTCAATGGCAGAACTTTCCCGGCCAGCCCGATCCTGCGCGACTGGCTGCAGATCACCTTCAGCATCCGATGGACTTCCCTTTCCACGACCAGATCGTTCGAGACTGGGCCCGCGCAAACCCTGATCGAATCAAGCAAGCCTCAAGCAGAAGCCACCTTGAAGGCGTCGCCAGCCAGATACGCAAACACGCAACGTCCCAGCTGGAGCGCTTCAGGCAGGAAGGCGGGAACTTCCTGCAGACATTTCTGAAAACTGACCACCCGCTGGTTCAACTGTGGAAGCTGACCCCTCTGGTGTGGTACCTGACACGCGATAAGTAATCCCCCGATCTCTCATCAGACTCATAACTGTAGGAGCCAACTTGTTGGCGAGGCGGTTTGGCAGGCGCCGCTGATCTATCGTCTGCACCGACGACTCGCGAACAAGTTCGCTCCTACAGGAGCAACGCAGCTCCCACGGTGTAGATTGCCCCCGCATCGACAATTTGTCGGGAACCTTGTGAGTGCGGCACTATCCGTTGTCTATCCGCATCAGTGCCGCAACCTCGAGGGCTTCATGGAAAAGAACGTATTCAAACCGCTGCTCCTGACTGCCGCCCTGCTCGCCTGTGCGCCATTGGCCCAGGCAGCCGGCACGCTGGTCTACTGCTCCGAAGCCAGCCCGGCCGGTTTCGACCCCAGCCAATACACCAGCGGCACCGATTTCGATGCATCGGCAGAAACGGTTTTCAACCGCCTCACCCAGTTCAAGCGCGGCGGAACTGAAGTCGAACCCGGTTTGGCCACCCAATGGGACGTTTCCAACGATGGCCTGACCTACACCTTCCACCTGCGCCCCGGCGTGAAGTTTCACACCACTGATTACTTCACCCCGAGCCGCGACTTCAACGCCGACGACGTGCTGTTCACCTTCCAGCGCCTGCTGGATGCCAACCACCCGTTCCGCAAAGCCTACCCGTCCGAATCGCCGTACTTCACCGACATGGGCATGAACACCACCATCAAGAGCGTCGAGAAGGTTGATGACCTGACCGTCAAATTCAACCTGAACAACGTCGACGCCGCGTTCGTGCAGAACCTGGCCATGAGCTTTGCTTCGGTGCAGTCGGCCGAATACGCCAACCAGTTGCTCAAACAGGGCAAAGCCGAAGATATCAACCAGAAGCCCATCGGCACCGGCCCGTTCGTGTTCAAGCGTTATCAGAAGGACGCGCAGATCCGTTACGACGGCAACACCGCCTACTGGAAACCCGAGGATGTGAAGCTCGATCACCTGATCTTCTCCATCAGCGGTGATGCGGCCGTGCGCATGCAGAAGCTCAAGGCCGGGGAATGCCAGGTCAGCGGCTACCCGCGCCCGCAAGACATCGAAGAGATGCAGAAAGACCCGAACCTCAAAGTGATCAGTCAGCCAGGCTTCAACCTGGGCTTCCTGGCCTACAACGTGACCCATCCGCCCCTGGATCAGCTCAAGGTGCGCCAGGCACTGGACATGGCCATCGATAAACCCGCAATCATCAAGGCCGTGTACCAGAGCGCCGGGCAACTGGCCCAGAACGCGATCCCGCCTGGTCAGTGGAGCTACGACCCGAGCATCAAGGACCCGCCGCACGATCCGGTAAAAGCCAAGCAGCTGTTGAAGGAAGCGGGCATCGCGCCGGGCACGCAGATCAATCTGTGGGCCATGACGGTCCAGCGTGCGTCCAACCCCAACGCACGGATGTCGGCGCAGATGATCCAGGCCGACTGGGCCAAGGTCGGCATCAAGGCCAACATCGTCAGCTATGAATGGGGCGAGTACATCAAGCGCGCCAAGGCCGGCGAACATGACGCCATGATCTACGGCTGGACCGGCGACAATGGCGACCCGGACAACTGGCTCGGCGTGTTGTACAGCTGCGCGGCGGTCAAGGGCAGCAACTACGCCAAATGGTGTGACCCGGCCTACGACAAGCTGGTGCAAAAGGCCAAGCTGACCACCAACCGCGACGAGCGCATCAAGCTCTATCAACAGGCTCAGCACATTCTCAAAGCCCAGGTGCCAATCACGCCGATTGCCAACTCCAAGGTCTTCCAGCCGATGCGCAAGGAAGTTCAGGACTTCAAGCTCAGCCCGTTCGGCCTGACGCCCTTCTACGGGGTGGGCCTTTCCAAATAAACCCGGACCAATTGTTCAACCGGTAACACTGTCGCGCCAACCGAGTGCATTCAACACGCTTGGTTGCGCGATTTTGGTGCGCACAACCTTTCTCAATACGACGCGCAAACGATCAAATGCGCCAAAAATTACACTGATGCGACATTCCTGTACGTTCGTGCCACTCTTTGTTACTTCTCTGACGCCAACATCTTGCTTTGGGTATGGCCCCTGCATAAGTATCGGCAGGATCGGCCCAAAAGGCTGTTCCCTCAATTTTAAAAATGACAACAACTGAGGCCACCATGCTCAAACACGCGGTCATTCCGTTTCTACTCAGCGCAGGCTTGATCACTGCAGCCCCATTCGCTCAGGCAGCCTCGAACCTCGTGTTCTGCTCCGAGGGCAGCCCGGCCGGGTTCGATCCAGGCCAGTACACCACCGGTACTGATTTCGACGCTGCGGCAGAAACCGTATTCAACCGTCTGAGCCAGTTCGAACGTGGCGGCACCGCCGTAACTCCAGGCCTGGCCACCAGCTGGGACGTTACCCCGGATGGCCTGACGTACACCTTCCACCTGCGTGAAGGCGTCAAGTTCCACACCACTCCGTACTTCAAGCCGACCCGCGAATTCAATGCCGATGACGTGCTGTTCACGTTCAACCGCATGATCGACAAGGACATGCCTTACCGTAAGGCCTACCCGACCGAATTCCCGTACTTCACCGACATGGCGATGGACACCAACATCACCAAGATCGAGAAGGTTGATGCCCACACCGTCAAGATGACGCTGGCGACAGTCGACGCTGCCTTCATCCAGAACCTGGCCATGAGCTTTGCCTCGATTCAGTCCGCTGAATACGCTGACAAACTGCTCAAGGAAGGCAAGCCAGAACTGATCAACCAGCAGCCGATCGGCACTGGCCCGTTCGTGTTCAAGAGCTACCAGAAAGACTCCAACATCCGTTACACCGGCAACAAGGATTACTGGAAGCCTGAAGACGTCAAGATCGACAACCTGATCTTCGCCATCACCACTGACGCCTCGGTACGTGCGCAGAAGCTGAAGAAAGGCGAATGCCAGATCACCGCTTACCCACGTCCAGCTGACCTCGCCCCACTCAAGGCCGATAAAGCCCTGAAGATGCCGGATCAGGCAGGCTTCAACCTGGGCTACATCGCCTACAACACCATGGACAAGATCAAGGGCGACGATAAGCCGAACCCGTTGGCGATCAAGGAAGTCCGTCAGGCCCTGGACATGGCCGTGAACAAGCAAGGCATCATCGATGCGGTGTACCAGGGCGCGGGCCAATTGGCTGTCAATGCCATGCCGCCGACCCAGTGGTCTTACGACACCACCATCAAGGATGCGCCGTTCGACGTTGAAAAAGCCAAGGCCCTGCTCAAGCAGGCTGGCGTGAAGGAAGGCACCGAAATCACCCTGTGGGCGATGCCGGTCCAGCGTCCTTACAACCCGAACGCCAAACTGATGGCCGAAATGCTCCAGTCCGACTGGAAGAAGATCGGTATCAACGCCAAGATCGTCAGCTATGAGTGGGGCGAGTACATCAAGCGCGCCAAAGCAGGCGAAAACGGCGCGATGCTGATTGGCTGGAGCGGCGACAACGGTGACCCGGACAACTGGCTCGGCACCCTGTTTGGCTGTGACGCGGTCAACGGTAACAACTTTGCCAAGTGGTGCGACAAACCTTTCGACACCCTGATCCATCAGGCGAAAGAAACCACCGACCAGGCCAAGCGCATCGAACTGTACAAACAAGCCCAGCATCTTCTCAAAGATGCAGTGCCTATGACGCCTATCGCGCACTCCACGGTTTACCAACCGATGCGCACAACCGTACAAGATTTCAAGATCAGCCCGTTTGGTCTGAACTCTTTCTACGGTGTTAGCGTAACTGGCAAGTAAGGAATCAATTAACTGCGCCTGAAAAAGACGCAGTTATTCCTGTCTGGAACCATTATCTGTAGGAGCCAACTTGTTGGCGAGGCGGAATATCTGACACACCGCCTCGCCAACAAGTTGGCTCCTACAGAAGATGTGTACCTACCACTAAATACCGACAGAATTTTCCTACCAAACTTTAGGCAATACGTACTATTTACTGTCGCGCTCGACGGACATACCTTCGACGGCGTGGATCAAGCTATTTCAATTTATTGCTGAGCAGTCGAGAAGGCTTCCAGATTGCAGGGATTCCTTTGCCTGATATCTATTGGGCATTTACGACTCACATTTAGGGATAAGGATCATCATGTATAAGAAAACAGCCCTGTCGTCGTTATTCAGCCTGGGGTTATTGGCGCTCACGCCAGCAGCCCAGGCGGCCAGCAATCTGGTGTTTTGCTCAGAAGGCAGCCCGGCGGGTTTCGACATTGCTCAGTACACCGCCGGCACCGACAACGATGCCGCCGAACCGATCTACAACCGCCTCACCGAATTCGAGCAAGGCAGCACCGCGGTTATCCCGGCGCTGGCCACCAAGTGGGACGTGTCCGAAGACGGCCTGGTCTACACCTTTCACCTGCGTGAAGGCGTGAAGTTCCACACCACCCCGTACTTCAAGCCAACACGCGAATTCAACGCCGATGACGTGCTGTTCACCTTCAACCGCATGCTCAAGGCGGACCATCCGTTCCGCGTCGCGTACCCGACTGAATTCCCGTATTTCAACGGCATGGGGATGAACAAGAACCTCAAGTCAGTGGAAAAAACCGATCCACTGACCGTGGTGTTTACCCTGAACAAAGTGGACGCTGCGTTCATTCAGAACGTTGCCATGAACTTCGCCTCGATTCTGTCCGCTGAATACGCCGACCAATTGATGAAGTCCGGCGAGCTGCATGACATCAACCAGAAGCCTATCGGCACTGGCCCGTTCGTGTTCCAGCGTTATCAGAAAGATTCGCAGATCCGTTACAAGGGCAACAAAGAGTTCTGGGACCCGAGCCGCGTGAAAATCGACAACCTGATTTTCGCCATCAACACCGACGCATCGGTGCGCATGCAGAAGCTCAAAGCCAACGAGTGCCAGGTCTCCCTGAACCCGCGTCCGGCAGATCTGCAGAAACTCAAGGAAGATAAAAGCCTGAAAGTCATGGAACAGGCCGGTTTCAACCTGGGTTATATCTCCTACAACGTGCGCCACGAACCATTGGGCAAACTGGAAGTGCGTCAGGCGCTGGACATGGCCGTCAACAAGAAGGCCATCATCAACGCCGTGTATCAGGGCGCGGGTCAGCTGGCTGTCAACGCCATGCCACCGACCCAATGGTCCTACGACGAGACCATCAAAGACGCCGAGTACAACCCGGAAAAAGCCAAAGAGCTGCTGCGCGCCGCGGGCATCAAGGAAGGCACCGAGCTGACCTTGTGGGCCATGCCGGTTCAGCGCCCTTACAACCCGAACGCCAAACTGATGGCTGAAATGCTGCAGTCCGACTGGGCCAAGGTGGGCATCAAGGTCAAGATCGTCAGCTATGAGTGGGGCGAATACCTCAAGCGCACCAAGAACGGCGAGCACGATATTTCGCTGATTGGCTGGACCGGTGACAACGGTGATCCGGACAACTGGATGGGCACGCTGTACAGCTGCGCGGCCATTGGCGGTAACAACTACTCCATGTGGTGCGACGAGAAATACGACGCGTTGGTCAAGGCCGCTGTCGCGACCGCCGACCACGCCAAGCGTGTTGACCTGTACAAACAGGCCCAGCAGTACCTCAAGCAACAGGTGCCGATCACACCGATCGCCCACTCCACGGTCAATCAGCCACTGCGCGCTGAAGTCCAGGGGTTCAAGGTCAGCCCGTTCGGGCGCAACACCTTCTCCGGCGTCAGCATCGCCGAGTAACGTTCAAACCCCGCAAAAAGCCCGCTGCCCCTGACCAGGGCAGCGCGCATTGCCGTGGCAGGCTTTCAGTTTCAAGTGCAGTTTTCAAGTAAACAAAGTGCGGCCCACGAGCCGCATGCCATCAAAGCCAGACCTTAAAACTGGCGTATATAAAAGTAGTAAGGGAGCTTCAATCGTGAGAAAGATCAGTACCGCTGCATTCGCTTTGTCCATCGCCTCCTTGAGCGCAATGACCCAGGCAGAGCCCGCCAGCCAGGCATTCGTGCCAACGGGGCTTAGCACCAAGAACGCCCAGGCTGACGCCAACGGTTTCTTCGAAGATCAACACCTGACCGGCACCACGCGTAACTGGTACGCCAACGAACTGCGTCGTCGCGACAGCGTGTTCAGCTACAACGATGACGGCGTGCGCAAGACCACTCCCCGTCGTATCAACTGGCAGCAAGGCACCATCGTCAACTACACCTCGGGTTTCACTCAGGGCGTTGTAGGTTTCTCCACCGAACTGGCGCTGTACAACGCCATCGCTCTGGACCGTGACACCGGCGACTTCGCTGGCAGCTCCAACCGCACCCTGGCAGACAGCGACGGCGATGCCGTAGGCCAATGGAGCAAAATGGGCCTGGGCAACGTCAAGGCGCGCGTCTCCAACACCACCCTGACCATGGGTCGCCAGTCGGTGAACACCCCGGTTGTGGCCTATATCGGTAACCGTGCGCTGCCCTCGAGCTTCCAGGGTTTTGCCGTGCAGAGCGACGAGTTCAACAACCTGTCCCTGCAAGCCGCCAGCTTCGACCGCGTCTCCCCGCGTATGGAACAGAGCCTGGACAAGTTCCGCTCTGAATACGGCGACCGCAGCCAGACCGCAGATCGTCTGGACATGCTGGGCGGCGACTACAAGCCGACTGACAGCCTGACCACCAGCTTCTACGCGTCGAACCTGGAAGACTTCTGGCACCAGTACTACTTTGGCTTCACCCACGAAATGGGTGACACCAATGTCATAGGCCTGAGCACCAACCTGAACTACTACAAGACCAAAGATTCCGGCCAGCGCAAAATGGGCGAGATCGATAACGATACCTACAGCCTTTCCTTCACCGGTACGCACAAGGCCCACAGCCTGAGCATCGCCTACCAGGAAGTGGCCGGTAACGAGTACTTCGACTACGCCCACGAAACCAACGCCATCTTCCTGGCCAACTCCCTGCTCTCGGACTTCAACGGCCCGAACGAGAAGTCCCTGCAGGTCGCCTACGTGTTGAACATGGCTGAGTACGGCGTACCCGGTCTGAAATTCAACATCTACCAGGCGCGTGGCTGGGACATCGACGGCACCCATTACAAAGGCACTGCGTACAGCGACGTGCGCGCAATGGACGGCGAAACCCACTACGAATACGGCATCGGCACCTCGTATGCGGTACAGTCCGGCCCGCTCAAGGCCACAGCCATCCGTGCGACCTACACCACGCACCGCGCCAGCGAAAACCAGGCTGACGGCAACCTGAACGAATTCCGTCTGGTTACCACCATTCCATTCAACATCTTGTAATCCGCACCCTGGCAGGCGCGGCACCGGGCAACTTGTCTGGCGCCGCGCCGGTCACACAGGCATCACATCAACGGAGGTTTGCATTGAAACTGTTATCGCTACGCAACTCGATCGCCCTGGCCCTGTTCAGCGCGGCACTGAGCGTCTCGGCCAAGCCCCTGGTGGTGTGCACCGAAGCCAGCCCGGAAGGCTTTGATATCGTTCAATACACCACCGCTGTGACGGCAGATGCCACCGCAGAAACTTTTCTGGACAAGCTGGTCGGCTTCAAGCCCGGCACCACCGAAACCGAACCCAACCTGGCCGAAAGCTGGGAGGTCAGTGACGATGGCATGACGTACACCTTCCATCTGCGCAAGGGCGTCAAGTTCCAGACCACCGATTACTTCAAGCCAACCCGCGAGATGAACGCCGATGACGTTCTTTGGAGCTTTCAGCGCCAGCTGGACCCGAAGCACCCCTGGCATGCCAAGTCTCTGACCGGCTACCCGTATTTCGAAAGCATGGGCTTCAATACCCTGCTTAAAAGCATCGAGAAAGTCGACGAGCACACTGTCAAATTCACCCTGACGCGTCCTGAGTCGCCGTTCCTGCGTGACCTGGCCATGCCGTTCACCTCGATCTATTCCGCCGAGTACGCCGACCAGTTGCTCAAGGCCGGTAAAACCGCCGATCTGAACAGCAAACCCATTGGCACAGGGCCGTTCATCCTGACTCGCTATGCCAAGGATGCCCAAGTTCGCTATAAAGCCAACCCGGATTACTGGAAGGGTGCGGTCCCCAGCGAAGCGCTGATTTTTGCGATCACGCTGGACAGCAACGTACGCCTGCAAAAGCTCAAGGCGAACGAGTGCCAGGTCGCGCTTTACCCGAAACCGGACGACATCGACACCATCAAGGCCGACCCCAAGCTCAAGATTGACGAGATGGAAGCCATGATGACCAGCTACATCGCGATGAACACCACGCACAAGTACCTGAACGACGTGCGCGTGCGGGAAGCGATCAGCCTGGCATTCGACAAGAAAGCCTACATCGGCGCACTGTTTGGCCAGGGCAAGGCGACTGAAGGCGTCAACCCTTACCCGCCAACCCTGCTCGGTTACGCCAAGGATATAAAGAACCCGTCGCTGGATCTGGACAAGGCTCGGGCGCTGCTCAAGGAAGCGGGCGTACCTGAAGGCCAGGAATTCAGCCTGTTCCTGCGCAATGGCGGTGCGGTCACCAACCCGAACCCGGCGCTGGGTGCGCAGATGCTGCAGGCAGACCTGGCAAAGATTGGCATCAAGCTGAACCTGCGTGTCATGGAATGGGGTGAAATGCTCAAACGCGCCAAAGCCGGTGAACACGACATGGTGTTTGCAGGCTGGGCTGGCGACAATGGCGACCCGGATAACTTCCTGACACCGAACCTGAGTTGCGAAGCGGCCAAGAATGGTGAGAATTACGCCCGCTGGTGTAACAAGGCGTTTGAAGAAGCCATCTCCAAGGCCCGGGAAAAAACCGACCCGGCTGAGCGTGCAGCGCTTTACGAGCAGGCCCAGCAGATCGTTGCAAAAGACATACCCTGGCTGAGCCTGGCTTATCCAAAACTGTTCACCGCAATGCGCAACAACGTCGAAGGCTATCAAATCAGCCCGCTGACCAATAACAACTTCTCCACTACCCGGGTGAAGTAGAAAAATAATCCGGCGGGCTCTAAACCAGGGCCCCGCTGGAGAACGCCTAACCGGCCGATGAGGAACACCACACGATGTTTAGTTTTATCGCCCGCCGAGTGGGGTTGTTGATACCCACGTTTTTCGGCATCACCTTGCTGACCTTCGCGCTCATTCGCCTGATTCCGGGCGACCCGGTTGAAGTCATGATGGGTGAACGCCGGGTCGATCCGGAAATGCACGCCCAGGCAATGGAGCGCCTGGGTCTGAACAAGCCCCTGTACGCGCAGTACATCGACTACGTCGGCAAGCTCGCCCAAGGCGATCTTGGCGAATCGTTGCGCACGCGGACCAGCGTGTGGACCGAGTTCACCGCGCTGTTTCCGGCCACGCTGGAGCTGTCGATTGCAGCCCTGATCTTCGCGGGCATCCTGGGGCTGCTGGCCGGGGTGATTGCGGCGCTCAAACGGGGGTCACTGTTCGATCACGGGGTGATGGGCATTTCCCTGGCAGGCTATTCGATGCCGATCTTCTGGTGGGGCCTGATCCTGATCATGTTCTTCTCAGTGACCCTGGGCTGGACGCCAGTCTCCGGGCGTATCGACCTGCTGTATGACATCCCGCCCAGAACCGGTTTCATGCTGATCGACACCTTGCTCAGCGATGAAGAAGGCGCATTCCTCGATGCCCTGCATCACCTGATTCTTCCGGCTATCGTGCTCGGCACCATCCCGCTGGCAGTGATCGCGCGGATGACCCGCTCTTCGATGCTTGAAGTATTGCGTGAAGACTACGTGCGTACCGCCCGTGCCAAAGGCCTTTCGCCTGCGCGCGTGGTGTTCGTTCACGGCCTGCGTAACGCGCTGATTCCGGTGCTGACAGTGTTCGGCCTGCAAGTCGGCGCGCTGCTCGCCGGTGCGGTACTGACCGAAACCATCTTCTCCTGGCCGGGTATCGGCAAGTGGTTGATCGAAGCCATTGGTGCGCGTGACTACCCTGTCGTGCAGAACGGCATCCTGCTGATCGCCTGCCTGGTGATCCTGGTCAATTTCGTGGTGGATATCCTCTACGGCTTTGCCAACCCACGCATCCGTCACCAGCGCTGAGATCCTGACTATGAGCACACCTATTCCTTCGGTAGCAGTCGATCAAAGCCTGCTTTACCCTTCGCCGTACAAAGAATTCTGGCAAGCCTTCGCCAAGAACAAGGGCGCTGTTGCGGGCCTGATGTTCATGATCCTGATCGTGTTCTGCGCGCTGTTCGCCCCCTGGGTTGCGCCCCATGATCCGAGCGAGCAATACCGCGATTTCCTGCTGACCCCGCCGGTCTGGCTTGAAGGCGGTCAATGGCAGTTCCTGCTGGGCACCGACGAACTGGGCCGTGACCTGCTGTCGCGACTGATTCAGGGTTCGCGCCTATCGCTGCTGATCGGTTTGTCGTCGGTGGTGATGTCGCTGATTCCGGGCATTCTCATGGGCCTGCTGGCCGGGTTCTTCCCGCGCATTCTCGGCCCGACGATCATGCGCCTGATGGACATCATGCTCGCCCTGCCCTCGCTGCTGCTGGCTGTGGCGATTGTCGCCATCCTCGGCCCTGGCCTGATCAACACCGTGATCGCCATCGCGATCGTTTCGCTGCCTTCTTATGTTCGTCTGACCCGCGCGGCGGTGATGGGTGAACTGAACCGCGATTACGTGACCGCTGCACGTCTGGCGGGCGCCACCTTGCCACGCCTGATGTTCATCACCGTGCTGCCCAACTGCATGGCGCCGCTGATCGTGCAGGCGACCTTGAGTTTCTCCTCGGCAATCCTCGACGCTGCGGCGCTGGGCTTCCTCGGCCTGGGCGTACAACCGCCAACGCCTGAGTGGGGCACCATGCTGGCTTCGGCCCGTGACTACATCGAACGCGCCTGGTGGGTAGTGAGCCTCCCTGGTTTGACCATTTTGCTCAGCGTGCTGGCAATCAACCTGATGGGCGACGGGCTGCGCGATGCGCTGGACCCGAAACTCAAAAATGCCGCCTGAGGAGATTCGTATGCCACTTCTAGAAATCAAGAATCTCAACGTCCGCTTCGGCGACGCCACTGCCGTGCCGGTTGTCGACGGCCTGTCGTTGAGTGTCGAAAAAGGCGAAGTCATGGCCATCGTCGGCGAGTCGGGTTCGGGTAAATCCGTGACCATGATGGCGTTGATGGGCCTGATCGATCACCCCGGCGTGATCACCGCTGACTCGTTGAACTTCGACGGTCATGAACTGCTCAAGCTCAACAACCGCCAGCGTCGCAAGATCATCGGCAAAGACCTGGCGATGGTGTTCCAGGACCCGATGACCGCGCTGAACCCCAGCTACACCGTGGGTTTCCAGATCGAAGAGGTGCTGCGTCAGCACCTGAATCTGTCAGGCCGCGCCGCGCGTCAGCGTGCGCTGGAGCTGCTGCAAAAAGTTGAAATCCCGGGTGCCGCGTCGCGTCTCAATGCCTACCCGCATCAGCTGTCCGGCGGCATGAGCCAGCGTGTGGCAATCGCCATGGCGATTGCGGGCGAACCCAAGTTGCTGATCGCTGACGAACCGACCACGGCGCTGGATGTAACGATTCAGGCTCAGATCATGGACTTGCTGCTCAGCCTGCAAAAAGAGCAGGACATGGCGCTGGTGCTGATCACTCACGACCTGGCTGTCGTGGCTGAAACCGCTCAGCGCGTGTGCGTGATGTACGCAGGCCAGGCCGTTGAAGTCGGTCAGGTCCCGGGCTTGTTCAACGTGCCTGCGCATCCTTACAGCGAAGCATTGCTGGCGGCGATTCCGGAACACAGCATGGGTGCCGAGCGCCTGGCGACGTTGCCGGGCATGGTTCCTGGCCGTTACGACCGTCCGCAAGGCTGCCTGCTTTCGCCGCGCTGCCCTTATGTGCAGGAAAACTGCCGCACCCAGCGCCCAGGCCTTGATCCCAAAGCCCACAGCCTGGCGCGTTGCTTCTATCCGTTGAATCAGGAGGTGGCGTAATGAGCGTCGTTCTTACCGCCCGCGACCTTACCCGTCACTACGAAGTCTCCCGTGGCCTGTTCAAGGGTCACGCCCTGGTGCGCGCCCTGAATGGCGTGTCGTTTGAACTGGAAGCCGGCAAGACCCTGGCGGTGGTCGGCGAGTCCGGCTGCGGCAAGTCGACCCTGGCCCGCGCCTTGACCCTGATTGAAGAGCCGTCGTCCGGTTCGCTGAAAATCGCCGGTCAGGAAGTCAACGGCGCCACCAAGGAACAACGCAAACAGCTGCGCAAAGACGTGCAGATGGTGTTCCAGAGCCCATATGCGTCGCTCAACCCACGGCAGAAAATCGGTGATCAGCTCGGCGAGCCGCTGCTGATCAACACCAACCTGTCGGCCAAGGAACGCCGCGAGAAAGTGCAGGCAATGATGGCCCAGGTCGGTCTGCGTCCTGAGCACTATCAGCGTTACCCGCACATGTTCTCTGGTGGTCAGCGTCAGCGTATCGCGCTGGCTCGGGCCATGATGCTGCAACCGAAAGTGCTGGTGGCGGATGAACCGACTTCAGCGCTGGACGTGTCGATTCAGGCTCAGGTGCTGAACCTGTTCATGGATTTGCAGCAGGAATTCAACACCGCTTACGTGTTCATCTCCCACAACCTGTCGGTGGTGCGTCACGTCGCCGATACCGTGTTGGTGATGTACCTGGGGCGCCCGGCGGAAATGGGTCCCAAGGAAGAGATCTACAACCGTCCGCTGCACCCGTACACCCAGGCGCTGCTGTCGGCGACCCCGACGATTCACCCGGACCCGCTGAAGCCGAAGATCAAGATCGTCGGTGAACTGCCCAACCCCCTCGACCCGCCAAGCGGCTGCGCCTTCCACAAGCGCTGCCCGTACGCGACCGAGCGCTGCGCCACCGACGAACCAGCCCTGCGCCTGGTCGACAACCGCCAGGTTGCCTGCCATTACGCGGAGCAGTTTGTAGCGGCGTAAACAGCTGAGCCCCTGTAGGAGCCAACTTGTTGGCGAGACATCAGCACAGACAACACTTCCTGTGACTGACACACCGCCTCGCCAACAAGTTGGCTCCTACAGGGTAAGCGACACTTCACCCAATCAATAAACATCCCTGCGATACCGCCCCTGCTCAATCAACTCCCCCACCACTTGCGCACCCAGCATCTCGATCAGCGCAGCATCCACCCCCGCAGCCATGCCCTCCAGGCTGCCGCAGATATAAATCGCAGCGCCATCAGCCAGCCAACTCCGCAGCTCATCCGCCGCTGCAATCAACCGATCCTGCACATAGATTTTCTCGGCCTGATCCCTGGAGAACGCCAGATCCAGCCGCGCCAACTCACCCGAGGCCTGCCACTGCATCAACTCGCTACCGCAATGGAAGTCGTGCGCCCGATTGCGCTCGCCAAACAGCAGCCAGTTACGCGACTGCCCCTGAGCGATGCGTGCCTTGAGCAAGCTGCGCAACCCGGCCAGACCCGTGCCATTGCCAATCAGAATCAACGGCCGTGGCTCATTAGGCAGATGGAAGCTGCTGTTGCGCCGCACCCGCAGGCTCACCGAATTACCCAGTGCCACATGCTCGGTCAACCAGCCAGAACCCAGCCCCAGGCTGCCGTCCGGGTGCAACTCCTGGCGCACGATCAACTGCAACGAGCCGTCCTGGACTATCGAAGCAATGGAGTATTCACGCATCGCCAGGGGCACCAGCGCATCAATCACCGCCTGTGCATGCAAGCCCACCAGATGCGCTCGATGCTGGGGGAGTTGACGGCTGGCCAGGGCAACCTTCAGCGGTTCTTCGAGGCCGCCGATCTGAACCGATGTCTGGTCTGCGACCCCGAGACCATTGAGGAAACTCTCCACCGCCGCGAGGCTGTTACGCGGCATCACCTCCACCAGATCCCCCGCTTCCCACGCCATGGAAGGCGGCGGGGTCAGGCCAATCAGAAACACCTTCGAGCCACTGCTGCCGGGGTTCAGGTGTTCGCGCTGAACCAGCGTCCAGTTGTCATACGCCGGGGCCTGCCAAAGGCTCGTCGGCGCAGTGCCGGTGACCTGTCCCAATTGTTGCTGCCAATGCTGCAAAGCCACCGGGTCGGCGCTGTCGACTTCAACGCCCTCAAACAACCGCGTGCCGCCACGTTCCGCGAGCCAGCCTTGCAGGCGCCGGGCAAAACCGCAGAAATGTTGATACTGCCGATCCCCCAGGCCCAACACCGCGTAATTGAGGTTTTCCAGCGCCAGCGGGCTGCCCAGCAACTTGCGTTCAAACCCCAGCGCGCTGTCCGGGGCTTCGCCGTCACCAAAGGTGCTGACCACAAACAGCGCGTTCTGACTCTGGCGCAGGTCCTGCTCGGTAACATCCGCCAGCCGCTGCACCTTCACCGGCAAACCCGCCGCCTGCAATTGCCCGGCAGTCTGCCAGGCCAATTGCTCGGCGAAACCGCTCTGGGTGGCGAAGCCGATCAGCCACGCAGGCGCGTCGCTGTCATGGTGGGCGGCGACACTGCCACGGGCGCTCCTGATGTCACGCTTCTTGCGGCGTCGGTCCAGGTACAACAGCCAGCCGGTGATGAAGAACAGCGGCATCATCAGGGCTGCAGCCGTCATGATCAGCCGCCCGACGATGCCGAAATAACTGCCCACGTGCAGCGAATAGCTGCTGACCAGCAATTGCGCACCAAAGCTTTTTTCAGCGTAACGGGCGACCGAGCTGATTTTGCCGGTGGCCGGGTCCAGAGTGATGGTGTTCAATGCCCTCGGATGTGGCGAATCCTTGAGCATGTAGAAAATGGTCGCTGGCTGGCCGCCCACATTGGGCAAACGAATGTTGTAAGCCGCCAATTCAGGCCCTGCGGTGGCTTTGATGCTGTCCCAGATCGCCACATAATCGGCCTTCGCGGCGGGCTCGACCTTGCCACCGGGCCGCGCCCCTCCACCGCCGCCTCTGCGCTGTTCACCCGCAGGCGCGTCGCCGAGCAACGCATTCATCCCGTTGTTGAACCACTCGTAAGACCAGGTCAGGCCGGTCACCGCGAACAACAGATAGAACAACAGGCACCAGGTGCCAAAGACCGAGTGCAAATCCCAGTTGAAGCTGCGGCCTTTTTTCGCCCAGTCCAGGGTCAGCCATACCCGCCAGCTCAGCGCTTTGCGCGGCCAGCGCAGGTACAGGCCGGAGAGGCAGAAAAACACCAGGATCAGCGTGCAGGCCGCGGTGACCTGTTTGCCGTATTCGCCCATGGCCAGAAACCGATGCAGACGCAGGACGAAGTCGAAGAAACCTGCGCCCGTGGCGTCGCCGGTGATTTCGCCGCTGTACGGATCAAAGTTGCGCATCGGCCCGCGCCGTTCGCCGGGGGCCGGGGTGAAATAGACTTGCGCGGCCTTGTCGCCCACCGTCTGCACCCGCAGGATGGCCACGGTCAGCCCGGTGGCCGCTTCAAGCTTGCGCACCAGCTCAATCGGCGGCAACGCTTCGCCACGGGGCTGGATAATCAGCGCCTCGGGGTTGGCCCATTCGAGAATTTCATCCTCGAACGAATAGATAGCACCGGTAATCCCCATGAGGGCCAGCACCAGCCCGGCGGTGATGCCGAAGAACCAGTGGACTTGAAACAGGACTTTCTTCAACACCCTTTGTTACTCCATCAAGCCACTGTGCCGCGCATTATGCGCATAAACGGCAGGCTATCGAACCACACCTGTAGGAGCTGCCGAAGGCTGCGAACCGCGGTGTGACAGGGAAACCCCATCGCAGCCTTCGGCAGCTCCTACATAAACGCTCCACTCACACACCAAAAAACCCCGCTAACCCAAAGGGCCAGCGGGGCTCGGATATCCGCTTCTCAATCAGAAGTGGAAGTTGGCGCTCATCAATGCAGTACGGCCAGCGGCCATGTGCGCGTAGTGCGTGGTGAATACCTGATCGTAGTAACGCTCGTCCGTCAGGTTTTGCAGGTTGAGTTGCAGGTCGACGTTTTTGGTCAACGCGTAGCTAGCCATTGCGTCATAGCGCCAGTACGAAGGCACTTCAACCGAATTGGCTTCGTTGCCGAAACGCGAGTCGACGAAGGTCGCGCCACCGCCCACGGTCAGCTTCGGGATCAGCTCGTACGTTGACCACAGGTTGAAGCTGTTACGCGGGGTATTAGGCATGTGATTGCCCTCGTCCGCAGCCAGGGTGGTTTTGACCAGCTCGCTTTCCATGTAGGTGTAACCGCCGTAGACCTTCCACTTACTGGTGATCTTGCCGGTGTAGGTGAACTCGAAGCCATTCACACGCTGCTCGCCATCGAGCACCTGGAACGTGGTGTTGTCCGGGTCGGTGATACGCGCATTGGTTTTTTCGGTGCGGAACAGCGCAGCGGTCAACGACAGGTCATCGCCGAAGAAGTCCCACTTGGTGCCCAGCTCGTAGTTGCGGTTCTTTTCCGGGTCGAGATTGGTGTTGGCCGCCGTCATTTCCAGGCCACCGTTACCGCTGGTTTCACCCGACGGGTTGCTGGAGGTCGACCACGCCGCGTAGACCGAACCGTTGGGCAGCGGCTTGAAGACCAGACCGACCTGATAATTCCACAGTTGGCTGGTGTTCTCGCGCTTGAAGTTGCCCGCCACGGTGCCGCGACCGGCCGTGGCAAAACCGCTGGACTTGATGTCGTAGTCGTCATAACGCAGGCCCAGGTTCAGGGACCACTGCTCGTTGAATTTCAAGGTGTCGAACACATAAGCGGCGCTGGTTTTGGTGTCCGTGTCGGTGAAGGCCTGGCTGTCCGTGATAGTGCCGTTCCAGGCGTCTTTCGGACCTGGGTTATACAAATTGGTGCAATCGCCGGAACGCAACAGCGCCGCCGAACACAGGCTGGCGATGGTGCCGCCGTTGGCATCGAGCACGTTGTAGTTGCGGTTGTGGGTGTCCTGATACGAGAACTCCACGCCGGTCACCAGGCTGTGGTTGATGAAACCAGTGTCGAACCTGGCACTCAGGTCAGTCTGGTTGACGAAGCCGCTGGTGGTCGAATTGCGACTCTTGGCCGAACGCGACAGCAGGCCGTTGGCGACGTTGCCACGCGAGTCATCCGGGTTGGTGACGATGTAGTCCAGGGTCGAACGGGACATGCGGAAGCTGTTGGACAGGGTCAGGTTGTCATTCAGGTCATGCTCGATCCGGAACGTGCCGCTGTCGTTCTTGCTCTTGCGATAGTCGCGACCGGTCAGGCCGTAGAAGTTGTTTTCGTTGACGTGGGCAGGCTTGTCGACGATGTACTTGCTGCGACCGGTGGTGGAGGTCAACGGGATGCCGTAGTCAGGCATATCGTCGGTTTCCAGATGGTAGTAATCCAGCTTGACCCGGGTGTCGGTGCCCAGGCCGAAAGCAAACGACGGCGCCACACCCCAGCGACTGACATCCACGTTATCGCGGCCAGCCACGTTAGCGTCGTGCTTCATCAGGTTCAGGCGGAACGCCGAGGTGTCAGTGATCTGCTGGTTGAGGTCAGCGGTGTAGCGCTGGGTCTGGTCGGAACCAAAGGTGTAGCCGCCGTTGTAGGCGTTGCCCAGATGCGCGCCCTTGGTGATCAGGTTCAGGCTGCCACCGGTGGAGCCTGCGCCGGTAAAGGCCGAGCCCGGCCCTTTGCTGACTTCAACCGATTCGATATTGAAGATTTCCCGGCTTTGCGCCGCACCGTCGCGCATGCCATCGATGAACACGTCGCTTTCGGCGTTGAAACCCCGAATGATCGGCCGATCCGCAGCAGGGTTGCCGCCCTCGCCCGCACCGAAGGTAATCCCCGGCGTGGTGCGCAAGGCATCTGCCAGACTGGTGGCGCCGGTGTCGCTGATCACTTGTTGCGGGATCACCGTGACGCTCTTCGGCGTTTCACGCAGTGGCGCGGTGTATTTCTTCGACGCCGATTCATCCGTCTTGTAGGTCGCGTCCTGCTCCCCGTTGATGCTCGTTGCTCCCAGCGAGACAGCTTTTTCGTCTGCGCTGTCGGCTGCATGGGCCAGATGCCCGGCGGACATGGCAGCAATGGCAACCCCGACGGCCGAAGCCAGCGAACGTTGCGAATGAGCACCAGATGGTAACGATTGACGCGACATGAATGATTTCCTTCCCCAAGGAGTTGAGGGCGCGGAATATATTGCAAATAGTTACCGGTAGCAATTGGGAGTCATTGCTATTTAGCAAAATATTTCATTCAATACACATTCTCCCTACGAAATTTTCATGTCGAGGGGTGTAGGCCGCTGCTCTGGCCCGCACCTACGGCCCATAACCGGTGCTGCGCCCATGCTTTTACACATACCTGGCTTGTTCGATCGTGATGAAGTGGCGCGCATTCGCCAGGCCTTGCAGCAGACCGAATGGGCGGACGGCAAAATCACGGCGGGCTATCAATCGGCCAGGGCCAAGCACAATCTGCAATTGCCCGAAGGCCACCCACTGGCAATTGAAGTGGGCACCGCCTTGCTCGAACGTCTGTGGGCCAACCCGCTGTTCATGTCCGCTGCCCTGCCGCACAAGGTGTTCCCGCCCCTGCTCAACTGCTACACCGCAGGCGGCAGTTTCGATTTTCATATCGACAATGCGGTGCGTCAGGCCAAAGGCAGCATCGAGCGGGTCAGAACCGATCTGTCCGCCACCGTGTTTTTCAGCGACCCGGATGACTACGACGGCGGCGAACTGGAAATCCAGGACACCTACGGCACCCAGCGCGTGAAGCTGCCCGCTGGCGACATGGTGCTGTACCCGGCGACCAGCCTGCACAAGGTCAGCGCCGTGACCCGTGGCACCCGCTATGCCTCGTTTTTCTGGACCCAAAGCCTGGTGCGCGAAGACAGCCAGCGCGCACTGCTGTTCGAAATGGACAACGCCATCCAGGCCCTGACCCGCGATGTGCCGGACCACCCTTCGCTGCTCAAGCTGACCGGCACGTATCACAACCTGCTGCGCCGTTGGGTAGAGGTCTGAGCCATGACCTGGAACCTGCAACGCGAGGAAACCCTGGACGGTGACCAACTGCGGGCGATGCTCGCCGCCAATCCTGCCAAGGCGGCGCAGGCCATCGTCGCCGCAGCGGGGCAAAATCTGGTCGATGCCCAAGCGTTATTGGGCCAGATCCTGCTGGACGGGCAAGGCATCGAGCGCGATCAGGCACTGGCGCTGAGGTGGTTCCAGATCGCCGCCCGCAACGGCCACGTCATGGCGCGCAACATGCTCGGGCGCTGCCATGAGCACGGATGGGGTTGCCCGGCTGATTCGTCGAAAGCCGCTGAACATTACCACCTGGCCGCCAAGGCCGGGCTGGACTGGGGGCTGTATAACCTCGCCAATTTGCTGGCCACCGGGCGCGGCGTTGCTGAAAACCAGCAGCAAGCCATGCGCTGTTATGCACAGGCCGCGCAGATGGGCCACGCCAAATCCATGAACCTGCTGGGCCGCTATCTGGAAGAGGGTCAATACTGCGCCGCCAATCCTGAAGCGGCTTATGACTGGTATCGACGCTCAGCCGAAGGTGGGGATTTTCGCGGGCAGTTCAGTCATGCCGCCGTGCTTGCCGATCATGGCCAGCTTGATCAGGCGCTGGCCTGGCTGAAGATTGCCCTGGAAAACGGCAACCTGAATTTCTTGCGCGTCGCCCGCAAAACCCTCGCCGCCGCGCCCATCCCTGCAATCAGGGCACTGGCGGGAGACTACCATCGGCGGGCGGCATTGTTGGGGGATGAGAGCGACCGGGCGGCGTACAACTCGATTGGGTGATCTGTAGGAGGTCCCGCCCCGTCTTCGACGCCGCGCTGTCGCGCAGCAAACACTGGACCTGTGGGAGCGAGCTTGCTCGCGATGGGGTATATCTGTCGATAAATTATCGCCTGACATGACGCTTTCGCGAGCAAGCTCGCTCCCACAGAAAAGCATTTCAATTCAAGGGGGTATTTCGTGTTTGATAGGAGCTGCCGAAGGCTGCGAAAGCAATACGTCTGACACACCGCTGTTCGCAGCCTTCGGCAGCTCCTAAAGAGCCGTGTTTCAGGCCGGCACAAAAAAACCCGCGATCACTCGCGGGCTTTCTTATGCAGCATTGGCGCTTAGACGTAGAACGATTTCAGTGGCGGGAAGCCGTTGAATTCCACGGCGCTGTAGCTGGTGGTGTATGCACCGGTGGACAACCAATACAGGCGATCACCGATAGCCAGGTTCAGCGGCAGGCCGTACTTGTAGTTTTCGTACATGATGTCGGCGCTGTCGCAGGTAGGACCGGCGATGACCACTTCTTCCATCTCGCCTTTCTTCTCGGTCCAGATCGGAAACTTGATGGCTTCGTCCATGGTTTCGATCAGGCCGGAGAATTTGCCCACATCCGTGTACACCCAGCGCTCTACCGCAGTGCGGGATTTACGCGACACCAGCACCACTTCGCTGACCAGGATACCGGCGTTGGCGATCAATGAACGGCCAGGCTCCAGAATGATTTCCGGCAGATCATCGCCGAAGTCTTCTTTCAAATAGCGGATGATTTCCTGGGCGTAGGTTTCCAGGCTGTTGGTGCGGGTGATGTAGTTGGCCGGGAAACCGCCGCCCATGTTGATCAGCTTGAGGACGATGCCGTCTTCTTCTTTCAGGCGCTCGAAGATCACTTTGACCTTGGCAATCGCCGCGTCCCAGACGCTGATGTCGCGCTGTTGCGAACCCACGTGGAACGACAGGCCGTAAGGCACCAGGCCCAGGTCACGGGCCAGGATCAGCAGGTCCATGGCCATGTCGGTCTGGCAGCCGAATTTGCGCGACAAAGGCCAGTCAGCCGTGGTCGAGCCTTCGGTCAGGATACGCACATAAACTTTCGAGCCCGGCGCAGCCTTA
>Ga0247734_1000085_pt1 | contig 82925 bp, 69 predicted proteins | sample UWRJL103311B2_FD_180933 | JGI IMG/M metagenome (GOLD analysis project Ga0247734, IMG submission 180933) | Plant litter microbial communities from Arlington Agricultural Research Station in Wisconsin, United States - UWRJ-L103-311B-2 | ecosystem: Environmental > Terrestrial > Plant litter >... | reverse complement strand
CTCTACTCTCTCTGGCAAAGGCTAAGGGAAAGACTCCTCAACAAGTACTACTTGCGTGGGGTCTGCAGAAGGGATGGTCTGTGATCCCTAAGTCTGTCAACAAGGATCGCATTGAAGCCAACTTTGAGCTTGACGGTTGGGAGTTGACAAGTGATGAGGTAACTAAGCTGGATGGGCTTAAGGATCGATTCAAGGTCTGTGGCGATGATTGGTTACCTATCAAGGTGTTCTTTGGGGATGACGAGTAGATTATGATAGTGGATAGCTAGATGATTGTAACTTAGATACCTCTGATTTGAGTACAGGTTCCATAATGACACAAATAAAATAAGAATCAAACTCAAGAAAGAAAAGCATAGTCATGGACAGAGGAAACCGAGACTCAAATCCAATGAAAACTATCCAGTCTACAAAAAGTTGGAGATGGTGAAGATGTGACACTCTGTTAATAATAAGAAATTACAGGATGATTAGTAGTTCAGAGCAGGAGTGGGAAAATAGTAGAGAATGATTTTATATACACGTTTCCTTGTGTCTGTGGCCATATTCCTCAATACTGAATAATATCAAGATCGAAAAACCGCTAGCAGTTGCGACAACACTTCGCGTTGCTAGCCCCTAAGAAACCTTTACGGTATGTTCACCAGATCCCGCCAAATTTGTATCGTGGATTGCTTACAGTAAGCAGGGAAATGAGGAGGGTTCTGCTGCTATTCGCTGATAGATGATAGATGATAATATGGCGATATTCATAATATATAGCTAAGATGGTGTAAAATGTACTGACTGGTCAGTAACTGATGTTCGATGTAACGCAAGTTCCATGATTTGGCAAACGAGCACAACAGGTCTAGAGTATAGAAAAAGAATGTGGAAGTACTTTGGTCAGTACTTTGGTCAGATATGGCGCATATCTACGAACTGAGGAAGCTTGCAATTCAGTTTTGGGTACCTTAGAATCCTTTTCCGAGACATAGACATCTAGAATTTACTTGAAATTTCATATCAGGTCCTTCAGCTTGTTCTTTCAAGTATGCAGCTCTGTATGCCATGCAACCAGTTCAAGATTAGGCTTATGCTATCGGCTTACAGATTATCAACCCAAAGCAGCAAAAGTCATGTATTGGCAAATTGAGCGATGGGCAAGAGCTCGTATATATCTATGGGCTCCTAGAACAAATATAATTTCGAGAGGGGTTTTTTGGATTCCAATTTTAGTTTCCAGCAATTATGCACATGGATAAAGAGCAGGTGAGAAGGTTGCTATGGAAGAGATTATGGTAAGTTTAGAGCGCAGATGGACTTTACGGCATAGGAGCACATGGGAAACAACTTATGTCTTTTTTCTTTTCTTTCTTGTGATACGAAGGGTATATGAAGTAACCAGACTAATAAAGATTTAAGGCCAAAGCCTGAATTCGAATACGATCATGGATTCTGTTCCTGGGGTTAATGGTAGCTGTAGAGTAGTGACCGAGAGCTGACCTTGAAATTGGTACCTTCTCACCTCTTTACAATCAAAAATATAGTAAACTGGGACCTTTGCTGGCTCATGAAGCCTGTAGCTTTTCTAGTCATCGCTTGTGATATACCTTATGAATGTAAGCTGTAGCTCCTGCCTAATAAACTATGGATCCGCGAACGAACTCATTCTTAAATATTTGTACACTTACAAACAAAATCCTTCTGGGCATGTTATAACTCTATGTGAAGAAACTTATCATTCTTGATTCACCAAGAGTAAGATCCAGACTGAAGACACGCAACAAGAAGCGAAAATAGAAAGGTAACATGGGTTGTATGACGGTAGGCAAACCATACCCTCGATCCAAAGCTCGATAGAATGAATATTTGCCTATTCATTTTGTTATAGTATCCTGAGTTCCTCGCGTACCCTCTCTGCAATATGAAGATGGTCAACCTTGGGCTCTCGCATGCTAGTGTTTATATAGTCGACCCCATCCTAGTCACTACTATTGAAAGTAATACCATTGTACAATGCCCCTATACAATCTAGAGTAGCCTTAAAATAAGGACGTTTTATCAAGTATAATTCCAATTGCTTGCGTAGGGTTAAGAGTATATAGCTTGGTTTTGCCATACTCGCTTGGCTTTTTACACTACACATTGATTGGAACTTCCTTGGCTTAGCAGTAGTTAGTTTACGTTAGCTAAAAAGAGGAAGTTTAAGAGCAGAAAAAGTTTGTGATCAAGCAAAGATATAGAGCTTTACTATAACCACATTTTGTAAGAATTATTCCACTTGTTGTTTATTTCTACTCATATTTACCTACGCATATGACACTTAAGTCCGCTTTCGGTTATAGAAGCTGTAGCAATTTGGTTCATAAGCAAAGTCCTCACAAATTTATTAACATACAACACTCTTACGTCAGTAGTCACCTCGGGTTCCATTAGCTCGGAAAATTCCGCCAAGGTATACATGGAAAGAGAGGAAAGGGGCTTAAGCGAAAAGTCTTGGCATATAATATAGAGCTCCAGCATTTCTATGAGAGATTGCGATGATATAATCTAACGAACAGAGATATCTAAGATTCGTCCCATTCTATCCAATGGTTCAGACTTCGCGTGTAAATATAGTTTGTAGAACTGATGGAAGCTAGGCGGTAATTGACTTTATGACGCGGGAGCTGACAAAGTCAAAAGTCTCTAGCTTCAGGAACGAACCCATAAATAAGGGTAGCGGGCTCTACCGAGCTGTAAATACTAAACCTTCTACAATCAATAACTGCGGTAATTGTCAAAGTATGTTTTCGCTGCTATGGTAATAATTCGTAAACCAGATCTGCCCGCTAGCTCATACACTGGCTTATCTTTAGGGGAGTGGATTTGATCCCGCAACGATAAATTAACAATTTGGTCACACGAGTCAAAACCAGTTATAACACCTATCTTGACGGAAAGTGTTTGTAGCTCCTGGAACATTTCTTATTTCGTCAAAATAGACTGTGATCCAATGAAGCCTAAACTGCTACGTAATTTGTCAATCGAAAGCTTCCGGCCCTGAATTAATACCGCTAACTAACCTTTAAATGTATCTATAGAGGATTACTCTTCAGCAAGAAATCATATCCTTTTTGGTCCTCCCCTCAAGTCATTCGATCACACTGAAGCGATACACAGAAAATCGGTCATGTCCTTTGCACTAAGAAATGGGAAACGGGGGCAAAACCTAATTACTGAATTTATGAATGCTGTCTACAATTCGACGGCCGATATTTGATGGCCGTGAAGATTCATCATCTGTTTAAAAGTAGGCTGCTAAATCCTGCACTAGGTATAATCACCTAGGAGGACTGATAAGATGAGCGAAATTGGAACTAGAGGTTAGGATTTGAGAGACGGTCGTGATCGAAACTATCTTGGGAATCTGGGGGTGATGGATTACGCTTTGACTGACTAGTAGTGTATAAAGAGACCACAAAGAGTCATTTCGACCGCGTTATATTAAAATTACAGAGTAGTAGCAAATTTGGTTCCTCCCGCTAGAAGTATTTTGGACTAAACAAGGCAAGTAGGCAAAGTCTCGATTCGAAGGCAAATGCTTGTTATTCATAATGAGCTATGACGGTGTATAGAAGTAGTATAGCAACATACGAGCATCCTAATCTCCAAAGGTTCAATTCAAAGTGTACAAAAAGCCACAGATTAAAGTTTCTTGATTTGTCGCTCAGATGACTTTTCCGGCATTTCATGTAAGAAACGCTCTGATTAGCCTGACATAGTCAGATTTTTGGGCTTTATTTCAAATATGAGAAATAACCTGTCTTCAGTGCAGTACCTTAAAGCTTAGAAACTCTTCTCGAAGCGTCCGTCCTAATGGAAATGCAGAAAGTTATGAAAGGGCAGAAGGACTTCCATAAAGGAGATTCAACAAATAGACTTAGAGAAATATACCAAACTGTTAAAAAGTATGGCCATCATTCTCGTTAGATTTTTTTGTCAAACTGAGTGAAGGTTGATAGATTGCACCGAATAATTTCTGGAGACAAAGACTTGAGCTGCCACAGAAACTCTATGATCCATATATTCTAGTCCTGAACGTATGGTGCCTCCGCAAAACACAAACGGTGCAGCAGTCACCCCTTGACACCAAGTTAGGGGTCCTGGCCCGATCTTCGGGTCGTGTGGCCTGGCTTTATGATAGCTCACAGGACTTATCCAAGCGTTTAGAACTTGTTCAGCGATCAAGAATCACCGGTAATTTTGAACGAACTCATGTCTTTTAAATTATCTTCTGCCGGAAGGGGGGGTTTTTTTTTTTTGGAAAGATTCATGTTAAACATCAATATAATATATGAAATGTGAGTGCCTAGTAGCTCTTTCATATTAGTTGGAGGTCTAGAGAAATCGTGAGGCTTTTAGGTTTTTTCTCGTAAGATTATTTAGGTTTTAATTTTGATTTATCTTGGCTAATTTGCACAAAATATGAGGTTTGAGCCATTGAACATTCCTTTGGCTTTAATTAGGGAACACCTTTGTACTTGTTGGACGAAAATGATTTGACAGGATGTAAGAGTGTGGTGAAGGGTGATGTCAAGTTCCTCCAAGGGTAAAGCTATGCAGTTGTTAAGGTTTCTTGTCTTTGGTCCACTGACATTTCCTTTCAGCAAAAGTTACAGGAAACCCGTAAAAATCCAGCATAGGAAAATGTTTCAATAAATGTCTCCATGTATTCCCACCCCCCTTGTGAGTTTCAGATGCTGTGCGTGCTGCTGCTGAGCAATACCGACCAATTCCTAGGTCCAGTCCGGCAAGGGTACGTCCAACCTCTTCAAAAAGTTTGGTCACCATACGCAAGCTTTGATTACCTTGTTAGATTATATTGCACCCTACCTTATAGCAAGTTGGTTTTGGTCAATGATTGGACTCTCGGTCTCGATACCTAATCGGTGCTGTATCGTAATATAACCCATACTTAGGTAGGTAGGTAGGTGGCAGCACCTTTACAAAATAAACCTTTTGTTTGTAATAAATTGACGATTTCGAAGTACTTTTTGTCTAATTGTTCCTGTATTTGTTTCCTTTCTTACATATAAAGAGATTTTCGTGAAGAAATCCAAGAAAGGACTACACCAAAGCATTTTCCTCCGCGAAATTCTCCTAGTCAATTTTTCTGACGACAATGGGTTTATCCGACGACGAAAGGAGGAAAAAGGAGGAGGAAAGGGAGAAAACGTAAGAGGCGCTCAGGTGCTCGGCGTTCAAAATTACGAGATTGCGGAGCAGCGGATCAGATACAGAAATGTGTAGGAGGAGCTGGATGCCTGAGGGTTAGGATTGCTTGGTTCTCACCATTTTGGCTTCTTTCAGCGTGTGTCCGGCTCGCTTGACAGCGCGCTAAACGGCATAAGAAGGTCGAGCGAGCCTGTTTATGTCAAGAAAGAGAGCGAATTGCTTATAAAAAAAAGATAAATATAAAAAAAGAGACAAGTACCCCTTCGCTTACTCCTCCTTTTGTTTTGCTTTGTTTTCTTTGGGCAAATCACGAAGTCAATTGCAACGCGACTACTACGCGAGTTTCAGACACGCCATCTGATGATTCGATCCCCTCCTTCTCGGGATACTGCAAGGTTACGCGTATCCATGTTGATATCAGCTGTACAGCATGACAGCCACCAAAGATCTGAGGTTTTGGCGAATCATTGGCGAATCATTGGCAAAATGTTAGCGAATTGAAGACGGCACCTGCAAGGCGAATCTTGCAGAGTATCCCGGGCCAAAACCTGGCAGCACATCATACATCGTATTTGTGCTCAGAGCTAGGAACCAGCCCAGCCCAGCCCTGACACACACAACCGGACTTTACCAAAACCTGTTCTTGGGGAACCTGGTTCCCTGGCCCTGGCCTGGGAAACCCGTCTTGTGCTCAATGGCTCGATGGGCAATATGGAAGAGAATGGAATATAGGTAGGGGAATCCCATACAATCCGGAGTCCTCTGCGGAGGGGGTGGGTGCCAACTTCCCGGACACCGCTTCATGTAGGCCAGCTTCCGAACCTATCAGCCTGCTCTGGTGGTGAAGCACGCCCGGACAGTACGGTGCTGTACATTCTTAACAGTCTTCACGATTTCCCTCACCAACAGACCAACAGACCAACAGACCGAGAGGCCAACAGTGGGCTGAGGAGTGCTTTTTTATCAGTAGTTTCGTACCGGAGCTGTAAAGAAATCTATCCCGTCTTACGTCACCCCAAAGGCCTGACCCATTATTCCGTTGTTTCTACTTGCTTTAGATCCAGATTGCCGACGTTAGGGAAGAGCAGTCAGTCAAAGAGTTCCCCGCCCGTTGAAAATAGCGGGCAAAAGTTAGAGCTAGTGGCAGGGAGACGAGATCCTGCTACTCATCCTCCAGACTGGACGATACCTTTAGGTACAAGGCACGGAGTATATCCACGTAATATACAGTACAATCATGATCTTGCTGGCCAGTAGAGGTATGGATTGCTTGATGTGGCGGCTCTTCGTCATTATCTACGGGATCGAAGACGAGATGATCGATGTGTTGTTCGGATTCTAATCTTATTTATAACATTCTTTTTTGGAGGAGCTGAGATCAGGCTGTGGCTGCCAGGAACATGCAGTAGCAACACGGTATGAGCTTTGATTGGAGAGGAAGGAAACGCGCCATTTTACGACCATGACGGCGGCATGTTTTCGTGCTTTGTCAATACTTCAAGTGATGAACTCCGAACAAGTCGTAGGGCTCCTCATGGAGATGCAGCGGCTCTGGAGTGGAAATATCATGTTTCTTTGGGGATCTACCTTGCTGCAACTCAGAGTCCACTTTTCCTACATGGCCCATCAACGAATAGAACAATCTGCTTGTTTGGCTTCTACGGCTTGCTTTTAGCAGTAGCTGATAAACTCAATGGCTGATTGCCATCTATTCACGATATATGTGTCTCGGCATTGGGTGGCTAGTGCTGTAGTACCGCACCGTAGGAGCTTGGAATAGGTGCCAACGCTCCTGGTGACACCCAAACCGCACAAAATAGATTACGGGATTTAAGCTTTTGAGCTTGAGCTCTGTCTTTTGACTGTTCTACTTTACAACGTTTTATATCAAAATGCATCGTCTGCTTTGATGCCTTGTTGTATCACCAACTTAATGGTACCTATCCCGATACTTACAGCTGGCAGCTAGAACATTAAGCACTTTTATCAGCATGCTTGCTCGACCACCCACCTTCGAATCCTTCCATATGGGTTCTCTGGGAACCCGCAAACTTGGACATGTAACATCTTTATAATTATTCCGTAATATCCTTTACTGCACATTGCTGTTGCGGTGAGTGAATGAATGCATGCCAACAATGCGGTGCTCCGGCGCTGCATTGATCACAAACAAGCATACTGTGCTACAAAGTGCACATGGTTGCCAGCTCTAGAGCATCAAATTGCTTTGAACTCATAATAGACATACAGCTATATCCCGCCATGATATTGCAGTTGCATACTTATTATTGCCAACCCCCCTCCCAAACTCAGGCTGAATATAGCCCGGATTTGAAACAAGCATAGAACAAGCAATATCTCGCGCTACGCGCTGAGTGATCAAACACGTCTCCGCTCCTCTCAAGTCAAATCATACTTGACCATGCCGTACGAAGTGCAACATGGATTCATATATGAGGCAGTGAGGCAGGGAGCAAGCACAACAATTGCCCGGATCGGGGTATTGTATTCTGGACCAGGATAGGATGAAAAATATCTTTTTTTTGCTTGCTGTTCAAGAGGTGTATGTGACCGTGTAACTTCGGGTAAGCATAGAGCACGCTTTTCTGGCGACGTGACTTGAAGTCACACTACATAGTGATGAGAAGTTGGTAAGTACGTTAGAGGTACCTGCTTAGACGATAGTTTTACGAGAATACACAGTATCAGAACCAGTTGACCTTTTTTACGATATATAACACCTCGCCATGAATAGGTAAGTGGTAAAAGCCTCTGCTTGTGTCATATGCTGCGAGTCAGGAATGAAGAAAGGGAAAGACAGTGATTTTCAATAGCTAGAAAGACCTAGCTACTGTACAGTCTTTCTTTTGACAGACCACTTCTAGCTGTATTTGTGAAATTGGTCTGATACTAGCAGCCAGCGTAGCCTGCTCCAGTACGTGAGACGGCTATCAGCTGTCGACTGTGACCATAACGAGTAACAAGCACAGCGCCAGAAGTGGATTTGTGGATTGACTGGGCGGCTTAAAAAATGACAGGTTCGGAAGCAGCTGCAGGCCCTACTACTGGTACTGGTGCTGGGACTGGGACTGGGACTGGGACTGGGACTGGGACTGATCGTTATTAGTTAGTTGGAAGAGCAAGTGTCGACAGAACGGGGGCTAGGAGATACATACATACAGTCCAGGTCTGTACGTTGTCGAACCACCAACCTGCCGCGAATCCTTCTGCCAATATGTAAGATTACGAACTCGCAGCGACGAGGTAAGGTGAGCAGTTGGATGGCGTAGGTAGGTTAGGTTCTGCTAAATCATTTCTGGATAAGTTGGCTGGGTTGGGTTGGGTTGGTTGAGAGGTACTCCGTAGTAAGGTGGTGAATAATAATACAGTACAGTACTACCAATAAGACTACTATTACCACGACTAATAAGTAGTAATAAGTAATAAGTAATAAGTAATAAGTAATAAGTAGGTCGTAATAACAGGAGCAGGACGCGCTAGCTGGTTGCGTTGCTGCGCGTGTGGCCCACCCGCTAAACTTACACCCGGAATTTTAATGCTATTCGCTTGGCGAATTATCGAGCAGCGCTCCACTACTACTCACCTCACTCACTCTTGCCAGACCAAACATTCAGGTTGTGAAGCACCCAGTTTCACCACCAGAATTAACACCTTCTCACCTCCCTCTCTCCCTCCCTCGCCTTGATGTCTGCTGGGTAATGCACATTCTTTTAATAACCCCCAGAATACTCACGCAGCCATCTTCATTTTGGACTTCCTAGCGAATCACCCCAACAAGAATTGTGTTTACGTCCGCCCTCCGCCCTCCCAAGCAACAGGAACCTCATCCTCCTTCTCCTCCACCTCACCGAAACCTTGAGATACTTTGGCATGGATTTTCCTCGACAATTCTCATGAGTTCTTCGACGACAACCTCGAATTTCTCCGTGGTTTTCTTTTCTGTTTGGTCGGGGGTTAGGGGAGACAATTTACGATGAAGACAATTCCTAGTGTGAGTTCTGCATTGATCACTGAAATTAAGCCCCCAGTTCTGGACACAACAGAACGCCCACACTTTCAGCACGCAGCGATTTCACGCCATTCCAATACTTTTCCCAGCTACGATTGAATTTTCTAAAAGTAGATACTGACAATTGGTAGTTGGTAGCGACAAGTACGGTTGGAATTGCACCCCTCGGGTTGGCCTTTGGTAAATTCGAAGATCCAACTCCTGTTCGGCCTACCTCCAAAAAACGTAAAGCTGGAGACCTTGCAGATGTCAATCAAAAACCCTACAGCCCGTCCTTTCCAACGGAAAGACCCAGCACCGGGTTGGTCGTAGACACACCAGATTCTAGACAGCTTCTGCCTTCCCTCGGCTCCTCCCCAGCTGTCTCACAACCACTGATACATCAACGTCCCCTCACTACACGAGTCGATAATAATAATAATATGGTGGGAAGGAGATGGTCAGTCGCAAGGCATGGTGAACTTTCATCCCCCAGCGAAGGAGAGGAAAACAGGCGGGACTCTGTCTCGTCGAAAGGCTCTTGGATGAAGCGGTTATCAACAATTCAGATTTCAAGGGACAACAGTCCAAGGTCGAGTATAGGACCCGATTCTCCATCATTGACATTTTCCAATGGCTCTGCCACTCCGATGCTGCCAGATTCGACGAGCAGCCCAGCACCTTTGCCACCAAATAAGCTAGTGAAGCGTGTCCCATCAGGAAGGTTAAACACATCAATTGCAAGAAACCGGTCAAATACTCAAGTGCCTACACTGCGGAGGCCTGCAACAAGCCATCAACGTTCTATCACCCTTCAACAGCAATTCATAGAGCAGTCCTCCAACCCCATTACTCCCAGATACCAGACTCCAACAAAAACAAAAGATGCATCTACACCTACATCTAATAATTATAACTCTCCGACACCACATAACTCATGGCGGCCCTTCTTTGACTCGCGGCCAACAAAGCTCACCAAAGAGAAATCCTCTCCGATGTCTGTGGATGAAGGAAAGTATACATATTCAACATCACGACGTGTAATGCCACAACAGACTTCCAAGCCCATCCTTCTAAAGCCAGGGATGGTCAAAACTAACAAGATTAACTACACGACATATTATGACGAGGACAGCTTTCCCTTAGAGGCATCAGAGGGTGAAGAGGCCAACAGGGACGACACGACTGGGTCGCCATTAGCAGAAAATTCCACAGATGCCCATAAGCGTGCACGCCGATCATTGTCCATGAACTTCAGCTCTCCAAGCTCGTGGGTATTAAGATCTGGAAGTTTAAGAGGCCAGAAACGTAATCCAGATGGCAGGAAGGGGAACCAGCGCTACGCATCTGCACCAACGGCAGGACGTGCTATTACCACCGCCAATGGTCCCATTCCGAGCGGGCACCGTTCCATAACAGATCCCACGGTCTTTTCATCACAACGCTTTGCAGAGAAGAGTTCGATGCAGAATAGTAGGAATGTGTCTTCCCCTTTGCCCCCTCTATCCCGACTGTCGAGTTTCAATATGGATCTGGTTCGTATGGGCTTGTCTTCATCTTCATCCTCTGCTCCTCGCCGCAGTCCCAACTCTCCCATAATACAAACTCAAACAACATCAACATCTGTTACTACACCAGGGGATAGTGCACCAGCCTCTCCCATTTACTTTACTTCCTATAACAATAAGCGTACTAGTGCTTTTGAATCACCAGACCGAAACTCTACACTTGTCGGCTCCGATTTGGATGCACGGGGATTCGCTTCTGGAGATGATGACGAGCTTGACTTCCAGAGCGAGACTGTATTTGACTCTCTCAGATCAGGAGCGACAGGTAGCATGCGTTCTCACAACACCCAGCTGGATGCTATGTTTGATGAATCACCCCCAAGTGCTAATGGAACAAAAAACAAGAGACTTTCCATTCACGAACTTCTGAATGCAATGCGGGATGGGAATGACAGAATCCTTGAGGAGGATGAAGGAATGTCTACACCAGTCAGAGGCACAGGCTCTAGGTCTTCACAAGACGGGGCTCTTCGAACACCTGTACGACAGCGGCATATGGCCCCGTTGCATTCTTCCCCTCCAAATTTTTCGATTGCAACTAAGGACCTGAGCCGGCTCTCATTAGACTACGAGGAGGACGATGAAGACTGGACACGAGATGAGGATGAAACCCCTGAGATCCAATCGCTCTCCCTCCCTTCTAGTTCGCTGAACTCTCGCAAAGTAAGCCCAAGCTTCCGTGCAGCTCTGGCAGACCTTACACAGAGCCCATCTACCATTGAGACTGTGCTTCCTAGCATAGAACGACCAAAGAGTAATTTATTTGACTGGTCTGAGCCATCATCAGCCGAGAAGATCGATTATATGGGTAATTCGCCGCGGCCGAAAACTGCCCATGTCAAGCAGATTGCAGATGGGCGAGGGGGTCGAGCCATTGGTCGTAGAGGTCCAAATGCATTGCACATCCGAAGCCAGAGTGTGCCAGTCGTGCCCGACTTAGCAGGACAACGAGAGCACTCCAAGTTATCCACCAAGTTTGGTACCTGGGGATTAGGTGGAAAAGGAGTCAGCGAAGAGTGGGACGGTGATTTCGAGTTTGATGGCCCAGCAGACGATGCTGAAGATGGGGATAGCTACATGGGCAACAGCGGTATGATTGTGCCGCCCGCAATCCAAGCAAGCCAAGATCATGTGGTTGGCCATGTTGGCCAGATTCGAGAAGTGTGTTTGCTGGTGGAAGACTTGAAGAGGCTACGCTTGTTAGCAAAAGAGAAAGGACTATTGAGCGGCATATCAGCACCGCTCTGGAAGGAAGCTGAAGGTATTATTGCTCTGGCGGTACCTGATGAAGAGGACCCGACACTGTCACCAACCCACTCGCCAACCTCCAATACGTTTCCTGGGACAACTGATGATTTCATGGATCACGGCTATAGCTCTGGGGAGATGGATCAGCCAGATGCTCCGTTTGAGGTTCCAAACGGCGATAAACAAGGTACTGGCTTCATTGATGATAACAAGAACGTCCGCAGGAGATCGGTCTTCTCCCCAGAGGATGATATATTTGGTGCCGGATCCCTTATGCACACACCTGTTCGGGACCATCTTAGACCGCCATCAACCTCCTCTCGTCAAACAAACTTGAAACCTTCTTCGGAGTATGCCCGATCAGTCATGGAGACCATGCATCAGCATCGTGCAACTTCAGACCCCCAGAGCCTCAGCGAATTGATCAGTCAATCCCCAAACAAGATGCCATTTGATACGACAAGCCTACGAGACCTTGTGAACAGGGCCAACGCACTTAGTCGTACACTCTCAGAACTTATTCGGAAATCGGACGAACCGCAAAGCCCTCTAGAGAGATCTCACCGTGACTCGAGTCCTGCGTTCACTCGTGTATTTACTCCCACTGCAGAAGCTATGGCCAGTCCACCTAAACATCTCGCTCGGAGTCAGAGCAATAACTCGATGATCAATGGTCCAATTGATAGTTCGCCAACACGAAACTTAGGCCAGAGGATGCATATGATGACGGTCGTCTGAAGCTCATCCTAAAGCATAGACCAAGTATGGAATTTTGTATATGTGCTATGAAATCCTGATTCTTCCCCCTTTTTTTCTTTTTTGTTATTGCATAGCGACGGTTTCTATTTTGATTACTGCATGAGCATCTGTTATTTTCAAGCTTTCTGCATAGAATCGGGGGATGTGTACTACCAACCTTTGAAGTTGGCTTGTTTGACATATTCCGGTTACCAAAAGAATCGACCTTTTTGGGAATTATTCTCCGGGCTGGGAGAGGCAAACGAATCGGGGTGTCACGTTTACATTGTTTCGCTCTCAGAATCTCACGGGAAAGGAGAAGAGCTGCCGTGTTTTATTGTTAAGCATAGATAGATTGGGAGAAGCCCTGGTGAGGGACTTTTTATATGGAGTATGCCACGACGATGAAAAATGGGTTACGATAGCTGCCGTGGAGACTATGAATACATGTGCGACGATCCGAATTGATGCAAGTAGTCCAGCATTCCAAATACGGAGAATGTAAAAATACATTGGAGCTATAGCTTCACGTTACTAAACAATCACTGTCTTATTATTTCTCCCATGATTGTGATTGTCTTCAATTTGAGTTGCAATACTCCTTCGACCAGGCTTTCGTGAATGTATTAAATCATTTCACCCAATGCCATGACCCTTTATCTAACTTTGTCACTAAACACTTTTGGTAAAGAAATCTCTAGTTATCAAATCAAGTCAGATTCCAATTGTCTCTTTAAGCTGAATGGATAACTTTACCACCATAAATATTTTCCTAAAAAAGACGACAAAACTATACAACTTGAATAAAAGCAACATGTCAGATAATGTCTCGCCCTCCAACAACCACTGGGTACGACAACAACCATGTCATGCATTTAAGCAGTCTCCAGCTTGTGACTCCTGTACCATCATACTAATCAAGAGAGCATTTCATGTACAGTACAACGTCCAAAGTAAATCCGAAAATCCAATCTATTATTATCAGCAGATGTATACATTCCACGAGGTCAACAAAACACAATCTGTGAAGGGAGTTTGCTGGCGTCTATCAAGGAAAAGTGCATGATCTCGGGTTGGTAGCTGAACTGAACTGCTATAACTCGCTGCTTTGAAGTTGTGTTCTCTTCATCAAAACAAGAACACACAGGTCTAAAATGGGTGGTATCAAGTATAATCGCAATCTTTTGTCTGTTGATTCTTGAAACGATGACATTATAGGAGCTGAAATGCTGATCGCCACATTTAGTGCCTCGGGAGGAGAGAACGCGCCCCATGACTACAAGACTGCTGTTCAACCCAAAGCTCTTCAAGGCCCCTAGTTTTCTCTTGTAGTTTGAGATATTATGTGACAACCTGTAACGGAGTCGGGTCCCACTAGAACTGGAATAATATAGCCTCCCCTTGTGTCCTCCCACTTCGAACTCCTTCCTTTGCTTTTGTTTTGTGTGAAAGAAGGATAGAGAAGCATGCAACCCAGAAAGCATAAATGAAATTAAAGAGATCAGACGTTCTGGTTTCAAGTGTTGCATTAGTGCTACTTTGTTTCTGCTCAAAGCTTAGTCTATGATTAGTAAATGTATTTTACTATGCAATAGATCATAAGTGCAGACAATTAAGCATCATATGGCAAAATCATATTTCTTGCTGAAAGTTGATATTCATTGCATCATGCCTAGGATCTTTATGCAGCTACAGAAGCTTCACCGCTTCCTGAAATTAATATCGAACGAAGATATCGCTAGAAGCTACGGGCAAGGAAAGTCACCATAGTGGATATCTTGGTTTAGATAGTATTTCTCAATTCTTCATACTGGTTTGTTGTATCCCTTTCACTCAATACATCTACATCTTCAATGCCCTGGCTCACGTCATCTATTAGGTTATAGCCTAAGATAGACCTTATTTCCTAGATAATAAATGTACTCTCTTCTGATACATACCTTACATTTAAGCCTTTTCAATTAACTTATATCTTTCTTTCCAAATGTAAAGATATTGTAAATCTATTCCATGCATGAAACTTAGCTCGAAGTGGGGCCAAGCTGGTATAATATTTATTATATCTGGTCGTATTTTGCCTCCTGCTACAGTCCAAAACTTCCGGCTAAGATACAAGACTAGAATGGCTTTTTCATCAATGATGAATGACTTCTCTTCAGCAACCTTGGCTGATTCGAAATCTGACAAGGCTTGGTAAGCAACGATATGGACTTTGGTTGCATTATTCACCGAATCGAATCGAATTCCACAGTACCTTTTTTGCTTCTATTTGACTGCGGTATTGTCCCTGCTTAAAAGCATGGAGGATTTCTGGGTTCGTTTTCTAGTCTACTTTGCCATACATACACAGGGTCTTTCGCAAAGAGAAACTTCGCAGCCTATCATGGTCGTTGGCTTTGGTATCATTTTGTCTGCCATTACTTTGGTGATTAGGTACTAGCTGAAGTTATTTTGGATATATTGAAAGTCACAAATGGATGCATTTCTGAGGTTGTATGGCAGGAAAGTTGCACTAGTTGAGGAGATGAATATAAGGGCCGCCTAGGGGGACAGTATTAGAATCAGTTTGAAATCTATTCTAAGTTTTGAGAGTTGTGATTTTGAAACCTTTCACTATCAAATAAGTGGAGAGATTTCATTCTAATACCAAAGTTGAATGCATTGCTCTTTATACAAAATGGTTTGAATACGATTCTTGAGTAGAAATTGAGACGTGACTTCTATTATGAAAATTTTGTTAACTTCATAATGAAGATATGTCTTGATACATCCAGAGTTGGCATTGCAGTATTCATTCGCCGTTGCGGCACCGGTGCCCTACATGACGGAGAATGCAATGTGAGCCACCTCGGTTCCCTGCACGTTTGAAATTACAGATACGATGCTATTCTCAGAGATGAGGTTTCTAGCAAGGCATTAAACACAAGTAGGCAGGTTCGTTAGCAAATTACAAGAGAAGACATGAACCTCTAGTATAGACTATTCTTCAAGGAGCGCCTCTACCACATGTTAGCCAATGCAACCACATCCTCCAATTACAAGTGCGACCTCCTTTTCTATGATTAGATACCCAATTACTACTGGCACCGAGTCTATGGACGAAACCAGTGCCCAATAAGGGTCGATACGATCAGCGAATCAATTTTCGAGATAACAAGTCATTGAGACTGCAATGACACATGTGATGGAATGACGACTTGAATAGGAAGCTATTTCCATTATTTAAGATGCACAGGCGCGGTCTTGCGGTAAGATTATGCTCGTTGAGGGCTTGGGCTTAACATTAAATGGTATGTCAACACTTACTCTCACTCGAGTTGATATTACATTATATTATGAAAGTAGAACACTACCTAATTATGGCACAAAAGCAACGTGCAGCAGATTTGTCACTCGCTTAATTTACCCCTGAGATTGCTGGCGGGCGGGGTAAGAATGCAATGCTAAGCGAATTGGACACGCTAAGTAACCGGAACTTAGTTCACGACAGCGTCAATAGCGTCATTGTTGCTTGCCTTGGACTTGGAACAGCAACTTATATCATCCACGATTCCGGTCAGAAGTTTCTCTGTCTAGCTACATACACCCAAGAGCCTAAAGCCTTCATTGTCTCTCTTTGAATCTTTATCTCCCTGGTATGAGCTAACTACGTATGAACTAGTTACCTCACTGTTCGACACATACCATATTCCATCATATTCCTAGCCTATATCGTATCGATTCTCTATTTATCTTAAACATGAGGCCGTTTAAACAGATAGCGCTCTGGTTCACCGCCATTCAAAGTGCCGCCGCAGTCACTTGTCCGACATTAAGACCAGCTTATCCTGCCCCGATTGCCAAAGAGGGTTGGACCGCGACATTGGTTGCACAACAAATAACTGAAGCGAGAGGCATTTTGTTCGACAAAAATGATAACCTGCTAGTTATTGAACAAAATAAAGGTATTGTACATCTAGAGTTCGACGATGGCGACGGATCTTGCTTAGAGTTAAAAAAAAAGACTACACTGATAAATTCTTCTGGAGTAAGATATAGCTGCTCAAAACACTCACTTGAGTTTCAGCTTATAACTAGTCTTTAGTTGAACCATGGTATTGCACTTTCTGAAGATGGCAAAACTTTGTACGCCTCAGATTCTAGTAATGTTTACGCCTGGTCTTATGATGAGAGCGGCCCGTCAGTTGGTAAAACGAGTCGCACTATTATCGCAGGAATGGATAGTAATGGACATACCTCTCGGACACTTTTGATGTCATCAAAAGTGCCTGGTACCTTGGTGGTCTCTCGCGGAAGCTCCTCAAATTTCGACCGGAAAGCACAGGATGTATCGTCAGGTATTTCTCAAATAAAGGCATTCGACTTGAACACCATAGGAAGCAACACATATGACTATGCCACTCAGGGCATGCTATTAGGCTGGGGCTTGCGCAATTCCGTAGGAGTTGCTGAGGAGCCTCTAGATGGCGGAATCTATTCTGTAGAAAACTCTGCGGATGAAATTAGGCGCAATGGAGTAGACATACATGAAAACAATCCTGGTGAAGAAATGAACTTTCATGGCTACCTCAATGGATCCACCGTTGATCAGGGATCAAATTATGGCTATCCTGATTGTCTGTCTTTGTTTGATGCAGCAATTCCCCAGCTGGGTTCTTTGACCGCGGGAAGCCAGTTTTCCGGGAATCAGAACAGCTCCGTTGACGATGAATTTTGTACCACTCAACGTACACCTCCTAGATTAACTTTCCCAGCACATCAAGCTCCATTGGATATTGTATTTCTTTCTAATGGGTCCAAAGCATTTGTCTCATTTCATGGCAGTTGGTAAGGCGACATATCAGCCTTCCCAAAGTGATGACAGCTAACTGATCCCAAGGGACCGGAGCAAGCCTACTGGATACAAGATATCGACTATCGATTTCGTAAATGGCTCGCCAGTAGCCGCACCAGATAGTACAACATCGACAACGGATATTATGATCAACCCAGACAATTCGAAGTGCCCTGAGGACTGTTTCCGGCCAGTTGGTCTTGCTTTAGATTCAAAAGAACGGTTATTTATGAGTTCAGATTCCACAGGAGAAATTTATGTACTAGTCAAATCAGGAGTGACATCTACTCCACCTACCGTCTCAGCTCCTGCAGCTACTCCTTCAGAGTCGAAGCCAAGCCAAGCACAGCTTGGATACAAATCTTGTACTTTTTTTTTGTTAGTTGCTGTAGTTTTAGGAATCATGATGGTGGTGTGATTTATGTAGTTGAGTTATGGGAGTTTTTAAGTCTGGTCCTTTCAGCGAGTTGAACTCCTGCAGTTTGTTGAGCCTGAGCGCGGAAGTTATCTCAATAGTGTGTTCTAGAACACATTGACCAAGTCTTTTTGAAAAATCTATTTTTATGTTGTGAAATAACTGCAACCATACTAAATTGAATTAGTATCCCACTATCACGTTGCGTTGCGAGTTTAGGCAGAATTGAAGCAGCATGCTCCGATGCAAATTGACCCAATTGGCAAAGGTCTACATATTATTTCGCAGGAAAGCAATATACCAACCTGTAATATTTGGTCAAATGGGCTTGAAAAGGTCTCGGCTAGTCTACGGTTTTCCCATGTTGGTGGATTTGAGTAAATGCCTTTGGTCTCGGAGGATGAGGACCACAATATCTATTATTGGCCGTTCCGGACTATGTAGAACCTGTTTTCCTCCGTCCTGAGCTTATCATGGGCATTATGAATGCATTGCTATGTATATAAGATATCAGTAGACTCCAGATTTGATCTATAGTATTAAGCAGCAATACAGTTTCCTCTGGCTCGAAAAAAAAAGATAGGAAGTAAAGATGGGGTCATTCATATACTTTATGGCAATTGCTCTATGTATTATACTTGTACAAGGACTTCCTCAAGTTATCATCTCCCGAACTCAAATCATTGGTGATCCCGGTGGTCCTGGATTCACTTTCTCCATTCCAGATTTTCCAATCACCTCACGGACTGCGATCATTGATCCACCCTATACAATCCCCACGGACCTTCCTACTATTTCAACTTCAACTAAGCTGACTTCAACTTCTAAAACTTCAACTTCCAAATACAGTGAGTATTTCAATTTTATAGTTGGCAATTTGCTAATTGGGTTCAGCTACATCAAAATCATCCTCTACGTCTAGTGAGTATATAGTCCAGAATACTTGATTATTATTTTAAACATAGCTAGTAGAGTCTGCCTCCTCAACATTCACATCAAAGTCTCTGACTACATCTAAGTCGACGACCTCCACATCAAGTAATCTTCATACCATCTCCATCAATTGGTTGTTCCTAACTAATACAATTAGAACCTACTACGTCGACATCCATCTCGTCAAGTATATCTCTCAGAGTCAATCCGTGAATGAAGTTAACACAACTCAGCTAAAGCAACATCAAATATTAGTACTTCTAAGCCCACGACGAGTAAATATTCCTCCTCGCCTCCCTTTTTAAGCTAAATATGAAACAGAACCACCTATTACAGAGCCTCCAACCACTGTAACATACACTGAAGTCACTACAACCACAGACACTGAGACAGAAACGGAGACATGGATCCCGCCGACCTGGACCCAGAATCCGGGAGGTGGCACAACTACACTCGGTACAGCTTTGCCGACGGTTTGTATTGGACAAATATGCTAGAGGGCTAAGCGTGTTTTGAGGTCTGAACCTACGATGAGGAGTTGGTGGAAGGGAATTGGGAAGGATTGAATAACTTTGGAATAAGTGAGCCAATTGTATCATTCAGCTTGATACTACCAATCCAATGGTTCACAGCAACCAATGATTTTAAATGTAAACGATTCATTTATTGCCAGTCAACCTTCAACTGAATTGAGCGCCTAATTTGTGAATGGATTAAAGTGTCTGGCACAATAGAGGGGTACAAAACTGTGTTTTCACTGTAACAAAGTAGCATTACATAGTTCTGGTGTTTCATCTTTTTTGTATAGTAGAAACAATCATAGTTCGTTGACTTGTATCTGTTTGAGCTAGCCGACCCATCAAATTCTCGACCGGCAACCCAGTTCCCAATAATCACTTGGTGCTGAAACGAGCTTTTGAACCACTTTACTGACCATCCTGTTTCGGATTCAGTGGCATGTCACACTATCCTGAACTTGTGAGCATGTTGAGGGCAAGATGCGTTACCCTCCAAGATGAAGGGTATTGTCACGTGATATCATGCATTATCTTCGCCTAAATTAGCACCCCTTTTATTCGAAATGCTTGCCATTCTCAATTCTCTTTATAACCTTGGAATGAGTCAAGGAAATGTATGTAACTGACATATTTCTGCTTTTGGAAATCGGCAAGCAAGTTACTAGCGCCGAGTTTATATTTAGAACGTTAGTCGGAGGCGTTCAACCATTCCGAATAGAGTAATTGCCAAGGTCAGTGAGGCTGAACGACGCCATCAATTTTCACCTTCATTTCTAGAGATCAAATTATGAAATGGCCAGCTTATGTTTCTAGCGACTCTAAATTATAATAAATAATAGTATGGATCTCCTCAACAAGGCTCGAAAGAAGGCGGAAGCGGCGTATAAAGAGATCAGTGCTCTGGCGGCGGATCCTGGTTTGTCAAATTGTTATGTAAAAAGTCATCTGATTAGGAAACTTTAAAGCTGGAGAAGTCTCACGACTCGAGATCCCTTGAAAGATATTTCGTTAAAGCATTAAGTCTTGGCTTTGAGATAGCTCCCGGCTCCTAGGTTTCTTATCGAGATGTAGCTATGTACAGTACAATGCTAATACACTGAACAGACAAAAAGCGGGCATATCAAAATTACAATCAACAGAATCAGCAAGCAAATTATGGAGGTTTCAACTCTCTACCTTGGGAGCAATACCAGCAGCAGCAAAATTTTCCAGGTCCCCAGGCCCAATTTCCGTATCACCACCAACCTCCTATTGCACAGCAGCAAAATTTTCCCCAACCATCATACCCAGCTCAGGTAGGATCACCGTCGCCATATCAGCCAGCACCATCTCAGCAGTATTCTCAGAATGCGTCGCAATCACCCCATGGCCAGGTACCAAATCAGTTCCAAGCACATCCTGTTCAACATCATCATACCTTTCCAATGCAACATCCGCCAGTAAGTGTTATTACTAAGTCTTGGGCTATTTGTAGCTTATATTTGCAAAATACTATATGGATATGATCTAAATAGTTGCGTAGACCAATACTCAATCCCTTCCACCGCAGCATATGACACCACCATTACACCAGCCAGGAAGAGATCAGTTTCTTCAACAAGCGCCGTACCAGCCTCAAAGGACTTCATCGGTTTCCTATCAGCCTCCTTACAGTTCCCAAACCTCCACGCAAGATTCTGATCTTACCCAAGGGCCCCAAAGAACCCAATCTCAATATAATGCGCAATCTCCGGTTAGCCCGTACACATCCCATCAACCACCGCAGACTCAGGGAGCACCTCACTCATATTTTCACTCAATACCTCCACAATCTTCCACGAGCTCTCCTATGTCCCAACATTCACTTGTGTCCCAAAGCTATGTTCAACCGTACCAGCAACAGTTCCATCCTTCAAATGCTCCTAGCCTCCCGCAATCACAAACACATACACATATTGCCCAGAAACCTGTCCAAGACTCCCAAACAGTTCCTTCGCCTCCGCCTCCGCCTTCTCAAACAAATCAGTACAGCAATTTTACTCCAAACGAGCCTTATCCGGGCTTGTCGGCTAGTCAGCCAACACCAACTGATCAACAAGTTCATCACTCACAGCCACCAAGTTTTTCTCCACAAATTCCTAAAACACAGCAATACAATCATTCTCCGCCACCTCTATCCAATGCGATATCATCTGTTCAGCAAGCTCCGGCTTCGAATCGACACTCAGGGCCGTTGGAATCTCAAATTTCCAACTTATCAATTAAGGGAGAGCTACCACATGATCAAAGCAATTCACAGACACCACGCCCTGATTTAATAAACGACTCATATTTCTACCCGCGTCCTCTACAAATACAGAACAGAAGTCCCAAAGTTGTACAGCATGAACTGGGAACTCAAAGCAATCACTTTGCTGTAGAGTTACCAGGTTGTAATACATTCTCACCCCCGCATGTTGAATCCCCACAAAGATTGCCAGTTGAGCTCTATGGTTGCCAGCCAGTATCTTCCACACCACCAACAACCACCCCTGTAAACCCAGCTGCTGACCCAATTGATCAACCGAAAGCGACCAACCCACCAGCACCAAATACAGTACCACTTCCAGCACTGCCTCAATCACAGTACCTCAGCTGCAGTGGAGACACAGGCGCTTTTACCAAACACACTCAATTCTATGTTCTCAAAGCTTCTCAGGAATTTGGGGTATGCAAGGCGTGCTACTTTTCTAAAGTAACCATAACCACTGAGATGGCTTCCCAATTTACACCTTATTCTGGAGCCGATACTCAAATGGTTTGTGACTTGAGTTTTCCAGGAGTTCAGGGCCTCTTTTCAAAGCAATGCGTGCCGCATAACACTATTCAGCCATTGATTGATTTTACCAGTACTTTATCTACTCTTACCTCATGCAATAACTCCACCTTTTCGGGAACCATCTATGTCTCGAAAGAAAACAAGCTTCCTGGTTTTGCAATATGCCCTATGTGTTATGAGCTTAACATAAATCATACTGCTTTCGAAGGAAAATTTGAAATCAAGACATCTGGAATGGAGAATCAACAAAAATGTCATATGGGAATGCCATACTATAAGAGAGTCCTATATAATGAGTTACAAAATCAATCTGATTTTGGTTCATTTATCCATGAGGTCAATGGAAGGCTTAATATGACAGCCTGCACAGGTCAAGGGATGCCTGTACCACCAATTCTAGAAAGCAGACACGTAGTATTTACTGCAGTTGGAGGAAAGACCGGAAACATATGCCCAGCTTGTTATTGTGACTATCTAGCATATACTTCTTTAGCAGATGCATTCGTCGCCGCAAATATTGGAGAAGACCAGATTGGAAAGATATTCTGTGATTTGGCTGGGGATTACGCGAAGGTGGCCATGAGTGTTGCCATTAAGAGGGGAGATGATGAAATTTGGAGGAACGCTGTGGAATTGGATGGGAAACTTCCACCCTGTGTAGGTGCTCGTGGTGTAGATGAAGCAGATCTCGAAAAGGTTGTAGCAGAACAGGGTGAACTAGCACAGTGGTTTCAGATGACAGATTACCCAAGCGTCAAATGCTGTCCTCGCTGCTACCATCTATCCGTGTCCTTGTTCGGAGCTGGCCATCTCCATTCTCCTACTACAGGGCGAATGGTTGCAGGAGTGATACGACAGTGCGTTTGGAAAGAATCCAGTGCTCCAGTGGCTGCTTCAGTTAAAGACCCCAACAACTTTGAGGATACGACTACCTACCGCGGCCGGATGCTTCGGAATTGTCTTGCAGTAGGATACAGTACTGACGACTATACTGATCTACTCTCTGTTGCTAAGATATTTGATGTCCAGCCTCCCCCTTGTGCAGGTAATCAAAGAGGCTTTACTAGAAATAGCGGTCGTAAATTCTTTGGCAGAGTAGCGCAGGTACCAGGAAATCCAAACGACACCACTATAGTTCTTTGCCAGGAATGTCACTGGAATATTGTTGACGACACTCCTCTCGCTCCACTCATGTCTCAGGATCTGACAGAGGTGGCATACGACACCGCAGATACACAGAAAGGCTTCTTTTGTCAGCCCTACTCCAAGCGCGCAAAGGCGAAGTTGAAAGAAGCTGCAGAAGCAGGTGACCTGGCGCAATTTGCAAAATACTGGACAAATAGAGAAGAGTTGAGAAAGAAGCGAGAAGCATGGCAGCCAATACTTGCTGCACAGGATGCAAAACAGAAAGCGTACAATAGTCAGCTTTCGAATTCGAGCATGTTGAAAGTCAACGCTCAGGCGAATGCCTTGATGAGGATTGGGGGAGCGATGATACACGAGGCTGCAATGGACGATACTGGATTCAGATATGGAAATTCTGTTGTGAGTTAAAATATAATGCTTCTAAAGGAGAAACTAACTCAAATAGGTGGGTACGAATTACTTGACAGCTGGTAGGGCAGAGTCAGAAATTGCAATGCATCACGCAAACAACATGCAAGTGGGGGGCGGAGGAGACATTGTAGAGGAAAGCAAGAGACTTCTTACTCTTTTCAAAGTAGACAACGAAGCTTTCTTAGCTGTAGAATAAAGTCCAAATTACTAGCAAGATTGATTTTGGCATAGCAAACATTTCGAGAGACCTATATAGGTTACCACCTAGTATAAAGTGTTGTTGTGGAACATTGTAACTCACCACACCTACAGTTCATAGACATGGCTCGACTTAATGAGACAGACTTTCCAATAATGGCCTAATAGCTATCTATTCACCGACTAAGAGAAGAGTTTCCTTGGATTCAATCGACTTGCCAAATGAATCCAAGCAATGTCCATCTCCAAACGAGGAATAATATGTTTAAAGTAGGCTAAGATAGGAGGCTGAAGTTAGCCGAGCGTCATAGTGTTGGGGCCAGGCCAATAAACGGCAATATAAGTTCGCACAGAACAAAACATATATATAATGTGTGTACCGAAATTTCGTCACTAAACTATTTACAACGCAGCAATGTGGCGCAGGTAATTCTACTCTCTCTTCCAGTGTTAGACATTAAACTAACACTTTCAAAGCGGAAGCGCGCCGGGCTCATAACCCGGAGGTCCCTGGATCGAAACCAGGCATTGCTAAGGTTCTATTCATCAAATCTTTTTTTGGTCTTTCTTGCTCAAATACCTTTTTGTCTTCATCTTTTTTGCGTCTCCGCTGGACGCGAGCCGTGCCTGCGGGGCTCGTTGAAAGAGCACCAACCAATCACTGGTGTGGGCTTGAATAAAGGAAACTGGATGATTTTGGTACATCTAGATTAATTAACTATATGAGTTCCCCTCAATTATTGCAGGTTAAGAATCTGGAAAATCTAGCCACGGTATCCAAACCTCTATTGTACTTCAGTTTTTTTTTTTTTAGAATCGTCTCCTAATAAGTTCCAAAGCTGCGATTTAACTTCCCCGCTACCACATTGTCTAGATAGCGAGCTTTGGAACAAACAACATAGTTAGAAGTCTCTTCACTTAGTATACGAAATACTAATGTCGTTCGTGAATTTCTCCATGTGGATATGTATATTTACTAACTTTTTTTTCTCCAGTCCCGCTCTACAACAAGTGAAAGCATATAATTCTGGCAGTTACGGAATTGCGCCCGACAGGACATGCCGCGATATTCCCGGACGTGGTCAAATCTCTGCGATTGAGTATATGATTAAATCTACTAACCAGGAATTTGAAGGGTAATATACACAAATCATACTTCAATTTCTCTCTTCGTAAGATAATGCCTATTCGGGTTCTCAAAAAAACAGTCTACTAGGCTTGAATGTAAATAATATAACTGTACTAGCTCGGCAGCTTCGATAAAACAAAAGTCTAGTAGAAAATATAGTTAGTAATTACTGACAAGTTGTTGATTCCCCTAAATCATTGCGTTGTCTGCTTTGCTAGCGGTCGCTAGCGTTGATTATATGTCTTCCATTGGTACCCTAGCTGAGAGCGGAAGTCCCCGCTCAAACAACAATTATTCTGATCAGAGGTAGAGCTCCCCTCTCTATCGTCACCTCACCTCAACAGCACAATACCAGAGCCATGGCATCAACACAAGTTTCCGAAGCTGGAGGCTCATCTTTTCCAACAAATATCGAAGAGTTTGACTCCGACGACCGCATATCCTTCTCAAAACTCGACAATAAATTCATTCTTGTCCAAGCCGATGGCACCGAGTTCGAGTTCGACAGTGCGATCAAAAGATGGATCCCGGTTTTGGACGAGGCGCTATTGGAGGAGCAGCAGAAGGCATACCAGGTTTCGGGCGTCGATGAGAATGAACCGGTGGATGCTATGAAAAAGAAGAGAAAGAAGGAATATGTAAACGGGGAGGACGTGGGTAGCTGTACTTTCCTGGCGCAAATTGTTGATTACTAACTGTTAGCAGGAAGGAGGACGCGCAGTGAAAGTTAAGAAAACCAAAGCACCTCTGCCACCCCGCGCCAATACTGCAGTATATGTTACCGGCTTACCATTCGACGTTACCGTAGAGGAGGTAGCCTCGGAGTTCTCGCGGAAATGTGGTATGATCGCGGAGGAAATCGATAGTGGAAAGCCACGCGTTAAACTCTACACAAATGAAAAGGGCGAATTCAAAGGCGATGCCCTCATTGTGTTTTTCAAGGCCCCATCGGTGGAAATGGCCATTACATTGATGGATGATACACAGTTTAGGATGGGCGGAGGGCAAGGCAGTGGCATAATGAGGGTGCAAGCTGCGGATAGCAGTTATAAGAAAGTTCAAAGCAATGAGACGACGGAGAAAGAGAGGCCAAAGACGAGTGAGTCCTCCAAATCTAGCGGAAGCCTTGTGGTAGATATGATACTAATTGTGTCTCAGGTATGAAGGATAAACAAAAGATCATCAAGAAGACACAGAAGCTCGATGCAAGATTAGCGGACTGGAGCGATGACGAGGTATCCGCCGTCACAGAGACAAGCTCCAAGCGCGACAAGGTTGTCATACTAAAGCATATGTTCACACTAGAGGAGTTAGAGGAGGATGCTGCTGCGATATTAGATATCAAGGAGGATATCAGAGAAGAGTGCAGTAAATTGGGCGACGTAACGAATGTGGTAAGTAGGCCTGTTAAACTCCTCATCGCACAAGCTAAGTCAAATTATAGGTACTCTTTGACCTGGAAGCCGACGGAGTTGCTAGTAAGTATCTTCTCCAGATCGATATGTGGGACCGGACTTTGCTGACAATAAATAGGCGTAAAATTCACTACATCAGAAGCAGCACTTGCATGTGTAAACCTCATGAACGGACGTGCATTTGATGGTCGGAAGGTTGAGGCATACATCGCAGATGGGAAAGGGGATTTCAAGAAATCCAAAAAGAAAGTTGACGAAGAACATGAATGAATGATGTACAACTATGACCAATAATAATAATGCTCCAAACCAACTGTGCATCACCAGCTTTTCTGCGTAGGGCACGAGACCATTATCGAGTCTCGCAATGCACTACAATGCCCTAGCATTTGGACCGTAATCCTGAATGGTATCCGACTGTCTCTCACATTGAAATTATAATAAACTAATTTCATTCGTAGATTTTTGAAGAGGGTAGATAGAGGTGGTCGCGCATCTACTCTTGTTGTTCAGTATATTAAAAACCTAAGTTACGCACTGCACTGCTAGGCTGAATAACCTCCATTCTACAATAGCCTTTGTGTTACCGAGGGTTCCCATGACATATTTAGCGCTCAACAAAAGCCAGGAGATTGATTATCTGTAATCAAGACCGGTTGCAATATATACACACTTCTCATTAAAATAAATTAAAGATTTCATAGATCAACTATGCCGTTCTTTTCCCTATAACAGGAAATGGTGTCGTTTGCTTCATTTCATAGATCTACAGAAACATGTCCACCCGTTTATACGCTCCAAACGCCAAACTGACAAAACTATTCAGACATTTCAAGCACTAGGATCACTTTCTGGGATCTCCTGTTCTTCAGCCTGGCCCTCAATAGGCAATTCTACCTCTTTGACTGGGTGGATAAGCATTGGTGGCAAACACATTCTACCCTCGCCTCCACGCATATTATTAACTCCTTTTCCGCTTCTCCCCTCGTCCACCGTCAACTCGAATTCCTCGCCGCCTTCGTTGTTGACCTTGAGACCTAGCCACCTTTTCCACAGATTGGGCGCAAAGCCCGCATTGTAGTACCATGTCACGCCTAGTAAGTTATGTTCTCTTTCACCAAAAACACTGGTTCGAGCACCTCCAGAAGCCCCGTTACGACCGGCGTTCAATATACTAGTGAGATACTCCGTTGGCCATTCTCGGTCAACATACATAGGGTGTGGGACGTAGACTGCTTTGTATCCATGATGAAGAGCAGTTGTTGGTCCCCACATTTCTGAGAAGGCGTGATGGTTCTTGAAAGCTGTCTCGCGGTGCATGGTATTCAAAAGACGTCTTGACATCCTGGCCGAGGTCACAATGGCAGCGCGCCTTGGTGGAAGCTTTTCACTCGCATTGTATCCAGTGATATCCTTTGCGAGAAACCAAGTTGTTCCTTCCGGATCGAAAAGCGGGTTGAAAGTAATAAGATCGGCTTCCTCACCAACTCCCCATACATACTTATCCTTCTCATATCCTGTAGGTGCTATCGGGTCATTCTCAATCTCGAACCAATCTGCCTCATCTTGAGGTCTCTCCGGGCCCCAAATTGGTTTATCGGTTCTAGGACGAGTGGTTTGCTTCTTCGCACCTTTGAGTCCAACCCACATGTCATTTGGGTCATCAGTCCCCATTTCAGTCTGGACTCGGACCATTTGCTTGAAATCTTCCCAGCTCCCGTGCACAGATGGGACATAAAAACGTGCACTCCGCTCCCATAATCCTTTTCGAGGTTGCACTTTTGTCCATGAGTCAATCTGAGAGAAAAGATTGTAGTAATGGCCTGTATAACGAATGTCAATTTCCCAGTGCCAGAAGAAGTCGTACTCGGCGTGTTTCTGTGCGAAATGCTGCATGGCCATTTGAAGTCCTCTATAGGAACCATGAGCAGGAAGGTCCGGTCCTCGAGCATAGTTATCGAAAATGCCTTGATAAAGCATAAGCATCTGAGTTACGCTCCACAGTGTCGCAATGCCGTGAAATTCTTCAGGCACCGATTCCTTCAAATGCATCTGATAGGTAGCCTCGTCGGCCCAAATAGGATGTTTTGCCTCGTCCTTAACCTGTACTAGTAGATGCACATCATATTCTCCACCTGATCCAAGCGACAGTTCGGAAATCATAGCTCTGAGATGCATAATGTCTTCTTCCCGGTAGTTGAAATCATCCCATACTCGGATAACAACAGCGGTACGAGATAGTAGCTTCTTGGCCACGGTTGTTAAGTTGGACACCGTCGATCCACTAGCAACCGCTTCACGTTTTTGAAGGCCATCTTCGATTACTGAAAAGGTCTTGGGAAGTTCTGTGACAGGAGTTTTGTGCACGAACCGATCGACATTTGCTTGATAACAACGCTTCTGAGCATCTGCCCAGTTGACTGTTCGATAATCCACTTGCTTTGTACCAGATTTCTGGGACCAAACAGCTTCGGATCCTTCCATATCACCGTTCTTACCAGCTCCTGTGCCTCCATTTCGTAAACCATACCCGTAGCCGTACGGTCCTAGTCTACCGTACCTCTCAAAGCATATATCCTCTGAAAGTCCCAATAATTCGTAAGATCCTATGACATTCTCGGGAAATCCGCTTGGCCTTCCTTCGTAGTACCGTAGCGATGGGACTCGAATAGTAGACTCTGCATCGAGGAAACATTCATGGACAGGAGCGTATTCTGCTAAATATGATTTCGATGTATGATTCTGGTATGCAAGAAACGGCTTGCTTGTAGGTATGTTCCGGATTCCATTTTCTTCCTGAGTTCTATTTGCCAGAACTGGCTCGTCATCCAAGGTAGGGTACTCCGGCTTGTTTTCTGCTGCTGGTGTGAGAGTTCTTATACCACCATAATATCGTGTTAAAAACTCAAAAGATTCCCATGGCGGAGGAGGAGTTGGTTTTCCTTCTCTATGTTTTCCTAGCTCTAATTCTCTCGAAGATACAATGCTCAATCGTATAAGACTCAGCATAAAAATTATAATGGTTGACATGAGCGCGCAGCACATATAGCGTATGATTTTGTTTGGAACTCTGTATGGAGGTATGGGTCGCTGGGATCCTGACGATGGTTTCCTCAACATTGGCCGGTGAGAGTCGTATGAGCCTGAAGTCTCTCTTGATGAACCAGGTGAAGAGGAATATGAGGAGTAGTCGGAGTCATCTTCCGAATCGTCTGATTGCCTATATTTCTCGTCGTCGACATTGCTTGACCGGTGTAGAGGAAGTTCCGAGTATTGTGAACGAGAAGAGCGCTTGGTAATGTTGAGAGGAAAGGATTTAAAGCCTGCCATTCTCGCTGGGTGCATTAAGCACTGCAATGAAGGCTAAAAATCACGATGATATGTTGTTGGGAAGCTCTATGATCGTGAGCGCTGCTCCGTATTGTTGTTTTGTATGGGTGGTTACTGACTGGATTCCCACAGGTTTCTTAGCAGAATCTCGATTGAAAAATATTGCACGATAACATTGAAAGGAAGTATTTTTGACTTTTGATTCAGTTGAGTTGTTGACTCGTAGCCAGCAAAATAGCTCGAGCTTGAATGAGTGCAAGAGTCTTGGTCGTACTCGTTGCCCAGCAACACATCACATTCAAAAACAAAACAAAACAAAAGAAATTGGTCATCGTAGCCTTGCATTGAAAGTGGCCAATAACAGACTAGCGCTACCCCTCCATTTATTGGGCAAAACCCCCCACTTCAACTGACCCACTGAGCTACTCCACTGTCCAATGTCCATAGCACTGCACATCACTTGACTCCAGCCTCGTGCATTGCTTGCCATTCCGAAAAGCTTCAACTAACTATTTTGTGCTAGCTAAAACGGAGTGGTCGGTGGTGGAACGAGAAGCAAGCTCGCACCTGGTGAGCCGATCCTGGAGAAGTGGGTTTGTCGAGATGCTAGGTAAAGCAAAAGAAGGCTGCGATCGAATGTTGCGATTTCAGTTCCCAACTCCAAAGGCAGATAATATGCAATAGTCATGCTAGTCAGTCATGCTCTTCAACGCGTACAGAGTTTCAAACGGTGACTTCAACTCAAGCCTGTACGGAGTATCTATGGGATATTCGGTCCATGGCTACCCAAATGCTGACCCAGAGGTGTCCAATGGGTCCTAAGCTGGAGAGGAAGAATATTCCGGATCATCGTGGCAAGAGGCCTCTTGTTCAATGTTCTCCGTAATTCGTCTGTGACGCCTGGCTTCCCCTTACCGCTTCCTCCATGCCACAGCTGCTACTGTAGCTTGGTGCGTCCGCTCATCGGTCCTAGTTCTGATTTGACCAATTCGCACTTTGGACCACCGTTTTCTTGAGTATATGACATCTGCTACTGTGATGCGGCCTGGTTTACTGGTTGTATCAAACCCAATAGTTCTTCGCCTGCTCCTGAATGATAGCAGGAGGAACCCTCACCTCACCTCACCTCGACGGACGGCAACAAAGAAAAGGAAGCATACTTTATACAGCATAACAGCATGCATCTAACTACTAGTTGTTAAGGCGGCGGGCGTGGTCGATCTAGTCCCAGCTTCGTGAGTCGCCGTGGCTTCTTCTCAGGTGATCGTTCGTCCTTCGACCATGGCCTGAGCGAGCTACCAGCAGCTGTGACTCCGCAACGCATTGCCGGATGCCGGATTTGTTTTGGCATGTTCCTATTGGTACATTACACAAAAAGGGGAATTTCCTATCTCGTCGGGCTGCCACGACGCATCGCAGGTAACAAACTGTTACCGTCACTTGCTGGCAATCGACTAAACAAACCAAACCAAACTCTGGTACCGACGCGCAACAAGAAACTAATTCCCTAAAGTGGAGACAGACCTGCAGAGCAAAGAAGGGAAAGTAAAACTTATACTTCGTAGTCACTGAACGCCTTAATTATTGGCTGACGAGCCAATTGCCACCCCTCTTTGCGCCCCGGTGGCCGCTCTTTCGGTAATCTTGCGGTATATGATTCGACACCTCCGCCAAGCCAATTCTGCTCCTCAACCGCACGTTATTTTTGACGTAACAGCAAGCGATGTGTGCTAACCAATGATAAACAAAAGCTCCGATGTCAACTGACATTTGTCGGCGTATGTCCTGAGTTCTGACCCATGATACCCAAGTGGCAGTGACAGTGCTTGCAGTTCTCTCCTTGTGTTTGTTTCTCCTGACCATAGGGCAATTATGGGTGAGCAGTGGGTCACTAAGGAAACCTTGAGGGGGATGGGACTTACTTAAACCTATCCCCTCACTTCAATTTACTTTTGTTCGTAATACTTCCATTGAGAATTAAATTCGAACTTCCTCCTTATCAATTCTACAAACAAAGCAAATCGTTTTTGTTGGCATCTTGTAGGGGAAAATATTCACGTCCTAAGTTAGTAGTAACTGTAACGGTCTGGTTCATGTTGTAGGTTGAGTGTTGTCGGACTATCCGGAAGACTAGCAACCTCGTTACAATATTTGGCCCTCATACTGTTCCATGCGTCCCAAGTGACAAATTGATTCAGGCCTGGAGAACGTTACTGCTTTTAGGCACTGTAACGATTTTAACGCAACACGCACCACAAAACTTCGAATAAACTATGTCGGTGAGTTTACCGGAATGCCACCCTCAAGATATTATTTACTAATTGTTATAGACCATCTCTGCTACCTCTTCAAGCACCACGGAGTGTCTTATGCAACCTCCAGAGCTCCAAAAGAGTGTTGCTCCCACAATGTGCATGGCACAGCATCCAGTGCTGAGAATTACGTTGACTGGCCACGGTATTTTTCTTACTATTCTAGCCATTGTAATTAGTATTCATGTACTTCAGCCTTCGCTCACTTGCACTCTTATCGCATTGTCCCCAATGTAAGCAAACTACTACCATTTTAGGACCGCAGCAGACGCAGCTCAGAATAAAGCAGACAAAGAGACGTTTTTGGACATGGAAACTGCTAATCTGTGAATTTATAGTCCCTGGATTATTATGAATGACTATGAAAACTTCATATCGTTGGGACCTGGTGGAACACCTTCCACTTTCGCAGGCTACCTTAGGATTTGTTTTCTCCGCCTATTTGCTCTCTCTGATCCCTATACTCCAGCAATTTTTACCGACAAGATTTATCCTGCTATAGGTTACTGCCCCAAAACTGCTCATTCATGGCTGCCCAAACGACAAGGGCCACGGCCCACCAGTAAGTGCCCCAAACACCAGAGCCTTTGGGATTACAGACAGATGTCTCCACTCTGCAGCAGTGATACTGACATGAGAATTCGATAGTTGCTGGTATAGCCCCCCAACGACAGATCGACCAAACCGGCTGCCCAAAAATGTACCGCACCCTACGCAAAAGTCTTGAACACATGGCATTATCCAACCCTGAGTCCCTACAGGTCGGGCTCTCCTGCTTCGAAAAGAAAGGTCTTGCCGTCTTCTGCCAGAACCCCATCAACGAGACCTGCCGGGGAGAAATTTGTCACATACATGACAGCGATCGAAGCATGCACATGAACTTGCATCCAGATGATGCGAAAGTGGTGCTTGAGATGGGATGGGGAGAACGTCACCCGTTGGCCAAGGGTGGGTGGATGAAGAAGTATGTGCCGCGGGAATTTATCATGGTGTATGCGCCGAGGAATAGGGAGGAGTTGGGTGCAGTTTGTCGGATTATTGAGGCGGCGGCGTTCTGGGTTAGTGGTGAGAGGTATGAGATGACGGTCCAGATTGATCCTGTGATAGAGTAATAGAGATGGGATATGTAGGTGCTGCCCACTAGCGTTTTGTAAGCGGGAGCATTGGAGTTCTGTTATCTGCTCATTGCTCTACTGAGTTGAAGGCATTTTTATAGGATGCGTAGAAGTTCAGCATTGCTGTCCAGCAATACAAAGAATTAACCACACTTAACATAACCCGAACTACCGTATTCTTATTTTCCCCTCATTTCCAAATGCCTTAAAACTTGATAGAAGCATTTCTGCCCGTGATTCAAGAAAGCAAATCTCACCTTACTAGTAGACTCAAGGAGACATCTGATATTTGTACTCGCTCAGGTTTTTAAACCCAAACGATCACCAGAAGGAAAGATGAAAGCATATGGCGTTGCAAATAACTGAGTAGAACATAAATCAAAGAGCTACACCAATTCGTAATTGAGAACTAGAAGCCAGTTTAACATTCATGCCTCTAGCACGAGAGTGCTATAAATCGAGACACTACCCCTACAATTTGAACTAAGTTAAATCAGACACCAATATGCCATTGCTTAATGTGTAATATCTGGGAAGCTAGATGCTGCTTGTCGCCATATGAGACTCTCGTTTGGCAAGGTTATAATGCCATCGTGAAACAGAGATTGTAGGTCCATTGCGGTATCAGGAATTTTGAAGGATGGACTGACACTTATAAGGCGACTGTAGGGAGATGCGCCGGAGATGATTCACAATTCGAAAATTTGACCCGCGAGGAATATAATATGTTTCTAAGATCAATTTCCGGACTAGGCTACTATGATCCTTCTTTCTACCGTCCGCTTTTATACCATGCTGAAAACACAAGACGGTAGGGCCAGATGTAGGGAAGGAGAAACCCGAAAAAAAGTAAAAAGAGATGGCCCAGAAAAACCCGCATACTTAAGAGGCAATGCAATAGCCACCGGTAACAAAGAGCTTGCACCATCGTACAAGTACCACCCTTGCGCCTCTGATTGGCATTACCCGCTGAAGAGACAAGAATGAGCGGTTCAAGAGTTGTAGGCCAATAACCGCTGTGGAGGAGAGGATTGTGATATGAACTTTCGATTGTTTTGGGGGAAGCTTGCAAAATACAATCGTGTGTGAAAGATGGACATCGTGGCGAGTTTACTGGTGACCAGCCTTGCGGAGAGAGCTTGCAAGCCATTCCAAACCCTCGTAGAGACCATCTCCGGATGTGGCGCAAGTTGATTGAATGTACTAGTGTTGGTTAGAAACTATACAGCAGAAATATTAAGTTCATGGAGAATTTACCCAGGCACGTTGTCTCAAGCTGTGAAGGCCGAGCTTGTCTGTAATCTCGGCGGCGTTCATGGCATTCTAAATACTAATTAGCGGTGATTCCAAAGAAAGTGATGACGCTACTGACAGGCAAATCTTGCTTGTTGGCGAAGACCAAAAGAATGGCATCTCTAAGCTCATCCTCGTTCAGCATGCGCTGCAACTCCTCCCGAGCCTCAACAACACGATCACGATCGTTGCTGTCAACAACGAAGATGATACCTTGGGTGTTCTGGAAGTAATGTCTCCACAAAGGCCGAATCTTATCTTGTCCACCAACATCCCAAACTGTGAATTGAATGTTCTTATACTCGACAGTCTCGACGTTGAAACCTGAAAAAAAAGGACGTCAATATTGTGTGTTGGGATACCTGTACTCCGGGAGAGGGAAGAGCATACCAATTGTAGGAATTGTGGTGACGATCTCACCAAGCTTCAGCTTATACAAGATTGTAGTCTTTCCGGCGGCATCCAATCCAACCATCAGAATTCTCATCTCCTTCTTTCCCCAGAGCTTATCGAACAGTTTTGAGAATGTGAGACCCATGATTGCGGTATGATGTGGGGGGGCGTTGAAGTGTTAGGGTTGCTCGTGCGTAATCGATTCTATTTGGAAGCTTGGTGTTAGCAATGCGCAATCACAAAGAACGGATTCGCGGCCATATATGATGTGCCAACCAAAGGACAGATCCCTTTTCGGCCTGTGGTAGATAGTATCATGATCTAGCTGATTAGGCTCCCACCACAGATCAAATCGTTATCGTATTGCAAGGTAACAAATTTTGGAGGGGCCAGTTGGTGCGCCTTTGTTGCCACTAGCCGAGCATAGTCCACGCTCTGGCCGGAAGGGTGATGATGGAAGTTTCGATAGAACTTACATTGCAAGGTGGTCTGCGGTGACCTGGTGGAGATGGGTGATGTTTGGTTTTAGCGATTTGGTTTGGTGGTCAGTAGGATGGGGTGGTCGTTCGTGGGTGAGAAAGACAGACAGCGGTGTCCAGGAATCTTAGGGAGACGCTAAACCATATTAGGTTAGCATGGGTTATCATCTCCTTTCCAAAATCTGTCCAAGTTGCAACAACGCTCAGGAACTCTGAATCTACTTAACTCAAGTTGAACAAGCCCGCCTGGTGACTCAATAAACTATAACGTGTTCTGCTGCAGGACAATTTCGATTTCATCGTAGCATAAACACAACAACATGCGCTTCAACACCTCGATCCTGTTGGCGGCCAGTCTGGTTGGAACTGCCCTCGCACATAATATTCAACTAGCAGCACATGGAAGGGAATGCTTCCACGAGTCACTTCACAAAGATGACAAGATGACGGTTACATTTCAGGTTGGGGATAGAGAGTTTGGCAGTGCTGGGAATTTGGATGTAGACTTTTGGGCAAGTCAATTCGACTATGTTTTCTACGTGCCATCTATCTAATACTATAGTAGATTCAAGATCCAAATGGAGGCTATGAGACGCACCAAAGATCAGTTTCAAATGGCGATCACTCTTTCACAGCTCGGCATGATGGCAAATATATATACTGCTTTAGCAATGAGCATTGGTCGGCAAATACAAAGGATGTTTCCTTCAATGTCCATGGCATAGTTTACGTGCCAGAGGCTGAAGCCCCATCCGATCCTTTAGAAGCAGAAGGTAAATAAATATCCGGAAGGCATTTACAGAGACTTACATTTTTTAGTTCGCCATTTATCAGAACTGCTTTCGCAAGTCAAAGACGAGCAATCTTATATCGTGGTCCGCGAAAGAACTCATCGAAATACCGCAGAGAGTACGAATGGAAGAGTCAAGTGGTGGAGCATCTTTCAAATGATTGTTTTGGTTGGCGAAGGCATTTTCCAGGTCTGGTGGCTGAAACGCTTCTTTGAGGTAAGCAAGACTAGTATTTGAATACGGTGTGGTGAGTCTTTGCTGATAGAACTTGATAGGTCAAGCGGGTTGTATAAATTAGCGATATGTATACTGGGTCTGCTGAATTCTGAACGGCGCAAAACGCATTACGGAGCCATTGGCGAATGGCATTGTACTGACGAATAATTTAGTAGAACAATCTACAATTCTTCGTACTACTTTGAAGGTCTCAAATCATTTACACATTAGGTGGAGTAGTCCTTCTAAGTTTATGGTAGTCTTAAGGTACCATATATCCGCAAAATCCAAAGTCAAACACTGTAAACAGATGGGTTGGACCCGCCAGGGCAATTCTCTGTAACCAACCTGCCTATCATGTGGTGGAACATGGGCCGTATAATCACAAAACAATGTTGATAACGAAACTGAATATTATGGCACACGCCATCCTGTTCTGACGACCATGTTTTCATACGAGTCTGACTTCAACCGTCCCCTCCCGGTATCACATGTTCCAAAATTCAACTTATGCGTACGCCTTTAAGCCGCCATCCTGGGCGTAACCCTTGTCGCTCAGTGTGCAAAGTATATGACACGTTTGAAGTGCAAGTGCACTTCTTCGGTGGAAGATTTATTTATTCTGAAGAATCTAGCAACGCTTTGAAATTCCTGAACACTTTGTTCTCCATCCCTTAACCTGAGATTGTTCTCCTTCGCCAAAGCTGCTCTGTTGCTTGCACTCACCCACTCGGGCGTCTTTGTTGCAATCAATGAGAAGGAGTTCTATCCGAAGTGGCTCGCTTGCACCATCGCTTCGTCTTTCCAAGGTCTACTCCGTGTAAAGTTGTAAGCAACAGTCTTCCAATCATATGTCTTAGGGTGTCTGCCCTTGCTTTTTAACATAAAAAGTCATGTCTGGTCACTCCATGGCGTTTTTAATTATAACAGACTTTGATACTGTCTTTTATCACAAGTCATGTCGGTATTGCTGTTGGCCGCTTGATGTTTCCCAATAACATTATTTTTATCTTACAATATGGAGCATCGGGGATATTAGGCAACGACAGCAACACTTGTCTTTTACCCGGATGCTACAACGCCTACTCATGAAGTGTATGCTGTCCAGTGAATCATGGGTGGTCTATTGGTTGAAAGCACCGGATCCCATGTGATCCGGAATCCGAGAATAACAATATAGCTGAAGGACTGGGCCTCCCATCTCCTTTTTTCACTTCTAGCAAGGGCAATAGGAAGTTTCAGCAAAACCATCAGCGATTTCAAGCCGTATTCCAATCCTCTTTTATCACTGATATGCATTAATATACGCACTTATATCTTGGTACAACCTCAAATCGGATATCCAGTGCCCCGGATCACTTGTTTGAGCCTCAGTGGAAAAATCCAGTCCAATCATGATCAGCACTGAGAAAACAGGCACGGAAAATGCCGTCGCAGCCCGGTCTCCAGAGAACCTTGTATCAACGTCCGAAGCCTGTACTGGTGTGCACCCTACTAAGGATATAGATCAGGCCAAAGATGCCCCAGATCCAATAAATAATAGTTCATCGACACCGGCACATAAATCAGCGGAAGTTGACGAGAAAGTGTCTCGGGGAGGCACAACTGAGGAAGCCGACAATGTCGTAGAGTCGAGTGCTGAGACAACAGAAGGAGAGGATGAAGCCACCAATATCGTCTACCCAAGCGGAATTCCGTTAGCGCTCCTTACTTTTGTATGTCCAGGAATCCCCCAGGCTTTTTCTTAACTTCTTGCGCTCAATTTACAAATAGCGACATTCAGACTAACGTTCATCAGGGACTCTGTTTGTCAACCTTTGTTGTAGCACTTGACAATACAATCATTGGTAGGTTTGGCAAAGACTACTTAAACTATAATACAAAGCTAACAACTTGTGCAGCTACTGCTATTCCAAAGATCACCAGTGTCTTCAACTCCTTGGAAGATGTGGGCTGGTATGGCTCAAGTTATCTCCTCACCACAACGGCACTTCAACCGTCCTTTGGACGGATCTACACCGTAGGTCCACAAAATTCTCTTTAGGACAGAGCAACTGTCCAATGAATTGAGAAACTAACATGCTACTGTCTCAAAACCTCAGAGACAGCCCTCACCTTCATAACTTTCCGACAGTGTCTCCTTCATGACACTCTTGTATGGCATATAAATACTTCCCAACATCGAATCCAAGTAGATCAAAATGCCATTGTGTGAAAAGTTATGATATTACAACCTCCCCAGTCAAGTGAACTCGCATTAGGACTGTATGATCATACTACTTGCAATATTCTAATTACAAATTCTACTCGGATTATGTTCAGAGAGTACAATATGACATAATTGAGATTGCCATAACACTTCCAATCCATTCGTGTTCTGAGAAGTCCAGTGCTAACATATTTCAACAGTATTTCGATGTGAGACCAAATATTTGCGCCAAATAAGAAGCAAGGAGTTGCCTTAGATTCCTGTGTGCTATACTTTAGCATTCTGGGTAGTTCCAAGACAATTTCTCTACTCATCAACCTTTTCCAACCATGGCCCTTTACCATACTAACTTGAGGCAGGTTAAATGGACCTACCTCTTCGCCCTTGTATTATTTGAGTTTGGATCTATCCTTTGCGCAGCCGCTACAAACTCAGTAATGCTGATTATAGGGAGAGCAGTTGCAGGGGCAGGGGCTTCTGCGATCTTCTCTGGAGGCATGACTATTGTTGGATTCTCGGTTCCTTTGAAGAAACGACCTATGTACATCGCTGCGATATCAAGCATGTTTGGTATTGCTTCGGTGGTCGGTCCTTTACTGGGCGGAGCTTTCACAGACCACATTGGATGGAGGTGGTGTTTTTGGATCAACCTACCTTTCGGAGCAGTCTCGATTGCGGCCGTGTACTTTTTCTTCAAACCAACGGTCAGAAAGCAGAGCAACCTAACCACTAAGCAAAGAATTTTGGAAATCGATCTTCTAGGGGCAGTATTCCTGATATGTGCCATTATCTGTCTACTACTAGCATTGCAGTGGGGAGGAGTCAAATATCATTGGAAAAACAGTAAAATATGGGGACTATTTCTTGGCTTTGCTTTACTGATAGCCGTATTCGTTGGACTGCAATTTCGTCGTGGGGACAGAGGCACTATCCCACCGAAGATTCTGAAACAACGGACCGTTCTTTACGCTTGTTTGTACAGTTGCTTCCTGTCTATGGGCCTCTATACACATATATTCTACCTGAGCTTCTATTTCCAAGCTGTCCAAGGGACTAGTGCCGTCCAAAGCGGGATTCGCACAATTCCATACTTGGCAAGTAATGTAGTGGCAAGTATTATAGCAGGAGCAGGAATTACGGTCGTCGGTTGGTACAAGCCATTTATGATCACTGGTGCAGCAGTTTTTACTGTAGGAGCCGGGATGATATATAAACTTGACGTTGGCTCAAATACTGGAGCTTGGGTTGGATATCAATTTCTGGCAGGATTTGGTTCGGGAATTGGTATCCAAGTTCCTTTTATAGCAGTCCAAGTTGTGCTAAGCGAGAAAGATATAGCTACTGGAAACGCTATGGCCATCTTTTTCAATTCGCTGGGTGGTGCTATTTCAATATCTATCGCCCAAAACATTTTCTCGAATGGTCTCAAAGAACACATCCCAAAATACGCACCGGAAGTAAATGCTGAAGTAGTGATAAACGCTGGAGCAACATTTTTACGCCAAGCCGTTAGCCTACAAAGCTTACCAGGAGTAATCAAAGCATATATGTTGGCTCTGAGCGACGCGTTTGTTATTGCAATTGCTTTTGGGGGCCTTGCAACAATTTGTGCGTGTTGTGTAGAGTGGAAGAGCGTCAAGGGGAAGAAAATCACCGCGGCTGCCGCTTAGTTTGTTGAATTCATCAAGCACACGTTATTGGATAGTCTATAAAAGTAAAACCTTCAAAATAGCATAGTTATGAACATCTTGTTCAATCAGTCGTTGTGGCCAGTTCCATTTCTCTGATGCCACTCAGCAAGGCAAATTTATAACACAGGCATAAACTTTGGCACCGCTACCACCGTTTAAGGTACATAGCTTCCATCGCAAGAATAGCTTTTTTCTGGTTTAGGCTGAAATAAATGTAGGGCCCTTACTATTAACTGAGGCACCATTCCTCTCTATGACTGTAGCCCACTCCCTAAAAACAAAGCCCTACAGAATAACACAACTATTAAATCCACTCCATAAGAAGCTTGAAATGTTTTCCATACAAATTATGACTTCAGTTTGGTTCTCCTGGCTGGTTTGGCCTTTTTGCATTGTGGGAAAATATTTGTTCTAATTCAGAAATGTCAAGTTTCAGATCAATATTGTTCACTACGCGAATATTACCAAGCCTCTACCAACCTCCATTTTCCAGATCATCATTGGTTGTTGTGCAGTTACTGTTAATATTGAAGGCTTAAAGTTGCTAAATTTTTGAGTATGTTTTAAAAATCTGAATGGCATGAAATATAGGACAAGGGCTTACATTCATGTCAAATTGTGGAAAGAAGATTTTGGAATTTGTAGAAAATCTTGAACTTCAATTCTAGTCAGATGTAAAGTTATTAATAAGTACAATTCCGTGGTATATCATCACACTTAAATGTATCGTAGGATCGACACAATGAGAAGTGGTTCACGTTTGAAAACGGCATTTAGCTCACTTTATTGCGTGAGAGAAAGCATCTGTCCTGGTCAACTGGTCAAAGTCCTAGCTCTCACCAGTAACTACGAGGCCGGATTAAGGATCCACCCATCTACCAACCCTGCAATAATACCAACCACATTAGTGCTTCTAGTTTTCACTGCGTCTTCAGAAACTCGCTAGATCGTAGACCGAGTTTTTCTTCAATGCATTATGTTATTACTGAGAGGCATATCTATCTAGATTACAAAAGAGGGTATCCATAAACGCCATCTATAAGGTTCGTCCTCTTTACACTACCAAAGTCATCCTAGCCTGCTCTTCAAAGCAGCTCAGGTAGAAACCATATTCATAACTTCTAAGCCATCACCGGACTCGTTGATCTTGACAGCCACATTATCACCAACCTTGATGATCCCGCGGATGATTTTATCCGCCAATCCGTTGCCGATTTGTTTCGAAATAAGTCTATTCAAAGGTCTCGCTCCAAATCGTGGATCATATCCTCGCTCCGCTAACCACCGACGAACTTCATCGTCAACATTTAGCGTAATTCTCCTATCTTCTAACCTTTTCTGTAGCTCCTTCAGTCTGATATCAACGATATCCCTTAGCGCTTCTGTCGACAGGCGTTTGAAGACTATGAACTCATCGATTCTGTTCAGAAATTCTGGTGGATAGTTGCTTTGGACCACAGACATTACAGCATCTCGTATACTTGGCGCAATCTCTCCGTTTTTTTCTTCATGGTATGGGTGAATAGGATCGTTCCCAACAAGAATATCAGCTCCTAGGTTTGACGTGAATACTATCAAGGTATTTCTGAAATCGACCTTGTGCCCCTGAGAATCCGTCAAGAATCCCTCGTCAAGAACTTGAAGCAAGAGAGCCGAGATATCTCTATGCGCTTTCTCAAATTCATCAAAAAGCAATACGGCATACGGCTTACGCCGAACTGCCTCGGTGAGTTGTCCGGCATCGTCATATCCGACATATCCTGCTGGACTCCCAATAAGTCGAGAAATGGTATGTTTCTCCTGAAATTCACTCATATCAAAACGTACAACTGCAGATTCGGTAGAGAAGAGGAAGTTGGCCATCTTTTTGCAAAGCTCAGTCTTGCCTACGCCTGTCGGTCCAAGGAAGAAAAACGAAGCAAGGGGTCGATTTTCACCGTTCAAACCAGCACGCTGCATTCGCACAGCATTTGAAACGGCATTTAAAGCCTCGTCCTGCCCTTTTACTGATTCTCTTAAGGTATCTTCCATATGAATCAGCTTCTCAGCGTGCCCAGATGTCAGTTTGGTTGTTGGGATGCCAGTTATTCTGGACACAACAGCTGCAATATCATCGGCGTTTACGGCATCATGAATTAGCGTGCCGTCGGTTGAGCTCTGTTCACCATCCTTCGGTAGCTTTTCTTCGAGACTAGGGATGACGGAATATCTCAGTTCCCCAGCACGGCCAAAGTTGTTATCTCGTTGTGCTTGGTCCAGCTCAATCCGAGCCCTCTCTAGCTCTTCTTTTGTCTTCTTGATGGTCTCAATGGCAGAGCGTTCTTTCTCCCATTTTTCAGTGAGTTTAGCTGCCTCATCCTGACACTGCTTCAAATCGGCTTGTAACTTCTCGCGACGTTCCTTGCTGGCGATATCTGTCTCTTTACGTAGAGATTCAAGTTCTATCTGGATGGTCAGGATCCGTTGGTCTAAACTCATAATATCCTAAGACAAAATTAGCTTATGTAAGATAATAGATAATGTATTTAGTTGAGAAGTGCCTCCAGATCTATATTTTTGGGGTACATGTCTCCTAGCATATTTCAAGAAAGTGGAAAATTGCTCACTTCGGGTTTAGACTCTTGTTGAAGTCGGAGTCCACTTGCAGCTTCATCCATCAGATCTATGGCCTTGTCGGGAAGAAACCTATCTGTAATATATCGATTTGAATAGGTCGCAGCGGCCACCAGGGCGCCATCCGTAATTCTCACACCATGGTGAACTTCATAACGCTCTTTGATACCTCTTAAGATAGAAATTGTATCTGTGATTGACGGTTCGGATACCTAATAACAAGCTCCGAGTTAGTTCACCTCTTGCGGTAAAATTGACAATTTTTTCGCATGAAATATCTGTACGGAGGCGACATAGCTAGATGTTGCACTCCGTACTTTAGGAAAATTACTCACCTGGATAGGTTGAAACCTTCTTGCCAAGGCAACATCCTTTTCAATAGCTCGATATTCATTGAGGGTAGTAGCACCACAGCATTGAAGCTCGCCACGGGATAGAGCAGGCTTAAGGAGGTTACTAGCATCGATGCTTCCTTCTGCTTTACCTAGACCGAGGAGAATATGAAGCTCATCAACAAATAAAATAACTCCACCATGGGCCTCCTGGACTTCTTTTAGTACTTTTTTAAGTCTCTCCTCGAAATCTCCCCGAAATTTTGCCCCTGCAATGAGCTGACCGAGATCTAGCGATATGACCTTTTTATCTTTGATAGACTCCGGTACATCACCACGAATGATTCGTTGTGCTAAGCCCTCAAGTATAGCAGTCTTGCCAGTTCCAGCATTGCCTATCAGAACTGGATTGTTTTTTGTGCGCCTAGACAAAACTTGTATAGTTCTATGAATCTCCGAATCTCTTCCTATTACCGGATCAAGTTTGCCGGCTCGTGCTCTTTCAGTAAGGTCGACTCCGTATTGCTCAAGAGCCGATTTTTCCTCTCCGCCACCCCCCAGATCAATTCGATGTGTACCACCAGGAGGGTGCGGCCGTCCACCATTCGCATATGTTCGACTTGCTAGAGTGGGCAGAAGCTTGAAAGGAGAAGCAGCGGCATGTTGTCGAACCGCAAACTGAAAGGTTGTTGCGCCAATGCGCCTAATAGGAAGCTTTGCTCGTCTCAATAGCATGTTTAGGATAACTGGTACAGAAATATCGTGAAATGAGATGTAATCAAACAGTAAGGAAAGGACATTTAAAGAAAAGGACAAACTATGGGTGTTGTGGTGTTGTGGTGGTGTGATGGAGTGGTCTGGTAGTTGACGGACCCTTCTCGTATATTCCATGTCTGGGGAAAGAAACATCAGCCAAGACGAGGATCCCAAGTACGAAGTACGAGGGACGTACACGATACACACCCAACCACTTATCAAAATGAATGTATGAGACAAACTACTTTGTAATTCAAGCTGGAAAACATAATATTCGAGATCATTTTACGCTAGCATTCGTGTAGTGTAGTGTATCAATGAAACAATTTCACATTTTAAATTTTACGGTATATTTATCTCAGCCACCCGAAGCTCAAGCCACAGTAAGCCCAAAAACCCTAATGCGTTTAGAGATTGCCGCGCATTTTGGACTCAAGCCAACCGACAGCAGCATCAACACCACAAGGACTCCTACGCAGCATATCAGATCTAGTTCACACAGAGCCGACCAACCACAATGACTTGGATATCTAAATCAGTAACTGGCCTAGGCTTAGTCCTTCTTGCGCATGCGTATGTTGCTTGTATAGATTGATCTCATTTGAACCCACTGACGGATTTATAGTTGCTATTCTGCGAGTGAACACTCGACACTTCATGCTGCCTCGATAGCATCCCACGGAGCACCCATACCAACTGTTGCATCTCTTCCACTTGACATCTCAATTGAGACAATTGTCGCCATATTTGCCGTGTGTCTTGGCCTCGTCCTGGGCACGCCCGAGTTACGACCCATAGAATGGAGAGTTTGGGCCGGTAAAATTGAGCGGGAAGGCGAGAAAGGTTTCATGAATGGTAGTGGAGAGGTTGATAAAGATTATATTGGAAATCCTTTCAAGTTTCTGGAGAGTAGGCCGGGCTTCACCGACATTAGAAAGCAACGGAAGGAGTTCGCGCAATGGGTTAGAGAGGGTGGAAGTACAGATGTTGCACCAAAGAACTAGAGTTTTAGTCAGATTGTGGAACTCAGACTCAATTGCGAGCACGGAAGTCGAGGTGAAGTCAGGCAAACAGCTAGAGGATGGACGCTCAACTTAAGAAGTAGCACTCGTCAAAATGTCAAAAAGTCAAGAATTCCAGAACTTCTCTTCTAGTGTCTTCATCTCTTGTTTATGGTTTGTAAAGTTGGTGTTTGAGGCTCAGATATTCAATGGCCTGTTTCTATTGCTTTAAGCCCGTTGATACACCCAAGAGCCAATCATCATGCCAATATAGCGTTCTGTTCCTGTTCAGACTGCGTCTCTCAAATTTCAAAAGCTGCCTTCTAAACTCAGCTTTATTTTGCCTGTGTTTTCAAATATTTTACACAGTTGGAGCTCCACCACCCTACTGTTGGTCAATTTTGCCTCGGTTGCGATTGTGCCATCTTAGACCTCACTTCATTCCTAACGCTCCATCCTATCTATCTGAAGCTCACTTACTTAGATTGATCATAATGGCCTACAAACGGCGCTTATTTGAGTCTGGTGCTTCGTCAAGGAGGAAGCAGGTTCCACGACCGTCAGCAACTAGACAGCGATCATCATCAAACTCTCATAGCCAGACATCTAGAATAAGCTCAGCACCACAGAGAATGCCACCACCGACTCCAGTTTTGCCAGCCCTTCCTAGTTCACCAAGAGTATCTCTTGCACTACCCTCATCTCGTGCCTCCACACCACCCCCTTCTGGGGGCAAGACACCTATCCAAGCTAACACTTTAGAAATCGATACAGACGTCGTGGCTAGAGAAGATAACGACGCATTGAATGAGACGATCATGGCAGTTGAGATGCGAGAGCGTGGGACCATTGGATGCGCCTATTATGTCGCAAGGGAGGAGACGCTGTACCTAGTGGAAGACATCAAGATGGCGAGTCTTGATATTGTTGATACCTTAAAACTACATGCTCAACCAACCGTTGTTTTAATAAGCACTCGATCAGATGAGAAGCTGGAAGAACATCTTAGTAAGGAAGCACGTGGCATTGATAGAGATGATGATTCGAGTATGTTGCCTGTTCGTCCTTATGTAACTTTGTTGATATGAGATATATAAGATGATTTATTTGGTTCGTATATTCTTGATTCTCGGCCATCTGCAGAGTTCACATACGACTCCGCTAAGAATCGACTGGTCAATCTCGAACTACATCATGAAGACCACCCAAAGTGGGCGTTCAGAACACCCGGCGAAGATCTGGCGGGAGCTGGGCAAGGCGAGAGTGGTACCAGCAAACAAGGAAAATTAATGAGATTGGGTGGGTGTATTGATTTAGATAGCAGACTAAGTGTACGCATTGTTTCCCTCTTCAAATCAGGCATATATTAACTGAGGGCAGATTGGCTGCGCTGGAGCCGTCCTAACCTATCTTTCCAGGCGTAAAACCATCGACTATCTCCCGAATGACAGTGCAGCTCTGATTGCTTTCCGCATCGGTACCATAGAGATGTTCACTCTAACCGGCATGATGTTTGTTAACGCAGATACGCTTGCAGCTCTACAGATCATACAGTCGGAGAACCATCCCAACTCACACATGCAAGGTCCTAACAAGTCGACGTCGGGTGCGAAAGAAAGCTTGTCAATTTTTGGCCTCTTCTATCACTTAGCAAGTACTCCACAAGGAAAGCAAAAGCTCAGGCAAATATTCCTCCGTCCTAGCATCGATTTGTCTGTTATTAATGAGAGATTGAACACCAGTATCGCTCTTTTGCGCCTAGATAATGAGCAGGCTCTGGAAGGAATTATCAGGAGTCTCAAAAATATCAAAGACATGCGAGGTGTTGTGAGTCAACTGCAGAAGGGAATAAGTAAAGTATCTGCGAGAGGCAAAAGCGCCTCGGTTCACCAAGGTGTTTGGGCCACAATTCAAAGCTTCACCTTTCATGTCTTGAAACTTATTGAAGAAGTTCGTGAATTAAATGGTGCCCAAAACGTGGATATCATTGGACGGGTAAGAAGCTCTTCCAATTCTCGAATACATATTTTAAACATATTGTGCCTAGATTCTTACAGAGATGCATCCGAGACAATTAAATCAGATCGGACAATTAGTTACACAGACTGTAGATTTTACATTATCCGCAGAGATGCATAGAACTGCAGTCCTACCAGGAGTGGATGATGAGTTGGACAACATGAGGAGAACCTACAACGGTTTGGACAGCCTTTTAACACGAGCCGCCACCCAGTTACAAAGCGAACTACCGGAATGGGCTTCTCAGTATGTCGAGAACTGCATTTTCTTTCCCCAACTGGGGTTTCTCACAGTGGTTCCTCTGGATCTTGAGACAGGCAAGGGAAGATACGAAGGCGAAGGCGTAGACGATGACATATGGGAGAGAATGTTTATGAGCAACAACATGGGATATTACAAGAACCACCGCATGAAAGAGATGGATGAGCATTTCGGTGATCTGTATGGAATGATTTGTGGTGAGACTTCTTAAAGTGCACCGTATGAAGCAAAACTGACATTTCAAAGACAGGGAAATAGAAATCATCCATGCACTAACTGTAAAAGTTCTGGAGCACGAAAGTGTAATAGTCGATGCATCTAACCTATGCGGGCAAATTGACAGCCTCGTGGCTTTAGCTCTTGGAGCTCGAAAATACCAGTTTGTTTCTCCCCACATGACCACAGCCAATGTTATTCACATCAAAGGTGGGCGACATCCTTTACAGGAGCTCACAGTACCATCTTATATTGCGAATGACTGTTCAATTGCTGGCGGGAAAGGAGATGGAGAGAATGAGGACGAGGACGATGCCGTACTGCAATCTTCGAGCTCAGCATCAATGCAACAGAGCTTTGAAACTCCAAGTACACTGATAATGACTGGACCGAACTATTCGGGGAAAAGCGTCTATCTGAAACAAAATGCACTGATTGTATATATGGCACACATAGGAAGCTTCGTTCCCGCCGAGGAGGCAACTATCGGACTGACTGACAAAATTTTGACAAGAATTTCAACGAGGGAGAGCGTCTCAAGAAATCAAAGCGCTTTCATGATCGACCTACAGCAAGTAGCGCTAGCTACGACACTTTCAACTCGCCGTAGCCTAGTAATAATCGACGAATTTGGAAAAGGAACTAATTCTGTAGATGGTGCCGGATTAGCTTGTGGTATGTTCGAGTACCTCCTCGGACTCGGCCATCACAGACCAAAGGTCCTTGGCGCAACTCATTTCCATGAAATTTTCGAAAGCGGCTTCTTGAAGGAACGATCAGATCTATCATTCGGTCATATGGAAGTTCATGTTGACACAAGTACTGAAGTTGTAGAGGACCAGATTACCTACCTCTATAATTTTGTCCCTGGCCGAAGCATGTCCAGCTTTGGAACTTGCTGTGCTATTTTGAATGGAATTGATGCCGCTATTATAGAACGAGCCGATGAACTGATTTTGCTCGCAGCGCGAGGTGAAGATCTTGTAGCTGCGTGCGCAAAGATCTCTCCTGGGGAAGCTAAGGACCTCAACGATGCTGAACAAATTGCAAGGCACCTTCTAGAGGAGGATTTCCCTACTGACGACACGGTTTCATCTGCCATGGACATCCGGGTGACACTTCAGAATATTTTAAATATCACTACATGAGATGGAACCGGGGCAGGGTCTTCTTGAAATGTGCTTGTTCCTGTATGATACCTCAGATTGACTTGGCAATCTGGTGCTGTTGGACGATGAGGGTTATTATGTAATGCATTACTTCTTGCACGGTTTCGATATTTTTCTAACGTCGTATGAGGTATAGTATGCCCAGAGATGTTTTGAACCACGCTGAAACTCGCCTTAAACTGTGACGATCAAGAGAAGTGCAGCTTGTTAGCCCCATAGGCATCATCTCGGGCATTCAGAACACCAACGTATGGTAAATCAGCCACATTATTTTGGTAAGGAGAAAAACAATTGATTTGCCTCCACGACGCCGATATTAAGTAGTACAGCTATGTGAGCAATCATTAATTTATTTATCTTCGATTGTTTATAAGTACATATCTTGGGTATATTCATACAAGCACCGTCATCGAAAGGTGTAAAGAACAAGAGACCGGCTCCATTCATTGAACACTTATGACAAGTATCCGATTTGCCATTTCAACTTTTCCTCCCATGTACCCATAGGATTACCCAGCCCAAACACCCCATTTCAAGATCTTTTACATGAAAACCGCAAAAACAACTCCCAACCCGGCGACCGTCACATAACCTCCACTTTGCGCGAGGAACGCTACAGCTCCTCCAGTCGCCTGGACCGGTCGTGCCGTCGCCGTAGGTGTACCATTCTTTGCTGGCCCACTACCTCCAGTAGGAGATGCGACACCTGCTGCTCCAGTTTTTGTCGAGTTGCCAGACTTTTTACCGCCACTGCCCTTGCCGCTGCCTCCAGTCATCGAAGCTGTTGAGTTGGCGGGATTTAGGACGGCTCCTGCGGTTTCTTTTGCTTGTTTGATTGGTGCAGTTGTTGAAGCTTCCATCATGTTTGCTAACTGTGCAAGGTCCTTTCAAGACTTGTTAGAATATTGAGAAAGCCCGGGTGTTGCAACACTCACTGTGGGTTCTGAATCGCCATTTTTTGCAACTGCAAGTACTGCGAAAGATGCGAAGAGAAGGCTAGAAATTTGCATTATGAAAGTATTTCGACACCGGGTCGGGTAATTTTTATTTTATTTTAGAAAAGTGAGATATTAATGTTAGGTTTTGTGATGGATGAGACGAAATGACTTTGAGATGGAAAGAAATATTGGGATGAAGGATTGGCGGCCTTTCTTAGAAGGCCTAGGTAGATATAATAAGATTTTTTTCCATCGACTGATCTAACACATGGGTTGAAGTCTCTATGCGAAATCAGTAACGCGTGGAAACAAATGTTGTATGGTTCAATATGACAAATCGGATCACAGGAACCCCCCCAGTCGTCGACTATGCTTTAAGACTTCTCATATAAACTACGTGAAATCCTAGAAGGATGACGACGCAACGAGAAACATCTCAGCAAACGATCCCAGGTATAGAACATTGGCATAAAATCTCGATTATGCGGTACTTTCAAATCCATCAGGTCTGCTGCTATATTGGTGTAGCCGTACCCAATAATGATGCCGATTACTCCGTACTGCCATAACATGATAAAACGTCACCAGACGATCAGACACAGAGATCTGGAACCAATCACTCCCCACAGCAACTCTACACGATATGTAGGCGCCTGAATCGCAGATGTTCTAGAAGACTAGAGACCCACATATTTTATATATTCTCTGGCATTTTGTAGGTGTTGCGGCTCTGGTTTCAAACAGCCTTCACACCGTGTCACAAAGTTCTGAAACTCGGCTAGTGTCAGCATTAATTCCTCACTCGCTCTGGACAACAAGAGCAGTTTTAAGAGATCAACTCCCTCACCTACAGACTATCAATTCTGAAGCTTCTCTAAATACAGGACTAGCCGCTTCTTGATAATGACTCCCACGACTTTCGAACTGCCGTCTTCAACCACAACCAAATATCTCAACCCAAGCTTGCCAAACATCTCTACTGCATATTCCATAGGTGCTTTCGCTGATATAGTTAACGGTGTCCGATCAATAAATGCTGCGAGGGGACCATGCAACAAATCGACGGGCTCATTATCCTTCAAGACACCGTCTTCATTAATAGCAAAATCTAGTTCTCCTTCAGCAAGATACCCTTGTAGCAAATGCTTCTCATTAACTAGAACCAAGCCAGCATCCATGAGTCCTCGGTCCTTTAGCTGCGAAAGTTTTGTTGCAAGTAGTTCTTTGGAGACTTCGTGATCAGGTCCCATGTCGACTGTGATTTCGCGCATTGTCTGGGCAGGTGGAATGAGATCTTCTACTAGCGATCCTATGTCTCGCACAAGATTCAAAGCGTGCTCCGCATCTAGAAAGGGATGCCCAAGGACAGTTTGGGCGAGGTCATAAACGCCTTCCGCGCTGAGGGCATCGGCAACCCATTTCGCCACTAGGATGGCTATCATAAAGGGTGGAATATAGTCGACTTCCCCCGTTAATTCAAACATTACCACGGCCAAAGATACAGTCATCCTAGATACCCCCGCCTATGTAATGGAAGTTAGTATATACCTGGGTCTAGAGGTATATAATGCTTTTCTATAATACATACAAGAAACGCCGCCGCAGAAACCATCGCGAACACCCCAGTTTTGTTATTGGCGGGTAATAGTTGGCCAATTAGTCTCCCAAATAAGGCGCCTGCGCCTAGAGACGGAATGATCACCCCAGAAGGAGTTTTTGTACCAAAGGTAATAATTGTTAGGAACAGCTTGACTACGGTTCCGTAAACCAAGTAGAGATAGTAAGATGTCTTGATTTTCTCAGCTTCTCGTTCGCAGACCCAGGTCGGTACCGAAGGTTGCCGACAATCAACCAACAGATTCTTAATAATAACGTCTCCTGGTTCGCGTGTTAATGGATTGGGATACTGGAGGAGTGCGGTAGCGAGCGCCACAATTGTAAGCTCAAGGACTGGGTTGTTCTTTATTAGAGGAAGCTGCCGGAACCATTTCGACCATAGAAAATTCCATTTGCAAAACAGCCCACCGTAAATTCCGCCAATTACACCCAGAAAGATGAAAACGAGGTAATTGATTGGATCATAGTCTACATTGTAATTCGTCTCGAAAAGTATAAGTTTTCCCGTTCCAGTTGGGTTAAAGAGTTTAAGGGAGATTGCAGCGGTCAGCGAACATAAGAAAGCTCGCCACATAACTTTTCGTGGGAAGTAGGTAGAAATTTCCTTGACAAAGTCAGTCCAAATTCAGATTCCTGTAAATACTCGAAATTTGTTTTCAATACTTGTACTTTAGGGCCTTCCTGCTTGAGGTGGCTGGCGTTGATAGTGGACAACTTTGCTAAGCCTTTTGAAACGATACTTTTGGGAAAAGAGGAACGAAAAGATACATTCTCAAGTTTGATCAAAGAACTTCATCTATTCGAGATCTCTTGAACAAATATTTTCTAAAGCATTGGGGTGGGTATTCGACACAATAAAGGATATTGATCTGGCGAGAAAGCGATTTTAAGCGAGAAATGAAAGGGGCGTTTTACTTCGTAACTGAATAGAACACCTCCTATTGGAGCACCAAATGCAACACTCAGACCGGAGGAACAAGCTACACTGAGCATCTCCCTCATTTTCCTACCGTTATCTTGATATTTTGGAAATCGCCGAGCCACCAACTGGCCAACAATTGTTGCGATGTGTACGAATGGCCCTTCCTTACCAAGACACATGCTACGAATCAGTCAGCACTATAGTTTCCAAAGGTCCACTACGCATCCAAAGGAACTGGAACTTATGCACGAAAGAGTATGAAAACAAGTCTTACCCAGTGGAAACAGCAAATGTAGCACCAATTGCTTTTACTACAAGGACTTTGAAGTCCAGGAAATGTGGTATGACGAACCCACTCAGGATTGTCTTAATTTCAGGTATACCACTTCCAGCAGCTAAGTATAGGCTCTTCCCGATGTTAGGGCCTTGATTTCCACCACTGGAATCCCTCCCATCCATTTGTACGGCCGGAAGATTGGTTTTCGTGGTCATTGTGACGGAACCAGCGATGATAGCAAACATCAAGGCAAATGCAACGTATATTACATATGCAGCATAGTAATTAGTCGACCATATTCTCCATGCTTCGCAGTTTTCTCCAGTCCCATTCGTAATACCAAGAAATGGTGCTTTACTCGTGCAACATGTCTCCCGATTGCTGAATGGGTTTTTGGTGCAAAAGCCGAATTTGTAATCGCTGATTGTGGCAGTCGCTATATCAACCAGAAAGGCCACCAAAGCGGTTAAAACCCCAATTGAAGCTGCTGCAAGCCATCCCTGGGACGAATCCCATGCCACACGCCATTTATTATGGATTATTGCTCGACGTCTGAAGGAGTCTTTGACCTGTTGCTCAATCAGCTTTTGAAACAAGTGATGCAACGTCTTGGGAAGGAACAAACAAGGTCATGAAGCCAATCGATGGTAGTATAGTCGTTGTAAGGCAGCCTTTCTCCTATCGCAGTTGCCCCTAGTGCTTCTTCGTCTTTGGAAAGACGAGAAGATATAATTGAATTGCTATCATTTTCTTGGGCTGAGGGCCTGTTGCCTGCTTGATGGCTCAACTCAGCAACTCGGGGATTGAGGAGAGATGTCTGCTCGTGGACATCTTCGTATCGAGACATAGCTACCAATTGAGGCAGTAAAAAAAGAGGAAAAGGGGAGAATGGAAGACATGGCTATAGGAAAACGGCTCAACTTAAATAAGTATCGAGAATGAATTGGACCAGACCAAAGCAGGCCAGGCCGTGGAGAAGCGGTTGGTTGCTCTTATCTTGATAAGAAATGTCACAAACGTAGCCAGCCCAGGCCATTACAGTAACTCCACCACAAAAAGGTATACGTGTGTATGGGTATATCTTTATATTATAGATATATATGTGTGTGTTATATATCATATACATCTATCCTTGGGTGTGTTCTTTATGCTTTTGCCACCACAGGTCCTGGCCTAGCTAGCTCTAGCTGCCAGTCTCCAGTCTCCAGCTTCCAGTCTCCAGCGGTTCTTTGTTCCAAAGCTTCTCTTGGGCCAAGTCGAACTTACTGGGAGGCTTGGCGTTGACCCACCCTCTCTTGGCAAGCCAACCCCCACTAAATAATTTCCCAGCGCAAGAGCGGCACGAGGGCAACTTCTCCTTCAACTTTAGTTCTTTTTATTATTCAATGAAATTTGACTCCTAACCAAACCCGCTTCCCACTCATGTACTTTACACTAAACGGAAATATACACACTTGCTACAGTCCCAATTTCACTTCTGTGAGAACTTAATTCAGAACTATCTCGAGATTTCGAGATTGAATCCGCCACGACAGATTATAGCCCACCACAGACAAGCAGACCGCCAACCCCTATCTCCAGAGCACCAAATTGGAAGAACCCCAATCTTCCTCTCTATACACTACTATATTCTCAACGTGGACAGTGCAAGATATTGCGTATTTCTTAATACACTAATTTGTCTCCTTCTGCCTCAAGGAACGCTGTCCTTAAGTTTTCCCATACACTCAACGTAGGCAAAACTCTCAAATTGTCCTGACAGCAAAGCAAACTTACAGTCACCAATCTGGTAAATACACCCCCAATCCCCGGCAGCTACCAGACGATGACTGACTTCTACTTATAGATCCTACAATCCTTTCTAGAAACATTTGATTGTTGGCTGCCTCATCAACAACTACAATGGGTATCGCTCTGGAGGAACTAGCTGGGGCCACCAAGGTGCGGCTTATACCACTCACTTACAACCCGGCTGAGTCGCAAACATCTGCTTTGCGTCTTGTTCTGGCTCTTCGACCTGAATGGGAGCACAAGGGAAAGATCGAGTTTATTCGATTCACTGACGGAATTACAAACACCTTGCTGAAAGTCGTGAACAAAATCCCAGGTCTTTCTGCAGAGGACATAGACAACGAGGCTATCTTACTTCGAGCTTATGGAAAGGGAACAGACTTGATTATCGATCGCGAACGAGAAACCCAAAACCATGAGTTACTCATGCAGTATGGTCTTGCACCTGCACTCCTGGCTCGATTTCACAATGGGATGCTATACCGTTTTATTCGTGGGGCCGTGACTTCGCCGGCAGACCTGAGAAAAAAAGAAATATGGCGAGCGGTAGCCAGACGTTTAGCAGAATGGCATGCGGTGGTTCCTTGTCTTCCATCATCTCGAGCTCACTTGTCGGACGTAATTGAGAATGTTGATTTAGGCGTTACGGCCACCCCTTCAACCAAGTTAGATCCAGCATTACAAACAGCAATTGACAATGTCGCACCTGGGAAACCAGCACCGAATGTATGGACAGTCATGCAAAAATGGATATATGCTCTTCCGGTTAAGACAGCAGCAGAAGTACAGCGACAAGCAGACTTGCAAAACGAGTTAACCAAGCTTGTTGCAGAATTCAGCAACAGACCTGGACTGGGGAAGAATAGTGTGAGTAGCATTTCAATTTTCTATAGGCCCACTCCTTGTGCCACCTTTGTGTCATTCTAATGATCTTCCATGTTGGTCTTGTTCAATCATACTAATTATCGTAGTTGGTCTTCGCTCATTGTGACTTATTAAGTGGCAACGTGATAATACAACCGCGGGCCACATCCGCTGCCAGCACGTCCGAGATTGTGAGTTTCATTGACTACGAGTATGCCACACCTTCGCCTGCAGCCTTTGATATCGCAAATCACTTTGCCGAATGGGGCGGATTTGATTGCGAGCATGATTTGCTTCCAACCAAAGCCCAGCGTCTCGATTTTATTTGCGAATATGTCGAAAGCTATTTTGAACACATAAGCACTAAAAAGTCTCCAGTTGATCAAAAAGCCGAGGTTCAACGCCTTTTCAACGAGGTTGACGCGTTTCGAGGCGTCCCTGGCTTCTATTGGGGTATATGGGCCATCATCCAAGCTAAGATATCTCAGATTGATTTTGATTATGCTTCCTATGCCGAGGTCAGACTTGGGGAGTATTGGGCGTGGAGAGCGGAAACCGATGGGAGTAGAGTTGCTTCGGGGAAGGAGATACCTTTGAGGGAAAGACGTTGGGCACAAGACGAGTAGATTATAATATGCTACCACTGATAGCCACTATGATGGCTTGTATACATCCGTGATAGAAGTGGCAGCTGCACATAGGACTTTGGCTTCAACGCCAGTGAAAATAGATCGGGGTGTGGTGTGGCATGCCCGGCTCTATACAAGAGGCACATAGCATTACTTTCTCCAAATACCAACTAATTTAATAACTCCGCATGGTGCCATACTAGAGCTGTCTAATTGGTTGTAAACAGGAAAACATGTACACAATAGTCATCAAGGTGAAGAGCAATGTGATAATACGGTCATGGTCCCCGTAAATGCACATCGGACGTACATGCAAGTAGCTCTGTGACGGCACCGCAATACAACTTCGATGATCCTCCACTGCATGGCAGGCAACCGCGCCGCACTGTAGGTAACAGCATTCAGTTCGCCAAGATCCCTCGAGAAAATACTCCTATGAATGTCGAGTCTCAACAGCCTCCAGACACCCGGCCATACCGCAGACTACCTAAGGTTCACATCCAGCACAACATCTCTGAAAATAAATCTGAGAAATTAGAGCTCTTGAAATCCAATTCGACGTTCATCTCGACGCAGCTCTAATCATCGTTTTTCCGTAAGCAGCAGAGGCGGTGATCCCCATCAGCCTTATTCTTACGTTTCCCCCAATGACTCCATAAGCAGTGTCGCTTAGAGCACAAGCATTGTGGCTCAGGTAGAAGGACAAGCTCAGGCTCTTGTTTTGAAAAGCGCTCCCTTATTCGAAATAGCATCAATATATCCTTTCTCATTGGATGCAGTGTACGAAATGGCACACAAATCTATGGGGCTTCGAACAGGAGCGGGATTATCCAGAACAAAACAGCTCCATTGGCTGTTATTACGCAACGACCACTGACAGCCGCTGCCGCGAGTGTTTGGGAGAGCAAAATGCCACATTGGAAACTCTCGACGACACTACATGCATTTGGAGATTATCTTGAGCGTGGATTGTCTTAAGCGCCCGTTCATTCGACAATTTACTATGAATTAAAGCTACAGTGGATTGGCATGTTACCTACCACTGAATCATCAGTACTTCTCGACGTGTTGTTGTCCACTAACACACCTTGAACATCTCCATCTGCCCGCCACCATTGACGCTACGTCGGCATCACGGAAATTCAGACCAACCAGGAACCAGCGCAATTGTTGCCTATCCGATGTGCGATCTCCGGGTTTCCAGATGTTGTAATTAGAAGCAAGCTATGCCACCCAAGTAGATCTGTTATAGATATTATTATTAAACTCCTTGCCGCAAAAGATCGTTGCCTCTAGATATCAGGCACACCCATTGAAATTAATTAAATCTCACAAGAGGTTATTAGACATGCATGGGAATTCTGGTAAATAGACTAGCTCGTAGCCATTAAGTTAGAGTTCAGTGAGCGATGAGTTAAGTGACTCTTCAATGGATTTAGATTCCAAGGCATTATTTGGCATTCTTTGCCGGATTGATCTAGGAATGGTTTCATCGAAATCGAGAGTCCGCGTATTTGAATGGAAGGCAAGGGAGCTTGGGCCCGTTCCTTCGACATTCCTAAGCGATTTCAGATCTGAAAGGAATCGCATCGCAAAGTCCTTCCAAACGCTCAGAAATCACCATTCAAATGTCAAAGCAGCATCGTCCTTCGAGCCAGGAATCGGGCTGTCCTTGCTCGAAGCTCCTCTCCAATTCTGTGTTTCCTGTGCCTTTTAGAGTATATTCTTTCCCATGTTTTCTCGTCTACAAGGAGGTCGGAGATCTGCACCCATTGTTGGCTGGTCTTGTTGTTGGCAAGGCTGAAAGCCACCCTCCCACACGCATTCATACCCTGCTCCTCCAGCGTTGTGGCTGGTTCAACTCGCCTTCATGCATTATTCTAGAACATGTCTGGCTGCCTTCCATGCTTCCATGCATGTGGGTGGTGAGCATGGCCGCTCAAGGAGGCTGCCTCGCTGCTCCATACGGAGTACCGTGAATCCCAAATTGAAGTTTAATCTTGCTGGAACGCCTATCAGAGACCTCGAATGTCCAGTACCCAGGGCTCGTAAACCATTCCGTCCCCTACCAAGCATTGCGGCCACGGCCACAGCTCAATTGAATCAAGATTCATTCACTCCTACCAGAATGCCATTCCAAATCCATTGTGGTTGACACCGGAAGGAGCCAGTGTTCAGGGACGCCAACCGGGATGGAATCCAATATGATATTTGGGCAGATTTGCATCGGGTAATGAAGAGGTTGAGAAACTGAGCATGAATTAGCGGCCCCTACTATACTTAATGTATACTCGTAGATGCAAATTGCGGGTGAACCGCCAGCGCAAACAGAATCTTCAGAGTGACTATTGCAAGGTACAAACAATGTCCCCGTACTAAACTCCCAAACATATCACTCAGTCTTCCCAAGACTGTCTGATTGCCCAGATCTAGGATTCAGTCTGTTACTGGGCCGGATGGTGTTGAGTTTCGGTTCACAATGCGTGGTTGGTTACAGTCCCGCACGTTGGTATCCAACTGTAATCTAACCTCTCACATCATCTCGAGTAGCCCTATGGATGGATAAGACCAGTTCAATACTTTATCGCTCAAACCAGTATTAGCGAGGTACTCGAGCCAGCTTCAAAATAGTAGTAGGCCGGCGAATCTGGCTGCCTCTGTTCCGGCTTGTCTGAATCGAACGGGGCGCATGTGGCCATTGGGCGATTTGCGATCCATCCTTCCCGTTGTTTTACGCTTTGTGGAGAATTCCCAGTGCTAGAACAGATCAAGGCAGCACAGGGGTTGTCTTTTAAGTTTGGCCACGGGTTATTGTTGGTCAAAAGCACGAGCATGGTTCAAGTACTACTCTGTGTCCTGTGTCCTGTACTTGCCTGGGGTGGGCTGAGCAATTTCCCAGGATCACTCTATTTAAACCCAACAAGGAAGTGATTCGAAGTCCCTCTTATGATCAAAGTGTGCAAGGGTCTTGGAAGTGCATTCCCTCATAGGATTTATACTTCATGTGTCCCAATTACATTTCTCGTTCAGGACCAGTCATACAATATATTTAGTCTTTCGTGTCCGCAACAATGTCTACCCAAACCACAACCCAGCATTCGAGCTACTCGTTAAATACGAAAATGAACTCAGCAACTGATAAGGACGAGCGGAAACGCGAGGTAGGTTCTCCACATCAGTCTTCGAATCTAGGACTAATGTTGATTGGTAAAGTACAATCGTCTTGCGCAGAGAGATTTCCGTACGTATACTTCTGCCAACTTGAGTTTATCTACGCTAACCATCTAAATAGGACGTAGACGCAAGGAGCATCTCAAAAACTTGGAGCAAGCCCAAAAGGAACAGAGCTCAGAACAGTCGGAAGAGATCGAGCGATTGCGCTACCAGAACGATGAATTGAGAAGGGAAGTCGAGTCATTGAGAACCCAGCTTTATGGATCGTCGTCTTCAGGACCACACAGCATGTTGTCCATGTCGGCACCACTTCAAGTACCCATTGGCCGTCAATATTCACTCTCGCCGTCAATGTCAGTTGCTTCATTATCAGGCACTTGCAGTCCACCAGCGTCGATATCTTCTGATATGATGCCTATCGGAGCTCTCTCTATGACATCCTCAATGATTCCTTCAAGCATGCAAGCATATGCCGATTCATCAGCTATGACATCTCAACCATACTCTATGGTACATCTATCCGGCTTCCGTCAAAGTTCACAAAGCTCATCTGAGTCCTCAGGGTTTCGAAATGCTACATCAGCAGCAGTGGGACCCTCTTTTCAGTCACTGAATATGCCCCATTCGGTCGAGTCACACCAATTGACCGACCGTAGAACGAGTTCGAATACAAGGTATGTACAGCTATGTAGGCTTCCTATGCCCTGTGTAAGCTAATATTTTAACAGCAATACAGTATTAACACCATACGATCGTACAAAAGCAAGATCTCTTATTTTAGACATGTTCCGCCCTTTGTTTTCGGACCCGTCAAACACGACTTCATCTGAACGACATCTATCAGCCCTGAGAACTTTAGGAGACAGTCTGCCAGCGGTTTTGAAACCGACTAAAACCCAACTAGAGAAAGCTCATTTCGTGGGTATTGATTTGTTGCCATCAGCCTCACTGCGCGAACGTCTTCTCAATGTCACCTCAGATGTTGCTCGAAGCTTCATCAATGAGAGCGGAGTTAATGCAGCAGATAGTGACGATCTAGGACATATGATAGTATGGGGAGACGACCCTTTGAATGAAATGTCTTGGGAATTTTCACAAACTATCTTGGAGCGCTGGGGTTGGTTATTGGGTAGGGAATGGGTAACGAGAGCAAATTTCTGGAGGAGGCAGCGAGGAGAGACCGCATTGCCGGACTGGTGAAATTGTTGATTTGGGTTTTATATAACAGCGAAGGCGTTCTGGAAATGAGGTTTGATATGTTTTAAGGAAATGACTTGATGAACTATAAACTTCTACCACACGATACACTCTAGAGTGGGAGAGCGCATAATTTTAGAAGGAAGAATTTAGAAAAGAAATTTAGACACTTCAAAAATTGCTAAGTTCCAGATTCACTGTGAAGACGCATTTAATCTGAAGATTTAACATAAGTCACACAGTGTGCTTGGTGCTCAAACCCCCAGAAAGCGGCACATAGTGTGTTGGCGAGGTCTTCCTGAGTCAGTTAGTGGCTTATTAGCTTCGAAATATTCCAAGTTCCACGATACCACTCTATCACAACGTGTGATACAAACATCAGGGTGCATTTTGGGACTCACTACTAGCCACAATATCTTCTAGCTTGTGTTTCAACTATCCCACCTTACAGATGGGGTCAACCTAAGTACCAAGGAACTGCGCAAATCTTTGAGGGAGTCAGTTGAGCATGAGGATCGATAAAGAGTTGTTTCAATCTCCAAAATATCAGCTCCACCGTTTCCAGGCGACCAGTAATATTGGCAAAACATTCACGTTCTGCAGGCAAGTCACTCCCACCTCCCGGAGAGCCTGCACGATATGCCAAATATGCAGAGCTATCGCGATACCTTGGTATTAGCTTTGCTTGTGAGCTTTTCCAAGGGACACAATCGTTCTGCATCAATTAGAATCCACAAACGTCACCCTCGGACCTCCGACTCCCAGGGATTGAATCCTCCCGCTTTGGCACCGCCCTATAATTGGCCACGGTACTCGATAGCGCGAGGGGTGAGTCCAACGGCCCGCCACGCGATGGCTGGCAGGCTGGTAAAGGGAAGCTGGATTGCTGGGATGATGCATCCGCCCCAGACGGAGTCGGATGTCAAAATTGCGTCAGGGGGCGCTGTGATACTATACCTCGTGGGGTTTTTGACTTGCTTCGTTTCTTCCGTCCCGCTTGCGTACATACCATGCCATGCCATGCCATGCCATCCCATAACTGACCACTACAAATGAGTCAGTAATTGGCTATGCAAGCATGAATAAACGTGAAAACCTGAAACATTTCACGTGACTTTATGTACCGCTCCCGTAATAGTCAAAGACTGGATTTCTGCAATCGCTCACTAGGACGCGGTTTTGGCAGGTCGGATCTATTTTGGGAACCATTTTGGCGGGGAACGGCCTGCCGGAAGAGAGTCATGAAGTCGAGTTGAAGTTCAGTTAATTGCTTGTCGTTCGGCCAGTCCGTGACCATTTCCCACCTATCACTCTGGAAGACCCTTGTTGCCAAATGTAGTCTACTAGCTGGAGGTTAAGTCTTTCGGCATCTCCATAGCGGCTAGCGTCTGTGCTGTTCTCCTGCTGTTAGTACTGCATGCGTGGAAGATATCGGTGGTCGAGTGCGGACATACCGCAACGCACCAGAAATGAGCGTTGGTTCGTAAGATGTGGTTGAGTTAAGCTTATGTCTAATTTGTCGGACCCCAATATAATTTAAAGATAAGTCACTACAGGCCAAACGGCTTGCCAAGCAGGAGAGCACAAGTCCCGACTCCCGACTCTTCAGACCTGACAGCTCGGGTTTTATTCGGGGGCTGTCCGTTCATTGGCTAGCCGGGTTCGGGTGAGGAAAAGGGGCTTTACCGAGGCGAGATTATCATGAAGTCATTCTAGCCGAGCTAGCTTCATATCTTGATTTCAAATCTTCACAAAGTCTGATATTGCCAATGTATGTTACATAAGGATACCACTCTTTCCAGTACCTCAAAATGCGATTCCCTGCACTGTTATTAGTCGCGTACACAAACGGGTAGTGCAGCTCACCTGAGTTTATACTGAAAACATACGGAGGTCCGTAAGAGGTGTTGACTGATCATGCTTGCAGAGTGAAAGTGCCTAGTCGTTTTAATTCCCTACATTGGCTATAATGGTGTATGACTTTGTGACTGAAGAAGCGTATGAATCTGTCCTAATGAATATTCATTCCCTTTTAGATACTGGATATATGTTGATTAGGAATTCAAGATCCCTTCTAGACTACTCAAATGCTTCTATTGTGATAGTAGTAGGCTTGCAACACACTTACCTTAAATTGTTGTCATAGCCAAAAAACGAAAGTACGACTTTCTAGGAGTATATTTGAACACATATCGACATTGATATTGATATCATTGAAAGCTAATGTATATTGCGCGCTTCTCCCTGGGGAATATGTTTTGGTCGCCATTGATTTGTTAAGCGCCTTCACACAAGAAGCCACTTTATCTACTTGGTCTTGGCGGCATCAAAGCCCTGTAGTATCGCATAGTCTTGAAAATGATCTCACACAGAATGCCTTTCTCTCCTCAAAATAGCCATAGCAACGCGTGGACAGAGAATATAGACTTACGAATCAATTAAAAAGTAATTCTGGCCAGCAAACCTGAACGTTGTTCTCGCTCGTTATTGTGAAACATCACAGTACACTCGTCATACGGCACTTGAGCAACAAAGCTGGTAAAGCCTTTGTATATAACGAAGGTCTACTTGAAAATATAGGATATTTTAAAGCGTTCGTTAGAACTTATACGTGCCGGACGTTGTAGCGTTGATTAGCTGAAACGTCTGACACAATGGAAGAATATTCCAAGGCAGTTCTTGATATCTCAAGCAGTGTAGTTTTCAAAGTGAAACAGTAGTAACTTGATATCGTGGTAAAGAAGGGAGGCGAGTGAGAGTATTCCATTGTAAATTTTAGCCAGTACAGTATGAGGCAATTTAGCAGAGCCCGCTCACTTCTAGACGGTTTGGCGCAATTGAGATAGGGTGGCTTACAGACAATTTTGAATATCTAAAACAGTTTAACATGCCGAAGTCATATATCTTCGATAACGGTAGGGATTTAAGTTCATGGTATTGTGCTATTTGAATGACAGGTCAACTGTAATAAATTAATGAACAGAACGGCGAGAAGTATATGCATATCGAGTTGATACATTTCATTTGAATTTGCCACACAACATAAACCTCTAGGTTACCTTAGAACTTAGTTGGTAATTGACTTTCTGTTTTTGAAGCATACCATGCTTCTACATAATCCTTAAACGGTTACTATATCCCAATCTTGTTCTTGTCCGTTGAAGCTGCAGCAGTGATTCTCTCCCCGCTGAAATATAGCAACTTATTTCTTACCACCACCATCATATGAGCGTTTTGGGCTTTCTCTTTCATCTTGACATCAAGGCATGGTGGTATTTCCCTGGATATCCATCCACAGTCAAGTCTGGAATGAAAACATCAGTATGCTTTAAGCATGGCAAGAGACAAAAACCTACCGGGTGTCGTTCTTCCACGGCTTCCTTTGCTTGCTTGAGTTCACGCAACTCCTCACCTTCGTAGACGGTATGTTATTTCCAGGTTTATTCAATTTCTAAACAGTGTTCATATCAGCTTCCAGAGTTTATGTGCATAACAATTTCTTAGGTGGTGTGTCTTAGTGCAGCGCTGACAAGCCTCTTCACTCTGCAAAAAAATGATCGAACCGAAAAACTGTTAGTTACTAAATTCTTGGAAGAATAGCTGACTTTACAAATTCTTGCCTAGTCGTGTTATGGAATTCGTTGACATTGCCAATATTTGGCAAATGTCCTCATTTATGAGCTCAGATTCCGATGAGCGCCTCTCTAACGTTCGTTTCTGATGGATAGTTGTTTGATGAATGCGAGCACATTAACGAACGACTTCTCTTGGAGGATGAAAACCATTGTGAGGTGAGGATATTGACAGGTCTGACTACTCGGCAGCCTGGAACGGCCGGTAGGCACAATGAGAAATAAAATAATTATCCAAGCATTAGCTTACTAAGTACTATCGTACGCACAACAGCTTCATTGTCACCAATGCATTCATTAGACGGAGCTACACACTTGCCCATTGTCTTAATATATTGGTTACATTCTAAAGCATATAAGATGTGTATAACTACTTGATGCTTGAAGTGGGTGCCCTACTACAGTATTATCCCAAATCTGGCCAATTTATCTTCAGAAGGCGGCTTATCTGCTTTGGGTGTGCTACGTGATTCATTCAACCCATAGAGGGGAGATACAAATTTTTGAGTGCCATGAGAAAATACTTTGAGCCACGACCACTGGGGAATCTTCAGCTACGGTCAAGCATGAAGGCGATGCTATACTGTGCAGTATCTTTCATTAAGCTTCTCAAAGCATTTTTCCCTTTTGACAGAAGCGTTTCAGGGAAATCTGGTTTATTTAAACAAGGTTGTTCAAGCCACTTGGAAGTAGATATTCGTCTGCAAGGATCAAGTCCATTTGTGCAACCGTGCATGCTATTGAAGATGTCAAAACAATATACGATGATAGCATATGCACTGAGTTTGAAGTTATGTTCATATTCAAGTCAGGAGATGTAGACTTTAATTCCTTTTTCGATCCTTTAAGCTTCGAAAGTAAAAATATTCAGATGATGAAGGAGAAAGGCGGGAAAAGAAACTAGGAACTTCCGAGCTTTTCATGAATGAGCACGCATGGGAAGTTGGGGAAGATACCAGTATTAATTTGAATCTGGATTTAGATTAAATACCCCAATCTAGGATGGAGATCAATTGCTCCATTGAAAATATCAAATGAAGAGAATATAGGTGCTAAAATATGAGACTGATAATACTAGTTGTTTAGAATATCTATAGATAAATGGTCCGCTAAGCCTACAAGATATAAACTAGAGCGCCGAACACACCAAGCATGAATACGTTCCCACCTAGCAACCTACTAGCACCGCCGGTAAATTGACCAGGGAGCGGCGTAGTGGTTGCGGATGAACCGCCTGATCCAGTTTGAGCAGCGATGACATAGGATGTTACTCCCTTCTCACCTGATGGTACTCCACTCTGGCCTGGCTGACCCACGGTCTTTGTGATTGAAACTGGGATTCCGTTGCTCAGGCTGTGGATGACTTGTAGAGTCTCAGTCGCTCCTGGTGGACAGACATACTCTGTAGCTTTCCATGGCTTAGTGATTGTTGCTACAGCTGGATTTGCTGCGCGGGTTCCGTTTCCGTAGATACCGGTTGCCAATGGAATTCCGGCTCCGTCTTTTGCTCCGGGAGGGTTGAGCGTCACAGGTGGGTTAAGGATAGCAGCGATGATTTCTGGGAGTGTTGCATTTGGAGCTGGGCTGGTATCACAAGGAAATTTGGCAAATGATCCTGGTGTAGACCGGTCACCTTCATAGTCGAGAATGCTGCGCATAGTTCCATTGGGCACGGCACTTCCGCAGAAGCCCACGGCAGCGTTATCATTTGCAATGTTGAAACCGACTTGACCTGGGAGACAGCAGAAGTGGTTACCATTGGTGTTGACGTGCCATAGAGCCCAGCTGCTGTCGGCGCAAAGTTGGGGCCAAAGACCTTCAACATCACCTAAGATCTCATATTAACAAAGAACCGTCTCGAGGAGAAAATGATACGTACCTCTGCAGTCAGGGTTTCCAGGTGGACAACACACAGGAACCTCAGAGTCACCAATGACGGTACCACAGTTTAGCCCAGATGGACAGCAAGCGCCTCCATAAGAACACAAGTTTGAGCCCTCGGTACATCCAGCCTCATCGTTGACCTGCAGAGACCATCCATAATGAATGACATCACAGGTAGGTGCTGGTGTCGCGGGAGGGACTTCTAGCTCGGTGAGCTGTACACCTTCTGGTGAAACGCTTCCGTCACCGTTGTTGAACTGAACTAGTTAGTCACTTTCTTCAAACCTCAATTAGCAGAAAGGCAAACCTGAACAGCAGGCTCTGAGTCCTCTGGCAATACACTAGACTTTGAGCACTGGCCTACGGCATCCTGGCCCAGTTGCTTATACCAATATCCATACTGATCTGGCAAACAGCAGAACATGTTCATCCCTCCATCAGGTATCTGCCATAACGCCCAACCTGAGTTGGCACATTTCTCGTTTCCTGTTCGCTTAGGATCCGAAACATCACCACGGCAATCGGCATTTCCTGGTTCCTATTAGTATCCAGCTGATTGTATAAAAATGGGCTTTCTAACCAAGGGGGCAGCAAGCAAATGGTTGTCCGTTGTTAACATAGGTACCACAGTCCAGGCGAGGGCTACTGCCGAATGGACAGCACTCCTCACCGCGACTGAAAACTCCTGGAACACCAGTGCGATTGAATTCATTGTAGACTCCGGTCATGTTGCTGAAGCATGTTTGGGTCGCAGTTGGGCAGGATCCTCCAATCTCCATCTTCAAACTCCATCCTCCGACAGGCACAATTATACGCTCCTCAAGTTGCTGCTCATGGCGCTGGGCGTGAGCTTGCGCATGCTTCAGATTGTGCGCCGACACCGTAGCCAGCAGGCCCGAGAGTGCAATAGACCAAATAGAAGCCCTCATTTTCGGTAGTAATAATATGTATTATGAAAAGTAAAAGAACGTATGTTGGGGAAGTAAAGACTGTGCTGAAAGCTCTCGCAAGCTAAAAACTCATCCGGTGCCAAAAGAGTGAGACAACGCGGAATAGAGCAAATAATTATGTAGTTAAGGAGTGTGGGAGGCTGGAGGTTGAAGGTTAGAGATTCATTTGGGGATAGCCACCCTCTTATGGGGGGAAGATGGCGGCAACCTTAATCTGACTTCGTATCCACAAAATGGGAGAAATGACCTCGACGGAGCGTAAGCGAGGGCAATGTGGCCCGTGTTGGTCCCCAATCGAGCCCATCCCCAACTCGTTTTATGCTAGCATTGGTTTTTAGCCTTTGCTTTACGTCGAGCTACTCTGCGGATGCTGATTCTTATTATTATTAGTATTTCATTATACATACCTACTTCCTCCTGCTATGAGAGATAGTGCTCACTACCCAAAGCTAAAATGATACCACAATATCGCCGTTGCTCTCCTGTTCTCTCCCCTACACTACCACCCTACCCTCTCCTGCTCTCTGCTAACTATTATTAACGCAGACTTACGCTGACTGACCTGCGCCTCCCCCCCTGCTCGGTTTCGTGTTGAGATTGGCCTGTGTGCGATGATGGATGCTTTACCCAGCTTCAAACGTCGTAACTCGTATCGTGCGGATCGACTTCGAGGAAATCATGTGGAACGTCTAGTCTTTGGGATGGGGGATTGGACTCTCGCATTCGGACTCTTCGTCAAGTGGTAAGGGTCCTATTGAAGGAGTTATCGAATTAAACTGTGGAATCACCAAATGCTGCGCCTTTTCAAGTTAGCAACCTGATGGATACGGGAGCCGCTGCCCCTGAATTTTCCCCTGGCGGCCCCTGACTTGTCACAATAAACCATGCTAGTCGTCCTGCTGATTTACCAAGCGTTCAATAGTACGAACCAATCCATAGTAATTTCGCCAATTCATGGAAATAGGTTGGTTATATATGTTTCTCCCTCCATTTCTCATGCTCTGGTTTCTGGCATAGAGGCATAGGGGACGAAGGGCGATGATGGCGAAATTGTAAGCTAGAGAGAGGGAACATTTAGAAACCTACTACGATGGAAGGGAGGGGTTGGTAGGAAGGAAATGGAAGGCAGGCCACACATCGTCGTATACACGCCGAAAACCTAGAGAAGCCAAATTCCAAACTCTACAAAGACTCCGTATTTCAAAAGGTAATTTCTCCCAGGTCCCATGTTCAGATCCTTAGATTTGGCCAATCAATCCACTAAAGGTGACCCCGCAAGTTGTACTTGGTATATTAGCTGGAGGGTCATGAAACCGTGATTTCTCGCGACCGCGTTTTAACTTCCTCCATAAGAGTTCATAAGAATGCCACCAATTTGCACCGCCCTGCATATGTCAATAATGTGCTAAAGACCTAGTACTGCGTTCATCACAATGTTGAGATCAGAACTAAGGGCTCGCCAAAATGAGCATAAATAAGGTGTCCCGGCTACCTAATTAAGCAAAGTGCAATCTACCCTGAGACATATATACCTAGTAAAATACGGATATAGATTTAACGAGAGATACCAGATATGAATTTCAGTTGCACCGAAGCCGAAATCATAGTAATGTAAAGAAATTTACTTTTCTTAAATTAAAACAATACCAAGGGCTTAAGAAGTTACTAGCAAGTTACCGGGCATTTGAGAGGAAGAATTATTATTTTGAGTTTCTTACAAGGTTTATACTAAACATAATCTAAGCCTATATGAAGACAGAAAGTCAACATGAGAAGTACTAACGCAAGTCAGAGTCAGTAGGTTTGTTTACACATATTTTGTTGACATATAGTTGTTTACATTCATTCTCGGGTAACCTGTGGGTAACCAAAAATAAATGCTCCATACCCAAAACCCATAAAATTGTATTGTTTTCGTAAACAAAGTTGTTGGCATGAGGCTAACATTGATCGCATGGTTTTGGGGGATGAATCGACCAAGGAGCAAAGAGTAGAAAGTTCTCACAAAACTCTTGACGTATGTTTTCGAAGTTCCAGACTCCTATACTTGCATATTTCATGACTAGGTTTTGGTTTTTCTCTAAACGAACTTAACAACTGTGGCTATAATATGTTACCTGTCTGCTTCATCCTCCGACTCCTCTCTTCGTCATCATTTCCGTCATCAGCATCGTCGTCGTCGTCGTCGTCGTCACTTCTGTCATGGTCGGCCAGCTCTGAACAAAACTGAGGCCAGAAGGCTGATAATTTAGTATAGCCTTCATCTGTCGTAACCAGAAACCCTCCCACATTAGAGTCCGAGAGGTTTCTAATGAGATCTACATGTTCATCTTCATCCCCGTTGAAGCTATGTATTGCATATGTCGAACGTCCTAGCAGGTCCCAGTCTAATATATCCAAAGTCGTCAGATTGAATGCTGCGAAAGTGTTCTCAAAGATATTGATGGTATCTGCTATTTCGTAAAACGACTTGTTGACTGGAAGTCCCGGGTTGAATGCTATATGTACGTCGCTAGGTCCAAGTGCAGCTCTTGCATATGATGTAACCGACCTCAAATAGCTGGAAGTGTCATTTGTGTATGCTGTTGGTGTCTCATCGAAGAATATTCCGTCTACTGCGATATCGCCTCCTATGAACGTCGGCCATGCTGCGTAAGCATCAATCTCAGCTTCTATTTCCGATATGTTGCGAGTGGCCCACGACGTATATATATATCCTAAGGTCTGGACATTTGGAAACACATTCAAGCTAGTGAGACCCAATACATAGTTCGCGTCAGGGAAGATGTTTGCAAGATGTGGAGAGACCACAATTTGGAACTGAAGAGTTGGATTTGCTGATATCGCAGTGGTTACTGCATCCCAAGATTGATTGAAGGGGTATATATACAAAGGCAAAAAGGCAAATGCAGGGCGTACCATCTCGACAGGACCTTGGGTCAAATTAATGTGACAAAAGAGCAAAGGAATATATAAGATTCTAACCGAGGAATATTTATTGCCTATGAGAAATCTTCACCGGCTGAATAGAATAGTCCAGTACTTTAATATCTTGGCTTAATATGCAAATGACGACAGTGAATGGTACCAGATAGTGTTTACTGTCCCTTTTTCAGCGGTTGTTGATAGAACCCCAACGGGTTCTAATCGTTTTAGAGATTGGGGTTACATTTGGGACACTAAATTAAAGAGAGGGGCCATTGATTTTGACAGATATATCCAGTGTATAACGCGCTTTTACTAATCCACCGGCGTTGGTGAATCCAAAAAATGTACTTTCTGGTGTTGCGGGGGGTCGCTGGGCATTTGGAGCTTGGCAAAATATTTTCTAATTATAAAATACTCTCAGGTGTGTGACACAACAGCCAATACATCCTCGGGTTTACCCTTCTACTTATATGCAGCTCAGGATACGTTTTGGGATAGATTATCCATTAAGGTGTAGTGTAACGTTTCAGCCACGTATTTCTCCCCTCAAGAAAATAAAATCTGAGGATGAATGTTTTAGCCCATCAAGAGTTGTACTAAATCAAACTACCATTGTAGAGGTTGGATGTTGCAGCATCACTGCAGCACGTCGTGTCGAAGGTGGGATAAGTCCAATCCGATGGCCATGTATGAGCTGCTCAATCGGAAGTGGGAGGAAGGATAAGTATCAGCAGCATGCCATCTCCAAAGAGCCACCCGTTCGACGAATTCAATCAGTACCTCTTTACTAAAGCAGGAGGGTATTCATATATTCACTGGCTATTCCATCCCACTGCTCAGTTACCAAACCACTAGTATCCTAAACATGGCAATTCGCAACTTGGTATTGCCGTCGTTGGCAGCTATGTATACTTTAACTGGATGCTCATCGAGTTTACCTTCCACACTCCAGCTAACACCACCTATGGGCAAGTATAATCCATAAGATGGGTCTGAAAAATGTTAATTTCTCGCAGGCTACAACAATTGGGCGCATACCATGTGCGGGCTCAATGAGTCTCTGTTCATTGAAACTGCAGAAGCGATGGTAAAGAACGGACTTTTGGCAGCTGGTTACAATCGCATCAACCTTGATGATTGTTGGAGTCTAATAGAACGCTCTTCGAGTGGGTCAATGGTTTGGGATCCAAAGGTACTTGCAGCAACCTGGAGGAAAACACCACGGAATTGGTTAAAGCTGACACTATAATTTCAAGCTATTTCCTCGAGGCCTACCTTGGTTAACTAAACATCTCAAGAGTTTGGGTTTCATTGCTGGCATCTACACAGATGCGGGTCTCAAGAGTATGATTAACGAGGAATCTCAGCTTCCTGCGTCCCTTATCGCGCGAGTGCCGTTTGATTCTTAGACATTAGATGGAAGGATCACTATCGAGCAGATTCTCCACGTTAATTCTAGAGCCAAATGTGCAGCTTGTAAGCAATTGTCTCGACTTCTAGAGCCCTAGGCCTTTTCTAATGAGAACTTTTACTGATTTCTCGTTTTCCAGGTTGTGGGGGTTATCCGGGAGCATTTGGCTATGAGCTTCTTGATGCTAAGACCTTTTCCTCGTGGGGATTTGAGTATCTCAAAGTTGATGGCTGCAACATGCCAACTGGCACCGAGCAGGAGTACAAAGCAGTATACAGTCATTGGCATGATGTTCTCACCAAACAGAATCCTCCTCTCGTTTTTTCCCAATCAGCGCCTGCGTACTTTGCCGAAGCTGCAAATCTAACTGATTGGTACTCTGTCATGAGATGGGTACGGGAGTATGGCCAGGTTAGTGCTTCATCCAGATGATTGTAACATGTCTAGCAATTTCAGATTACAAGCTATAATCGGTCAATGAGATTTGGTTCTAACTCTTCAATAAAGCTCGCCCGTCACTCGCGCGACAGTTTGGTTTTCAATTCCACTTTGTATTGGCCAGACATCACTGGCTGGGATAGTGTAATGTTCAACTATGGCCAAGAAGTAAGACTAGCTAGGTATCAAAAGCCGGGATACTTCAACGATCCTGATTTTCTCAATGTGGATCACTTCGACTACAACATAAATGAACGAAGGTCCCACTTCGCTCTTTGGTCATCTTTTTCCGCTCCTCTGATACTTAGTACTTCTGTTCCATCTCTCAGCGTGGAAGAGCTTAAATACCTTACGAATAAGAATATCATAGCAGTGGATCAAGACCCACTGGCTCTCCAAGCAACCCTCGTTAGTCAAGATGGGACCTGGGACGTGCTCACAAAAACTCTTGCAGATGGAGATAGGCTTCTCACTATTTTAAACCGGGGAAATGTTACTGCTAGTCACAGCGTCTCTTTTGACAGAATTGGAATCCCCACAGATTCACGAATCAGTGTGAAAGATCTCTGGACGGGAAAGACCAGTCGGGCTGAGGGTAATGTAGTTGCGAAACACCTGGAGTCGCATGCTACTGCTATCTATAGATTGTCTGGCTTCGGGGGATCCAGAGCTGTGATGCCAACAGGCAAGATATTTAATACATTCTCACTCAATACACTCACTGTCACAAATCGAGGTCTACAATGGGGAAACTCGACCGGTGAAGATGGTCAAGTCTGGCAAACAAAAGGCGATGGCACAGTGCGAAGTCTGTCCAATCTGTCAAAATGTCTCACCAACGGGGAAAAGAAAGTCGAGGTGAAGCAGTGTTCAGGGAAAACGTGTCAGAAATGGGACTATTATCTCTCTGGAAACCTCAAGAGCAGAAGTTCTAAAGGCTGCCTCACAGAGACTGACAGGGGGGCTGTCACGACTTCAAAGTGCCTGTATGAAGCAAATAGTCAGGTTTTTGGCTTGCCCAGTGGAGTAAAGATCATTGAAGCTTGAAGGGGTATCTATAAAACTGCCGAGAGATTTTCGATCGAAATTAGTTGGCTATGAATAAAAGAATTTATTCCAAGGTTAAAGGTTAAACAAACTTATTACAGCTCGCTTAAAGGTAACATTTCAAACATGGCAACTTCAGGTTGTTTTCAAACTTTGTTTATCCAAGGGGTTTTTTTTATTTAAATATTAATGTAAAGCTTTACTTAAAGTGTGGAACACTGCAATAGCCTGTTCTCACCGGGCCATTTCCCTTCCAATTATAGCCGAAACGTGAGTCAGACTTAAACCCATAAAAGCTATCACACCGAAGAGAAAGCTTCTTATTATGTAGTTTAACTGTAACAATGTATTAATCTATAACACATATGCACACGTGGCACCACGTGGTAACTGTATTACAAACAACAGCACGTCATGATCCCCCAAAATACCAATAACTCCAGAGGAGCAGAATATCTAGATATTTCAAATCAGTCATCAGGTTGTTTTACTTGAGCTTACAATGCACCACTGTCATTGACATTATTGGCATCTTAGATATCCGAAGCGAATGAGTGTGTCGATGTAAGAACAAGGGGATCGGCGCCCGTTTTCCCGCTTTTTCCAAAAGTCCGATGTTACTCTACTGTACAGCAACATATCAAAGTCAATTGGCGAATAAGCTAAACGATATTTAGCGAGAATACCCCTGAAGAGCTCGCCTAATGCCTATTCACAGAAATCACGGAGGGAGGGGTGGTTATAGTCCATAGCCTGAACTGCTCTACTGTTCACCCTCCGGTTTGCCGGTGGTATTGTAAGGGTGGGCTTATTTTATATATCAGAAGACTATTGCACCACGTTTTAGTCTGTATACCCGGCTTCTAACAGGAATTCTCTTGGCAACTGTTTGTGAAGGAAGACTAATCACGTGCTTTCCTTTCTAAGAGAGAAGATTTATGTTCACTAGTTACCCGAAGCTAGAACGAGGAGGTGACTGGCCTGACTGGCGATTAAGGAATACAGTTGTACCTCTTCTAATAGTCGCATTCCGACAGAGACACTAATTTGTTAGACAATAATATTCAGTTGCCCCATACGGAATATCCTTGGCTACGTTGCATGTAACAATCCACTTCTCCACTTCTGTTTATCAAGCCGCTCATGATCATAAATAGTCTCAACAACCAACAACTTGTAAGTGTTCGAACTATAATATAAACTCATAAGGCCACAGAAAATTGTTAGATACATGTGTGGTTTTAAATAGTAAATTAGTATCCAGACAAGTATCTGGACTAACAAACTTTCTAATAAAATGACCAAACATTCTTTTCTCGATAGGCTCAACACAGATGGCTTCGTCCTCATACCATCACTTCTAAGTCCCGACCAACTCAGTACTCTGCGCAAAGCATCATCTGAAACCATCGACCTAGCCCGCGCCGGCAAATGGCCCTCAGTACGGACTCTCCCCAAACAATTCCCACCCTGGAACATATCACCTGGCGCAAACCCAGCGGCAGATGGGATCTGGGGCGTGCAATTCTTGATGCACCCCTCCCTACCCCACTCGCAAACGTTTATCAAATCATACTTTTCCTCAGCGATTGTTGAAATTATCAAAGAGCTACTGCAATGTTCGGACGATGATCTAGTGCTTGAGCTGTACAATCTACTGGTTCGACCAGACCGCGATTTCGAGCTGAGTTGGCATCGAGACGATATTCCTGCCACGGCTACAGCCGAAGAGGAGCTGGCGAGACTGCAGCAGCCAGCGTGGAGCGCGCAGTGGAATCTCGCCCTTTACGATGACCAGAGTCTGATTGTGGTTCCCGGGTCTCACGTGAGGGCGAGGACGGAGCAGGAGCGGAATGTAGACAAGTATGGGAAGGTTGATGGGGAGATTCGCGTGCAGCAGAAAGCAGGTGATGTGGTGTTTTATAACAATAATATCTTCCATCGGGGAGCGTATAAGGCGGATGTCGAAAGGATGACGCTGCATGGAAGCATGGGCCATGTTGGAGGCAGTAGGCTAAGGGCGAGAAATGTCTTGCAGCATGGGATAGGGAAGTGGGTCGAGCAAATTGACCTTAGTAGGTTGGGTGAAGCGGAGAGAAAACTGGCGGAAGCTATGAGGGAGAGGTTGGTTCAGATGGGAGCAGAGAGCGGCGAAGTTGGGTATTCGCTGGATGGCTGATCTGGCATAGCAAAGTCTTCCGAGTAGTGCAACAAACTTTGCCATCGGATCAAGATTTCCAGCTACCTACAACATCCCACTGTCTTCATTTCTGTCAACATGCTATTTTGAGGATTTAGATAAACCTTAATATTACTGACCTGGGTGTTTGATGTCTGAGTATTTATTCTTAGGGACTAAAAAACTTCTTCGATCGTTGAAGTTGGATTATAATTGATGGTTAGGGAATATACATTTTATGAACAGGCCACGATATTACATTCCGATTAGGATTTTGGTTGCTGGTTGCAATATTACCGCAACAAGATCTCTACCGATTTTATATCCGGATTTAACCCATTAGCTTCGATTCTTACTGAAAACTCTCTCCCAGTACTGCCGGAAGCCTGTCCTTCAAGTCTAGAAGACACTGGCCAAACAAGCCATTCGCCCAGCTGAACCACTGTCTAGACCATTTATTCTCATCAAAAGAGTCAATACTCTCATGAATCAAGCCAAGACCGGCGGTACTGCTGAGGATCTCTCTCAACTGATCTTTGATTTCATTGGTGTCAGACGTTGTGAATATTCGAATTATGCTTGCCATTGGCCAGGCTTTACCCAGTCCAGCATGAGGACCACCAACACTATTCATGATTAGCAAAGCAAAGAAGATTTAGGGTGGTAGAATGAGTACGCAGAGATTACGGGACCACGCATAAAGTAAGGATTATCTTTGCTCAGAATGAATTTTCGAGTATTTTGATACACGGGATCCGAGACGTCCAGATATCCCATGAATGGAGCACTTAGAAGACTGGGGATGTTGGCATCATCCATTCGATTTGCTATTTTCACTTTAGTAATCTGACTTATCATAGAGTGTAGGCAAAACAAACTAGAGCCAAAACCATCAACCTCAAAAGCATACACTTTTCCATAGACAGAATCTTGCACAATACCGTGGGTGCTGATTGCAGTTCGAATACTTTGTGAAAAATTGTGCATATGATTAGCCAGGTTTCTCTGCGAGCCAATCTTTGCCATAATCTCCGAAGCAGAATCGAGGTAACGGGAGAACATCATGTTTGCTGGGATAAATAGTTGATAGATTGTGGAGTCATCAGAAGGGCGGAACGCAGATCTGATCAGGCCAGTTCCATCCTGGACAGGCTAGCAATAATGTTAGTCTTATGTCTCAATACTGAAATGATTCGTCAATGTTATCAAAGGGTGACTACTCACGTTTCCACGACCAGAGTTATCGAGGGTCTCGGTGGCACTATCTGTCATCCGCCTCCAAGTATATGGAACAGTGTTGACTGACCCGTTCGATGCATAGGTGCCAACAAGTAAAGCTTCAGTCGTGTCTAGGATCTTATTGATAGCCTCCACCCAATGGAACTTTTTGAAGAATTCGATATCCCCCGTGGCATCGTAGTAGTTGACTGAGATTTCTAGAAACGCAGCCAATGAATCAAGTTCATACTTGCACTCGAAGGCGATGTCCGTCGAGATCGCCGGAGTGAAGTTATCGGGTTGATCTTGGTTCTTTGAAGGTCCTAGACCGGACTCTTTCGGCGGCTGGAAAGAGTTACAATGTGGTGCTTCAATTACATATCTTGCCTGTAGGTTAATAACCCCTCTGTATAATGAGGCTAGGGACGCATGGCTTGAATCTGCTTTGACCAAGGGAAGATAGCTTTGCATCTGATTCGCGCTGTCTCTTAACCACATAGCATTGATATCCCCAGTAATCAAAAACGTCAGCTCCTCTTCTGCGTTATCGGCAGCAAATCCCTTCCATTTAACGGCGGTATCGAGGGAATTTGGAAAACTGTTTTGGAAGAGCCGGAAAAGATCAGGGTCTTTGATGACCGATTGCATGCTCGTTATCGTGTCTTCCACAACTGATGAGTTGAAGGTCCGACACGCTGGATCTGGGCGTTGATAGGATAATTTGTATTTCCCAGTACTCAGCGGTGGGTGAGATTGTTGTGAATATTGAGCATAGTCGGGACATTGTGCATGGATTTGAGGAAAGAAGAGGGACAACACGCTGGCCACGCAAAATAGCGAGTTTCCCATGATCACTTTCATTGAAGGAAATGCTCTGAATCTTGATACAAACTTGTTTGGGAAAGCGGTGCTTTATAAGTTATAGCACGGTGCTATTTGTTATATACTAAAGGGGATGCCAGGTACGGTGTAACATTCCCCACATTCATCCCCATACCTGTTTACTACTCCCTCCTAAACCCCGCAAATGTCCCTGATGACCATTGCACGTTGTGAGGTCACTGCAGCGTTTCTTAGGAAGGAGTGAATAAAATATACCCTGGATCATCGCATGATCCTTGACTCTGATGCAGTAGAACGTGAACGTTGACCTGACCTTACTGAAAGGAGTTGGAAAGAGGGGAAATGTATATTCGGGCCGTTCGAAAGAACGTAGAAGGCAGTCGCACGTAAGAATTCACGTACTTAGTTGTGTAGTTCATTATATAAGGATCGATAGCCCTCCATTATTCCTGTTTTGTTACTTGACTGGTAGGTTTGGACTTAAAGATTCTGTCAATACTAATTCTCATGGTCATGTGATCTGAAGCATTCGCTGTAAAACATACCGAGGACAAATGATGAACACTTGGTGTGCGTGAAGATCTTATGTCGTTGTTACCTTACTAAAGCTGTCTGTCTGATTAATATTGGGCACGGTAGATGAGTTTCATGGACAGAATGAAATCATTCTACATTGCATTAATGAACATCAGGTTTGATAAGCTCCAAACTTTTCACACAACTTATGCAAGAAAAGGAGAAATTTATATGTCGATACTAAACGAGAAAATAGGGATTAAAGATTATAGGAGATAACAGGTAGTGTCCGATAGGTAGGTAGAAGGTAGAGGTTCAAATGTGACACAATTTGGTTGGAATGGACAACAAAGGATAACAATGTAGTGATTTGAACGAGAAAGATTTGAATAATACACATAGAGCAGCCTTTAACCTATCATTGTCTGGAGTGATTTGGTATTCTAGCCTGAACTGAGTCACTTCTGACCGTCCTACTAAATATTTTGAGGTATTCTTATTAGTTATGAAAGGTACATCCCATGGCTTGGTCTGAAGATCAAAAAGAAAAGAATTGAGTTTGGACATTGCATCCAGTGTACCTACAAAGGTTTGCTGGTGTCACATAAGCTTGATGCTCGTGGGGTTTGATATGTTTTCTGATGGATTCAAATCACTAATATAAATCTGCCTAGGCCATTCTCAGACGCATAAGGGAATGTAGCCCGACCATTATATCAGCTGTGTGGTGGAGCTTGGTGGCAGTAAAGAGTTGAGAACAGTGTTTCGCGCCTTGAAAAATCAATTCTGTGGAGAGAGGGAGGCTTATAGTTGAGGCCAATCCTTACTCTGAAAATTTACCAATCCCCCTCTCTTCTATCTGGTATTCGTCCGTAACAATGATCTCGATAGACGCAAGCTGTCCCCCCCCCGAACTGTTTGGAATGACAGGCATAAGTTCTCAAGATTGTTTTGGTTACCAACATCCTCGACCTTCTTTTTTAACCATTGTTACTGGCATTAGACGGCTCTGGGCTGACAATTTTGATTTGCAGCAACCGCTGAAGAGTGGCCCAACAAAACGAAATCCTAAAATATTTAGGATGGCATACCTTTTTGCAAGTTCGCATCAGCGTAATAAAATCCTGCTCTCACTATGTGAATTCAATATATACAAACGAGGGATATAACTCCAATGATACCTTAGCGCTTTCTCAGATAACTGCTAGATAACAGAACAAAACAAAAAATTAAATTACTACGCTCTATCACAACTGATGAAGAGACGATATACCTGTAGTCTTTTGATTGAGAGTAACTCGAGCTCTGAAGCCTACAAGAAATGCTTTGCTTAGATTGATAATAAACAACCATCGTATTAAATGACATCGCCAGGACCCTAGGGGTTTGCCTGATCCGACATAACCCGAAATTGAGAATTAAGATATTTCAGCTTCGAATCACTTGATAGAGGCCATCTGATGACGAATTTTAGTGGGCTTACCTTTGCCTTCACTTTCGAAGTTGTTTGATTGGAGTGAGCTACCCGGACCAGATAGCAATTTGGAACCCCCAGAACCCTTTCTGCAATTGCACGCCGCCGGGATCAAAGTTCAAGAACATAACTTTCAAGAACTGTTTGACAGAATACTGAAGAGTGCTTGTCAGGGTATCGAACACTTGTTCGAAGTTTCGACCAGCCTAAAATCGCAAATATGCACGTGACAAACCCCCTTCTTCTCTTCCGAATTTGACTTCATATCTGACCTCCCTCGGTGGTGCTCACTCCAACGTCTCTTCCTTCCATTTCAGCCTCTTCCTGGTCTCGTAGCCAGCCGGTAAGTACAGCTCACACGTTACCGCGCAATTCATCCACGGGGCCTTGGTTGCGTAAGCATGCATCCCACATTCTTGAGGGAAGTGCGAGTGTGCATGCAGCAAGCATGCAACAGCGCGACTAAGCCCCAATTGCAGTTTCCAATGAAACTCCCCAAGACTTCATACCCTCGACAGAACCTTTTTGGGAGGGAACTAGCACACGAGGTGACTCATTTTCGAAATTGGGATTGGAATTGAATTACATGAGATGTCGTAACTGAAGCAGACTGTAACATGACAATGCAATATGGAGGGGTAAACGTGGGGTAAACGGCAGAAAGTTTTGATTCGAACATTTCGGAAATTTGATGAGAAGTGATACGAATTGATTGATCCAAAGGAGAGGTAGAAACCGAAGAGACGAGGAATATAAGGACCCAACAGGAGGACCGAGAAAAGCGACTTTCTTTCGTCTTGAGTTTTTGGAAGCCACCTGCGTCTAGAGAACAAGGTTGCAGTGGCTGTTCTGGATGTCGGCGCGGATGTAGAGTGGTGGGACATTATTCGTAAGCCATGCCTTGGGCCTGGTCGGTTCTGTCACGGTACGGAGTACTGCACCACTGTCGGTCCTGTACAATACTCCGTAAGGAGAAATTAATAAAGATAGCGAGCGATGATGGATACTGGATGGTGAGATAATGGATCATGCCCAAATCCTCGCAGATGTAGGAATTGAAATTGACATCGAGTCCTTCGTTTCCATGTGGTGCTGTGCTGTGCTGTGCTATGCTGTGCTGGCATTCCTAATTCCTATCCAACTACTCCGTTTGTTTTGGGTTTGTTGTGCTGTCGTTCCCAAATCCGCAGCTGTTTGTTCGACCCATCCATGTCCCGTACCCTGAATGGCTTTTTTCCCGTACGCCTGTCCTCTGCTGCTGTTTCTGTTTCTGCTCTGCCCCTCTGTCCTGGGCTGCCCTACTCCGTACCTCGAGAGGAGGGTACGTTGGGATACGGAGTTGGTCGGGGTGCCAGATAACCAATAAACATATAAGAGGGCTCCAGGAGGGGGCTTCAGGGGGCTTCAGTGCTCCTCCAGGCATCTCTTCAGCCCGTTTCTGGTGTTTCTGGTCCCCGTTGTCGCCGGACGGAGTAAGACGACGCTTGTCTTTCGCGATCGAACTTGGGCGGCTGAGCACTAGCCTCAAAGGAGCATAGCAGCTGCGTACCAAGTGGCTATTTGATTCCCATTTGACATTCACTGCCAGAGCGCAGGGCGTACTCGGGCAGCACAAAGGCCATACGAAGTAGTAGTTGCGTGGATGGCTACGCTCGATCATTGGCGGCGACTAGCCAGGAGGCAGAATAAGTATTGCCGACCACAGAGCGATGTGAGTACCGTAGTACGATACGGTAATGGATGGTATGAAATAGTGAAGGTGAGTGAGGGTGAATGAGGGTGAGGTTAAGGAGGATTAGGCGAAAGGAATTCCCTATAGTCAGTCCTCTGTAAAATAAAAAAAACTTCCCCCATCAGCTGCGATGGGATTGATTACTCGCCATGAACCAACAGTAGGAAGGAAGGGTTTAGGCGGAAGGGAGGCTGCTGGTGGGATGGTACTTGTGGATATATACATGTATAAGAACATAAAACTATATCCGAATAAGAACCAGAAAGTAAGCATGAATGAAGTCAAGGCCGCTGTATCCGTCGAGGGACGACTCCATTACTTAACATTGTCCCCATCTGTACCTTTTTACACACAGCCAAACCATCCATCCTGAGCCATCCCACCCCATCTCCCATACCACCCACTCGCCCTTTCTGTGACCGCCTGCCAAACACAGCTCGCCGTGAAGTGGACCGGTGGATGTCCAATTCAATGGTCGACGCTAGCTGGACGCTAACATCCCCCTTGCAAACCCACACACCCCCGGTCTCACACCCCTCACCGCCAATCAAACATCATCGCTGTATCTTACACACCAGTGCCTTTGGACGACGGACCAGGAGCCAGGGTGGGGAAGCAGCTGTGACTCACCCACCGACACGGCCTGAAGTTAGCTCGTCGCTTATTTTCCAGGCAACCCTCTAGTCCTAACTCCTAAGCCCGCCAGCCCACGCTTACTCAAACATAAAGCACTCAGGCTGCTCTTCTTCTAACCTTCTTTTTTCTCTTTCTTCCTCCAACCCCCATTCATAAACATACACACAAATACATACACACACACACGCACGCATACACGATGTTCTAAATTCCCAGCCTCCGGCTCTCTATTGACTACCGTCAATATTACTTCCTACAGCAACCAACAGACCACCCCCCCCTCTTACCCAAACCCCTCAGACTTTCCCTCCCAGGAATCTCTGACTTCAAGCATTGCCCCGCGCTTTCGCCCAAGTCCTCTTACCGCCAACATCACCCCTCAAGACTTTTCAGTCTTCACCACGGATTCTCCATCAACATGGCTTCCCTCCAGTACCCAGAGCCTGCCGGCACAACATTCTCCTCAGCAACCCCAGTATCAGCACCAGTCTGCTCCTCAAGAACATCAGGCTCAAACCCAGCGTCAACCACAGGACTTCGTCTTGTTCGAGACTCCAGCTGTGCGCAGTACCCCTAGTCTTTCCCAGCAACACGCCCAAAACGGGGCGCATCGTCGACACTCAGCTCAGCATCTTGCATCTGCCACGTCTTTGCAGAACCAACGAGTAGCCGCGATCATACAATCTACTGGACATTCTATTTCTACTTCGTCACTGAACAACAATCGGTTTAATCCTGCGCAACAACACCAACAGTTCTACGCTTCATCCGCACCCTCATCCACAGCAGCTTTGCAACAACAGCGACCACCAAGACCTCAGGTTCCTCTGTTTTCGCAATCCACTGGTAATATACCGCAAACTCCAAACATGGCTATGCAAGGTACATATTCTCACTCGGTGAATGCTCGTGGCCGTGACTCACAGAAGACTGCAGACATGGATCTCTTCGACGACGGATTCACCTCCCCCTTCGAGGGCGGGGCTACGATGCAAAATGCGTTCTCTTCAGCCTACTCTTCCCCCGCTGTTCCAACCAACTACGACTTTAACACAAACGCATCTTCATCAGCCTCTACCAACATGGGAACGGTGTCTCCACAAGATCTTTTCGTCGGTCGCGATCAATTCGCTTCTGCCCCCAACTCCACTGCTTTCACCAACCTGACCTCTCCTTCCACCTATGACGAGTCCCCAGAATACAACGGCGACTTTGATGTTTCCCCATTCGTTGGCGCCAACGGCGACCTCGACCAGTCCTTAGCTGGCGACCCATGGTATCCTCTCTTTCCTCAGGATGACCAAACAGCTAAGGTTGAACAATCTCCCCTCCTTGTCGAGGAGGAACTTGAGGTTTCCGAGCATCTTCGAAGCAACCGCCGCCGTTCTGGCACTGGAGCATCACCGCCAAACCACCACTCTTCTGTTTCTGGTGTGAAATCTCGTAAACGTGAGCAGCCTCTTCCACCTATCATTGTCGATGACCCCAACGACACTGTCGCTATGAAGCGAGCACGCAATACTCTTGCAGCTCGTAAATCACGACAGCGGAAGATGCAACGTTTTGACGAGTTGGAGGACCGCATTGCAAAGCTCGAGGTTGAGCGAGACCACTGGAAAGAAATCGCTCTGCGGAGGAGCAACTGACAACCCTGAATGCGCTGAATGACACCCGGGTCATAGCCGCCGGCACATCATGGACTGGGGGGAGACTCAATAGGGAGTCGTCCCTCCGGAGGCAGTAGTAGCAGCCAAGGCATAGGGGCATGGCAAGGACGCTACTGACCGTGGAAAAAAAGTACTTCGTATTTCCTCTTTATTTATCTTTCGCGTAGCGTTTCGACAAAGCCATTTTGGCGTTTGGATTAGGCTTCT
>Ga0247734_1000084_pt1 | contig 83201 bp, 68 predicted proteins | sample UWRJL103311B2_FD_180933 | JGI IMG/M metagenome (GOLD analysis project Ga0247734, IMG submission 180933) | Plant litter microbial communities from Arlington Agricultural Research Station in Wisconsin, United States - UWRJ-L103-311B-2 | ecosystem: Environmental > Terrestrial > Plant litter >... | reverse complement strand
CGGGTGGCACTCGTTGCACACGTCCAGGCTCAGAGGCTTGGCCAGTGTGGAACGGGTTTTGATGACATTGCCGCAGCTGCAGGTTGCGTCAATGGCTTCGTAAACTGGATGGATATCAGCTTTCATGATTACTTCCTCAGGCTAGCGTGCCGCCACCCAACACTATTGTTGAATACCGCACGGAATTAGGCCGCGCATAGTACCAGACATTGCAAACCACGCAAGCGGACGTTTAAACCGGCCGTCTGCTAAGATCGCGCCCTTCGTCATACTCCGTAACAGGATAACCCTCCGCGTGCCCGACGCCATTTTGCGCCTCGCCCTGCCCTCGCCCCTGCGCCGTTTGTTCGATTACCTTGCGCCCGCAGGCGTATCGGCCAGCGACCTGCAGCCAGGTATGCGCGTGCGCGTACCGTTCGGGCGCCGGGAGATGATCGGCATTCTGGTCGAAGTCGCAGATCACAGCGAAGTCCCGGCCGACAAACTCAGGCCAGCCATTGCGGTTCTGGACAGCGACGCCCCACTGCCTGCGGCTTTGTTCAAGCTGTGTTTGTGGACCGCGCAGTATTACCAGCACAGCCTGGGCGACACCTTGAGTTGGGCATTGCCGGTGCTGCTGCGTCAGGGCGAGCCGGCCGAAACACGCCAGGAGCGCTTCTGGCAGATTGCACCGAACGCCAGTGTCGATGACCCGCGTATCGCCCGCGCGCCGAAACAAAAGGAAGCGCTGGTGACGCTGGCGCAGCACCCCCACGGCGTAGCGCATCAGTTACTGAGCAAGCTGATGCTTAATCGCGAAAGCCTGAACCTGCTGCTGGCCAAGGAGCTGGTGCAGGTCGAGGTGCGCTGCCACAAGCCGGTCGAGCGCCACGAACGCTGGCTGGCGCAGCCTGAATTGCCGTTGAACCCGGAGCAACGTGCCGCCTATGAGGCAATCCGCGCGGGCTTTGGCAGTTTCCACGCGTCGCTGCTGGCAGGGGTGACGGGCAGCGGCAAAACCGAAGTTTATTTACAACTGATCCGCGAAACACTTGAGGCAGGCAAGCAGGCCTTGGTGTTGATCCCGGAAATCAACCTCGGCCCGCAGACCTTGGCGCGCTTTGAGCAACGCTTCAATGCGCGCATCGCCCTTGTGCACTCGAACGTGAATGACCGCGACCGGCTAGATGCCTGGCTGGCTGCACGAGACGGCGAGGCGGACATCATCATCGGCACCCGCTCGGCACTGTTCACGCCAATGAAGAATCCCGGCCTGATCATCATCGATGAAGAGCACGACGGCTCCTATAAACAGCAGGAAGGCCTGCGCTACCACGCGCGGGACTTGGCACTGGTGCGTGCGCGTCAGGAAGACATCCCCATCGTCTTGGGTTCGGCAACCCCTTCGCTGGAAAGCCTGCACAACGCCTACACCGGCCGTTACGCGCTCCTACGCTTGAATCAACGAGCAGGGGGCGCGCAGCAGCCGCGATTCCTGCGTCTGGACGTGAAAAGCCGCCCGCTCGACAGCGGTATTTCCGGACCAATGCAGCAAGCAATCGGACAAACCTTGGCAGCCGGCCAGCAGGTTCTGGTGTTCCTCAACCGTCGTGGTTTTGCGCCGACGTTGTTGTGCCATGACTGCGGCTGGCTGTCGGGCTGCCCCCGCTGCGATGCGCGCATGACCGTGCATCAGCGCTCCGGGGAACTGCGCTGCCATCACTGCGGGCATGTGGAACGCGTGCCGCGCAATTGCCCTTCATGTGGCAAGGTCGATTTGCGACCGGTGGGCGCAGGCACCGAACGTGCGGAGGAACGGCTGGGGATTTTGTTTCCGGACTTCCCGGTGTTGCGCGTCGATCGAGACAGCACCTCACGCAAGGACGCGATGAATCAGCTGTTCGCCACCATCCAGAAAGGCAACCCGTGCATTCTGGTCGGCACGCAGATGCTCGCCAAAGGGCACCATTTCCCCCGGGTGACGCTGGTATCGATTCTTGATGCAGACGGCGGGCTCTTTTCCGGGGACTTCCGCGCCAGCGAACGCATGGCGCAATTGATTGTTCAGGTTGCAGGCCGTGCCGGACGCGCTGAAGAGCCCGGACGAGTGATCATTCAGACGCATCTGGCTGAGCATCCGCTGTTGATCCAACTGACCGAGCAAGGCTACTTCGCTTTCGCCGAACAGGCCCTGAGTGAACGCCGGGCCGCCGGTTTGCCGCCGTTTTCGCATCTGGCGCTGCTGCGGGCCGAAGCACACAAGCCCGGCCAGGCCGAAGGATTTCTCGATGAGGCGTGCACTCAAGCCGAGCAGCTGTTGATCGATATGAAGCTGGGAGGCATCGAATTGCTGGGCCCTGTGCCTGCGCCGATGGAGCGCCGCGCCGGGCGTTACCGCGCGCAGTTGCTGGTTCAGGCCAACGCCCGCGCGCCGCTGCACAAGTTGCTTGCCACCTGGCTGCTGGCGCTGGAAAACATGCCCAGCGGCAGGCAGGTCAGATGGTCGCTGGATGTGGATCCGGTGGATCTTTATTGAACAAACGCCCCATCTGTAGGAGCGAACTTGTTCGCGAGAGGGCCTTCCTGACACAGCGCATTGCCATTCTCGCCAACAAGCTGGCTCCTACAGAGATCGGCGTTGCCGACATGAACAAATCGCAACCGCACATCCATCGCGGTTGGCAAGGTGGCTCCGGCAACGGATAATGCCCCGTTTTTCCACCCGCGCATCAAGCGCTGCCGCGCTTGCGGTCGAAGAGAGCATCATGAAAGACACCATTCGCCAGCTGATCCAACAAGCCTTGAGCCAACTCGTCCTTGATGGCGTCTTGCCGGAAGGTCTGACGCCAGCGATTCAGGTGGAGAACGCTCGGGACAAGAAAAACGGCGACTTCGCCAGCAACATCGCCATGATGCTGGCCAAGCCTGCCGGCATGAAGCCGCGCGATCTGGCCGAAAAGCTGATCGCAGCGCTCCCCGCCGACGAGCAGATCACCAAGGTCGAAATCGCCGGCCCCGGCTTCCTCAATTTCTTTCAAAACACCCAGGCCCTCGCCTCTCGCCTGGACACTGCACTGGCCGACGCCACCTTGTCGGTGCGCAAGATCAGCCCCGCACAGCGCGTAGTGGTTGACCTGTCCGCCCCCAACCTTGCCAAGGAAATGCACGTCGGCCATCTGCGCTCGACGATCATCGGCGACGGTGTGGCCAACGTGCTGGAGTTTCTTGGCGATACCGTGATTCGGCAGAACCACGTGGGCGACTGGGGCACGCAATTCGGCATGTTGCTGGCCTATCTGCAGGAAACCCCGGCCACCAGTGACGAACTGGCCGACCTCGAAGACTTCTACCGCGCCGCCAAGGGCCGTTTCGATGAATCCGAAGAGTTCGCCGAGCGCGCCCGTGGCCTGGTGGTCAAGCTGCAAGCCGGTGACGCTGAATGCCTGAGCCTGTGGACCCGGTTCAAGGACATCTCGCTGTCGCACTGTCAGCAAGTCTATGAGCGCCTCAACGTCAAACTCACGCCCAAAGACGTGATGGGTGAAAGCGCTTACAACGACGACCTCGCCAATGTTGTCGCTGACCTGAAGAAAGCCGGCCTGCTGGTCGAGAGCAATGGTGCACAGTGCGTGTTCCTCGAAGAATTCAGAACCGCCGAAGACACGCCGCTGCCGGTGATTGTGCAGAAGGCTGGCGGCGGCTACCTGTATGCCACCACTGACCTGGCCGCCATCCGCTACCGCAGCAATGTGCTGAAAGCCGATCGCGCGCTGTATTTCGTTGATCAGCGTCAGGCCCTGCACTTCCAGCAGGTGTTCGAAGTGGCACGCCGTGCAGGTTTTGTGACCAACGGCATGCAGATGGAACACATGGGCTTCGGCACCATGAACGGTGCCGACGGCCGTCCGTTCAAGACCCGCGATGGCGGCACGGTGAAGCTGGTCGATCTGCTCGACGAAGCCGAAGAACGCGCCTACACGCTGGTAAAAGAGAAGAACCCGGAAGTTGCCGAAGACGAGTTGCGCAGTATCGCCAAAGCGGTCGGCATCAGCGCCGTGAAATACGCGGACCTGTCCAAGCACCGCGCCAGCGACTACAGCTTCAACTTCGACCAGATGCTGAGCTTTGAAGGCAACACCGCGCCTTATCTGCTGTATGCCTACACTCGCGTGTCGGGCGTGTTCCGCAAGCTTGGGGCGGGGTTCGACGAAAGCAAAGGGCAGATCATGCTCGATGCGCCGCAGGAGCAGGAGCTCGCTGCTCGTCTGGCGCAGTTCGGTGAAACCCTGAACAACGTCGCTGAAAAAGGCACCCCGCACGTGCTGTGCGCCTATCTCTACGATCTCGCCGGTCTGTTCTCGAGCTTCTACGAGAACTGCCCAATCCTCGGCGCACAAAGCCCCGAGCAACAACAGAGTCGTCTGCGTCTCGCTGCCCTGACCGGCCGCACCCTCAAGCAAGGCCTGGAACTTTTGGGTCTGGAAACTCTGGAGCGTATGTAAGTTGGCAGTCAAAAAGAAACCTGCTCCCAAGCGCGGCGCCAGCCGTTACCAGGCACCCGCGAAGAAGCCGATTCCAGGATGGTTGTGGATGGCGATCGGCCTGACGGTCGGCGCCTTCATTGTTTTTCTGATGAAACTCGAACCCGGTGGCGATGACATCAAGCGCGTACGCGCAGATGCCAAGGCCGCGAAGATCGCTGAAGCCAACAAGACGCCGCCAAGCCCGACAGCGCCGGTCAAGCCCAAGTACGACTTCTACACACTGCTGCCTGAATCAGAAGTGATCGTGCCCAACGAAGCGGTGCCCGAGAAGACACCTTCGCCAGTCGTCGCCCCGACCGCACCGGTTTCTCCAGAGCAAGCAGCGAAGATCGACACTGCACGCGCTCAGGCCGCCCTTAGCGGTCTGACACCGCCTCCACCGCCACCAGTTGCCAAACCTGCACCCGTGACGACGTTCTTCCTGCAGGCCGGATCGTTCCGTAAGCAGGCAGACGCGGACAAAGTGCGCGCACAGATTATTCTGCTGGGACAGGCGTCAACGGTTGAGTCCGGCACGGTGAAAGACGAAACCTGGTACCGCGTGTTGGTGGGGCCGTTCAGCAACCGCGAGCAACTGACCACCGCCCAGAAGCAACTGGCGGGTGGCGGGTTCAGCAACTTGCTGCTGCAACAACGTCAGAGTCGCTAGGGAACAGTAACGGTAGGAGCGAATTCATTCGCGAGCACGTCGGCCCGTCCAACACCACTGGCGCCTGACAAACTGCTTCGCGAATAAATTCGCCCCTACAGAACAGCTGCCCACTCCCCCACCCTTCATCCCCAACGCGCCGCACCAGTGCGGTTGATTCTGCCCGGAGGACCGCCGCACCAATGCGGTTGATTCTGCCCGGAGGGCGTAGGAGTCCAGCTTGCTGACGATCGGCCGGGAACCGGTCGTAAACCTGACAACTCGTTAATCCAGACAGGCCGCGGCTCGACGTTTTCGGGGGCCGCTTCGCACCCCATCGTCGGTAAGCCAAACTCCTACGCCTTCGGCAGAAACGGATTTGCGATGTCGCGCGCTTTTGATTCTGGCCGAAGGCCGTTGGAGCGTGGCTTGCCCGCGAAGCTAACGACGCGGGGTATCTGTTAAAACCGAGGCGCCAACTTCGCGGGCAAGACTCGCCAAGAGGTTTTGCGTGGCGTCAGGTGCAATCGAGGCGTGTTGATTTGGGGCCGCTCCGCGCTTGGGATGGGAAACACAATTGCTACGCCTTCGGCAGAAGCGGATCCAACAAGCCGCAACCGCTCATCCCTCATTGCGTCGCGCAGTTGAAATACCCGCCCCCACCCCCATATGAGTTTGCATCAGGGCATTTTCGCCCCGCAGCGTGGAGACTCTCCCCTTGACCACCATCGTTTCAGTGCGCCGTCACGGCAAAGTCGTCATGGCGGGCGACGGCCAGGTTTCCCTGGGCAACACCGTCATGAAAGGCAATGCCAAGAAAGTCCGCCGCCTGTACCACGGCGAAGTCATTGCCGGGTTCGCCGGTGCGACCGCCGACGCTTTCACTTTGTTTGAACGCTTTGAAGGCCAGCTTGAAAAACACCAGGGCCACTTGATCCGTGCCGCTGTGGAGCTCGCCAAAGAATGGCGCACCGATCGCTCGCTCAGCCGTCTGGAAGCCATGTTGGCCGTTGCCAACAAGGACGCCTCCCTGATCATTACCGGCAACGGCGACGTCGTTGAACCCGAAGATGGCCTGATCGCCATGGGCTCTGGCGGTGCGTTCGCCCAAGCGGCTGCCCGCGCCCTGCTCTTGAAAACCGAACTGTCGGCCCGGGAGATCGCCGAGACCGCGCTGCACATCGCTGGCGACATCTGCGTATTCACCAACCACAACATCACCATTGAGGAGCAGGACCTCGCCGAATAAGCGTCTGGCACTGGCCGCGCACAATCGCGGCCTGCCATGCCTGTTCGCGACAGAGGACCGTTGAAAACCATGTCCATGACTCCCCGTGAAATCGTCCACGAACTCAATCGCCATATCATCGGCCAGGACGATGCCAAGCGCGCCGTCGCCATCGCGCTGCGTAACCGCTGGCGCCGGATGCAGCTGCCTGAAGAGCTGCGCGTCGAGGTCACGCCCAAGAACATCCTGATGATCGGCCCGACCGGTGTTGGTAAAACCGAAATCGCCCGTCGTCTGGCCAAGCTGGCCAACGCGCCGTTTATCAAGGTCGAAGCCACTAAATTCACTGAAGTCGGCTATGTGGGCCGCGACGTCGAATCGATCATTCGTGACCTCGCTGACGCTGCCATGAAGCTGCTGCGCGAACAGGAAATCGTCAAAGTCCGGCATCGCGCCGAAGACGCCGCCGAAGATCGCATCCTCGATGCGTTGCTGCCGCCGGCGCGCGGCTTTCAGGACGAAGCGTCGCCAAGCGATACCAACACTCGGCAGCTGTTCCGCAAGCGTCTGCGTGAAGGCCAGCTGGATGACAAAGAAATCGAAATCGAAGTGGCTGAAATGGCCGGCGTCGATATTTCCGCGCCGCCCGGCATGGAAGAGATGACCAATCAGCTGCAAAGCCTGTTCGCCAACATGGGCAAGGGCAAGAAGAAGAGCCGCAAGCTCAAGGTCAAGGAAGCGCTCAAGCTGGTTCGCGACGAGGAAGCCGGTCGGCTGGTCAACGACGAAGAACTCAAGGCCAAGGCGCTTGAAGCGGTCGAGCAGCACGGCATCGTGTTCATCGATGAGATCGACAAAGTCGCCAAGCGTGGCAATGTCGGTGGCGCTGATGTTTCCCGTGAAGGCGTACAGCGCGACTTGCTGCCGTTGATCGAAGGCTGCACCGTCAACACCAAACTGGGCATGGTCAAGACCGATCACATCCTGTTCATCGCCTCCGGCGCGTTCCATTTGAGCAAGCCGAGCGATCTGGTGCCGGAGTTGCAAGGTCGTTTGCCGATCCGCGTCGAACTCAAGGCCCTGAGCCCGCAAGACTTCGAGCGCATCCTGAGCGAACCGCATGCCTCGCTCACTGAGCAGTATCGCGAGCTGTTGAAGACTGAAGGCCTGAACATTGAGTTCCTGCCCGAAGGCATCAAGCGTCTGGCCGAGATTGCCTGGCAGGTCAACGAAAAGACCGAGAACATCGGTGCCCGACGTTTGCACACGCTGCTTGAGCGTCTGCTGGAGGAAGTGTCATTCAGCGCCGGCGACCTGGCCAGCGCGCAAGATGCCGAGACCATCAAAATCGACGCCGAATACGTCAACAGCCATCTGGGCGAACTGGCGGCGGATGAAGATCTCTCCAGATACATCCTCTAAGCTGAGGGAGGAGCGATAGCCAAGTGGGAGGGAGCTTGCTCGCGATTGCAATGGGTCAATCACTACTGCAGCGTCTGAAAAAACGCATCGCGAGCAAGCTCCCTCCCACTGTCATGTCATCTGCTAAAGCATGTAAGCCGACCACTGAATGCAGGTCACCTATTGAAGTCTAAAATCCCCACCGCCATCGAGCTGCACAAAGCCTCCAAAACCCTCACCCTGAAATACGGCCCGGACGAGGAATACCACCTGCCCGCCGAATTTCTGCGAGTGCATTCTCCGTCCGCGGAAGTGCAGGGGCACGGCAATCCGATTTTGCAATTCGGCAAGCTGGGCGTCGGCCTGACGAAGGTAGAACCGGCCGGTCAGTACGCACTGAAGTTGACCTTCGACGACGGCCACGACAGTGGATTGTTCACTTGGGAATACCTCTACCAGCTGGCGCAACGCCAAGAAGCACTGTGGACCGATTACCTGGCTGAATTAAAAGCGGCTGGCAAAACCCGCGACCCTTCCGAGCAAATCATCAAGCTGATGCTCTAGGTCGCCGCTCGGCACATTAGGACGCACTTTCTAACTCCATCTGCTTGAATGCTCCGCGCAGCGGCCTGCGATTGGCCCTGCTTGCGATTTTTTGAAATCTCGCGTAACCAATGATTCTGGCAAGTTCTCTGCATCGGAGTTTATGCGGGATTTGCCGGCGCTCGCCGTTTCGTACCGTCTCTTGCGCAGGTCGGTCGTCGCCACGAGCACCTTCTGGAATGTGTTAATCATCGGTCACCCGAGAAGCAGTACTGGCTTTTGCCTGTGTCGCTGATTCACGGCAAAGGCAGTACTCGTCTCAGGACAATGGAGCGTCGTAGATGAGTAACAAGAGTAACGATGACCTGCAGCGTCAAGCCTCCGAGCACACGCTGGGATTGAATCCTGTCGTCGGTTTGCGTCGTAAAGATTTGCTCACCACGGCTCGCATGGTATTGACCCAAGCCATCCGGCAACCGATCCACAGTGCCAAGCATGTTGCCTACTTCGGGCTTGAACTTAAAAACGTGCTGCTGGGCAAATCCACCCTTCAACCGGGCAGTGACGACCGTCGCTTCGCCGATCCGGCGTGGAGCCAGAACCCCCTCTATCGTCGTTATCTGCAGACCTACCTGGCCTGGCGCAAAGAACTGCACAGCTGGATCGATGAGAGCAATCTCTCACCCCAGGACATCAGCCGTAGTCACTTCGTGATCAACCTGATGACCGAAGCCATGTCGCCCACCAATGGCGCGGCCAACCCTGCTGCGGTCAAACGCTTCTTTGAAACCGGCGGCAAGAGCATCCTCGATGGCCTGTCGCATCTGGCCAAGGATCTGATCAAGAACGGCGGGATGCCGAGCCAGGTCAACATGGATGCCTTTGAAGTGGGTAAGAGTCTGGGCACGACTGAGGGCTCGGTGGTATTTCGCAATGACGTGCTGGAGTTGATTCAGTACAAGCCCATCACCGAACAGGTGCATGAACGGCCCCTGCTGGTAGTGCCGCCGCAGATCAACAAATTCTACGTATTCGACCTCAGCCAGGACAAAAGCCTGGCGCGCTTCTGTCTGCGCAACAACGTGCAGACGTTCATCATCAGCTGGCGCAACCCGACCAAGGCCCAGCGCGAATGGGGCCTGTCTACGTACATTGATGCAGTGAAAGAGGCCGTGGACGTGGTCTGCGCGATCACCGGCAGCAAGGACGTCAACATGCTCGGCGCCTGCTCCGGCGGCATCACTTGCACCGCACTGCTGGGTCATTACGCCGCGCTGGGCGAACAGAAAGTCAACGCGCTGACCCTGCTGGTCAGTGTGCTCGACACCACGCTGGACAATGAAGTGGCGCTGTTCGTCGATGAGCAGACCCTGGAGTCAGCCAAGCGTCATTCGTATCAGGCCGGGGTGCTGGAGGGTAAAGACATGGCGAAGGTGTTCGCCTGGATGCGCCCCAACGACCTGATCTGGAATTACTGGGTGAACAATTACCTGCTCGGCAACGAACCCCCGGTGTTCGACATTCTGTTCTGGAACAATGACACCACTCGTCTGCCGGCAGCGTTTCATGGTGACCTGATCGAGATGTTCAAGAACAATCCTCTGGTTCGCGCCAACGCGCTGGAAGTCTGTGGCACACCCATCGACCTGAAGCAGGTCAAAAGCGATGTTTTCTGCCTGGCCGGTACCAACGACCACATCACGCCTTGGGGCTCCTGCTACAAATCCGCACGACTGTTCGGCGGAAAGACGGAATTTGTACTGTCCAGCAGCGGCCATATCCAGAGCATTCTGAATCCTCCGGGTAATCCGAAGTCCCGATACATGACCAACCCCAGCCTGCCCGAGAGCTCGACCAAATGGCAGGAAGATGCCACCAAGCACACCGACTCCTGGTGGCTGCACTGGCAAGCCTGGCAGGCTGAGCGTTCCGGGAAACTGAAAAAGGCACCGGCTAATCTGGGTAACAAAGCGCATCCCGCAGGTGAAGCGTCGCCGGGGACGTATGTGCATGAACGGTAGATCGCTGGCCGCGGGCAATTGACACTCTGTTGGAGCAAGGCTTGCCCGCGAAGGCGATAGAAAAGGTTCGACGTTCTATTTGATGAACCTGCTTCGCGGGCAAGCCTCGCTCCAACAAAAGCATATGGCTGGCATTGGACCGGCAACGCGCAAAACAGCACCACCGACGTTTAACCCACAGGGCTTCGCGCATGCCGCAACCGTTTGTATTTCGCTCCATCGACCTGGACGGTCATACCATTCGCACAGCGGTGCGCCCTGGCAAAAGCCATCTCACCCCGCTGCTGATCTTCAACGGCATCGGCGCAAACCTGGAGCTGGTTTTTCCGTTCGTCGACGCGCTGGACCCGGATCTGGAAGTGATCGCTTTCGATGTTCCTGGCGTTGGCGGGTCATCGACGCCCAGCCGCCCTTACCGCTTCCCCGGTCTGGCGAAACTGGCAGCGCGCATGCTCGATTATCTGGACTACGGCCAGGTCAACGCGATCGGAGTGTCCTGGGGCGGCGCACTGGCGCAGCAGTTTGCCTACGACTACCCCGAGCGCTGCAAAAAACTGGTGCTCGCCGCCACGGCAGCCGGCGCGGTGATGGTACCCGGCAAACCTCGGGTACTGTGGTTGATGGCAAGTCCAAGGCGTTACATTCAGCCTTCTCACGTGATCCGAATCGCCCCGCAAATCTACGGCGGCGCCTTCCGCCGCGACCCTAACCTGGCCGCCAACCACGCGGCCAAGGTCCGATCGTCCGGAAAGCTGGGTTACTACTGGCAACTGTTCGCGGGCATGGGCTGGACCAGTATTCACTGGCTGCACAAGATCCGGCAGCCAACGTTGGTACTGGCCGGCGACGACGATCCACTGATCCCGCTGATCAATATGCGCTTGCTGGCTTGGCGGATACCCAATGCCGAGCTACACATAATCGACGACGGCCACTTGTTCCTGATTACCCGCGCCGAAGCGGTGGCGCCCATCATCATGAAATTTCTCCAGCAGGAACGGCAGCGCGCCGTGATGCATCCGCAGCCTTCGCCCCTCGCCCGATAAGCTCAGGTTGCAGGTTTCAGGAGTTCGCTTTACCCAGCAGAAGCAGTTGCTTGACTGACTGCGCCATAGACCGGATGTCATGGCGCAGAGCGGCGCAGTTCCGGATTAGCGAGGGGCTGCGCAGGTGTATGTGTTGATGGCCAGACGAAGGAGTGTTGAACCATGCGAGACAAACCAGCAAAGAATGCCGAGTCTACGCCCGCGACGTATATCAATGCGCAGAGCGCAATCACTGGCCTGCGCGGCAGCGACCTGTTTTCGACCCTGCGCAACGTGGCGATGCAGGGCATCAAGCACCCCATTTATACGGCGCGCCACGCCTTAATCCTGGGCGGGCAACTCGGCCGCGTGATGCTCGGCGATATGCCGCACACACCCAATGCCCACGACAGTCGATTCTCAGACCCTACCTGGACGCACAATCCGCTGTACCGGCGCGGCCTGCAGGCGTATCTGGCGTGGCAGCATCAAATGCGCCACTGGATCGATGACAGCCAGCTGTCGAAGGATGATCGCGCCCGCGCGCACTTCATTTTTTCCTTGATCAACGATGCACTGTCTCCGACCAATACGCTGCTCAACCCCTTGGCGGTCAAGGAGATGTTCAACTCCGGCGGCGCCAGCGTAATCAAGGGTCTGAGTCATATGTTCGATGACGTGCTGCATAACAATGGCCTGCCTAGCCAGGTCACCAAAGACGCGTTCGAAGTCGGTAAAACAGTGGCAGTCACCCAGGGCGCGGTGGTGTTTCGCAACGAACTGATGGAGTTGATCCAGTACAGGCCGATGAGCGAAAAACAGTACGCCCGGCCGATGCTGATCGTTCCTCCACAGATCAACAAGTTCTACATTTTCGACTTGAGCCCCACCAACAGTTTTGTCCAGTACGCGCTGAAGAACGGTCTGCAGACCTTCATCATCAGTTGGCGAAACCCTGACGTGCGCCATCGCGAGTGGGGGCTTTCCAGTTATGTCGCCGCCACTGAAGAGGCGATGAATGTATGTCGGGCTATCACCGGCGCGCGGGAGGTCAACCTGGTCGGGGCGTGCGCCGGCGGGCTGACAATTGCAGCCCTGCAGGGGCATCTGCAGGCCAAGCGGCAGATGAGGCGGGTGTCGAGCGCGACTTACCTGGTAAGCCTGATGGACAGCCAGATCGAGAGCCCGGCGACGCTGTTCATTGATGAACAGACTCTTGAGGCAGCCAAGCGGCGCTCGTATCAGCGCGGGGTGCTGGACGGACGCGACATGGCCAAGGTGTTCGCCTGGATGCGCCCCAACGATTTGATCTGGACCTACTGGATTAACAATTACCTGCTGGGCAAAGCGCCGCCGCCCTTCGATATTCTGTATTGGAACAACGACAGCACACGTCTGCCGGCCGCCTTTCACGGCGACCTGCTGGACTTCTTCAAGCACAACCCGCTGAGCCATCCCGGAGGCCTTGAGGTGTGCGGCACGCCGGTGGACCTGCAAAAGGTAACGGTGGACAGTTTCAGCGTCGGAGGACAGAACGACCACATCACGCCCTGGGATGTGGTCTATCGCTCGACCTTGCTGCTGGGCGGCGAGCGGCGATTTCTGCTCTCCAACAGCGGTCATGTGCAGAGCATTCTTTGCCCCCCCGGTAACCCGAAAGCGAGCTTCGTCGAGAACAGCAAACTGAGCAGTGACCCCCGCGCCTGGTATTACGACGCGCAACGCACGGAGGGCAGCTGGTGGCCGACATGGTTGAACTGGATTCAGGAACGCTCGGGCGCGCAGAAAGACACCCTGACCGCACTGGGTAACCAGAATTATCCGCCGATGGAGGCTGCGCCGGGGACCTATGTGCGGGTGCGTTGAAGGGGTGGATGGTTCATCTGTAGAGCTGCCGAAGCCTGCGATAGGTTCTCACGACACACCGCAATCGCAGCCTTCGGCAGCTTCTACAGAAAAGGCAATTCCGATTTTTGAAGACCTGAACAAGAAGACTGGATGAAAACCCGCGACCGCATACTCGAATGTGCCCTGCAACTGTTTAATCAGCAGGGCGAGCCCAATGTTTCAGCGCTGGAAATCGCCAACGAACTGGATATCAGTCCCGGCAATCTCTACTACCACTTCCACGGCAAAGAGCCGGTAGTGCTGGAGTTGTTCGAGCGTTTCCAGGCGGAACTGGCGCCCCTGCTCGACCCGCCTCCCGACGCACGCCTGGATGCCGAGGATTACTGGCTGTTTCTGCACCTGATCGTCGAGCGCCTGGCCCATTACCGCTTCCTGTTTCAGGACCTGTCGAACCTGGCCGGCCGCCTGCCGAAGCTGGCTCGCGGCATACGCAACCTGCTCAATGCGATCAAACGCACCCTCGCCACACTGCTCGCTCGCCTGAAAGCTGAAGGAAAAGTGGTCAGCGACACCCGTGCCCTGGGGCAGTTGGTGGAACAGATCACCATGACCCTGTTGTTCTCACTGGACTACCAGCGCATCCTCGACCGGGAAGGCGAGGCTCAGGTGGTGGTTTACCAGATCATGATGCTGGTTGCGCCGCATCTGTCCTCTGAGTCCAGGCATGCGGCAGAGACCTTGGCGTTGCATTATCTGGATGAAAGATTTTAAACGGGGATATCTGAATTCCTAATGGTGGGAGCGGACTCGTCCGCGAAGAGCTCGGTACAAACGATACATATAAAGCGCTTAGACCAATCTCTTCGCTGACGAGTCCGCTCCCACAAGTTTTGAGTTTGGCGGCCAATAAAAAACCCGACCTGCTTTCACAGGTCGGGTTTTGTTGTTTCCAGCCTGTGATCAGGACTGGCTGGCAGGTGTCGACGCCGTAGATGAATTAGCCGAGTTGGCTGCCGGAGCGCTTGGTGCAGAGGTAGGGGACGATGCGTTTGCCGTTGCAGGCGGGGTAGTTGCCGACGGTTTTGCGGAGGCGGCTGGCTTGGCTGCAGCAGGCTTTTTCGCAGCAGGTTTCTTGGCGGCTGTTGGTTTGGCCGCTGGCTTTGCAGCGACCGTTTTGGCAGCCGGTTTGGCCGTAGCAGCAGGCTTGGCTGCTACCGATTTGGCTTTGGCTGCGGTAGACGCTGCCGCTTTGGAGGCTGCCGCTACCGGTTTGGTCGCAGCTTTGGCAACCGCAGGCTTAGCCGCTGCCGTCTTGCTCGCGACTTTGCTGGCCGCCTTGGCAACCGGTTTTGCAGCGGCCTTGACCAGCGGCTTGGCCGTGGCTTTAGCAGCCGGTTTGGTCGCAGGTTTTGCTGGTGCTGTTTTCGAGATCGGCGTCACCGAGGAGCCGGTCAGCTTCTCGATCTGCCTGGTCAGCAAATCAACTTTGCCGTGCAGCGCTTTGACTTCGTTGCGGCTTGGAACGCCAAGCCGGGAAATCGCGCTGTTGAGGCGCTTGTCGAATGCCCCCTCCAACTCGCCCCACTTGCCCAGCGCCAGATCTTTCACGTCACCGACGCGGGATTTGGTGCCAGCCTTGGCCGTATCAACCTGCTTCTCGACGACGGTCTTGGTCTGTTTCTCGGCTTTCTCGCCGTCTTTCACCAGCGTTTCGAAAAGCTTACTGCCGTCATTGCTGATCTTCGAGTAAGCGCCTAAACCAGCCAGCCAGATTTGGCGCGAGTATTTTTCAACCCCGCCAATCCAGGAGCTGCCTTCTTTTTCGGTTTTCTTTTTGCCAGCCATCCCGCTCTCCTTATTGTTTACGCGCGACACGTTCAAGCAATGCCGTCAGCTCATCGAGCTTAGCAGAGAGTGTCTCAACATCATGTTTAGACGGAATGCCAATGCGATTCAAGGCACTGGCGACGCGGCGGTCGAAGGCACTCTCGATTTTATCGATCTGTACGCCGACACGACCCTTGGCTTTGACAACGTCATCTTTGACCGAATCGATCTCGGTGTTGGCGGCATCGACTTTTTCATCGATGACTTTTTTGGCTTTCTTTTCGGTCTGCTCGCCAGTCTTGATCAGCTCCTTGACGTAGCCTGCCCCTTCCTGGCCAGCCTTGACGTAGGCGCCCAGACCCGCAAGCCAGATCTTGCGCGCGTAGAGACGCACTTCAGAAAAGGTATGAGCCTCTTCGGCTTTGATTTTCTTGGGAGTAACTTTGGCCATGGTGCACCTCACGCTCGAAAGGGATAGGAGATACCGCCCCGGGGTTGGGGCATGGGCACAAAGTAGAGAGAAAAATTAGAAAGCTCACCCTAGGGTTGGGTGGGCCAGATTGGGCGTACGCAATCTGTAGGAGCCAACTTGTTGGCGAGAAATCGACGCGGTATGTCAGGCAAACAGCTTCACGAACAAGTTCGCTCCTACAGGGAATATATCGCTCACGCGGTGAGCACTTTATCCAGCTGCTTCTCGACTTCGGACTTGATCGAGCCACTCATGGCCGACAGAAAGAAATTCAGTTCGATGTTCACCACCACCCGCTCATCTTCGACATCGACCGTGCCTTTGGCGCCCTTGCCCTCCAGTGCAACGGTGTCGCCATCCCACTCATGGTCGATGCCGTATTTGTCCGAGAGCTTTTGCAGCATGACTTCAGCCTTTTCCCGGGCGTTTTCCTTGCCCAGGGAATGAGCACGTTCAACGGTAATTCGGGCCATTCAAGGACTCCTTCATCAAGGGGTAAATCGTGGGCGCACTATAACAGCGGGTCACAGCGAAGAAACTGTTGGCGGCAAGCCTTGTCAAGACAAAGCCAGCCCCGGCGATTAGAATGGCCGCACTTTATTCCGGTGACAGCGATATGAACGATCCGCGCAAAGGCAGCGATGCCGAACCCACCACCCACTTTGGCTACAAAAACGTACCCGAAAGCCAGAAGGCCGACAAAGTCGCCGAGGTTTTCCACTCCGTTGCCGCCAAATATGACCTGATGAACGATGTACTGTCCGGCGGTATGCACCGTCTGTGGAAGCGCTTCACCATCGAACTGTCCGGGGTACGCGTCGGCAACCGCGTCCTCGATATCGCCGGCGGTACGGGCGATCTGGCCAAGAAGTTTTCCCACATCGTCGGACCGACCGGCGAAGTCGTGCTGGCTGACATCAACGAGTCCATGCTGCGTGTCGGCCGCGACCGCCTTCTGGATCGTGGCGTGGCAGGCAACATGAGCTTCGTCCAGGCCGATGCCGAGAAACTGCCGTTCCCTGACAACTACTTCGACTGCGTGACCATCGCCTTCGGCCTGCGCAACGTCACTCACAAAGAAGACGCGATTGCCTCGATGCTGCGCGTCCTCAAGCCGGGCGGTCGCCTGCTGGTGCTGGAGTTCTCCAAACCCACCAATCCGATCATGTCCAAGATCTACGACGCGTATTCCTTCGCGTTCATGCCGCTGGCCGGCAAGTTGATCACCAACGATTCCGAGAGCTATCGCTACCTGGCCGAATCGATCCGCATGCACCCGGATCAGGAAACCCTCAAAGCGATGATGGTACACGCCGGTTTCGACCGCGTGACTTACCACAACATGACCTCCGGCATCGTTGCCCTGCATCGCGGCATCAAGCCCTGATGTTGATCCGCGGCCTGCTGGCAAGCGCCGAACATGGCATCAATCGCGTGCTGCGAATGGACAGCACCGCATTGCCGCGCCTTGATCGACTGAGCGGTAAGGTGATTGCCGTGCATTGCACCAGCCCGGTATTTCACCTGTTCATCCTGCCCAGTGACGAAGGCCTGATGCTCGCCACCGATTGGGACGCAGGCGCCGACTGCACATTGCATGCCCCGGCTGCCAGTTTGATCCGTCTGGCCCTGAGCAAAGACAAAACCGCCGTGCTGCACAGCCCGCAAGTCGATCTTGAAGGTGAAAGCGCTGTGCTGCTGGAACTGGTCGGTGTGCTTCAAGACCTCGATCTGGACTGGGAATATGAGCTGTCGCGCTGGCTGGGCCCTGTGGCCAGCCCGCTGATCGGCGCTCACCTGCGCAGCGGCGCGAGCTGGACCCGCGATGCCACATCCAGCCTGAGCCATAACCTCGCCGATTACTTGAGCGAGGAATCACGCACGCTGGTCGGCACACGTGAAGCGCAAGCCCGCTTCGCCGAACTTGACCAGGCCAAACAAGACCTCGAGCGCCTCGAAGCCCGCTTTGAACGCCTCGCCCAATCCCTCAAATCCAGCGATAACGCATGAGCCTGCTTGCCGTCCGCCGTCTGTTTCGCATCCAGCGCGTTGTCATTCGCTACCGCCTCGATGATCTGCTATTCGCCCTGCCGTTGCCGTGGTGGCTGCTGGCGGTGCGCTATGTGCTGCCCTGGCGCTGGCTGCCACGACGTAAAAGCGAGCTGACGCGAGGCGCACGCCTGCGTCTGGCACTGCAGGACCTGGGCCCGATCTTCATCAAGTTCGGCCAGCTGCTGTCGACCCGTCGCGACCTGTTGCCCGAAGACATCGCCGATGAGTTGATGCGATTGCAGGACCGCGTCCCGCCGTTCGAATCGCAGAAAGCTATTGATCTGATCGAGTCCCAACTCGGCGCGAAGATCAGCCAGGTGTTCAGCCGTTTCGACGTCGAGCCGCTGGCTTCGGCCTCGGTGGCGCAGGTCCACGCCGCGCAATTGAAGACCGGTGAAGAAGTCGTCGTGAAAGTCGTGCGCCCAGGCCTCAAGCCGATTATTGGCTCTGACCTGGCGTGGCTGTTCATTCTTGCGCGCATCGCCGAGCGCCTTTCTGCCGATGCCCGCCTGCTGCACCCGGTGGACGTGGTTCTGGACTACGAAAAAACCATTTACGACGAACTCGATCTACTGCGCGAAGCTGCCAACTCCAGCCAGCTGCGACGTAACTTCGAAGGCTCGGAGATGCTCTACGTGCCGCAGGTTTACTGGGACTGGTGCCGCCCGAAAGTGTTGGTGATGGAGCGCATTTACGGCGTTCAGGTCACCGATCTGGCCACACTGGCCGATCAGCGCACCGACATGAAAATGCTCGCCGAGCGCGGCGTCGAACTGTTCTTCACCCAAGTGTTTCGCGACAGCTTTTTCCACGCAGACATGCATCCCGGCAACATCTTCGTCAGCACCGTGAAGCCGTGGAGCCCGATGTACATCGCCATCGACTGCGGCATCGTCGGTAGCCTGACCCCCGAAGATCAGGATTACCTGGCGCGCAACCTGTTCGCGTTCTTCAAGCGTGATTACCGTCGTGTCGCTCAACTGCATATCGACTCAGGCTGGGTGCCGGCCGAAACCAAACTCAACGAATTCGAAGCCGCCATCCGGACTGTCTGCGAGCCCATTTTCGAGAAGCCGCTCAAAGACATCTCCTTCGGACAAGTGTTGATGCGTCTGTTCCAGACCGCCCGGCGCTTCAATATGGAAGTCCAGCCGCAACTGGTGCTGCTGCAAAAAACCCTGCTCAACATTGAGGGGCTGGGCCGTCAGCTGTACCCGGATCTGGATTTGTGGAGCACCGCGCAGCCGTTTCTCGAGCGTTGGATGCGTGAGCGGGTCAGCCCGAAAACGCTGTTGGGCAATCTGCAATCCCAGGTTGAGCAGATCCCCCATCTGGCGGGCATGACCCGTGATCTGCTGGAGCGCATGTCCCAGCCCCACCGCAATGATCCTCCGCCGCCGTGGCGCGAGCGCGGCGATCATTGGGCGCTGCGGCTGATCGGTGCGGCGCTGCTGGCCGGTGGCGCCGTGCTGGCTTCGGCACATGTGCAATCGGGCGCCGAATGGGTCGCGTTGAATGCCGTGCCGACCTGGATCATGCTGGTGGCGGGCCTGTATCTGGTCGTTCGCCGATAGCCACGAGCGCGGGCCGCTGGCACACTAACGCCTCCTCAGAGCGGCCGGAGCCGACGATGAAAGACTGGCTGGACGAGATTCACTGGAACAGCGACGGTCTGGTCCCGGCGATTGCCCAGGACCACAAGACCGGGCGAGTGCTGATGATGGCCTGGATGAACCGTGAAGCCCTGAGCCTGACCGCCGCCGAAAACCGCGCTATTTACTGGTCGCGCTCGCGGGGCAAGCTGTGGCGCAAAGGTGAAGAATCAGGGCACGTGCAAAAGCTGCACGAACTGCGTCTGGACTGCGACGCCGACGTGATCATTCTGATGGTCGAGCAGATCGGCGGCATCGCCTGCCACACCGGGCGTGAAAGCTGCTTCTACCGCGTATACGATGACGCTGGCTGGAAGACCGTGGACCCGGTCCTCAAAGATCCCGATGCCATTTATCAAGCAGGACACTGAACATGACTGATACCTTGTCTCGCCTTGCCGACGTGCTCGAAGCACGCAAAGGCGCGGCCGCCGACAGCTCCTATGTCGCCAGCCTGTATCACAAGGGTCTGAACAAGATTCTGGAAAAGGTCGGCGAAGAGTCGGTCGAAACCATCATCGCCGCCAAGGACGCCGCCATCAGTGGCGATTGCAGCGATGTCATCTACGAAACCGCTGACCTGTGGTTCCATAGCCTGGTGATGCTGGCGTCATTGGGTCAACATCCACAGGCCGTGCTCGATGAACTGGATCGCCGCTTCGGGCTTTCCGGTCACGATGAAAAGGCTGCTCGTTCGGCTGAATGAACATTCACGCTTACGGGCTCTGAATTTATTACGAGGAACGTGTCATGGGTATTTTTGACTGGAAACACTGGATCGTCATCCTGATCGTGGTCGTGCTGGTATTCGGCACCAAGAAGCTCAAAGGCCTGGGCACCGACGTTGGCGAATCGATCAAGGGCTTTCGCAAGGCCATGAGCGATGAAGAGAAAGCCCCTGAACAACCGCCAGTGCAGCCACAACCACAGCCGCATACGACCACCCAGTCGTCGCCGCTGAATCAGCCGCACACCATCGACGCGCAAGCACACAAAGTCGAAGAGCCCATCCGCAAAGACTAGGTCGTGACGCATGTTTGGTATCAGCTTTTCTGAACTGCTGCTCGTCGGGCTCGTCGCCTTGCTGGTGCTGGGCCCCGAGCGCTTGCCGGGCGCTGCACGCACGGCAGGGCTGTGGGTCGGACGCCTGAAACGCAGCTTCAATGCGATCAAACAGGAAGTTGAACGCGAAATCGGCGCCGACGAGATTCGTCGCCAGTTGCACAACGAGCACATCCTTTCGATGGAGCAGGAAGCGCGCAAGATCCTTTCGCCTCAGCAACCCCCTGTCGAGCCTGCTACAACGGTAACGCCTTCAACCACGCCGGTTGCAGACCCACCGCTGCCTGTCACCGCTGCGACGCCGACACCTGTGACACCTGCGCCACCGAGTGCTGATATTGGTCCGGCAGCACCCGCTGAAAGCGCGTCGGTCAGTGCCGAGCCCGTTCAGTCGGGGCCGGCTGCCGAGCCGTCGCCTGCCCATCACACCGTGCCGGTGCAGACCGCGCCTTCCGCCAACGATTCGTCATTGCCGCCGCGAGCCCCATGAGCACTATCCCGGAAAACGACCAGCAGATGCCGCTGGTCTCGCACCTTACCGAACTGCGCTCGCGCCTTCTGCGTTGCGTACTGGCGATCTTCGTGATTTTCGGATGCCTGTTCTACTTCACGCAGAAGATCTACACCTTCGTCTCTGCGCCACTGCGGGTGTTCCTGCCCGAAGGCGCGACGATGATCGCCACCGACGTGGCCTCGCCGTTCATCACGCCGTTCAAGCTGACGATGATGGTCGCGCTGTTTCTGGCGATGCCGGTGATCCTGCACCAGATCTGGGGCTTCATTGCGCCCGGCCTGTACAAGCATGAAAAGCGCGTCGCCGTGCCATTGCTGGTGTCGAGCATCATCCTGTTCTACGCCGGCATGGCATTCGCGTATTACCTGGTCTTCCCGCTGATTTTCCACTTCTTCGCCAGCGTGACGCCCGAAGGCGTGTCGATGATGACCGACATCGCCAGCTACCTGGATTTCGTGATGACGCTGTTCTTCGCCTTCGGCGTAGCGTTCGAGATCCCAGTGGCCGTGGTGCTATTGGTCTGGATCGGCATTGTCGACGTCAAATACCTGAAGAAGATTCGCCCGTATGTCGTGATCGGTTGCTTCGTGGTCGGGATGATCCTGACGCCGCCGGACATCTTCTCGCAGACGCTGCTGGCTGTGCCGATGTGGCTGCTGTTCGAAATCGGTGTGCTGTGCAGTTCGATGATCACCAAGCGCGGTGACCATGAAGACGACGAAGCTGCTGAAGACAAACAGGATCAGCCGCCAGCGACTCAGCCGTGAATTTGCTGCTGCTCGAAGACGCTGACTTCATCGCGGCCGATCGCGTGGTGCTGCGCGACCGCCGCCTCACGCACATGCAGGAAGTCCATCGCTCGGTGGTGGGCGACAGCCTGCGCGTGGGCCGCCTGGGCGGGCAGTTGGGCAATGCTGAACTGCTGCGGCTGGAAACCCATGAAGCCGAGTTGTCGGTCCAGTTCGATAAAGAACCCCCTGCCAAGTTGCCACTGACCCTGCTGTTGGCCTTGCCACGGCCCAAGATGCTGCGTCGGGTGTTTCAGACCGTCGCGACTATGGGTGTACCCAAAATCATCCTGCTCAACAGCTACCGCGTCGAGAAGAGCTTCTGGCAGACGCCGTTCCTGGCGCCCGAGGCGATTCGCGAGCAACTCGTGCTGGGGCTGGAACAGGCCCGCGACAGCGTGCTGCCTGAGGTGATCATCGAGAAACGCTTCAAGCCATTCGTTGAGGACCGGTTGCCTGCGCTGGTGGAAGGCACCCTTGGCCTTGTGGGTCATCCTGGTGATTTCCCGCCCTGCCCCCGCGCCGTCGAACAGCCCATCACGTTAGCCATCGGCCCTGAAGGCGGCTGGATTCCCTACGAGATCGAGCTGCTGCGCAAATCCGGCCTGCAACCGGTGCAGCTCGGCGAGCGCATCCTGCGCGTGGAAACCGCCGTCACCGCCCTGCTGTCGCGCCTGTTCTGACCACAACGCAAATCCGCTCCCACGAATTTCGTCTTCAATCGAAATCAAACAAACACCACTAATTCCTGTAGGAGCTGACGAGCAGCGCAAGGCTGCGATTGCGGTTAGTCAGATTCACCCCATCGCAGCCTCGCGTTGCTCGTCAGCTCCTACAGGCCTTTCATCAGCCCGAGATTACAGTGGTTTTCTCATAACCCTTGTGGAAGCAAGCTCTCTCCCACACTTCATCCGGAAATTTCTCACAGTCCTTCAGTTTTGTTACGCCGCGCCGATGCACAGGCGTCGATAATAACAACGCTGAAGGAATCATCATGACTCGCTGGTTTGCCCAACGTCTCGCCAATGCTGGCGTCAGTCTCAAGCTGGGTATCGGCTTCGGCCTGGTGCTGCTGCTCACTGTGCTCATCATGTTCACCGGGTGGTCGGGGGTGGGCTCGGTCATTGAGCGCGGCGACAAGCTTGGCAACATCTCGCTGGTCAATGAGGCGACCCTCGAGCTGCGGATCGCGCGCATGGTGTACGACGCAAAATTCAGCCCCGAAGCCGCCGCCGAAGTCAGCAAAACCCTCGACAAGCTCGACGCCTCCCTGAAAACCGCGCGGGCGAAAATGGTCGACGTCGAGGACTTGAAGTTGCTGGATACGCAAATTCAGGTTGCGGGTGACTACCGTCACGCGTTCGAGGACATGACCAAAGCTATCCAGGCTCGCGAGGCCAGCCGCGTCAATCTGGGCGCTACCGCCGATGCTGCGGTGGACGAAGTGGGCAAGATCGAACAAACCCTGTTGCAGCACGACAATATCCTGCAGTTCAACAGCGCTGTGGAGGTGAGTAAGCAAATCCAGCAGGCACGCTTCCAGGTGCGCGGTTACACCTACAGCGGCAATCCCGATTTCGAGAAGAACGCGACGGGAGCCATTGACGACGCGGTGACCGGTATCAACACCCTGGCGGGTGAAATTCCGGCGGCGTACATCCCTCAATTGCAGCGCGCCGGCGTGGCGCTCAAAGGCTATCGCGCGGCCGTCGGCGTGTACCGCGACGCGCAACTGGGAAGCCGCCAGGCCATGGAAAAGATGACGGCGTTCGGCCAGCAGTTATTGGACCTCGGCGACAAGATGAATCTGTCCCAGAACGCCAAGCGCGAAGCTGACAGCCGCAACGCCAGACAGACCCTGGCCATCACCACGTTGATCGCCCTGCTGTTCGGCATCATTGCTGCCTGGATGATCACCCGCCAGATCACTCACCCCCTGCGCGACACCTTGACCGCTGTCGAGCGCGTTGCGGCTGGCGACTTGACCCACAACCTGGTGGTTGACCGACGCGATGAACTCGGCCAACTGCAAGGCAGCATCCAGCGCATGACCGTCAACCTGCGCCAACTGGTCAGCGGCATCAGCGATGGCGTGACCCAAATCGCCAGCGCAGCAGAACAGCTGTCCGCCGTCACCGAGCAGACCAGCGCCGGGGTAAATACGCAGAAAGTAGAAACCGACCAGGTCGCCACCGCCATGCACGAAATGGCTGCCACGGTGCAGGAGGTTGCGCGCAACGCCGAAGAGGCATCAGAGGCGGCCGTTGCCGCGGATCAGCAAGCGCGTGAAGGCGACCGAGTGGTGAACGAGGCCATTGACCAGATCGAACGACTGGCCAGCGAAATGGGCCATTCCACCGAAGCCATGGGCGAACTCAAGCGCGAAAGCGACAAGATCGGCAGCGTGCTGGACGTGATCAAATCCGTAGCACAACAAACCAATCTGCTGGCGCTAAACGCGGCAATTGAAGCAGCGCGCGCCGGTGAAGCCGGTCGTGGCTTCGCGGTGGTGGCCGATGAAGTGCGCAGCCTGGCTCAGCGCACTCAGAAGTCGACCGAAGAAATCGAATCGCTGATCGCCGGCCTGCAAAACGGCACGCAGCAAGTGGCGACCATCATGGACAACAGCCGTGAGTTGACCGTCAGCAGCGTGGCCTTGACCCGCAGGGCTGGTAGCTCGCTGGAAAACATCACCAAAACGGTGTCCGCAATCCAGGCCATGAACCAGCAAATCGCTGCCGCCGCCGAACAGCAAAGCGCTACGGCCGAAGAGATCAACCGCAGCGTCTTGAACGTTCGCGACGTCTCCGAACAAACCTCGGCCGCCAGCGAAGAGACCGCAGCGTCCAGCGTTGAACTGGCGCGACTGGGTACGCACCTGCAGACATTGGTAGGACGTTTCCGCGTTTAAGCGTTGATCGCGGCGGCGCCCGCTACCGCTCTAGGAGCTGCCGAAGGCTGCGATTCGATGTGCCTGACACAGCGCGATCGCAGCCACCGGCAGCTCCTACACGTTCCGCTACCTAGTGAATCTGTGATCCACATCACCCTGCCCTTCTAATCAGAAATCTCCTACGACTCCTTCAGGTCGTGCAGTTCGATCTCTTGCCGATGCGCTTTCAACGCACGCTCAGCTGATGCCGGGCGTGCCTTTGATTGTTCATTCGCAGGAGAAACACCATGTTTGGAGGGATGAATCAGGCGCTCGGCAATGCCAGCGTCAAAATCAAGCTGTCACTGGGCTTCGGGCTGGTGCTGCTGCTGACCCTGGCGATTGCCCTCACCGGCTGGCATGGGCTGGACACCATGATCGAGCGTTCTGAATCGATTAGCGCCATTGGCCAGCTCAACACCATGACCAAGGATCTGCGGGCCGAACGCGTGACTTTTCGCGCTGAAAACACCACCGAAAGCGCTACCCGGGTGGTGAACCGCCTCAATGAAATCGAAGCGCAGTTGATCAAGTTGCGCGCGGACACCGATCAGGCTGACCTGCTCAAGCTGTTGAACGGTCAGAGCGAGACCGTACGCACGCTGGAAAAAGTCTTCACGGATCTGGGTCAACTGCTCAACGATCGGGCCAGCTCCCACCTGCGCCTGAACGAGCACTCCGAGCAAGCGGTGGCAGCAGTGGCCAAGGTGGAAAGTCAGGTGCTGAAAACCGTGAGTCAAGAGCAGGACAGCAGCGAGCAACTGGAAGAGTTCACCAACATTCTTCAGCTGCGCCAGCACATCCAGAACGCGCGCTACGAAGTGCTGGCGTATGTATTCAGCGGTCAGGAGAGTTACGAGCTGGCAGCGATCACGGCTATCGATGAGTCGCTCAAGGAAATCGGCCAGATCTCGCAGGATCAGGCAGAAGGCAATGTATCGGGCCTGAAAATGGCCGGCCAGGCGTTGCAGGACTACCGCAGCCAACTCGCCCAGTTCAAAGACATCCAGGTCAAGACCGAAGCCGCCCACGAGAGCATGGAAGCACTGGGTGAAACACTGCTGGCCTCCACAGACGAGCTGGCCGGTCTGCTGAGCGCACGCCGCGACAGCGAGGCCTCCCGGTCACGTACCACACTGGCCGGGGTGGCTGGCCTGGCGTTGGTCCTCGGGTTGTCGGCGGCCTGGCTGATTACCCAGCAAATCATCGTGCCGCTGCGTCAGACGTTGAGCGCCGCCGAACGCATCGCCCAAGGCGACTTGAGCAAAGACCTCGTCGTCACTCGCCGTGACGAACTGGGCGAGCTGCAACAACGCATGCAGTTGATGACCCTGAACTTGCGGCAGTTGATCGGCGGTATCAGTGAAGGTGTGGCCAAGATCGCCAGCGCGGCTGAGCAATTGTCCTCGGTGACTCAGCAAACAGCAGTGGGCGTTAACAACCAGAAGGAGGAGACCGATCAGGTGGCCACGGCCATGAATCAGATGACCTCCACGGTCATGGAGGTGGCGCGCAATGCCGAAGAGGCTTCGGAAGCGGCAAGCCAGGCCGATCAGCAAGCGCGTGAGGGTGACACGGTGGTCAACGATGCCATCGAACAGATCGAACGACTGGCCAGCGAAGTGACCAACTCAACCCGGGCAATGAGCCAGTTGAAGTCCGAAAGCGACAAGATCGGCGGCGTGCTGGACGTGATCAAATCCGTGTCGCAGCAAACCAATCTGTTGGCCCTGAACGCCGCAATTGAAGCGGCCCGGGCTGGCGAGGCGGGACGCGGGTTTGCGGTGGTAGCCGATGAAGTGCGCAGTCTGGCGCAGCGCACACAGCAGTCCACCGAAGAAATCGAAGAGTTGATCGCCACCCTGCAAAACGGTACGCAGCAAGTGGTCAACGCCCTGGATGCGAGCAAGAGTCTGACCGACAGCAGCGTTGACCTGAGCCGCCAAGCAGGCTGCGCACTGGAACACATCACGCGAACGGTCTCGGCCATTCAAAACATGAACCAGCAAATCGCTACCGCTGGCGAAGAGCAAAGTGCTGTTGCCGAACAGATCAACCGCAGCATTTTGAATGTGCGTGATATCTCCGACCAAACGGCGGCCGCCAGTGAACAGACGGCTGCATCCAGCGCGGAGCTGGCGCGGCTGGGGCAGGCGCTGCAGGAAATGGTGGGCAAGTTTCGGGTTTGAAACGCACCTAGTGCTACCTGTAGGAGCGAACTTGTTCGCGAGGCGGTGTGCCTGACAAACCGAATCAAATGCTCGCCAACAAGTTGGCTCCTACAAAAACGCGCCATAAAAAACGCCCCTCAAGCGTGAGCTCCAGGGGCGTTTTTATTTCAGCCAGCGATCAGGCGTTTACGAGCGTTGGCTCTAACACATGACCGGCGGGCTGTAGCGGCAGCAGTGGCGCGTGCGGGTCGGCTTCAATCGACTCGCGCCAGGCGGTAAGCCAAGAGGTGAGCCCTTCCGTCCACACCACTTCGTGCAAACGAGCCAGCGCCACCGGGTCACTTAACAACGCCAGGCGCTCGCTGTTATTGAGCAATTCCGGGCCGCCCTTGACCGCGTGACGAACACGCTCGATGCGCATCCACTCGATCGGCTCGGCGTTGCGGTGGCGGGATGTTGCCAGCGCACAGGCCAAAGCGTTCTGCTGTGGATCGACCACCGCGCGGACAAACCCGTCTTTCAGAGCATGCCAGCGATTTTCGTGGGTGTACTGATCAGTCGAGACCAGTTCCTGTGGCGGGGTGTGCTCCTCCGGAATCAGGAAAAGATTCTCGTCACGCGCCTTGAGACCAAGGTTAGTGCGGCTGGAAATCACCGACACCGGGATCGACAGCATCAGCGAACCAACGATTGGCGCCAGCCACCACAGGAAGCTTGGATTCAGCCAGCACACGAGCAGCGCCCAGCAAAAGCCCAGCAATGTCTGCGGGCCGTGGCGTTTAACCGCCTCGCTCCACGGCGTGGAGTCGTCGTCACGTTGCGGCGAGTTCCAAGTCGCGGCCCAGCCCAGGAATGCGGCCAGTACAAAGCGGGTATGGAAGATCATCCGCACCGGTGCCAGCAGCATGGAGAACAGCACTTCCATCAGCATCGACATCGTGACTTTGATCCGACCGCCAAAGCCGACCGCACCCTTTGCCCAGATCAGAATGATACTGAGCACTTTAGGCAGGAACAGCAGCACGATGGTGGTCGAGAACAACGCAACGGCTTTTTCCGGGTGCCACTGGGGCCATAGCGGATACAGCTGACGCGGCTCCATGAAATAAGTCGGTTCCATCAGCGTGTTCACGGCCAGCAGCGCGGTGGACAACACAAGGAAGAAGAACCACAACGGCGCGGACAGGTAAGACATCACGCCGGTCAGGAATACCGCCCGGTGAACCGGGTGCATGCCTTTGACCAGAAACAGCCGGAAGTTCATCAGGTTGCCGTGACACCACCGACGGTCGCGCTTGAGTTCATCCAGCAGGTTAGGCGGTAATTCTTCATAGCTGCCTGGCAAATCGTAGGCAATCCACACACCCCAACCCGCACGACGCATCAGCGCCGCTTCAACGAAGTCGTGAGACAGGATCGCCCCCGCGAATGCGCCTTTACCCGGCAACGGCGCCAAGGCGCAATGCTCGATAAAAGGCTTCATGCGGATGATCGCGTTGTGCCCCCAGTAGTGAGATTCACCCAACTGCCAGAAGTGCAGACCGGCGGTAAACAACGGGCCGTACACACGGGTGGCGAATTGCTGCATGCGCGCATACAGCGTATCCATGCCCGATGCGCGTGGCGCAGTCTGGATGATACCGGCGTCCGGGGTCGCTTCCATCAAGCGCACCAGGCTGGTCAGACATTCGCCGCTCATGACCGAGTCGGCATCAAGCACGACCATGTAACGGTAGTCACCGCCCCAACGACGGCAAAAGTCGTCCAGGTTGCCGCTTTTACGTTTCACGCGACGACGGCGACGGCGGTAGAAGATCTTGCCGAAACCACCGGTCTCACGACACACGTCCAGCCAGGCTTGCTGCTCGGCCACGCAGATGTCGGTTTCGTTGGAGTCACTGAGGATGAAGAAGTCGAAACGATCCAGATCGCCGGTAGCCTTGACCGATTCGAACGTCGCACGCAAGCCGGCGAATACCCGGGGTACGTCTTCGTTACAGATCGGCATGACCAGCGCGGTACGGGCACCGGCTTCGATGGGTTCGTTACCTGCGCTGGCGCCGGAGATACGATATTTATCGTGCCCGGTCAGCAGCTCCAGAAAGCCCATCAACGCAGTCCAGAAACCCGCGGACACCCAGCAGAACAAGATCCCGAACAGCAACAGAATGCTGGACTGAAGCGCATACGGCAGCACTTGGGCCGCAGTCTGCAGCAGTGTCTGATGACTGATTTCTTCGAACGAAACCAGCGACCAGCCTTGATACGGCAGGATGCCCTTCATGTAGAAGCCAGCCACGATGGTCTGACCCAACATGAGGATCAACAGAATATAACGACGGATCGAACCCACTGTGCGCCAACGCGACTTGGGCAAGTCGCGGGGCAAATCGTCATGGGCCGGCTTGGGCGGATTGCCCTTGCCGGTCAGGCTACGCCATCCGCGCACCAGAATATTGGTGCGCCAAGGCTCTGGCACCACCTTGGTACGACGGATCGGAGGGGTGGCCTTCAGGCAGACACGACCGGCAGCATCGACAGCCAGCATCTCAGCGTCGTGCAGCTCGTCGGCGGTAGTCAGTGTCAGACGCCGTTCCACCGACACCAAGGAGGCGTCGGCAGAATCAGGGACGGTCTGCGCCGAAAGGCGTTCATGCAGCTCAGCGAATGACCCACAGCTTGCCAGTTCGGCACGCTGCGCGTCGGTCATAGGCAGGTGTGCCAGGTACTCGTTGAGAGACTCAGGCACGGCTTGTGAATTACTCATCGGCTGGCAACTGATAGCTCCAGGTCTCGGTCAAGATCTGTTGGATCTTGGCCGTATCCTGCTGGGTTGATGCAGCCGCTGGAGCTGGCTGCTGAAGGTCCTTACTGCCTTTGTTGGCTTTCGCCGCATCGCCCAATGCCGCTTCCGGGCGTGAAGCATCCGCATCGGCCTTGGCGTCGGCGACTTTGGTCGCTTCTGCCGTTTTGGCGGCATCGGCTTTCATGCCGTCGGCACGGGCTGCATCAGCGTTGACGATTGGCGCCTTGGTTTCTTTCGATTCCTTAGGTGCTGCGGCAACGACCGGAGCCGCTGGCGCTGGCTTGGCGTCGACCTTTTTGTCAGCGTTCTTATCAGTTTTGTCAGCGGTAATGACGGCGGGTTCCTTGCCGGGCTCGGCAGGGCTTTCACGCAACAGATAAGCGCGCATCTCAACGGACTTGTTGGTGTCTTTGACCTTCAGGCGCAGCGTCAGGCGCCAGCCTTTGGTGACCGGGTTGTAACGCAGGTTATTTTCGACCAGCTCAGTGTTGTCGTCGGTGATGACCTGGCTGCGAATGGCCGGGTCTTCACCCAGTTTGGCCAGGACCGGACCTACGAAGTCCACTAGATATGCCACGCTGCCGTCAGGCTGACGCACAAGATTAGACTGCTTCACGTCACCGGTAGAGCGCAGGGTCTGCTTGACCCAGCCCAGATCAGGGGAGTGAATCGAATTTTCGTCCATCGTCCAGTGCAGACGATAGTTGAAGTCGATCGGTTCGCCTGGCGCAGGCTGGGTTTCCGGCTTCCAGAAGGCAACAATGTTGTCGTTGGTTTCATCGGCAGTCGGGATTTCCACCAGATCGACGGTGCCCTTGCCCCAATCACCCTTCGGTTCGATCCACGCGCTCGGACGCTTGTCGTAGCGGTCGTCCAGATCTTCGTAATGGCTGAAGTTGCGGCCGCGTTGCAGCAGACCGAAGCCACGTGGGTTTTCGACCGAGAAGCTGCTGACTGCCAGGTGTTTTGGATTGTTCAGGGGACGCCAGATCCACTCGCCATTGGCCGCCTGAATCGACAGACCGCTGGAGTCGTGCAGCTCGCGACGGTAGTTGAGCACTTTGGACGGCTGATTGGCGCCGAACAGGTACATACTGGTCAGTGGCGCAACGCCAAGCTTGCCAACCTTGTCACGCAGGTACATGCGCGATTGCACGTCTACCAGCGTGTTGGTGCCAGGACGCAAGGTCAGTTTGTAGGCGCCGGTCGCGCGAGGGGAATCAAGCAGCGCGAAGATCACCAGATGGTTGTCGTCCGGATTGGGTTTCTCGATCCAGAACTCGGTGAAGCGCGGGAATTCTTCGCCGGATGGCATCGCCGTGTCGATGGCCATGCCGCGAGCGGACAAGCCGTAGACCTGACCTTTGCCGACGACGCGGAAATAACTCGCGCCCAGCATGGTCATGATTTCGTCTTGCTTGTCGTCTTTGTTGATCGGGTACATGACGCGGAAACCCGCGTAGCCAAGATTCTCGGTGGACTTGGGATCGAACTTCACATCACCGAAATCGAACCGTGCCGGATCGTATTTGATCTCGTTGACCGCGGTAGCCGTGACTTCGTTAATCTTCACCGGCGTATCGAAGTGCATGCCCTGGTGGTAGAACGAAATCTTGAACGGCGTTTTGTCGCCGGCCCATTCAGCCTTGTCCTGCAGGAAGCGAATCTTCTGGTAGTCCGCGAACTTCATGTCGCGAAATTCCGCCGGAAGGTTGCTTTTAGGCGCTACGAATTTCTGTCCGGCCAGTTCTTTGGCCTTTGTCGCCACGTCGTCAAGATCGAACGCCCAGAGTTGGCCGGCGCCCAATAGACAAAACAGAGCAGACCCCGCCAACAGCGCGCGGTGCAAGCGCTTGCCGGAAGTCTTTGGTGCATTACATGGACTAACAATCACGAGCAACCCTCGCCGAAAACAGATGAAGAAACCAACGGCCAGCTATCAAATGCCGGGTTGGCGAGCATTGTTCCGACTCCGAAAGAGGCTAATGATTCCCCAAGCGGTGCCGGACCAGTCTGCGTTTTTACTGATTCAACAGGTCAATACCTGTCTTTGTAGCGCGCGATTATCTAGCAGGCCGCGTTACAACGCATCAGGTGAACAAAAGTATTTATGGCTTTTTACCTAATAAATTCGGGCCTTCGGGCAAAACCTGCTGTTCACACCTCAAGTAAAAATGTCACAGGGCCATCATTGGTGAGATGGACTTGCATATCTGCACCAAATTGGCCCGTTGCGACCTGCGCGTGCAAACTTTTAGCCTTGTGTACCAAGTAGTCGAAAAGCTCGTCGCCCAGTGCCGGCGGTGCTGCTTTTGAAAAGCTTGGACGCAGGCCGCTTTTGGTATCGGCGACCAGCGTGAATTGGGAAACGAGTAGCAAACCGCCCTGTACATCGCACAGCGACAAGTTCATTTTGCCGTCGCCATCGCTGAACACCCGATAGTTAAGCAGCTTATGCAAAAGCTTATCGGCGCTGGCCTGAGTATCCTGAGGTTCGACGCCAATCAGTACCACAAGCCCCTGATCGATAGCGCCGACGGTTTGGCCTCCGACATCAACCCGTGCCTGGGAAACCCTTTGCAGCAGACCTTTCATCCAAAAACCCCATTTAACAAGAAGGTTGCGGTGCGGCCAGCTCGCCAACAAGTTGGCTCCTACAGAAGACCTCATACAGCCGCCTGCCTCTGTAGGAGCGAACTCGTTCGCGAAGCGGTGTGTCAGGCCCTACGCAACGGCCCGCTCGCCAACAAGTTGGCTCCTACAGAAGACCTCATATAGCCGCCTGCCTCTGTAGGAGCGAACTCGTTCGCGAAGCGGTGTATCTGGCGCAACACACCAGCGCCGCTCGCCAACAAGTTGGCTCCTACAGAGACCTTATATAGCCGCCTACCTCTGTAGGAGCGAACTCGTTCGCGAAGCGGTGTATCTGGCGCAACACACCAGCGCCGCTCGCCAACGAATTGGCTCCTGCAGGTTGGGTCACGCCTCTTCTGGGGGAAGGTCCAGCAATCGCTGCGCCACTTGTGCGGCTGCGCGCACTAATGCGTCGGTAATCCCCGGTTCGGATGCCGCATGGCCCGCATCACGGATCACTTGCAGCTCGCTATTGGGCCAGGCCTGATGCAATTCCCAGGCATTGTCCAGCGGGCAAATGACGTCGTAACGACCGTGCACGATGATCCCCGGCAGATGCGCGATTTTAGGCATATCGCGGATCAACTGGTTTTCTTCCAGGAAAGCATTGTGGGTGAAGTAATGGCATTCGATCCGGGCAATCGACAGCGCACGTTGCGGCTCGGAGAAGCGGTCAACCACCACCGGATTGGGCCGCAATGTTGCGGTGCGGCCCTCCCAGGTCGACCAGGCCTTGGCTGCATGCATCTGGGCAATTTGATCGCTACCGGTCAGGCGTTTATGGAACGCCGCCAACAAGTCGTGACGTTCATCCAGCGGGATGGGCGCGAGGTAGTCCTGCCAGTAATCCGGGAATAAACGGCTGGCACCCGCTTGATAGAACCACTCGATCTCCTGAGGCCGGCATAAAAAGATGCCGCGCAGGATCAGCGCATGTACTCGATCAGGGTGAGTCTGTGCATACGCCAGCGACAGCGTCGAACCCCACGAGCCGCCAAACAGTACCCATTTATCGATGCCCAGATGCTTGCGGATGCGCTCAAGGTCTTCCACCAGATGCCAGGTGGTGTTGTTTTCAAGACTGGCGTGAGGGGTGGAGCGACCGCAGCCGCGCTGATCGAAGGTGATGATGCGGTACAGGTTGGGATCGAAAAACCTGCGGCTCTGCGCGTCGCATCCCGCACCCGGGCCACCGTGGATGAACACCACCGGCAGCCCTTCGGGTGAACCGCTTTCATCGACATACAGCACATGCGGCTCTTCGACTGCCAGATCGTGCCGGGCATAAGGTTTGATCTGCGGGTACAAAGTCTGCATAGGTGCTCCATCAAGTCTGATTCAGGGGCTGCTGTCTATCTGCCGTTGGGCATCATAAACCCGAATCGATGAATGATCATGCCTCGCTGTTTTTTCACGCTTTTACCCGCTGCCAGGGAAAATGGAACGATCAATGCAGGCGTTTGAGAATTGCAGTCGCTGGCGAACCACAACACTGCTTCTGAGTCGAAGCGTGGGTCGTGTCATCGGTTATTTCACTCATTTGGCAGGACATAACCGATGACACGCCCTACAGTCAAACAACCCCTTTGCATCGTCAAACCAACATGAGGTCGTAACCGATGTCTCCGGAACCCAATGTTCGTGACGCTGAAGTGGCAGCATTTCGTGAAGCTGTGCTCAACAAACTCGAGTACGCCGTAGGTAAAGACCCTGACCATGCGTTCGACCATGACTGGTTCATGGCCATTGCCCTGGCAACCCGCGACAAAATGGCCGAGCGGTGGATGAACCACACCCGCTACGTCTACAAGCAAGAAAAGAAGCGCGTGTATTACCTGTCACTGGAATTTCTCATCGGCCGGTTGATGTTCGACAGCCTGAGCAACCTTGGCATCCTGGAAACCGCCCGCGTAGCCCTCAAGGGGCTGAACGTCGATCTGGAAAAAATCCGCACGCTGGAACCCGATGCTGCACTGGGCAACGGCGGCCTGGGCCGTCTGGCTGCGTGCTTCATGGAAAGCATGTCCAGCCTTGGCATTGCCGGTCACGGCTACGGCATCCGTTACGAGCATGGTCTGTTCCGTCAGGCAATCGTCGATGGCTGGCAACAGGAGCAAACCGAAAACTGGCTGGACTTCGGCAACCCGTGGGAGTTTGAACGTCCGGAAGTGATCTACCTGATCGGCTTCGGTGGCAGCGTGCAGCCGGTGCTGGACGAGACGGGAGCTCCGGCGCTCGATGCTTCCGGGGAAACCAGACAGATCTGGCACGCAGGCGAAACCGTGCGGGCCATTGCCTACGACACGCCAGTCGTCGGATGGCGTGGCAAGGCCGTGAACACCCTGCGTCTGTGGCGCGCTCGCGCCGTTGAAGATCTGCACCTGGAGCGCTTCAACGCCGGTGACCACGTCGGCGCTGTCGCAGAAGTGGTGCGCGCTGAAAGTATTTCCCGCGTGCTGTATCCAAACGACAGCACCGAGGCTGGCCAGGAACTGCGTCTGCGTCAGGAATACTTCTTTGTGTCCGCTTCGCTGCAGGACTTGCTGCGTCGGCACAAGAACATGGGTTACACCATCGGCAGCCTGCCCGAACATGCTGCGATCCAGATGAACGACACGCACCCCTCGATCGCTGTGGCCGAGCTGATGCGCATCCTTATCGACCTGCACGATGTGGAGTGGGACGAAGCCTGGCGCATCACCGTCGGCACCCTCGCTTACACCAACCACACGTTGCTGCCCGAGGCGCTGGAAACCTGGCCGGTAGGCCTGATGGAACGCATGCTGCCGCGTCACATGCAGATCATTTATATGATCAACGCCCAGCTGATCGACACCGTGCGCGAATCGCAAAAAGACGATCCGGACCTGTTCGGCTTGCTGCGTGCAGTGTCATTGATTGAAGAAGACAACGGTCGTCGTGTGCGCATGGGCAACCTTGCGTTCATTGGCTCGCACAGCACCAACGGCGTGTCTGCGCTGCACACCCAGCTGATGCGCAAAACCGTGTTCGCGCACTTGCACAAGCTGCATCCGGATCGGATTAACAACAAAACCAACGGCATTACCTTCCGCCGGTGGCTGTTCCAGTCCAACCCGGAATTGACCTCGATGCTGGTCAACGAGTTGGGCGAGCAGGTGCTGGACAACCACGAAACCGCCCTGTTGAAACTGGAGCCGTATGCCGACAAACCGGACTTCCAGAAGCAATTCGCCGCTCAGCGTTTGCAGAGCAAGAAGGCGCTGGCTGCGATCATTCAGGAACGCATGGGGATCGTGATCAATCCTGAGGCGATGTTCGATGTGCAGGTCAAACGGATTCACGAGTACAAGCGCCAACTGCTGAACCTGTTCCATACCGTGGCGCTTTACCAGGCCATGCGCGCCGACCCGAGCACAAACTGGGCGCCGCGCGTGAAGATTTTTGCGGGCAAGGCGGCGGCCAGCTATCACTCGGCCAAGCTGATCATCAAGCTGGCCAACGACATCGCGCGAACGGTCAACAACGACCCGACATTGCGCGGCCAGTTGAAAGTGGTGTTCCTGCCCAACTACAACGTCAGCCTGGCGGAAAGCATCATCCCGGCAGCCGATTTGTCGGAGCAGATCTCCACGGCGGGCCTTGAGGCCTCAGGCACCAGCAACATGAAATTCGGCCTGAACGGCGCATTGACCATCGGCACCCTGGACGGCGCCAACGTGGAAATGAGCGAGCAGGTCGGGCTTGAGCACATGTTTATCTTCGGCATGACCGCGCAGGAAGTCGAAGCGCGCAAACATGCCGGCGAGTTCAATGCCCACGGCGATATCGCCGCATCCGGGCGCTTGAATGATGTACTGCAGGCGATCCGTGGCGGGGTGTTCTCGCCGGACGATCCGTACCGTTATGCGGGGCTGATCGACCAGTTGATCGCTTACGACCGCTTCTTCGTCTGCGCGGACTTCGAGTCGTACTGGCACGCTCAGGCCAAGGTCGAGGCGCACTGGCATAACCCGACCGAATGGTGGCGCTCGGCAGTGCTCAACACCTCGCGCATGGGCTGGTTCTCCTCGGACCGGACGATTCGCGAGTACGCGACCGATATCTGGAAAGCGTTGGATTGAGGTAATGAATGTGTCCGCCGCAACCGGGCAGCGGACACAAACTCTGTAGGAGCTGCCGAAGGCTGCGATCTGCGGTGGATCAGAAGAACCGCATCGCAGTCTTCGGCGGCTCGCAAGCGCCTACAACATCTTGGTACGCCTTGTTCCGATATACTCCCCGACATCGCCGTTTACGGCCGAAAAGGGATGTCCTCGCGTGCAATGGATTCTTTTGCTGGCCGGCTCATTGATGGGCGCGTTACTCGATGAGTCGCTGATAGGCCTTGCGCTGGGCGCGGTGTTGGGTCTGACGATTGGCCTGGCGCTCCGACTGTCGTCCCTGAGCAAACAAGCGGCAGAACAACAACAGCAACTGATTCAGACGCAAACCGTGCTGCTTGCTGTGCAGCAGCGCCTGGACCTGCTTGAAGCCTCCCCCGCCAGCGCTTTCAAGACAGCCGATTCGGCCCCCGTCGCAGACCCGCTGCCTGAGGTCTTGAACGTACAGACTGTCAGCACAGATGGCCCCGAACTGATCTGGGATCTACCCGACATCGAGCAAGCGGTGCCCGCCGCTGAAAGCGATTCCGAGTGGCGCAGACCACCCGTGCCGAAACAGCCCAGACAACCATCAGCCCCACAACCTCAAGGTCCCAACCTGTTCGACAGCGTCCTTCTGCGGGCGAAAAACTGGCTGCTGGGCGGCAATACCGTCCTGCGCGTCGGTGTGGTGCTGCTGTTTCTTGGTCTGGCGTTTCTGCTGCGCTATGCCACCGAAGGCATGGTCGTTCCGATTGAAGCGCGATACGCCGGTGTGGCCGCCAGCGCCCTGGCTTTGCTTGGGATCGGTTGGTTGTTGAGGCAGCGCAACGCGACTTTCGCCCTGATGATGCAAGGCACTGGCATCGCGGTGCTGTACTTGACGGTCTTCGCGGCGATGAAGCTGCACACGCTGGTGAGCCCCGGCATGGCATTCAGCTTATTGGTCGCGGTGACTGTGTTTTCTGCGGTGCTCGCCGTCACGCAAAACGCATTGGCCCTGGCCTGCGTCGCAGCGCTCGGTGGTTTCGCCGCGCCGCTGTTGACGTCAACCGGGGAGGGCAGCCATGTCGCGCTGTTCAGTTATTTCGCCCTGCTCAACGCCGGTATCTTCGCCATCGCCTGGTTCAAGGCCTGGCGCCCGCTGAACCTGATCGGCTTCATCGGCACCTTCGGCATCGGCTTCGCGTGGGGTATCAAGGCCTATACGCCAGCGTTGTTCTGGAGCACCGAGCCATTTTTGATTCTGTTTTTCCTGATGTACCTGGCCATCGGCTTGCTGTTTGCCCGACGCAAACTCCAGGAACATGCAACCGGGCCTGAAGACGACAGCCGCACCGCACTGCTGCGCTGGTCCGCCAGACAAAGCCACTACGTCGACGGCAGCTTGCTGTTTGGCACGCCCATCGCCGGCTTTGGTCTGCAATACGCGTTGGTCGAACACATCGCGTTTGGCGCCGCATTCAGCGCGCTGGCAATGGCCATTCTTTATATGGGCATCGCGCGCCTACTCGTCGGAAGGGCACCGGGTCGCGCGCTACTGCTGGTGGAAACCTGTGTGGCGCTGGGCGTGGTGTTCGCAACCCTGGCTATCCCCCTCGGGCTCGACGCGCAGTGGACCACCGTTGCCTGGGCCATCGAAGGCGCGGCCGTGTTCTGGCTGGGCATGCGTCAGGACCGAGTCCTGGCCCGAGGCTTTGGCCTGCTGCTGCAATTGGGCGCTGGCGTTTCGTTTTTCGGCGTGATCAACACCTGGTTTGCGCCGACATTCAATCACGGCGATTTCTGGACGCCGCTGCTGATCGCCGTTGCCGGACTGGTCAGCGCGTGGATGGTCCACCGCATCGGCACGTTACGATTTTTGAGCGGGAAAATCCTGCAACCGGCGTTACTGCTGTGGGGTGCCCTGTGGTGGGGGGTTGCGCTGTGCGTATCGACGCACTTCATTGCCGGCGAGGCAGGCATTCCTTATCTGCTCTTGAGTGGCGCGATCAGTGTCGGGCTGTGGATGCTGATCGCGCTGCGTCTGCAATGGCCAGGCATGGCGCAACTCTGCACCCTGCTCACCCCGTTATCTGGCGCACTGTTGCTGATCGAGCTCGTCGACACCCGCTATAACCCGGCCGCCGATTGGGGCTGGCTCGCCTGGCTGGCAGTGTGGGTGATTCACTTGCTGTCGCTGCGGCGCCTGGCACCGATGATCCCGCCGCTGATGCTCAACATCGCCCACACCTTGGGCTGCTGGTTGATCATCAGCGTGCTGTCGCTGCAATTGCGCTATGCCCTGATGCAGCTGTCGGAGCAGTACAACGCCTGGCGCTGGCTGGGTTGGGCGCTGCTGCCAAGCCTGTATCTGCTGGCAATGACTTCCCCGCGCCTCTGGCCGTGGCCGATCAGCGATTACCCCAAACCCTATCGCGTCTGGGCTGCAGCACCGCTGGCGGCACTGATGCTGGTGTGGTTCTGGATGGCCAATGGTTTGAGCGAAGGCGCCGCCAATCCCCTGCCCTACCTGCCGCTGGTCAATCCGCTGGAATTGGGCCTGCTGCTGGCACTGGCGGGGGTGTGCCTGTGGACCCGGACACAATCGCCACAGTTGGGCCTGTCCCCGGCTAACGCGCAAAAGACTGCGCTGCTCATTGCGGGCGCGTCCCTGTTTGCGCTGATGACCGCGATGGTCATGCGCACCGCTCACCATTGGGCGAACGTGCCGTGGGACGGTGAATCACTGCTGTCATCGATGCGCGTGCAGGCCGGGCTTTCTATCGTCTGGACGCTCATGGCGCTGGCGTTGATGATTGGCGGCCATCTGCGCCAGCGCCGAGAAGTCTGGCTAGTGGGCGCAGCGCTGATCGGCGTGGTGGTTGCCAAGCTGTTCTTCGTCGAACTCAGCGATCGGGGTGGACTGGAGCGGATCGTCTCGTTTATCGGCGTTGGCATTCTGCTGCTCGTAGTGGGATATTTCGCACCACTTCCGCCGAAATCTCCTGCGCGCCTTTGCTCATCCGAAGCGCCCGCCACGGATTCGCCCCGCCCATGAGGAATGCGTTGTTGAGCCGTCAATTCATTGCCAAGGCCGCTGTGTTCGGCACTCTGTTTTGCGTCGCACTGCTGGCCCACGCCGAAGACCTGCCGGACGACTTCGCCAGCCAGACGCCGCTGACCGTCAGCGGCGATGGACCTTGGTATCGCCTGGAATTACCCCTGTCGGTGCAGCTGCAGGCGCAGCAGGGCAATCTCAACGACGTGCGGATTTTCAATGCCGACGGCCAGGCGCAACCTTATGCGCTGACCGTCAGCCAGCCCCAGCAAACCGAAGACCAACAGCCGGTTTCGGTGAAGTGGTTCCCGCTGTACAACCGCGACGACGCCAGAGATGCCGAGCCGACCATCCGTGTCGAGCGCACGCCCAATGGCACGCTAGTGGAGGTGCAGCCGCAAAGTGAAATCGAGGCCGGAGAAGAGATACTGCGTGGCTGGCTGCTGGACACCAGCGCGATCAATGCGCCGCTCGATCAACTGATCATCGACTGGAACACCGAGCGCGAAGGCTTTCAGCGTTTCAGCATTGAGGCCAGTGACGACCTGCAGCACTGGCAACGCTGGGGCGAAGGCCAGGTTGCTCGGTTGTCGTTTTCCGACGAAGTAGTGGAGCAACGCGAAGTGCCGTTGCCTGGCCGCACCGCACGCTACTTGCGGTTGCTGTGGAAAAACCCGCAATCGGCGCCAGTCCTGACCTCCGCGCAACTGCTGAGCACTCACCCGGGCGTCCTGCCGCTCACTTGGTCGCCTGCCATCACCGGCCGTACTGAAAAGCCAGGGGTTTATATCTGGCCGTTGCCGGTTGCGCTGCCGATCCAACGCATGAAGGTTGACCTGCTGCAAGCCAACAGTCTGGCACCTGCGACGCTGTACGGCCGTCGTGACGTGAACGGGCAGTGGCGGCAGATCAGCGACGGCTTGCTGTATCGGCTGACGCAAAACGGTCAGGACGTCACGCAGGATGAGATGGAGCTAGCCGGCGAGGTCGTGCAGCAATTGAAGCTGGAGGTCGACGAGCGTGGCGGCGGACTGGGCGCCGAAACGCCGCGCCTAAGTGTTGCCGTGCGAGCTACGCAGGTGGTGTTCCTCGGCCGCAGCGCCCCGCCTTACACGCTGGCCGTCGGTAACAAAACGATCAGTGGGGCTAACCTGCCACTTTCGACATTGGTCCCCGGTATCACCGAACAAAAGCTCACTGCGCTGGGCAGCGCCACGCTTACATCAAACCCGGTCACCGCTGCAGCGCCTTTGACTGTGCCCGAGGGTCCTGATTTCAAACGCATGGGATTATGGGCGGTGCTGGTCGTCGGCGTGTTGTTTCTAGGCTGGATGGCACTGAGTACGTTGAAGGCGTCGAAAAAAAGTCACTGATGCTGAATCGATATTGCCGTCGCAAACAGAGCGAGATGTTGGCGTTTTGCGACTACGCTCAGGGGCGACCTGAACTCAATGGGTCTGAACCCGGTCTGACAGGCAGTATTACGTCACCACACGCGCTAAACTGTGCGCGTTTTTAATCCCCTTCTTCGGAGCTCTCCATGTCCCGCGTTACCCTGAGTCGCTATCTGATTGAGCAGACCCGCAGCAACAACACGCCTGCCGATCTGCGCTTCCTTATCGAAGTGGTCGCGCGCGCATGCAAGGAAATCAGCCACGCCGTTTCCAAAGGCGCCTTGGGCGGCGTACTTGGCAGCATGGGCACTGAAAACGTCCAAGGCGAAGTGCAGAAGAAGCTCGACGTGATTTCCAACGAAATCCTGCTCGAAGCCAACGAATGGGGTGGTCACCTGGCCGGCATGGCGTCCGAAGAAATGGACAACGCCTACCAGATCCCGGGCAAATACCCCAAAGGCGCCTACCTGCTGGTGTTCGACCCTCTGGACGGTTCGTCCAACATCGATATCAACGCACCCGTCGGTACCATTTTCTCGGTGCTGCGTTGCCCCAATGAATACCTGAGCCAGAACGAAGCCCTGAACGAAAAGGCCTTCCTGCAACCGGGCACTGAACAAGTGGCAGCCGGTTATGCCATCTACGGCCCGCAGACCATGCTGGTGCTGACCCTGGGTGATGGCGTGAAGGGTTTCACCCTGGACCGTGAAATGGGCAGCTTCGTGCTGACCCACGAAGACATCACCATCCCTGAGTCCACTCAGGAATTCGCGGTCAACATGTCCAACCAGCGCCACTGGGAAGCCCCGGTACAGCGCTACGTCGACGAACTGCTGGCTGGCGAAGACGGCCCGCTGAAAAAGAACTACAACATGCGCTGGGTTGCGGCGATGGTCGCCGACGTGCATCGCATCCTGACCCGCGGCGGTCTGTTCATGTATCCGCGCGACAGCCGCGAGCCATCCAAGCCGGGCAAACTGCGCCTGATGTACGAAGCCAATCCGATGTCGTTCCTGGTTGAGCAGGCAGGCGGTGCGTCCACTGACGGCCATCAGCGCATTCTCGACATTCAGCCTGAAGGCCTGCACCAGCGTGTGGCGGTGTTCTTGGGTTCGAAGGAAGAAGTCGAACGCGCGACCTCGTACCACAAGAGCTGATCACCATGACCGCGCCTTGGCTGCCGTTGCTTGAGTGGTGGTTCGGTACGACCGAATCGCCCAGCGAAGCGGCCAAAGCCAAGGGCAAATTATGGTTCGGCAAGAAGAAAGCCCAGGACACCGACGCGCATAACCGCTTCGGTGGCCTGGTGGAGCAGGCACTGGCGGGCGGTTTGTCAGAATGGGGCGAAAGCCCTCAAGGCTGGCTGGCGCTGGTACTGCTGCTCGATCAACTGCCACGGATGATTTTTCGTGACACTGCAAAAGCCTATTCGGGCGATCCTCGCGCTTTGGAACTGGTCAAATACGGCCTCAAACTCCAACGCGAACAGGCGCTGACACCGCTGCAACGCACCTTTCTCTATCTCGTGCTGGAACACAGCGAAAACCTTGCTGACCAGGACGAAGCCATCCGCCGCTTCGGCGAACTACTCCCGCTGATGCCCTCCACCGACTGCGAACACTTCACCCAAAGCCTGAATTACGCGCGCAGGCATCAGGCGGTGATCAAACGGTTTGGCCGGTTTCCCCATCGTAATGAGGTGCTGGGAAGGGAGTCGACTGAGGAGGAAGTGGCGTTTCTGCAGGAGCGTGGGTCGAGGTTTTGAGTATGTAGGAGCGAACTTGTTCGCGATGCATTCTGCCTCGTACACCGCACTGTTTGTCTCGCCATCACGTTGGCTCCTACAGGAATAAACAGTAAGCCAGGGAACCAGCCACCTACCTTTTTCTTCTAAGCTTGCGGTGTCACGCCAGCGTGTTGCGTCACGGACGAACGCTGCGACGTCGCCCCCTTCTCGTTTCAGGAGCTTCACCCATGTCATTGCGCTCTCTTGCGTTGTTGTCGTTCTGCGTATTGCTGGCGGCCTGCAGTAAGGTCAATCAGGAAAACTATTCGAAGATCTCGGCGGGCATGCCCAAGGCCGAGGTAGAGAGATTGCTCGGCAGCCCCACCGAATGCTCCGGCGCGCTGGGGATGTCGAGCTGTACGTGGGGCGATCAGAAGACCTTTATCAGCGTCCAGTACGCCGGTGACAAAGTGGTGCTGTTTTCCGGTCAGGGGCTCAAATGAATATTCGTCACTGCTTGCAAGTTGGCGCACTCACTCTGGTTGCGTTGCTGATGGGAGGCTGCGCCTCGTCCGGTGGGGATTCGATGGCTCCCCGCACAGTGGACCATGTCGATCTCAAGCGCTATCAGGGCACGTGGTACGAACTGGCGCGCATGCCGATGTTCTTTCAGCGCAACTGCGCGCAGTCCGAAGCGCACTACAAGCTAAAGGATGACGGCAACGTCGCCGTCACCAACCGCTGCCGCACTATCGATGGCAAATGGGAAGAGGCCACGGGCACGGCCTCGCCCCAGGTGCCGGGCAAGACCGACAAGCTATGGGTGGTGTTCGACAATTGGTTTTCGCGACTGCTGCCGGGTGTAGCGAAGGGCGATTACTGGGTGCTGTACCTGGGGGACGACTACAAGACCGCTCTGGTTGGTAACCCAAGTCGCAAATACCTGTGGCTGTTGTCCAGGACTGCCCATGTGACGGAGCGGACAAAAGAAGAACTGCTGGCCAAAGCGCAACAGCAAGGATATGACACGACCATGTTGATCTGGCGTGTAGATGACTCGAAGGTTGGAAAGGCCCAGTGACCTAGCCCGATATCATCACCTGTAGGCGCTGCCGAAGGCTCCGATACCCCTGGGCGGGCATCGAAATCCAGCCTCCCTGTCTTCGGCCGCTCTGCAGGTGACCGCCCTCTCTTCCTAGCCCAGCATTTCCCGTAGCACCTGGGCGAAGGCACGGCTGCTCTGCTCTTCATCGGCGTGACGGCCATCGCTGATGACCCAGCGACCATTGACCATCACGTCCCGAATCTGGCGATCGCCGCCAGCGAACAACCAACGGTTAAGGATTGCGTCGCCCGATGCCGTGGCCAGGTAAGGATCATTGCCGTCCAGCACCAGCCAATCTGCGCGCTTGCCCACTTCCAGCGCGCCAATCGGCTGCCCCATCGCTTGCGCGCCCCCTACCAACGCTGCGTCATACAATGTGCGGCCCACCATCGGCTGGTCGCTGCGGTACAGCCGGTTGCGTCGCTGATCACGCAGGCGCTGTCCGTACTCGAGCCAGCGCAGCTCTTCGACCACGCTCAACGAAACGTGACTGTCTGAACCGATCCCCCAGCGTCCGCCCTGACCGATATAGTCCACCGCCGGAAAGATGCCGTCGCCCAGGTTCGCCTCAGTTGTAAGGCACAAGCCGGCGACCGCATGGCTGCTCGCCATGAGCGCAACTTCATCAGGTTCGGCGTGGGTGGCATGCACCAGGCACCAGCGCTGATCGACAGCGACGTTTTCGTACAGCCACTGCAGCGGACGCCGAGCGCTCCAGCTCAGGCAGTCATCGACTTCCTTCTGCTGTTCGGCAATATGGATATGGATCGGGCACTGCTTATCGCTGGCCACAAGCACATCGCTGATCTGCTGCGGTGTAACGGCGCGCAAGGAGTGAAAACACAGGCCCAGCGCCTGAGCCGGTTGGTTTTTCAGGATCTGATGCAGTCTGGCCTGCAGATCCAGGTAACTATCAGTGCTGTGGATAAAACGCCGCTGCCCTTCATTCGGCGCCTGGCCACCAAAGCCTGAGTGGCTGTACAACACAGGGAGCAAGGTTAATCCAATGCCTACCGAACTTGCCGCTTCGCTGACCCGCATCGCCAGTTCTGCCGGATTGGCATAAGGCTTGCCGCTGGCGTCATGGTGGACGTAATGAAATTCTGCGACAGACGTGAAGCCGCCCTTGAGCATTTCGATGTAGAGCTGCCGGGCGATGATGCCCAATTGCTCCGGGCTGATCTGCCCCACCAGCCGGTACATCAGATCGCGCCACGTCCAGAAACTGTCGTTTGGATTGCCGGCAACTTCGGCCAGGCCCGCCATCGCTCGTTGAAACGCATGGGAATGCAAGTTCGGCATGCCAGGGACGACCGGACCGTTCATCACTTCAGCGCCATCAGCATTGGCGCCGGTTAGAACCTGCGTCAGCATTCCGTCCGGACTGACGCCAAAACGCACGTCAGTGGCCCAGCCAGTCGGCAGCAACGCACGTTCCGCAAAGAAAACAGCCATCGTTTTTGCACCCCTCGCGTGAAATTGTCTATACATATACAGACGTTTGCCTGCTCGGTAAACTGCGACAAGCTTGTCGTCCAACAGGTTAATGGTTAGCGTGAGCGCTGTTGCTATTTGTTGCTGCCAATAGCGCCATTGACTCCTCATCATGCCAAACAAGGATTTCTCTGTGCCGACTCCGCCCGCCAACTCTCCGCTGGTCGCCCAGATGGGTGACAGTCCGGCGCCGCTGTACGCCCGGGTCAAACAGATGATCAACCAGCAGATCGCCAACGGCACCTGGCCGCCACACCATCGCGTGCCGTCCGAGAGTGAACTGGTAACGCAACTGGGCTTCAGCCGCATGACCATCAACCGCGCCCTGCGGGAGATGACCGCCGAAGGTCTTCTGGTGCGCATGCAGGGCGTCGGCACCTTCGTCGCAGAACCCAAAACCCAATCCGCGCTGTTCGAAGTGCACAACATCGCCGACGAAATCGCCTCTCGCGGCCATCGCCATACCTGCAAAGTCATCATCCTCTGTGAGGAAGCCGCAGGCTCAGAACGCGCGCTGGCACTGGACATGCGCGAAGGTCAGCGGGTGTTTCACTCATTGATCGTGCATTTTGAAAACGACATCCCGGTGCAGATCGAGGACCGCTTCGTCAATGCCGCCGTAGCCCCTGAATACCTGCTTCAGGATTTCACCCTGCAGACCCCCTACGCTTACTTGTCCAACGTCGCGCCCCTGACCGAGGGCGAACACGTGGTCGAGGCGATTCTGGCCGAGTCGGACGAGTGCCAATTGCTGCAGATTGAAACAGGCGAGCCCTGCCTGTTGATTCGCCGCCGCACTTGGTCGGGACGCACGCCCGTGACCGCTGCGCGCCTGATTCACCCAGGTTCTCGCCACCGCCTTGAAGGACGCTTCAGCAAATGACCCGACTCACTGTTCTGCGTGCCGCCGATTACCCGCGCATGCCTTGGAAAAATGGCGGCGGCAGCACCGAGGAAATCACCCGCGATGCCGGCGAAGGCCTTGACGGTTTCGGCTGGCGTCTGTCGATTGCCGACATCGAGCAGTCAGGCGGTTTCTCCACGTTTGCAGGCTACCAGCGCATCATCACCGTGCTGCAGGGCGCCGGCATGACGCTGGATGTCGATGGTGCAACCAGCGAAGCGTTGTTGCCTTCGGACCCGTTTGCTTTCAGCGGCGACAGTCAGGTGTCCTGCGCTTTGCTCGACGGCCCCATTCGCGACTTCAACCTGATCTACGCGCCGAGCCGCTATCGCGCGCGCCTGCAGTGGATCGACGTGTTGCTGCCACAGCGTTTCTTTACCTCGGCCAACGTGTTTGTGCTGTTCAGCGCCGCCGAACAGGTGGCGGCCAATGCCGCTGAACACCCGCCCCAACTGCTGCACAAGCATGACTGCCTGCAACTGGACAACGAAAACGGCGCCCTGCTTGAAGTGGTGCTGTACGCACCGCGGGCAAGCCGATGCTGCGTGATCGAGCTGACCGCAATCTGAATCCCGTCCGGGGGACGGCGGCCGATCTCGCACTGAAACAACTACGCCTGCGAGCTGTGCTAATTTGCTGCCTTTTTCAGGGACGTTCAAACTGCCTATGACGACTACCAATAACAAGGAAACCCCGAGAGCCCTCGCCATCCTGGCCAGTTTTCTGGCCTCGGAATCCGCAGGCGGTCTGGTGCTGATGGGGGCTGCGCTGGCCGCGATCATCGTTGCCAACTCCCCATTGGCAACCGCCTATTTTGCGGCGCTGCAGAGCGTATGGGGCGGGTTGTCGATCGAGCTGTGGATCAACGACGGCCTGATGGCGATCTTCTTTCTGATGGTCGGCCTGGAGATCAAACGAGAAGTGCTGGCCGGTGGCCTGTCGAGCTGGAGTCAACGCGCCCTCCCCGGATTCGCGGCGGCAGGCGGCATGCTGGTGCCAGCGCTCATCTATATCGCGGTGAATTGGGGTAATCCGCAAACCCTGGCTGGCTGGGCGATCCCGGCCGCCACCGACATCGCTTTCGCACTTGGCGTGCTGTCGCTGTTGGGCAAACGCGTCCCGACATCGCTGAAAGTGTTCCTCGCCGCGCTGGCGATTCTCGATGACCTTGGCGCCGTCACCATCATTGCGTTGTTTTACAGCACCGGCCTGAACATGCCGATGCTGCTCGCCTCCTTCGTCACGCTTGCCGTCCTGATTGTGATGAACCGCATGGGCGTTCGGCGCCTGCTCCCGTATCTGTTGCTCGGCCTGCTGTTGTGGTTCTTCGTCCTGCAATCGGGCGTTCACGCGACGCTGGCCGGTGTTGCGTTGGCGCTGTGCATTCCGCTGGGCAAACCCGAAGAAGAAGCACGCTCACCGCTGCTGTTTCTTGAGCAAAAGATGCATTACTGGGTCGCGTTTGCCGTAGTCCCGATCTTCGGGTTCGCCAACGCAGGGGTTTCGCTGTCAGGCATTACGCTGGGCAATCTGGTGGACCCGGTGCCGCTGGGCGTTGCGCTCGGGCTGTTTGCGGGCAAGCAGATCGGCGTATTCCTCGCGGCCGTCCTGGCAATTCGCGCAGGGCTGGCCGCGCTGCCCGAAGGCAGCAACTGGGCGCAACTCTACGGCGTGGCCCTGTTGTGCGGGATCGGCTTCACCATGAGCCTGTTCATCGGCAACCTCGCCTTCCCCGGCATCCCGCATTTGATCGACGAAGTAAAAGTAGGCGTATTGCTAGGCTCGATCCTGTCCGCCATTGGTGGTGTCATCGTCTTGCGTAGAGGAATAAGTCGTCGCTGACGAGATCTTGAGTCTCGTTTGTCCTGTAGGAGCCAACTTGTTGGCGAGGCGGCAAACGCGGTTTGTCAGGCACAACGCCTCGCGAACAAGTCGCTCCTACAGAGCCGCGATCCTTCTTTTAAGAATTATTTTAAAACCGCTGCATCCAGATCCCTTCCTGTCGGGTAGTACAGACAGCAGCCCGTTGCTGCCGATGATTACCCCTCAGGAGAACCACCCATGAACGCTAAAAAACGCTTCTGCCTGACTGCCAGTGCGCTGGCCTTGAGCTGCGCCACCACCGTGTTCGCTCAGGCCGACTTGCCTGACACCATCAAAGTCCCGGCCGGGCACAAGGTCAGCATGGAGACTACCGGCGTCGGCGAAATCACCTACGAGTGCAAAGCCAAAGCCACCAATCCCAATGAGACGGAATGGGTATTTGTCGGCCCCAAAGCGGTGCTTAATGACCGCAGTGGTAAACAAGTGGGCACCTACTTCGGCCCACCGGCGACCTGGGAAGCCAAAGACGGCTCCAAAGTGACCGGTACCCAGCTGGCCGTAGCCCCATCGAGCGCTGGCAACTTGCCGTATCAATTGGTCAAAGCCAACCCGGCCGAAGGCAAAGGCGCCATGACCGGCGTGGCTTACATCCAGCGTGTCGCGCTCAAAGGCGGCGTTGCCCCGACCACCGGATGTGCAGCGGCCAACAAAGGCGCGAAAGAAGTGGTCAAGTACCAGGCGGACTACATCTTTTGGGCAGCTAACTGACAGACCCGACTCCTTATCCTGACGCAGGAACTGGTCTATGCTCCTGCGCGGGAATCCCCGGTCATTGATCGGGGATTGGAGCTTTATTTTCACGGCTGATCGACTTGTCCGCGCACCAGACTCCTTTTGATTACGAAGCTGCTCTGCATGCCTGCGCCCGTGGCGAGCGGCAGGCGCTGCATCGTCTTTATGAACAGGAGAGCGCGCGTTTGCTGGGCGTGGTTCAACGTATCGTGCGCGACACAGCGTTGGCCGAAGATATCGTGCACGACGCCTTCATCAAAATCTGGACCCGCGCGGGCAGCTTCGATATCAGCAGGGGCTCGGCGCGGGGTTGGATGTTTACCATCGCCCGACATCTGGCGCTCAACACCGTGCGTAACAATGCTCGGGAAACGCCCATGAACGACGCGGATATCGACGACAGCCAGGTGCAGGCCACGCTGCACGGCTGGCAGCAAACCCAGGACGCCTTCGATTGGCGGGTCAACCCTGGACGCATCGACTTGTGCCTTGAACAGCTGGAACCGGTCCGCCGAAATTGTGTGTTTCATGCTTACGTCGACGGTTATTCGCATCAGGAAATCGCCAGCAAAATTGGCGCGCCGCTGGGCACCGTCAAAGCCTGGATCAAACGTAGCCTCGCCGCCCTGCGGGAGTGCATTGGATGAACGAAAACCCAGGCAATGCCCACGATCCTGACCTGCAAACCCTTGCCGGCGAGTACGTGCTCGGCACTTTGTCGGCGCAGCAACGCAAGGACGTGCAACAACGCCTGCCGAGCGAGCCCGCCTTACAAGCGGCGGTCGATGGGTGGGAAAAACGCCTGCTGCACCTCACTCAACTGGCCGAACCGCAAACACCCTCCCCGCGCCTGTGGGGCCGGATCGAACGCAGCCTCGATGCCCTTGAACATCACTCGCTCAAAGCCCATCCCGTCATAAAGACGCGATGGTGGGACAGTCTTGGGCTCTGGCGAGGCCTGGCCGGCGCAGGACTGACCGCCTCTTTGGTGCTGGGCATCTCGCTAGCCACTCATACCGCCTCTCCTTCGCCGCCTTCTTATCTGGTGGTCCTGGTCGCGCCGCAGGACAAGGCGCCGGGATGGGTTATCCAGACCAGCGATTCCCGTGAGATTCAGCTGATTCCGCTGGGTATGACCGAGGTGCCGCAGGACAAGGCGCTGCAGTTCTGGACCAAGGCCGACGACTGGAAAGGACCGGTTTCGTTAGGGTTGGTCAAGCCAGGCCAAGTTCTGAAAGTGCCGCTGGACACCCTGCCAACGTTGCAGCCCAATCAGCTGTTCGAGCTGACACTGGAAACAGCCACCGGCTCGCCGACCGGAAAGCCAAACGGGCCGATTCAGTTCATTGGTCGCGCGGTCAAAGTCATCTGAACATCTGTGCGCGCCGGTGCATGGTGGCTTGATGTGACGTAACAGGCTGTTACCTCGCGCACCGCTTTGGAGCGCAACGCACCGAAAAGTAACAGCCTATTCCTCTATCGGCATACTCTGGCTGTCCGAGCCCCTTCATCTGCATTCCCTCTGGAACCCCCATCTCACTGCGCCTTCTCCAGTTTTTGAATACGCGCGCCGAAATTGGTCCCTTGCTTGCATATGCTTGTATGTACAAGTAAAGATGGGTACGCAAGAGTGACGTCTCAAGCGCGGGGCCGGCTGCTACAGTCAACCCGGCATGACGTACCAACTACCTGTTCCGCCTGTTCGCCGCAGGCACCACTTGCCCAGTGCCTGGGCCGGTCTGGATCGATCATCGAGGATTGCTACGTGACTACTGATAACAAAACCCCGCAATGGACCAAACGCCGCGACGTCGAAATTCGCGCCGCTCGTGGCAACACCCTGACCGCCAAGAGCTGGTTGACCGAGGCGCCGTTGCGGATGTTGATGAACAACCTCGACCCGGAAGTCGCCGAGAACCCGAACGAACTGGTGGTCTACGGCGGTATTGGTCGCGCAGCCCGCAACTGGGAGTGCTACGACAAAATCGTCGAAAGCCTGACCCATCTGAATGACGACGAAACCCTGCTGGTGCAATCCGGCAAGCCGGTCGGCGTGTTCAAGACCCACACCAACGCCCCCCGCGTACTCATCGCCAACTCCAACCTCGTGCCACACTGGGCGAGCTGGGAACACTTCAACGAACTCGACGCAAAAGGTCTGGCCATGTATGGCCAGATGACCGCAGGCAGCTGGATCTACATCGGCAGCCAGGGCATCGTTCAGGGCACCTACGAAACTTTCGTCGAAGCCGGGCGCCAGCATTACAACGGCAGTCTCCAGGGCAAATGGGTACTGACCGCAGGCCTGGGCGGTATGGGCGGTGCGCAGCCCTTGGCCGCAGGCATGGCGGGCGCCTGCTCGCTGAACATCGAATGTCAGCAGAGCCGCATCGATTTCCGCCTGAAAACCCGCTACGTCGACGAGCAGGCCACTGATCTGGACGACGCGCTGGCCCGCATCGCCAAATACACCTCCGAAGGCAAGGCGATCTCCATCGCGCTGTGCGGCAACGCGGCAGAAATCCTCCCTGAAATGGTCCGCCGCGGCGTGCGCCCGGACATGGTCACCGACCAGACCAGCGCCCACGATCCACTCAACGGCTATCTGCCAAAGGGCTGGACCTGGGAGCAATACCGCGCCCGCGCCGCCACCGAACCAGCTGCCGTGGTGAAGGCCGCCAAGCAATCGATGGCCGAGCACGTTGAAGCGATGCTGGCGTTCCAGAAAATGGGCATCCCGACCTTCGACTACGGCAACAACATCCGCCAGATGGCCAAGGAAGAAGGCGTGACCAACGCCTTTGATTTCCCGGGTTTCGTGCCTGCCTACATCCGTCCGCTGTTCTGCCGTGGTGTAGGACCGTTCCGCTGGGCCGCGCTGTCGGGCAATCCGGAAGACATCTACAAGACCGACGCCAAGGTCAAAGAGCTGATCCCGGACGACGCACACCTGCACAACTGGCTGGACATGGCCCGCGAGCGCATTGCGTTTCAGGGTTTGCCGGCGCGTATTTGCTGGGTCGGCCTGGGCCAGCGCGCCAAGCTGGGTCTGGCGTTCAACGAGATGGTACGCAGCGGCGAGCTGTCAGCTCCTGTGGTGATCGGTCGCGATCACCTGGACTCAGGTTCGGTCGCCAGCCCGAACCGCGAAACCGAATCGATGCAGGACGGCTCGGACGCTGTGTCCGACTGGCCATTGCTCAACGCCCTGCTGAACACCGCCAGCGGTGCGACCTGGGTTTCGCTGCACCACGGCGGTGGCGTGGGCATGGGCTTCTCGCAGCATTCGGGGATGGTCATCGTCTGTGACGGCACCGACGAAGCGGCCGAGCGCATTGCCCGCGTTCTGCACAACGACCCGGCGACCGGCGTCATGCGTCACGCCGATGCCGGTTACCAGATCGCCATCGATTGCGCCAAAGAGCAGGGGTTGAACCTGCCGATGATCACAGGCTGAGACACACAATCTGTAGGAGACAACTTATTGGCGAGGGAGCGATGCGGTGTGTCAGTTGCGCCGCTCGCGAACAAGTTCGCTCCTACAGGTCGGTTGCTGGTTGAGACACACCATCTGTAGGAGCCAACTCGTTGGCGAGGGAGCGATGCGGTGTGTCAGTTGCGCCGCTTCGCGAACACGTTCGCTCCTACAGGTCGGTTGCTGGTTGAGACACACAATCTGTAGGAGACAACTTGTTGGCGAGGGAGCGATGCGGTGTGTCAGTTGCGCCGCTTCGCGAACGAGTTCGCTCCTACAGGTCGGTTGCTGGTTGAGACACACAATCTGTAGGAGCCAACTCGTTGGCGAGGGAGCGATGCGGTGTGCCAGTTGCGCCGCTCGCGAACAAGTTCGCTCCTACAGGTCGGTTGCTGGTTGAGACACACAATCTGTAGGAGCCAACTTGTTGGGGAGGGAGCGATGCGGTGTGTCAGTTGCGCCGCTTCGCGAACAAGTTCGCTCCTACAGGTCGGTTGCTGGTTGAGACACACAGTCTGTAGGAGCCAACTTGTTGGCGAGGGAGCGATGCGGTGTGTCATACGGGTTCACGCAGTTCCAGAGGAATGTTGGCAATGCGGTTTCAGATGATCGAAATGGCCCCGCGACATACGCGGCGGTGAACTGACCGGGCGTGATGCACGTCTGGTGTAAAGCTACGCTGGGGAGAAACGGGACGGCGCTGACAACGGCGCTTCCCACAGGCTGGATGCCACTTCACTTTTCGTTACTGCCGTAATCCATTTCAAGACCAGGAGCGTCACACAATGAAAACGAAAAAGGCCCTGCTATCCACGTTGCTTTGCGCAGGCTTGCTGACCGGAGCCGGCGCGAGCCAGGCGGCGGGTTGGTGTGAGTCCGGCAAGCCTGTGAAATTCGCAGGCCTGAACTGGGAAAGCGCCATGTTGTTGACCGACGTGCTGCAAGACATTCTGAAGACTGGCTATGGCTGTGAAGTCGACAGCCTGCCAGGCAACTCCATCACCATGGAGAACGCCCTGAGCACCAATGACATTCAGGTGTTCGCCGAAGAATGGGTCGGCCGCAGTGAAGTCTGGAACAAGGCCGAGAAAGCCGGAAAAGTGGTTGGCGTCGGTGCGCCGGTCAAAGGCGCCATCGAAGGCTGGTACGTGCCGCGCTACGTGATCGAAGGCGACGCCAAACGCAAGCTGGAAGCCAAGGCGCCGGACCTGAAATCGATCAGCGATCTGGGCAAATACGCCTCCCTGTTCAAGGACGCCGAAGAGCCGGAGAAAGGCCGCTTCTACAACTGCCCTGCCGGCTGGACCTGCGAGCTTGAGAACAGCGAGATGCTGAAAAGCTACGGCCTGGAAGACAAATACACCAACTTCCGCCCAGGCACCGGCCCTGCACTGGATGCCGCCATCCTGTCCAGCTACAAGCGTGGCGAGCCAATCCTGGCGTACTACTGGTCGCCAACGCCGCTGATGGGCCAAGTGGACATGGTGCGCCTGGAAGAGAAAGCCGGCGTGAACAAGACCATCGACATCAAGGTCGGCCTGTCCAAGGCATTCCACGAGCAGGCGCCTGAATTGGTAGCCGTGATGGAGAAGGTCAACATCCCGATCGACCTGCTGAACCAGAATCTGGCGCGCATGACCAAGGACCGGATCGAATCGCCGAAACTGGCGAAGATCTTCCTCAAGGAACACCCGGAAATCTGGCATCAGTGGGTAAATGAAGACGCGGCGAAGAAGGTGGATGCGTCGTTATAAGGCAAACGCAAGTCATGTTGGCGCCAGGCTTGCCCGCGAAGGACCCAATGCGGTCTGTCAGACAACCCGTTTCGCGGCCTTCGCGGGCAAGCCTCGCTACAACAAAAAAGCCGCTCCACGCTCCACCCATTTGATCGAGAGCACCTTATGTTTCCCGAAAGTTTCACGTTCTCCATTGCCGACTGGGTCAACGACTGGGTCGACAAGCTGGTCACCAACTACGGCGACGTGTTCCGGCACATCTCTGACACGCTGTTATGGGCCATCGTCAAACTCGAAGGCCTGCTGCGCATCGCGCCGTGGTGGGTGTTGCTGGCCATCGTGGCGGGTATCGCCTGGCATGCCACACGCAAAATTACTACCACTGCGGTGATCGTTGGTTTGTTGTTCCTGGTGGGCGCCGTCGGCCTGTGGGACAAGCTGATGCAGACCCTGGCCCTGATGCTGGTGGCGACGTTCATTTCGGTGCTGATCGGCATCCCGCTGGGCATTCTCTCGGCGCGCAGCAATCGCCTGCGCTCAGTGCTGATGCCGCTGCTGGACATCATGCAGACCATGCCCAGCTTCGTGTATCTGATCCCGGTGCTGATGCTCTTTGGCCTGGGCAAAGTCCCGGCGATCTTTGCCACCGTGATCTACGCCGCCCCGCCACTGATTCGTCTGACCGATCTGGGCATCCGCCAGGTGGACGGCGAAGTCATGGAAGCGATCAACGCCTTTGGCGCCAATCGCTGGCAGCAACTGTTCGGCGTGCAACTGCCTTTGGCGCTGCCCAGCATCATGGCCGGGATCAACCAGACCACGATGATGGCCCTGTCGATGGTAGTGATTGCGTCGATGATCGGCGCTCGCGGGCTGGGCGAAGACGTGCTGATCGGAATTCAGACCCTGAACGTCGGACGCGGCCTGGAAGCCGGTCTGGCCATTGTGATCCTCGCGGTGGTGATCGACCGCATCACCCAGGCTTACGGCCGCCCACGACATGAGGCGATCAAATGACTGGCGCACACTCAACAGAACTACACGGCACTGCGCACAACAAGATTGTTGTGAAGAACGTCTTCAAGATCTTTGGCAACCGCTCCAAAGAAGCGCTGAGCATGATCCAGCAGCACAAATCCAAGGATCAGGTGCTCGCTGAAACCGGCTGCGTGGTCGGGGTAAACGATCTGTCGCTGGCCATCGGCAGCGGCGAAATTTTCGTGATCATGGGCCTGTCCGGCTCCGGCAAATCGACGCTGGTGCGCCACTTCAACCGGCTGATCGACCCCACCAGCGGCGAAATCCTGGTTGACGGCGAAAACATCCTGTCCTACGACATGGAAGCGTTGCGCAACTTCCGTCGGCACAAGATCAGCATGGTGTTTCAGAGCTTCGGCCTGCTGCCGCACAAAACCGTGGCCGATAACGTGTCCTACGGCCTGAAAGTACGCGGCGAAACCAAGGCCACGTGCGAGGAGCGCGCGCAGCACTGGATCACCACCGTGGGGCTCAAGGGCTACGAGAACAAATACCCGCACCAGCTTTCCGGCGGTATGCGTCAGCGTGTCGGCCTGGCCCGAGCGCTTGCAGCAGACACTGACATCATCCTGATGGACGAAGCCTTCAGCGCCCTTGATCCACTGATCCGCGCCGAAATGCAGGACCAGTTGCTGGAGCTGCAATCGGCGCTGAAAAAGACCATCGTGTTCATCACCCACGACCTGGACGAAGCCGTGCGCATCGGCAACCGCATCGCCATCCTCAAGGACGGCAAGCTGATCCAGGTCGGTACGCCCAAAGAAATCCTCTACTCGCCCGCTGACGAATACGTCGATCGTTTCGTCCAGCGCCGCGTGGCCACTCTTTAAGGACTGTTGCAGTCATGTTGCGAGCTGAACAGATCATCATCGGTGACGCGCCCTTGCACTGGCAGGACGTGGTTGCAGTCGCGCGTCACGGTGCGCGGGTCGAGTTGTCGGCGAGCGCCTGGACGAGGATCGATAACGCCCAGGGCATCGTTCAGCGCATTGTCGCTAATGGCGAACGCGCCTATGGGGTCAACACCGGTCTGGGCGCGCTGTGCAACGTGTCGCTGGAAGGCGAGCAATTGAGTCGGCTGTCGCGCAACACGCTGCTTAGCCACGCCTGTGGCGTCGGTTTGCCGTTGCCCGATGAGCAGACCCGCGCTATCACTTGCGCGGCGATTATCAATTACAGCCAGGGCAAGTCCGGCATCCATCGGCAGGTGGTAGAAGCGCTGATGGCGCTGCTCAATCGCCGCATCACGCCGCAAGTGCCGTCCCAGGGTTCGGTGGGCTATCTCACCCACATGGCACACATCGGCGTGGCCCTGCTGGGTGTCGGCATGGTCAGTTACAAGGGGCAGGTCATCTCGGCGTTGCAGGCCTTGAGCGAAGAAGGTCTCTCCCCAGTGGAGCTGGGCGCGAAAGACGGTTTGTGTCTGGTCAACGGCACGCCGTGCATGACAGGTCTCAGTTGTCTGGCAATTGCCGACGTGCAGCGCCTGACGCAATGGGCCGACATCATTGGCGCCATGACTTTCGAAGCGCTGCGCGGCCAACTGGATGCGTTCGACGAAACCATCATTGCGCTTAAGCCGCACCCCGGCATGCAGCAGGTCGGCAAAAACCTGCGCGGGTTGCTGGCTGGCAGTGAAGTACTGGAACTGAGCAAAGGTATTCGTACGCAGGACGCCTTGAGTATCCGTTCGATCCCCCAAGTGCATGGCGCGACCCGCGATCAACTGGCCCACGCCACCCGACAAATCGAAATCGAACTGAACTCCGCCACCGACAATCCGCTGCTGCTCGGCACGCCCGAGGCCTATCGCGTCGTGTCCCAGGCCAACCCCCACGGTCAATCGGTGGCGATGGCCGCAGACCTCTTGGCCATCGCCATGGCCGAACTGGGTTCGATAGCCGAGCGCAGGCTCGATCGCCTGATCAACCCGGCAGTCAGCGGTTTGCCGGCGTTTCTGGTGACTCAGCCGGGGGTCAACTCCGGGATGATGATCGTGCAATATGTCGCCGCCTCGCTGTGTGCCGAAAACCGCCAGATGGCGCAGCCGGCAGTCATAGACAACTACGTGACCTCCGGCATGCAGGAGGATCATCTGAGCATGGGCACCAGCGCCGCGTTGAAGCTGCACAAGGTGTTGGAAAACGTCACGCAGATCCTCGCCATCGAGTATCTGCTGGCCGCCCAGGCGTTCGAATTTTTCAAGGAGCAGCGCTTCGGCGCCGGGACCGATGTGGCGTGGCAACTGCTGCGCGAGCGAGTCCCGGCGTACGACGAGGACCGCTGGCTGGCGCCGGATATCGCCAGCAGCGTGACCCTGCTCAAGAACGAAGAATCACTTCAAACGATTTTCCGCGCCTGCGACGGACAATCATCAACCAGTAGCTGTCGGGACCCGAGCGCCACAAGTGCGGAGCAGGCAGGAGCCAGCTCAGGGCATCCGACCGATATCAACGAAGGAGTAGCATCGTGACTGATTCAAAACTGGCGACCCCGCTGAACCTGATCCCCGGCCAACTGACCCTGGCGCAACTGCGTGAGATCTATCAGCAGCCTGTGAAATTGACCCTGGACAGCAGCGCGGATCAACAGATCGAAGACAGCGTCGCCTGCGTCGAGCAGATCCTGGCCGAGAACCGCACCGCTTACGGCATCAACACCGGTTTCGGCCTGCTGGCCTCCACACGCATCGCCAGCGCCGACCTGGAGAACCTGCAGCGCTCGCTGGTGTTGTCCCATGCTGCAGGCGTCGGTCAGCCGATCAGCGACGAACTGGTGCGCCTGATCATGGTGCTCAAGGTCAACAGCCTGAGCCGTGGTTTCTCCGGTATCCGCCGCAAGGTGATCAACGCACTGATTGCCCTGATCAACGCCGAGGTCTATCCGCACATCCCGCTCAAGGGTTCGGTCGGCGCATCTGGCGATCTGGCACCGCTGGCGCACATGTCGCTGGTGCTGCTGGGCGAAGGCAAGGCCCGTCACAACGGCCAATGGCTGAACGCAGTGGAGGCGCTGGCGATTGCCGGTCTCGAGCCGCTGACGCTGGCCGCCAAAGAAGGTCTGGCGTTGCTCAATGGCACTCAGGTGTCCACCGCCTACGCGCTGCGCGGCCTGTTCGAAGGAGAAGACTTGTTCGCCGGCGCCCTGGCCTGTGGCGCGCTGACCGTTGAAGCGGTACTGGGCTCGCGCTCGCCGTTCGATGCGCGGATTCACGCGGCTCGCGGCCAACGCGGCCAGATTGACGCCGCTGCGGCGTATCGCGATTTGCTGGGCGACGGCAGTGAAGTGTCTGAATCCCATCGCGACTGCGACAAGGTTCAGGACCCCTACTCGCTGCGTTGCCAGCCGCAAGTCATGGGCGCGTGCCTGACTCAGCTGCGTCAGGCCGCCGAGGTGCTGAGCGTCGAAGCCAACGCGGTCTCGGACAACCCGCTGGTATTCGCCGCAGAAGGCCAAGTGATCTCCGGCGGTAACTTCCACGCCGAACCAGTCGCTATGGCGGCTGACAATCTGGCCTTGGCGCTCGCGGAAATCGGCTCGCTGAGCGAACGCCGTATCTCGTTGATGATGGACAAGCACATGTCGCAACTGCCGCCGTTTCTGGTGGCCAATGGCGGCGTAAACTCCGGCTTCATGATTGCGCAAGTGACCGCAGCGGCGCTTGCCAGCGAGAACAAGGCGCTGGCCCATCCCCACAGCGTCGACAGCATTCCGACCTCGGCCAACCAGGAAGACCATGTGTCGATGGCGCCGGCAGCCGGCAAGCGCTTGTGGGAAATGGCAGAAAACACTCGCGGCGTTCTTGCCGTAGAATGGCTCGCCGCCTGCCAGGGCCTAGACCTGCGCAACGGCCTCAAAACTTCGATCAAGCTGGAAAAAGCCCGTGCCGCCTTGCGCAGCCAGGTGCCGTTCTATGAGAAGGACCGCTTCTTCGCGCCGGACATCGACGCGGCCATCCAATTGCTCGCTTCACAATGCCTGAATGCCCTGGCACCTGCGGATCTGCTACCCAGCTTTTAATGCTCGGACGGCCCAGGACGGGTCTGTCGATGAAATGATTGTGGGATGCAAAGCCCTGTAGGAGACAACTTGTTGGCGAGGCTTTTTTGCGTCGCCCCGGATATCCGGCTCGCGAACAAGTTCGCTCCTACAGAGCAGCGCTGCTCGTCCACACCATTTCGCCGCACAAGAACAACAAGGATCGCGAAATGAATACGCAACAAACTTCTCTGAAACGCGGGCTAACGGCGCGTCACATCCGCTTCATGGCGCTCGGATCGGCCATCGGCACCGGGCTGTTCTACGGGTCTGCCGAGGCCATCAAGATGGCGGGGCCGGCGGTGTTGCTGGTCTACCTGATCGGCGGCGCGGCCGTGTACATGGTCATGCGCGCGCTAGGGGAAATGGCCGTACACAACCCGGTGTCCGGCTCGTTTGGCGAGTACGCCACTACGTATCTGGGTCCGCTCGCAGGCTTTGTGCTGGGTTGGACTTACGCCTTCGAAATGATCATCGTCTGTCTGGCGGACGTCACGGCCTTCGGGATTTACATGGGCTTCTGGTTCCCCGACGTGCCGCGCTGGATCTGGGTGCTGAGCATCATCTTCTTCATCGGTGCGCTGAACCTGTGCAGCGTCAAAGTCTTCGGCGAAACCGAGTTCTGGCTGTCGCTGCTCAAGGTCGGCGCGATCATCGCGATGATTCTGGCAGGCTTCGGCATTCTGCTTTTTGGCCTGGGTCAGGCGTCGGGCGAAAGCGTCGCCAGTGTCAGCAATCTTTGGAGCCACGGCGGCTTCATGCCCAATGGCGTGGGCGGCATGGTCGCTTCGCTTGCGGTGGTGATGTTCGCCTTCGGCGGCATCGAAATCATCGGTATCACCGCCGGTGAAGCGAAAGATCCACAACGGGTGATCCCGCGCGCCATCAACGCGGTGCCGCTGCGGATTCTGCTGTTCTACGTGCTGACGCTATTTGTACTGATGTCGTTGTATCCGTGGCAGGAGATCGGCAGCGAAGGCAGCCCGTTCGTCCAGATCTTCGATCACTTGGGGATCAGTTCGGCAGCGACCGTGCTCAATATCGTGGTGATCTCGGCAGCCATCTCGGCAATCAACAGCGACATCTTCGGCGCAGGCCGCATGATGTACGGCCTGGCGAAACAAGGACAGGCGCCCAAGGGTTTTGCGCAGCTCTCGGCCAACGGCGTGCCGTGGATGACCGTGGTAGTGATGGGCATCACGCTGCTGTGCGGTGTGGTGCTGAACTACCTGATCCCGGAAAACGTGTTCCTGTTGATCGCCTCAATCGCAACCTTCGCCACCGTTTGGGTATGGCTGATGATCCTGATCACGCAAATCGCCATGCGCCGTTCAATGACGCCCGAACAGGTGACCCAGCTGAAATTTCCGGTGCCGTTCTGGCCGGTCGCGCCAATGGCTGCCACCGCCTTCATGCTGTTCGTCTTCGGTGTGCTGGGCTGGTTCCCGGACACCCAGGCGGCGTTGATTGTGGGTGCGATCTGGATTGTGCTGCTGGTGATCGCGTATTACCTGTGGGTCAGGCCGAAGCAGGGCTCTGCCCAACTCGAATCGCGCCGCTCATGATTTACCTGTGGGAGGGAGCTTGCTCATTTACCTGTGGGAGGGAGCTTGCTCGCGATGGCAGTGTGTCGGACGACAAAGATGCCACTGATACAGCGCCTCGCGAGCAAGCTCCCTCCCACCGGAATTACATCGCTATTTGGAGGCAATCGATGAAAACGCTTTGGCAACACTGTCACGTCGCAAGCATGGCCCACGGCCAATACTCGATCATCGAGGACGCCGCCATCGTGACCGAGGGAGCGCACATCGCCTGGATCGGCCCCCGCAACCAATTGCCAACTCAAGACGACTTCCGAACCGTTGACCTGAACGGCATGTGGGTCACCCCCGGCCTGATCGATTGCCACACCCATACGGTATTCGGTGGCAATCGCAGCAGCGAGTTTGAACAGCGCCTGCAAGGCGTGAGCTACGCCGAGATCGCGGCGGCAGGCGGCGGCATCGCCAGTACCGTTCGTGCCACGCGAGCCGCCAGCGAAGATGAGCTATACGCCAGCGCCGAAAGCCGTTTGAAGCACCTGCTCAAAGACGGCGTGACTACCGTTGAGATCAAATCCGGCTACGGCCTGGACCTGGAAAACGAGCGCAAAATGCTGCGTGTGGCTCGGCGTCTGGGTGAGCAACTGCCGGTCACCGTGCGCGCAACCTGCCTGGCTGCACATGCCCTGCCGCCTGAATACAAAGACCGCGCCGACGATTACATCAATCACATCTGCAGCGAGATGCTGCCGGCACTGGCAGCCGAAGAGTTGGTGGATGCGGTGGACGCGTTCTGTGAATACCTGGCGTTTTCCACGGCGCAGGTGGAGCAGGTATTTATCACGGCCGGCCAGTTGGGTTTGCCGGTCAAACTCCATGCCGAGCAGCTTTCGTCGCTGCATGGTTCAAGTCTTGCAGCGCGTTATCAGGCGTTGTCGGCGGATCACCTTGAGTTCATGACCGAAGAAGACGCCATCGCCATGGGCGCCGCCGGAACGGTCGCGGTGTTGTTGCCAGGGGCGTTCTACTTTCTGCGTGAAACCCAGCTGCCGCCGATGGATGCGTTGCGCAAACACGGCGTGAACATCGCCGTTGCCACTGACTTAAACCCCGGCACGTCGCCCGGTTTGTCACTGCGGCTGATGCTGAACATGGCCTGCACGCTGTTTCGCATGACGCCAGAAGAGGCGCTGGCAGGGGCAACTATTCATGCTGCCAAAGCGTTGGGCATGGCCCAGACACACGGTTCACTTGAGGTCGGCAAGGTCGCGGACTTCGTCGCATGGAACATCGAACGGCCAGCGGATCTGGCGTACTGGCTGGGCGGCGACCTGGAAAAACGAGTCGTGCGTCATGGCGTCGAAAGCACTTTCTGACTGACTTTTCGGGAGAATGAAGTGGATAAGGTTCTGAGCTTTACTCGCGGTCGCGTACCGCTGCTGATCAGCATGCCGCACCCTGGCCTGAAGCTGACCGAAACGGTCAAGGCAGGTCTGGTCACCGAGGCCTTGAGCCTGCCGGACACCGACTGGCATATCCCGCGCCTGTATGATTTTGCCCATGAGATGGGTGCCAGCGTACTGGCCGCCGAGTACTCGCGTTTCGTCATCGATCTGAACCGGCCTTCCGATGACAAGCCGCTGTATGCCGGCGCGACTACGGGGCTTTTCCCGGCCACGCTGTTTGAAGGCGACCCTTTGTTTCACGAAGGTCTGGCGCCGAGCAAAGAAGAGCGTGCCACGTATCTGGAGCAGATCTGGACGCCCTACCACGACACGCTGCAGCAGGAACTAGAGCGGCTGCGCGATGAGTTCGGTTATGCGCTGCTGTTCGATGCACATTCGATCCGTGGGCACATCCCGCACCTGTTCGACGGCCGCCTGCCGGACTTCAACCTCGGCACCTTCAACGGCGCCAGCTGCGACCCCGCATTGGCGAGCAAAGCAGAAGCAATCTGCGCGGCAGCCGGTGAAAACTACAGCCACGTGCTGAACGGTCGCTTCAAGGGCGGCCACATCACCCGCCACTACGGCGACCCCGCCAACCACATCCACGCGGTGCAGCTGGAACTGACCCAAAGCACCTACATGGACGAGTTCGTGCCGTTCCACTATCGCTCCGATCTCGCCGACCCGACACGTGTGGTTTTGAAGGCGTTATTGCAGGGGATGATTGATTGGGGGCGGGAGACGTACGGGAAGTAACTGATCCAGATCGCTCTGGCGCTGCGCGTAAGGGGACGCGGAGCGTCCGGCACTGCATGCCCACGCAGAGCGTGGGCACGATCATTACGCCCCTTTCGGAAAAACGATACAACCTAGCAATACCAAGATGCTGGCACCGCCGGGTATCAGCACCCAGAGAACCAGAGGTCTCGGCAGTTCTTCTATTTCCCGCAAGTCAACTAACCCGCGCCTGCTCCAATGCTGTGGAAACATCAGAGATATGTACACCATGTTGAGCCTGAACAGGCGTGCTCGAATATTATCGCTACCCCAGTTACGCCTCGCATCCACCACGATCTTCGTTCGAGGAAGTTTTGCTTCCAGTTCATCCAGTTTGAATTTTGCGACGTATAGCAGGGCCAGGGCATTAGCGATAGCTGCAGCACATAGGCCTAACAAGCCCATACCGTAGGCCGTATTTATCAATTGATGTTCTCGTATAAGAAGGTTCCTGTTTGCCCGCCGATGTCGCTCCCGACCGTTACTGCGCCGAAAGCGCCCGCTGCAGCGCCCACGATGGCACAAGCCAGCGCACCTAACCCTCCGGTCGGAATACCAAGGGCAAAACAAATGCTGCCCGTCGCTGATGCTCCACCCCAAGCACCCAGCATTGAAACAGGAATCCCCGCAGCCATTTTCCCTACTTCCACGTACTTAGCCTTCCTGCACTGCTCATCCCGCCCAACAGAACACGCTTCCTGAATCTCCAATGCCCCCGCCCCCACATCCAGCGCAACACCAACATATGTCCCTTTGCTCAACACAGTCGCCATCTTCGAGACGCCTCTGACGGTGTTGGCGTAACCCGCTATCTCGCCTGAATGCAGATAACTTTTGCTGGAAATGCCGAGCATACTTTTTATTCCGCGTTCATTTTTCAGGCCCGAACCAAATCGGCCGACGCCTTCCAGTTGAGTGTCGAGTTCCGAAAAGAGCGGCCGACGTTGTGCAATGAACTGATCTTTCGTCAGTGCACCTGACCGCCAGCGCTTATGCAACGACTCAATATCTTTGAGCGTTTCTTTGATTTCATCCAGGTGTTTGCTCCAGGCACCCGAGGCGCTGCCGATGCCAATCGAGCTGTAGGTCATTATGCTTTGCAGCAGATCAAAATTTTGCGCCATGACATCGTTCGCGGTGCTGCCGTTCGACAGGATGGAGTGCCGGACATCGCCCGCGTAGCTCATCAGGTGCCGCTCTTCCCATGTACGCGAACGCGTGGAGGCGTCGCCGACGATCACTAATTCGCCAGGAAAAACCAGTCGCCTGCGCAGAGACTGGTTGAGTTGATCAAATTTCAGCCGCGCATTGGCATCGGACACCAGACTGTCACGGAGAGACTCATAGCCTTGCAATCTCGGATTGATGAACGTGTAGGGTTTGGACATAACCGCGACATCCCTGATCGTCTCGATGAGAAACAGACGATAGATTTGTCGTTTGATGGGCGTCATTAAACACGGCGTTTAAAAGGGCCCGAATGCAAGGTTTTCGGATGTGGATTACAGGACCGCGGGGAAGCGTCTTACAAAGGCACGCATGATGGGTGATCGCTCCCGCGCTCCGCGTGGTAGCGCCTCTCATGACACTCCGCGTCAAAGGACGCGGAGCCTCCAGTTCTGCATACCTTCGCAAAGCGTGAGCACGATCATCAAAGGCTTTGCGGTGTATCGATATCCCGGTAGCGCCGTAGATCCAATGTGGAAGCGGACTTGTGCGCGAAAACGCCAGTACAGCCAACACATCTCCGGCGCCTGACAGTCAGTCTTCGCGGACGAGTCCGCTCCCACGGGTTTTGGGTTTGATCGCAGGTACGCAGTCAGCCGCAATCCAGAAGGTTATGGGTTTGACCGCAAATCAAGAAGTTGGGCGAAATCCAGTGGGAGCGGACTTGTCCGCGAAGGGGCCAGTACAGCCAACACATCTCCGGCGCCTGACAGTCACTCTTCGCGGACGAGTCCGCTCCCACGGGTTTTGGGTTTGATCGCAGGTACGCAGTCAGCCGCAATCCAGGAGGTAATAGGTTTGACCGCAAATCAAGAAGTAGGGCGAAATCCGGTGGGAGCGGACTTGTCCGCGAAGGGGTCAGTACAGCCAACACATCTCCGGCGCCTGACAGTCAGTCTTCGCGGACGAGTCCGCTCCCACGGGTTTCGGGTTTGATCGCAGGTACGCAGTCAGCCGCAATCCAGAAGGTTATGGGTTTGACCGCAAATCAAGAAGTTGGGCGAAATCCGGTGGGAGCGGACTTGGCCGCGAAAGGGTCAGTACAGCCAACACATCTCCGACGCCTGACAGTCAGTCTTCGCGGACGAGTCCGCTCCCACGGGTTTTGGGTTTGATCGCAGGTACGCAGTCAGCCGCAATCCAGAAGGTTATGGGTTTGACCGCAAATCAAGAAGTTGGGCGAAATCCAGTGGGAGCGGACTTGTCCGCGAAGGGGTCAGTACAGCCAACACATCTCCGGCGCCTGACAGTCAGTCTTCGCGGACGAGTCCGCTCCCACGGGTTTTGGGTTTGATCGCAGGTACGCAGTCAGCCGCAATCCAGAAGGTTATGGGTTTGACCGCAAATCAAGAAGTTGGGCGAAATCCAGTGGGAGCGGACTTGTCCGCGAAGGGGCCAGTACAGCCAACACATCTCCGGCGCCTGACAGCCACTCTTCGCGGACGAGTCCGCTCCCACGGGTTTTGGGTTTGATCGCAGGTACGCAGTCAGCCGCAATCCAGAAGGTTATGGGTTTGACCGCAAATCAAGGAGTTGGGCGAAATCCAGTGGGAGCGGACTTGTCCGCGAAGGGGCCAGTACAGCCAACACATCTCCGGCGCCTGACAGCCACTCTTCGCTCCCACGGTTGAGTCGATCAACAACACGCTACTTCCTCAACAACCGCAGGCCGTTGAACACCACCAGCAAACTCACGCCCATGTCGGCGAACACGGCCATCCACATGGTTGCCATGCCGGCGAAGGTCACCACCAGGAAGATAAGCTTGATCACCAGCGCCAGCGCGATGTTCTGCTTGAGGATGGCGGAGGTCTGGCGCGACAGGCGGATGAACGCCGGAATCTTGCGCAAATCATCATCCATCAACGCCACGTCGGCCGTTTCGATGGCAGTGTCAGTGCCCGCCGCGGCCATCGCAAAACCGATCTCCGAACGCGCCAGTGCAGGCGCATCGTTGATGCCGTCACCGACCATGCCCACCCGGTGATTCTTGCCATAAAGCGCTTCGATCGCCGCCAGCTTATCTGCCGGGAGCATATTGCCTTCGGCCTGATCGATACCGACCTGATCAGCGATCGCCTTGGCCGTATGCGGGTTGTCGCCCGTCAGCATCAGGGTTTTGATCCCCATCTCGTGCAACTGGCCAATGGCCTCGCGGCTGCTGTCTTTCACCGTATCGGCGACGGCGAACAGCGCCAGTGGTTTGCTTTCGTCGAACAGCAACACCACAGTCTTGCCCTGCATCTCAAGCGCTTCGAGCCTGGCTTCAAGCTCTGGCGAACACAGACCGGACTCGTGAATCAGACGATGGTTGCCCAAGTGATACACCCGGCCATCGACTTCACCTTTGACGCCGCGCCCGCCAAGCGCTTCAAAGTTACTGACCTCAAGGTGCGACTCCTGCTCCGCTGCCTTGGCAATTGCCAGCGAAACCGGGTGATCGGAGCGACCTGCCAGGCTCGCGGACACAGCAACCGCCTGATCGCCAAAGCCTTCATCCAGCAACACGTAATCGGTCTGCACCGGTTTGCCGTGGGTGATGGTGCCGGTCTTGTCCAGGGCGATGAAGTCGAGCCTGTGGCCCATTTCCAGGTACACGCCACCCTTGATCAAGATCCCTTTGCGCGCTGCGGCTGCCAGGCCACTGACAATGGTCACTGGCGTGGAAATCACCAGCGCACATGGACAAGCAACGACCAGCAACACCAGCGCGCGATAGATCCAGTCAAACCACACTGCGCCCATGAACAACGGCGGGATGATAGCCACGGCCAGGGCCAACGCGAATACCGCTGGCGTGTAGATTTTCGAGAACGAATCAACAAAGCGCTGTGTAGGCGCCCGAGCGCCTTGCGCCGCTTCGACGGCATGAATGATCCGCGCCAAGGTCGAGTTGTTGGCCGCTGCGGTCACTTTGAACTCAAGGGAACCGGCCTGATTGATCGTGCCGGCGAACACCTTGTCGCCCACGGCCTTTTCCACCGGCAGGCTTTCACCGGTGATCGGCGCCTGGTCAACCGAGGACGTACCGGAAACCACTTCACCGTCCAGAGCGATGCGCTCACCCGGCTTCACCCGAACCACCGCCCCCAACTCAATTTGCTTGGCGTCGACTTCTACCCATTGGCCATTCTGTTGCACGGTCGCCATGTCGGGCGTCAATTGCATCAGGCCGCCAATCGCATTGCGCGCGCGATCCAGTGATTTGGCCTCGATCAGCTCAGCCACTGTGAACAGGAACATCACCATCGCCGCTTCCGGCCATTGCCCGATCAATACTGCACCCGTCACGGCGATGCTCATCAGCGCGTTGATGTTCAAGTTGAAGTTCTTGAGCGCAATCCAGCCCTTTTTGTACGTGGTCAAACCGCCGCTGAAGATCGCCACCAGCGCGATCAGCGCCACCACCCATGTAGGCGCAGCGTTAGTGAAATGCACGACTTCGGACGTCAGCGCAGCCACGCCGGACAATGCCAGGGGCCACCAAGGCTTTTTCGCAGGAGGCAGCGAGGAGGTTTCCTTGCTTGCGCCCTCTTCGAGCAGGTCCGCCTGCATGCCCAGCGAACCGATGGCTTCGCGAATCGGATCGGTGGATGGCAGCTCGTGCCAAACGCCCAGCACGCGATTGATCAGATTAAATTCGAGCTTTTGAATCCCGGCCATTTTGCCGAGCTTGTTCTGGATCAATGTCTGCTCGGTAGGGCAGTCCATGGCCTCGATGCGGAAACTGCTCAACTGCCCCGACCCGTCGGAGGCAGCAGCGAAAGTGACGACCGCAGGCGCGCTCTCATGGGAGCAGCAGGCGTGAGCGTCGTGCTGGTGAACAGGTTTGAGTTTGGCGGGTTGGTGGTCATGGCCGGCGTGGTCATGGGCCGAATGGTCGTGCGCCGTGTGGTCATGAGCGCTGTGGTCATGTTCGGCGTGATCGTGGGGCGTGGGTTTGTTTGCAGAATCGCTCATCGTCGAGTCCCTAAGGTGCTTATTGCCAAGTGAACACCCTGTAGCCACTATAGGGTCAAGCACCTAAACGAGATTGATCACCATGAGCGCGTCCTACAAGATCGGCGAGCTGGCAAAACTCACCGATTGCCCCGTCGAAACGATCCGCTATTACGAACGCGAGAGCCTTCTCAGCGAGCCCGCCCGCAGCGAAGGCAATTACCGGCTTTATACCCAGGAGCATGTCGAGCGCCTGACCTTCATCCGCAATTGCCGCAGCCTGGATATGACGCTTGATGAGATCCGCAGTCTGCTGACCCTGCGCGATAGCCCACAGGATCAGTGCGAAAGCGTCAATGCGCTGATCGACGATCACATTCAGCACGTCAACGATCGGATAGCCAGCCTGCTGGCGCTGCAAGAGCAATTGACGGATCTGCGCCAACGCTGCAGCGAAGGCGCCCCGGATCATTGCGGGATTCTGGACCGGCTGGAGGTCAGCGGCAGCGTGGTCACGGCGGACGTAGAACATTCCCACGTCGGTCGCAGCCACGGCCACTGATCAGAGTGGCGACGGATGCCTGATCAGTTGCCAGCGCCCCAAACGCCAGCCAGGCTTTGCAGCGCAGTGCCGCCAGCGCCTTGCTGGCCGAGGTATTGCAGGATGACCGGCACAAACTGGCTGACCATGCTGCTGTCCATGCCCAGCGCCTGGAACGCGGTGTTCACGTCGCCCAGGCTCTGTACATTACCCAGCGCACTGTTGACCGCCGAGTTCGCGCCGCTCGAACCGCCCAACATGCCGCCCAGGCCGCCCAGACTGCTCAGCGCGGATGTACCGGCCAGCTGGTCCAGCCCCGGCACTGTTTTGCTTAGCTGCGAATAATCGTTACCGGCCAGTTTGTTCTTGGCCAGACCCAACAATGCGCCGGTACCGCCGACCGCTTGTTGCGGGGTGACATTGAGTTGCGTGCCCAGGGTGTTGAGCAAACCGGCGGCTTCTGGCGCCGCTGTGGCTTTCTGGTTACCGCCGGTGGCGTTGGAAACGGCATTCGCCGCGTCGTTCAGGTTGAAAGCAAACACCGGGCTTGATGCCAGCGCCATCAGTGTCACCAGCGCGACACCGCGTGCTTTGTTTGCAGAACCCTTCATAGAAACTTTCATCCAAGCAACCTCATTGGCAAGAGATCCGGCAGAGCCGGCTAAACACGCGTTGGACCGTCGCGCAGAAAGAAGTTCCGGTTCGCCGTCGCCTGGATCGGGCGCCCGCCGAAATACCCAATGGCCGCTGCATCTGATATGCGCTGCATTGCGTATATGAAATATGGGCCAAATCACGTGCCCACCCAGCCTCTCAGAGCGACTCGACTGTGAATGGAACTACGGCCCAACCTGGACTAATCTGCCACTATCGTCGCCATCAGCGCAGTCGCGCTTCGCATTCTGGCTGGAGAACTGCTATTTCGCCCGTCGACACAGATGAACTCAGGCAACTGCTGGCCCAATGCTCACTGGGCAACCGTCGTGCTTTTGAAACCCTCTACCGCAAAGTGTCCGGACAATTGTTCGCTGTCGCGCTGCGTTGCATGGGCAAACGCGATCTGGCTGAAGATGTGCTGCAGGAAGCCTTCGTACGGATCTGGAACAGCGCCGCCCAGTACGATGCCAATCTTTCGGCACCGATGACGTGGATGATCAGCATCACCCGCAACAAGGCCATCGACCAGTTGCGCAAGCATCACGAAGAGCCGCTCACCGACGAACAGGCCCACGCACTGTTCGATCAAGCGCCTTCCGCGCAGGAGCAGCTGGAAAGCCTTCGCGACAGCCACGCGCTGCAACGCTGCCTCGACACGCTGGAAACCATGCAGCGACAGTCGATCATCACGGCTTATTTTCACGGCGCCTCCCATGGGGATTTGACCACGCAACTGGCCGCGCCACTGGGCACGGTCAAATCGTGGATTCGCCGCGGCATGGAACGCTTGCGCAGGTGCCTGGAATCATGAACTACCAACAACCGGAACTGCGTCGCGCGCTGGCCGCCGATTACGCCATCGGACTGATGCCGCTCACGGCGCGCAGACGTTTTGAAAACCTGTTGCTCGATGACCCGTCGCTGCGGCGCGAGCTGGCGCAGTGGCAGGAATCGCTGGTGGGGCTGACCTCATCCCTTGAACCGCAGGTCGTGCCGGAACGGGTCTGGCACGCGATTGTTGCGCGCATTGATCCGCAAGAACTGCATATCCCCGCCAAACGCCCATTCTGGAATTGGCTGCGGGTTACCGCACTGGCCTGTTCGCTGGTGGTGGCGGGGATTCTAGGGGTGATCTACACCCGCGACACGGCCACCTTCAACGCAACGCTGGTGGCGTCCAATCAACAGCCTGCCTTGGCCGTGCAAGCCTACGAGCGTTACCTGAAAGTCGAGCCTCTGGCGCTGGCGTCGGTTGAACCCGGCCGCAGCCTGGAGCTGTGGGCGATTCCGGCTGATGGCGTGCCGGTATCACTGGGCGTAATTCCCAACGACGGCAAGGGCCGCGTCGATCTGAGCGAACGCCAGCGCACGTTGATCGGCACGCCAACTACGCTGGCTATTACCCTGGAACCGCAAGGCGGCTCGCCAAGCGGCAAACCGACCGGACCGGTGTTGTATCAAGGGAAATTGGCGTCGCTATAAAGCGGGATGTGGGGTGCGGCGGGCTGGATGCTCCCGCAGATCGACATTCAGGGCGCGGTGGCTTCAAACACCGGCTGTGGCTCGAAGGCGCGCGCCAGGCGGCGGTCACTCAAGGCCGAGCCCGGCGTGATGCCAGGATGACGGCCGACCGAGTGCTCAAAATGCTGACCTGCGCGCAGCTTGTCGCGCAGCGTTGTCAATTGTGAACCGCCCTGACCATCGCGCTCCCAGTACAACGGCTCACTGAAGTAAAGCGCGGTGACGGGCTTCGTATCACCGCCTGACACGGTGGCCAGGGACGAACGCCGAGTCAGCGAAAAGCCCGACAACCAAGGGCTCCAGAGCAAATGCCTTGCGCCGGACACGCACTCCCCGGGATAGAAATCGTTTTCACACGCCTGCTCGTCGCGATAGGTCGGCACCGCTCGCAAATGCTGCCGGAATGCCGATCGATAACCCGCGCGGCAGATCTCAGCCGGCACCCCTGCCCACATGCAAGCATTGGCGTTTTCATAGAAAACCGTCGAAGAGGTCCAGCGCGGCGCCGACGGCGGCCATTGCGCACTGGCCAGCGTGCTGGTGAAACCGGCCATCAGGCACAGAGCCGTCAGTGTTTGAATCAGCACTCTTACCGCACAAACAAACATGTATTACCCACAGCCTGAAAAAATCGGGCCGGACAGATAACACAGCAAAAATGCGCTTGAAACGGCGTGAAACAGAAGTCAAAGATTCTGCTTAAACTTGCGGAAAACCCCTACAGCGGCGGGTTCAGATACCTACACGAAGAACAAAAAAGGGCGACCTAAGTCGCCCTTCCGTCCTGCTCCATGGATTACGCAGCGCTGAACAACTTGTGCGGGTCTATCACGAATTTCTTTGGTACGCCGGCATCGAATTCGCCGTAACCGCGCGGCGCGTCGTCGAGGGTGATGACTTCGACCCCCACGACATCGGCAATGTTGATACGGTCCCACATGATCGCCTGCATCAGCTGACGGTTGTACTTCATAACCGGAGTCTGACCGGTATGGAAGCTGTGGGATTTGGCCCAGCCCAAGCCAAATCGAATGCTCAGGCTGCCCATTTTTGCGGCAGCATCGACAGCGCCTGGGTCTTCGGTCACGTACAGGCCGGGAATACCGATTTTGCCGGCTACGCGCACGACGCCCATCAGCGAGTTGAGCACCGTTGCAGGCGCCTCGGCCTTGACGCCATCGTGGCCGTGACCGCGCGCTTCGAAGCCCACCGCGTCTACCGCGCAATCCACTTCAGGCTCACCCAGCAACGCTGCGATCTGCTCGTGCAACGGGGTGTCCTTGGACAGGTCGGCAATTTCAAATCCCTGGGCCTTGGCGTGGGCCAGACGCACCGGATTGACGTCACCGACGATCACAACGGCAGCGCCCAACAGGCGAGCCGATGCAGCCGCAGCCAGACCCACCGGCCCGGCGCCTGCGATGTAAACGCTGCTGCCTGGCCCGACGCCAGCCGTTACTGCACCGTGATAACCGGTTGGCAGGATATCGGACAGGCACGTGAGGTCGCGGATCTTCTCCATCGCCTTGTCGCGATCAGGGAGTTTGAGCAGGTTGAAATCGGCATATGGCACCAGTACGTATTCAGCCTGACCCCCGACCCAGTCGCCCATGTCGACGTACCCATAGGCGCCACCGGGACGAGCCGGGTTGACGGTCAGGCAGACGCCGGTGTGCTGTTCTTTGCACGAGCGGCACAGACCGCATGCCACGTTGAACGGGACCGACACCAGATCGCCGATCTTGAGGTTCTCGACGCCGCTGCCCATTTCGATCACTTCACCGGTGATCTCATGACCCAGGACCAGACCGACCTGGGCAGTCGTGCGACCGCGCACCATATGTTGGTCCGAGCCGCAGATGTTGGTGGAAACAACACGCAGAATGACCCCGTGCTCGATCTTCTTGCCACGCGGGTCCTGCATTTTGGGATAGTCGATTTTCTGTACCTCGACCTTGCCAGCGCCGAGATACACCACACCACGATTACCAGACATGCATGTCACCTCTTTATTTGTTGTTGTAGAAGAGAGTGGATCAATCCTTGTAGGAACGAACTTGTTCGCCAGGCGGCTTACCTGACTCAGCGCGTTAGCTCCTCAGGCCAACAAGTTGGCTCCTACAGGTCACAGGACAACCGTTCTGTTGGCGTTCAGGAATACCCGCCGTTCAATGTGATACCCCACCGCTCTGGCCAACGTCAGGCCTTCGATGTCGCGGCCTTTGGCGATCAGGTCTTCAGGGTAATGGCTGTGATCGACCGCCTCGACGCCTTGGGCGATGATCGGACCTTCATCCAGATCGTTGTTGATGTAATGCGCCGTGGCGCCGACCAGTTTCACGCCTTTGTTGTAGGCCTGGTGATACGGCTTGGCGCCCTTGAAGCCCGGCAGCAGCGAATGATGAATGTTGATCGCTTTGCCATCGAGCTTGCGGCACAGGTCCGGGGACAGCACTTGCATGTAGCGAGCAAGCACTACCAGCTCGGCGCCGGACTCCTCGATCACCTGCCAGACCTTGGCCTCTTGCGATGGCTTGTCGTTGGGATCGAGAGGGAAATGGTAGTAGGGAATTTCGTGCCAGCGCGCCAAAGGTTCGAGATCAGGGTGATTGGACACCACAGCGACCACGTCCATGGACAGTTGATTGATGCGTTGGCGGTAGAGCAAGTCGTTGAGACAGTGATCGGCCTTGGAGACCATGATTACCACTTTTGGCCTGTAGTTCGGTGCCGTCAGCTCGAAGATCATGCCAAAAGCCTGACCTCGTTCAGCCAGCCCCGCGCGAAACGCCTGCTCATCGAAGCCGTCGGGCTGACGAAATTCCACGCGGATGAAGAAGCGGCTGGAGAGCCGGTCATCGAACGAGTGGTGTTCGGTCACGTAGCAGCCCTGTTCGAACAGGTAGCGCGTCACCGCATCCACCGTGCCCAGTACGCTCGGGCAATCGGCGGTCAAAATCCATGTGTCGGGGGCGCGGCTCATATGTATTCCTCTGATCGTTTTGATCGTTCCCACGCTCCGCGTGGGAATGCAGGTCAGGACGCTGCGCGTCCATCACCGGATGACGCAGAGCGGCACGGGCGGCGTTCCCACGCAGAGCGTGGGAACGATCAACAGGATCAGGCTTGGATGGCCAATCCGTATTCAGCACTCGCATCCTGCAACCACAACCACCAGTAATCGGCGAAGCTGCGGCGGATGACCAGTTCCCAGGTGTCTTCGCCGGTACGGCGGATCACCAACTGGGATTTGGCGAACACAGTGCCAATCGCCTTGCCCACCGGAAAGTTGTCCGGGTGCACGTCGTAGCTGGTGGATTTCATCAGCACTTCACGCACGTTCGGGCCAGTCAGTTCCAGCAACGATTGCCCGCCGCTGACGTTGACGATTGCGATGTGCAAGCCGTCCAGCGCTTCGCGCAGTTTCTGCTCGGCAGCGAACTCTTCGCCGCTTGGCACGATCAGCAGCCATTCATCCGGGCCAAGCCACTGAATCGAGCTTTCGCCGCTGACCACCAATGCCAGCGCGCCAGGCAGCTCCATGCCCAGGGCTTTGTGTACGCCAGCAGCGAAGGCGGCGTCATGGCCGTTGCCACGAATGGTCAGGTGGCCCAGCAGTTTTTTCTCGCGAATAGTGACGCCAGCATTAGCGCGTCCCTTGCCGACCAGGCTGTTGAGGTCAGCGTGAAACAACGGCGACTCGGCTTTCGCGCCGGTCGTTGGCCGTTGTTGGTAAACGTTGGCTGTGGTCATAGAGCACCTTTCCTGAATTCTGTTGTGTTAAGCCAGCCTGTTGGAGCGAGGCTTGCCCGCGAAGCTGAGTATTGGGTGTATCTGACACACCGCGTAACCAGCTTCGCGGGCAAGCCTCGCTCCAACAAGAGCACAGGCTTACTCCACGTTCTGCTGCTCACCCTTCGGATCGAAGAACACCGAGGACACGATTTCGGCTTCGATCACGCTGCCATCCGCCTGCGGCGAGAACACTCGTTCGCCCATGCGCTTCAACCCACCCTTAACCACGCCCATCGCGAATGAATAACCCAGCGAGTTAGCCGCGTAGCTTGAGGTGACGTGGCCGACCATGGTCATCGGGATCGACTGCTTAGGGTCGAACACCAGTTGCGCGCCCTCCGGCAGCCACTTGTTCGGATCAATCGGCTTGAGACCCACCAGTTGCTTGCGCTGATCACGCACGCAGTCTTCACGGTTCATGCCGCGCTGACCGATCCACGAGAACGGTTTGGTGCGACCGACACACCAGCCCATGTTCAAATCGTCCGGGGTCATCGAGCCGTCAGTGTCCTGGCCGACGATGATGAACCCCTTCTCGGCCCGCAGCACGTGCATGGTCTCGGTGCCGTACGGCGTCAGGTTGTACTTCTTGCCCGCCTCGACGATCTTTTCCAGAACACCCATGGCGTAGTCGGCCTGGACGTTTACTTCGTAGGAAAGCTCACCGGTAAACGAAATCCGGAACACCCGCGCCGGTACGCCGCCGACCAGACCTTCTTTCCAGGTCATGAAAGGGAATTCTTCACGGCCCAGGTCCATGTCGGTCACTTCGGCCAGCAGCTTGCGGCTATTGGGGCCGGACAAGGTCATGGTCGCGTAATGGTCGGTGACGGAGGTGAAGTACACCTTCAGGTCCGGCCACTCAGTCTGTTGGTAGATTTCCAGCCACTGCAGCACGCGAGCAGCGCCGCCGGTGGTGGTGGTCATGATGAAGTGGTTGTCGGCGACACACGCCGTCACGCCGTCGTCGAAGACCATGCCGTCTTCTTTGCACATCAGGCCGTAACGCGCCTTGCCCACATCGAGCTTGGTCCAGGCGTTGGTGTAGATGCGGTTGAGGAATTCCCGCGCATCAGGGCCTTGGATGTCGATCTTGCCCAGGGTCGAGGCGTCCAGCAGACCGACGCTTGCACGCACGGCTTTGCATTCGCGAGCGACTGCCGCGTGGATGTCCTCACCGGCTTTGGGGAAGTACCACGGACGTTTCCACTGACCGACATCTTCGAATTCAGCGCCATTGCGCACATGCCAGGCGTGCAGCGCGGTGAAGCGCACCGGCTCGAAGATGTGGCCGCAGTGACGACCGGCCACAGCACCGAAGGTCACCGGCGTGTAGTTGGGGCGGAACATGGTGGTGCCCATTTCAGGGATGGTCACGTTCAGCGAGCGGGCCGCGATGGCCAGACCGTTGACGTTACCCAATTTGCCCTGATCGGTGCCGAACCCCAGCGCGGTGTAGCGTTTGACATGCTCGACCGACTCGAAGCCCTCGCGGGTCGCCAGTTCGATGGCGGCGGCGGTAACGTCGTTTTGCAGGTCGACGAATTGCTTCGGCGCGCGGGCAGTGGTTTTGTCGTGGGGCACCTGGAACAGCGCCAGCGTCGGTTCTTCGACACGGCTCAGGGCCTTGGGCAGCACGCCTTCGACCACTTTGAAACCGGCTTCACTGGCTGCGCGCACGCCGCCTTCAAAACCGTCAGCCAATGCGTCGCCCAACGCGTAAACACCGTTTACACCGCCGACGCACACGCGCTTCTGCGGCGCTTCGCCCGGCACGAAACCGAGGATGTCTTCGCGCCAGACCGGCTTGCCGCCCAAGTGCGAGGCCAGGTGAACGATGGGGCTATAGCCGCCGGAACTGGCGATCAGATCGCAATCGAGCCATTCGCCAGGGCTGGTGACTTTGTGAGCTTTCACATCGATGGCGCAGACACGGGCTGCAGTGACGCGCTTGCTGCCACGGGCTTCGGTCACGGCGCTGCCGGTGAGGATGCGAATCCCTTTGGCGCGCGCTTCTTCAACCAGTGCACCGCGCGGGTTATGACGAGCATCGGCAATCGCGACCACTTGCAGGCTGGCGTCGAGCCAATCCAGGGCAACGCGGTAGGCGTGATCGTTGTTGGTGGTCAGCACCAGTTTCTTGCCCGGTGCGACGCCATAACGACGCACGTAGGTGGAAACCGCGCCAGCCAACATGTTGCCCGGCACATCGTTGTTGCCGTAGACCAGCGGACGTTCGTGAGTCCCGCTTGCCAATACCACGCGCTTGGCGCGGACGCGATGCATGCGCTGACGCACTTGGCCAATCGGCGCGCGGTCACCGAGGTGATCGGTCAGACGCTCGTGAATGGTCAGGAAGTTGTGATCGTGATAGCCGTTGACCGTAGCGCGGGGCAGCAGCACCACGTTCGGCAAACCTTTGAGCTCGGCCACGACAGTGGCGACCCATTCAGCGGCCGGCTTGCCGTCCAGGCTTTCGCGGGAGTCCAGCAGACTGCCGCCGAACTCTTCCTGCTCATCAGCCAGAATCACACGGGCGCCGCTGCGTGCAGCCGCCAAAGCAGCCGCCAGACCGGCCGGGCCTGCGCCAACGATCAGCACGTCGCAGTGCTGGTTCATGTTGTCGTAGGAATCCGGATCGATTTCAGTCGGCGAACGACCCAGACCTGCCGCCTTACGGATGTACTTCTCGTACGTCATCCAGAACGACTGCGGGTACATGAAGGTTTTGTAGTAGAAGCCAGGCGGCATCAGCTTGCCGCCGACTTTGCCCAGAATCCCCATCATGTCAGTGTTAACGCTTGGCCAGCCGTTGGTGCTGGTAGCGACAAGACCCGAATACAGCGCTTGCTGCGTCGCACGCACGTTAGGGATCTGCGTGGCTTCGGTGGCGCCGATCTGCAACACCGCGTTCGGCTCCTCGGAACCTGCGGCGAAGATGCCGCGAGGACGCGAATACTTGAAGCTGCGGCCGATGATATCGACGCCATTGGCCAGCAACGCTGCGGCCAGGGTGTCGCCTTCAAAGCCTTGGTAAACCTGACCGTTGAAGGTGAAATTCAGCACCTTGCTACGGTCGATGCGGCCGCCATTGGGCAGTCGATTATTCTGGCTCATACCTTGTCTCCGCGACCGACAGCAGGCGCCTGATTGACGAACTGCGGCTTGGTGCCAATCAGATAGGTTTCGAGAATCTCGTAAGTCACGGTGTCACGCGTGGCGTTGAAGTACTGACGGCAACCGGCCGCGTGAATCCACAGTTCGTGGTGCAGGCCGCGCGGGTTGTCGCGGAAGAACATGTAGTCGCCCCACTCGGCGTCGGTGCAGGCTGCCGGGTCCAGCGGACGCGGGATGTGAGCCTGACCTGACGCGTGGAATTCCTCTTCGGAGCGCAGCTCGCCACAGTGAGGACAGAAGATATGCAGCATGGGATTTCTCCTGTGAGTGGTTAGTGAGCGACCGCGGCAGCGCCGTGTTCGTCGATGAGTGCGCCGTTGTGGAAACGGTCAATGGAAAACGGTTTCGCCAGTGGGTGCATTTCGCCTTTCGCCAGGCTTGCGGCGAACACGTTGCCCGAACCCGGGGTGGCTTTGAAACCACCGGTGCCCCAGCCGCAGTTGAAGAACATGTTCGGCACGGGCGTCTTGGAAATGATTGGGCAGGCGTCTGGCGTAGTGTCGACGATGCCGCCCCACTGACGGTTCATGCGCACGCGGGACAACACCGGGAACATCTCGACGATGGCCTGAATGGTGTGCTCGATCACCGGGTACGAACCGCGCTGACCGTAGCCGACCCAGCCGTCGATGCCGGCGCCGATCACCAGGTCGCCCTTGTCGGACTGGCTGATGTAACCGTGTACGGCGTTGGACATGATCACGCTGTCGATAATCGGCTTGATCGGTTCGGACACCAGCGCTTGCAGCGGGTGGGATTCGATCGGCAGGCGAAAGCCCGCGAGCTTGGCCATGTGACCGGAGTTACCGGCGGTCACAACACCGACGCGCTTGGCGCCGATGAAGCCCTTATTGGTTTCAACGCCGATGCATACGCCGTTTTCCTTACGGAAGCCGGTGACTTCGGTCTGCTGAATCAAATCTACGCCCAGCGCATCGGCAGCGCGGGCAAAGCCCCACGCCACGGCGTCGTGACGCGCCACACCGCCACGACGTTGCACCGTTGCGCCGATGATCGGGTAACGGGTGTTCTTCGAGCAATCCAGGTACGGGATCTCTTCGGCCACTTGCTTGCCGTTGAGCAGTTCGCCATCGACGCCGTTGAGGCGGTTGGCGCTGACGCGGCGTTCAGAATCACGCATGTCCTGCAGGGTGTGGCACAGGTTGTACACGCCGCGCTGGGAGAACATCACGTTGTAGTTCAGGTCTTGAGACAGGCCTTCCCACAGCTTCATCGCGTGTTCATACAGGTGAGCGGATTCGTCCCACAGGTAGTTGGAGCGCACGATGGTGGTGTTGCGCGCGGTGTTGCCGCCGCCCAACCAGCCCTTCTCGACCACGGCCACGTTGGTGATGCCATGCTCTTTAGCCAGGTAGTACGCCGTCGCCAGACCGTGCCCGCCGCCGCCGACGATGACCACGTCGTAGACTTTTTTCGGGGTCGGCGTGCGCCACATGCGCTGCCAGTTTTCGTGGTGGCTGAGGGAGTGTTTCAGAAGGCCGAAGCCTGAGTAATGCTGCATGGTGCTACTCCTGACTCAGCGGTAAACCGGGAAATCGGCGCACAGGGCGGCAACCTGGCCGGCCACGTTGGCCTCGACATCGGCGTCGCCGAGGTTGTCGAGGATGTCGCAGATCCAGCCGGCCAGCGTGACGCACTGGGTAACCTTGAAGCCGCGAGTGGTGACGGCCGGGGTGCCGATGCGCAGGCCCGAGGTCACGAACGGCGACTGTGGATCGTTGGGTACCGAGTTTTTGTTGACGGTGATGTGAGCGCGACCCAAGGCGGCGTCGGCTTCCTTACCGGTCAGGCCCTGACGGATCAGGCTGACGAGGAACAGGTGGTTGTCGGTGCCGCCGGAGACCACATCAAAACCACGATCAATGAACACTTGCGCCATGGCCTGGGCGTTATCGATCACTTGTTGCTGGTAAGCCTTGAACGTCGGCTCCATGGCTTCTTTGAAGCACACGGCTTTGGCGGCGATGACGTGCATCAGCGGGCCGCCCTGGCCGCCGGGGAATACGGCTGAGTTGAATTTCTTTTCCAGCTCTTCGTTGGCTTTCGCCAGGATCAGACCGCCACGAGGACCGCGCAGGGTTTTGTGGGTGGTGGTGGTCACGACGTCGGCGTACGGCAGGGGGTTCGGGTAGAGGCCCGCCGCGACCAGACCGGCCACGTGGGCCATGTCGACGAAGAAGTAGGCGCCAACCTTGTCGGCGATTTCGCGGAAGCGTGGGAAATCCAGGGTTTTGGAGTAGGCGGAGAAGCCGGCAATGATCATTTTCGGCTTGTGCTCGACGGCCAGACGCTCGACTTCGTCGTAATCGATCAGGCCGGTGGTGGTGTCGATGCCGTATTGGACAGCGTTGTAGAGCTTGCCCGAGAAACTGACTTTGGCGCCGTGGGTCAGGTGACCGCCGTGGGCCAGGCTCATGCCCAGCACGGTGTCGCCTGCGTTGAGCAGTGCCAGATAAACAGCGGCGTTTGCCTGGCTGCCGGAGTGCGGCTGAACGTTGGCGTAATCGGCGCCGAACAGTTGTTTGGCGCGGTCGATAGCCAGTTGTTCGACTTTATCGACGTGCTCGCAGCCACCGTAGTAGCGCTTGCCCGGATAGCCTTCGGCGTATTTGTTGGTCAGGCCGCTGCCTTGGGCTTCCATTACGCGCTGGCTGGTGTAGTTCTCCGAGGCGATCAGCTCGATGTGATCTTCCTGACGCTGCTCCTCGGCATTCATCGCCGCCAACAGTGCATCGTCGTAACCCTGGATTTGGTCTTGCTTGCTGAACATCGCGGTTCTCCCAGCGGCGGCGCGGCGCCTGACTTATCGGTAGGGCATGTGGAGTGCCCCTTGGCAGCGATGGTAGGGCCGACGCTAACGGGCTAGATGCCTACGGGCGCCACGCAAAGGTGCATTTACGACATGGGTTGGCGGGGAGGGATAAATGATCCGCTCAGACCCGTGGTTTCCGCTCGGCGGCCCGTGATCTGCCTCGATTCTGGCCGCAGGCCGTAGGAGTCCGGCTTGCCGACGATCTGCCGGGAACCCGCAGCAAGCCCATAGAACACGGTGTATCAAGAGGTCCGCGTCGTCAGGCTTCATGACGGGTTCGCCGCCAATCGTCGGCAAGCCAGACTCCTACGCCCTCGGGGCAGAAGCGGAATCGAGAAATGCGTCAGAAACAAAAATCCCCGGTCTGGGCCGGAGATTCTGGTGGGGCGAATGTCGCAATCAGACCGATTTGGCAGGCAACTGCCCGTCTGTGATGCCGCAACCGACAGGCTGAAGATTAAGCCAATTATCAGGCCGGGCGATAAGACCATGATCAAAGACAAACGCATCGCTATATAAAATCAGAACCGCTATATCTCGCTGGACACTTCAGACAAACGGCTTTGGATACTGTCAGAAATGACAGTATCCAAAAAGCAATGGCGAGGTTATGTTCAGCCAAGGAGTAACAGTCGTCATTTTGGCAGGAGATAACAATGAACACTATTTCAAGCTCTCATATCTTGACCCCTGCGTTATGGAAAACGCTTACATCAAAAAAAAGCCAACAATCACCTGATATTGAACCGCTGCTACTTCTTTCCCAAGGCGTGTTTCATGATGCAGAGGTAAAAGGCTACGTAAAACTTAGGCTCATTCATGAAGTGCTTACGCTAGAAGCGCTGCTCAGCGTATATATCGAGGGGGTGGAAGAGCCGCTCTCAGCCAGAATTTCAATCGCCGACGCAAGATTTTACGGAACCACTTCGGACATCATTCATCAGAACGGAGCCTTTTATTCGGTTATTTTCAAGGTGATCTCTTATTCTGAAGGGGTGGCCACCCCTGAAATATATGTATGGAAAGTACCCCCGGTCATAGCACCGAAAGCCATCGAATCCGATATCCCTCTCTTTCTCTCTAAAGGCTCGACTTTTTATGTCAACGCGTCCGAAGAAGACATTGTCATGGACAGAACTTTCAGAGTTGCTTTAGATCGGCAAGTTTCGGTCAACATCCGTACGGTAGAAGGGCGAAGTTTTTCGACAACAGTCGCGGCGTCTGAAGTTCCCCGATATGCAAAACCTGGTGATTATTATGTGGAAAGCGGCACTGAAGAGCTGTGCGTTATCTATGGGATAACCACTGAGCCTCAACTGGCGTTAACACCGAAGATTAAATACACCCCGCTCCCACTGACGCCAAGGTCCGGTCGGGACCTCGGCGTATGATGCAAGTCAGCTTCGTGGTGCGATCAGTCCATCCGCTCTGAACATGCCGCGAATGCCACGCACGGCCTGGCGAATGCGGTCCTGGTTTTCGATCAAGGCGAAGCGCACATGATCGTCGCCGTATTCACCGAAACCGACACCAGGGGAGACACAGACCTTGGCCTCTAGCAGCAGTTTCTTGGCGAATTCGAGCGAACCCATGGCGGCGTAAGCTTCGGGAATCTTGGCCCAGACATACATCGACGCCTTGGGGTTTTCCACCATCCAGCCCAGTTCATGCAGGCCTTTGACCAAAACGTTGCGGCGCTGACGGTACTGCTCGGCGATGTCCAGCACACACTGTTGATCGCCTTCCAGTGCCGCGATGGCCGCGACCTGCAGCGGCGTGAAGGTGCCGTAGTCGTGGTAACTCTTGATTCGCGCCAGGGCGTTGACCAGTTCCGGGTTACCGACCATGAAGCCAATCCGCCAGCCCGCCATGTTGTAGCTCTTGGACAGGGTAAAGAACTCGACAGCGATGTCCTTGGCGCCCGGCACCTGCATGATCGAAGGCGCCTTCCAGCCGTCATAGACGATGTCGGCGTAGGCCAGATCGTGAACAACCAGCACGTCGTACTGCTTGGCCAGCGCCACCACGCGCTCGAAGAAATCCAGCTCCACGCACTGCGCGGTGGGATTGGACGGGAAGCCGAGAATCATCATCTTCGGCTTGGGAATTGAGCCGCGAATGGCTTTTTCCAGCTCGGCAAAAAAGTCCACACCCGGGATCAGCGGCACAGAGCGTACTTGGGCGCCAGCGATCACGGCACCGTAGATGTGAATCGGGTAGCTGGGGTTAGGTACCAGAACAGTGTCGCCCTGATCCAGCGTCGCCAGCATCAAATGCGCCAGGCCTTCTTTGGAGCCGATGGTGACGATGGCTTCGGTTTCAGGGTCGATGTCGACTTCGTAGCGCTTTTTGTACCAGTTGGAAATCGCCCGACGCAGACGCGGGATGCCACGCGAAGTCGAGTAGCCGTGCGTGTCTTCACGTTGGGCGACAGTGACCAGTTTTTCGACGATGTGCGGTGGGGTCGGCCCGTCGGGGTTGCCCATGCTCAAATCGATGATGTCTTCACCACGACGACGCGCAGCCATTTTAAGCTCGGCGGTGATGTTGAAGACGTAAGGGGGGAGTCGATCGATGCGCGCGAAACGGCGCGGCGTAGCTTGGTCAGCCATGTGAGCCTCAGAAAACGTAAGCGCCCGGAACCGTCCGAGCGACGCAGGCCACTGCGGTGGCCTGCGCGCAAGATAATGGCAGGGGTGGCGGTTTGTCTATCGGGATTTCAAGCCGAACTCGTCTTCTGTTGGAGCAAGGCTTGCCCGCGAAGCTGCGACCCGGTTTCGCCTGACATACCGCGTTTTGGACTTCGCGGGCAAGCCTCGCTTGTATGGTAGGACTTGAAGGGAGGAGGAGGGACAAGACTCGCATCTGACTGTTCGCGCAGTACAGACCGTTGGAGATTTCACCCCTCCTCCTTTCACCCAAGCGCCG